>Ga0255769_10001288_pt1 | contig 28996 bp, 34 predicted proteins | sample 041ome_9_FD_179637 | JGI IMG/M metagenome (GOLD analysis project Ga0255769, IMG submission 179637) | Coastal salt marsh microbial communities from the Groves Creek Marsh, Skidaway Island, Georgia - 041413US metaG (version 2) | ecosystem: Environmental > Aquatic > Marine > Intertidal zone > Salt...
TCATTGTGTCGTTTGCACTAACAAGTTTTTCACCTTGTTTCTCAACGAGTTTTTTAAGTGCAACAGCACCTACTATAAATGCAACTGCCATGCCAATTTCAAATTTATTGTCAATCAACATTTGTGCATATTCTTCACCAATTGCACTTTTAACCCAATCCCATCCTTCGTCAATATAATAAGCTATAGCTGCGCCACCAAACAGTTTACCACCGTGTTTTTTCAACAACCACTTAATTACTGGCCAAGCACCAAATCTGATACACCATTTGATAACCCAAACAGCCGCTGCAACCGCAGCAGGTGCAATTTCATTTAACTGCTCATCTTCTCCTAGTGGCTTAAAGCCTCTGGTACTACCAGTTGGTTCCCCGTTTGGTGCAATTTCCCGTGTACCACCAAGGTTGCTAAGTGTTCTAGACTGTGGGCGTATGCTAGTCATTGGTGCATTTTCGCCAAGCTCGATGTTGAATTCTTTGAGTCTGGCTATTACTAGTGGTCTACAATCAGCATCAGGATTTTCCAAGCCCATTTCATAAATGTCATCAAACAGTTCATCGTCGCCAATTAGTCCATACAGTTGCTCAGTTGCAAATTCGCCAGCTGGACCACAATGCAATGGTTCTTTCATAAGTTCAGCTAATTCTGCCATTTGTTCTGGCGTATCGGGCAATGCCCATGTACCTTCAGTGATACTGTCTGCCCACTGCTCAAATACGTCAGCTTCTTTCATGCTAGATTCCTTTATCTTTGCTAATATTGGTAGAGCTTCTTCGATACGGCTATCAATTGTATTTTTTGAAAATACTTCTCTTACTTGATCAATGGTTTCGTCAAGCTCGGTAATTTCCATCGGATCCCATGATGCAAAGATATCTTTATAGCCCCGACGACTGATCATTTTCTTTGCTTTGCGTTTAAGGTCTTTGTAGTGCCTAACTGCATCTTCGGCAATGTTTAGCGCATCTGCATTTTGCCCAAATGATTTGCTTTTACTGGCTCTAATAAATCTTCCCAGTGTTGCTATTTCACTAATTGTGTCACTGATATGTTGCCCAATTGTGTCGTATGGGTTACCGCCTTCGGACACATGTCTTGCCATTGCTTTACCGCCACTTATACTACGGAATGGCATTTTAAATCTTTCGCCTTGGCTATTTTCAACAAACAAACTTTCAATGTTTCTAAAACGTGCTTCACCTTCGCCTAGCTTTCGTGAATGTTTGATAATAAGCTTTGCTGGACCTTGCTTGTTATAGCTGGTTTTATTTGTTCCGTTCCAACTTTCGGCTAATTTTGCCATGCTTTTCATTGAATACTTTAACCTATTCATATTATTAAGGCCAAATGTGTACAAGTTACGTTTTGCTATATTTCTAATAACCGCAAGGAAATCATACCAATCACTGCGGTCATCACGTTCCATTGTGCGCCCAATGCTGTCACCGTAATATAATTCAATTTTCTCTTCGCCGTCAATTAAGACAACCACTGTTCCATAATCTTTGTTTTCGGTTTTAAAATTAAACGAAATTAGATCTGCATCGGCTGCATTCACAGTCGGCTTGCCCATGGCATCAAGTGCTTTGGGGTCAAGGTCTCGTGTTACTATAGTATCGAAAATTTGTTGTGCTGCGTTGTTATCTTGTGCCATAATACTATTTATTAAAACATTGCCACAAACGGCAAAGGTTCAATTTGATCCTCTCCAAAATCAGTCATGTGTGTATCTAATTCCTTGTGATACCCTGTTAAAATTTGTAACATACGAATAGCTAATATAGTAGACATAACCAAATCATCTGTTTCTCCAGGTTTAGCTGCATAGCTAGTGCCATGTGCTACAAAGTTTTTAAATTCGCCTATTAGACTTCTACTACGAACTGTCATTTTGTCTGTTTCAACAAGTGTTTTTAATTTTGCACATGCCGAAACTTTACTTTTGTTTGTGGTATTAAATCCTTTGCGATACCGTCGGCCGCTGCCATTAACAACACTGTTGTCACTTAGAAAATAACCCGGTATATTTTGTTCCCCATATTGATCAATTGTAATCAACGCAGCTTCTCCTAGTGTATTGTTTTCAACTGAATAGTAAACACTTTGCGGATCTTGAACTTCGTCATTGATATGTTTAATGATGTCAACTAATATTCGAATTTGGTCCGGAATAGGAGTTTTATTGTGTCGCCACTCTGCCACTTGTTCTGTTGTGTTAGCTTCAAACACTTGGATAGCACTTGGGTCGCCGCCAGTGCCCAGGCTTGGGTCCAATGCCACTACATAGATTCTATTTTTCTGTGGCTTTTTGTACCAGCGAACTTGCCCAGTTTTATACAAAGGTTCTATGCCTTCGAGGTCGATCAGTTTGGTTGGAGCAATAAGTGTTTCGTCGTTAATAATGAATTCACAATCCATTTCTCGACGAAAACGCTCAACTCCTAATATCGCACGTTGCTCGTCTGCCCATTCTTCGTCTCTATCAGGATGCTCGGCCCAATATGCTCGATATGCTTTAAATCCATTAATACCCAAGTCTTTGGTATTTCCGAACTCGTCTTCAGTTTTGTTTGCACCTTTCCATATGTATGCAAACTGATCCTCATCACTATTCGGTGTACTAGTAATAATAGCTCCACCACCTGTACTCAATGTAGGCGATATACTAGTCCAAAATTCTTTAGCAATAGTAGGTCGAACAAATGCAAACTCGTCACAATATAAAAGTGTAATACTCATACCACGTCCGGTATTTTCAGTTGTTGTTTGTGCTACAATACGACTTCCGTTGTCAAATTCAATACTGCCTTTATTATAACTTACTACACCGGCTCGTATGTGATTTGGACATGCTTCATATGCATACCTTACACGTTGCATAATCTCCTGAGCACCTGCATACTTGTGCGCTGCAACAAGAATTGTACTGTCGGGCTTGAACATGCCAAACCAAAGAAGATAACCAGCAGCACTTGTGCTCTTACCGGTTTGTCGAGGCATCATTGATATTGAAAATCTGTTTTCATGATAGGTTTGAATCAAGCGTTCTTGAAATTCCCATGGATCGTATTGCATTTTTCCTTGCACAGGGTGTTGTATAAAGAAAAAGTTCTTCATAAAGTATTCAGCACCCTTTACTGGATCAGCGCACAACACAAATTCTTGAATTTGCTGCTCGGTGTATTCTTCTTTTTTATGGGGACTTTTAATTAGTACCCCGTCAAGTGATTTACTCATGTTAATACTTATCTACTGTGTGTGGCCTTATGCAGTTAAATACTGTTAGCATGGAAAGTACATTAATACTAGCACCCGACTACCAACCAGTAAGTTTCTTGCCACTATCAACAATTAGTTGGCAGACAGCAATTAAGTTGTTTTTCCTCGACAGAGTAACTGTACTGGAATGGCACGATGACTGGGTGGTACACAGTACAAAGTTGGACATACGAGTACCAGCAGTTGTTGTGTCCAATCGAGGATTTAAACGTTCTAGAAAAAAACCACGTTTTACCAGGCAAGGATTATATCTAAGAGATGTATACACTTGCCAATATTGCGAAGAAGTTGTTGGAAAAAAAGATTTAACGTTGGATCATGTTATACCAATCAGTAGAGGTGGAAAAACAACATGGGAAAACAGTGTAACTGCATGTGGATCGTGCAACTCGAGAAAGGGCAGTGCTCTGTGGAAACCAATCAAGCAACCAGTTGCACCAGATTATTGGGATATTGCAAATCGTATTAGAAATATCCCAATGAAAATACGCCACGAAAGTTGGCAAAAATACATTGGTGCAACAGATGTAACTGTTACTCGTTTATCTGCTTAGGTTGAACGTTTCTTACAAACTGCTCTTCACTAACTGTGTATTCAACTGGAGTTGGCGCAACCTTGGGAGCAGGCTTGGGGTCAGGCTTTCCGAGCCCGCCAATTTTAATACTATTAATCATCTATCTTCCTTTTTACAAGCTCTATTTTAATATCATCTTCTGCTCGGAGTATATTATAACGCTGTTGCACATCCTGAGTTATATGGTATACTAGATCAAGTTTTTGCAACTTTGCTTCAAGAGCAGGTGTTGGCACATTTGATAATTGCATACGTTGTCCTAGCCCTCAACTACGCCCTCGGCAATAAGTTTGGCTCTATTAGTCATGTGCTGTTCTAGCAATTCTTCTTTGCTACCGCCCATATACGGTACTGCATGTCCTTCTAGCATCATAATCTCTGTTACAGGCATTGTGCGGTCCTGTGGTGCATAGTATACGTTAAAGTCACCGAGAATACGTCCAAACTTGCCTTTCATGTCTTCGCCGTCTCGTGCTATCTGTGTTTTAAGCACAAGATTAGGGCCAGACAGTAGTTCTGTTATACGCTGTTTTGCTGCTAATCCAAACTTTTTTTCTACTAGATCTCTTGTGCGGCTTTCTGGAGTGTCGATGCCCATGATTCTCACACGCTCGTCTCGCATCCAGATACCAAACCCTAGGTCAATATCCACATCAACTGTATCGCCGTCAACGACATTTACCAATTTGGCTCTATACTCATACATGTTATGCTCCTGTTATAGGAGTATTTATTAGAGTGTTAGTTACTGAGTTCTTCCCAACCAAACTTGTATAATATGTCTGTGTTTGTGCCGGTTGATGCGGCGGCGAAGGTCAGCGTGATGGGTGTGCCATCTGCTTCTCTGGCCAACTGAAGTCTTTTCTTTATTCCGTCTAGGTCAAATGCTAAACGGCTGGACCACAGTGCTGAATACACCCTGGTTCCACCTGACATTGCCGTGGCACTGGTGTCTGTTTCTACTGTGGTGCTTTCGTTGTTGTTGAAACTGGCTCCCGTGAGTGTGGCACCTTCCACCAACTGTATTTCACCGTATCTCACATCCGTGGCTAAAAAATCAATCTGTGATGGCAACACCACGGCGTCAGGTGTATTGGGATCCAGTCTGATGGTGGCCAATGGATAAAGCGTATCGGCTGAACTCAGTCTCTTTTCCACGGTGCTGTTGCTCACGCTAAAAATGGGAGGAGTGGGTGAATACCCACCTTCTGATATCACTGTGCTACAGATCTGTCGCATACTGCCCGAAGCACCCGTTGAGGTTATCTCGTACCGGCAGTTTAAACTAGCAGTGGTCATATAAACATCTGTCTCAACATTGGCGTGATGGAATGTGTGTGCTATATAAAACACGCCATTGATCACAAATCCAACTCTTACACTGCCCACACCTAACCACTCGATGTCTGTCCATAGGATCTGTGTCTTGCTCACATCCAGGGTGATGCCACTGGCACCTGTTCCGTCAAACACATCACCATTCCAACTGGCCTGTGCCACTTTGGTGTCCACAGCACTGCCCGAAGTGTAACTGCGTTTCACAATGTTAATGGTGGTGCCATCCGCTTCAAGGAATATTCCGTTCTGTGCTGTGAAGTAACCTACTCGCTGGCGTAGGTTGTTGGTGGGCGTGTTGAACGCAAATGTGTTCATAATCAACAGACTCTTGCCTGGTTGATACAGTGTCACACGCTTGGCCTGGCGTATAACTTCATCACCATTGCCTGACACAGACAATGTGAAGTTACTGCTGTTGGCGTTATAGGTAACACTACCACTTCCACTGTTGTTACTGCTGAACTGTTCTCCATCAACATATCTGTTTTGTGAGTCAAATACTGTCACAGGATTACTAACTCTTAATCTACCAAAGGCATCGTAGTTAGTAGCGTTGAATGATGCATTAACATTCAAGGGAGTTGATGTGTCTATGTTAACTGTTTGATTGGCAATATCAACAGGGAATCTATTGTCTGTGGTAACAACACTGCTGTCCTTGAGAACGATTAGAGAAGTTTCGACCAGTCCTTCGCCGTTGTCGTATGCGTCTGTATTTGTATTATAAACTGCCATTTTATCTTACCTCGATCCAACTTATTGACGCATATATGTCTTTGTTGCTTGACACTGATGCAGCCGCAATAGTTACTACTTCTGATGTGGTTCCCATATTTTCTCTGCCTATCTGAAACGCAGCTTCTGCATCTAACGATATTTTCGCTCCCTGTCCAGTTGGTGAGATATATCCCGAAGTTATCTGATAATCACTCGGGGCTATAGCAGTAGCATCTGTGTTGAATTCAATGTGTGTATCACTGTAAGAATCCCATGTTGTGGCGCCAGTAAGCGTGGGATTTAAAAATACTTTATAAAAAATAGGAGCATTATCAAGCGCCGCAACCTGCATTTCCAGTGGTAATACAACACCTTTAATTCTATCTGTTCTAATTCGTATGCTTAAGATGGGATAAAAAGTATTTGAATCCGTAACATTTATACCAGTGAGCGGAGTGGAAACCGTGTTCTTAACACCAAGAGGAACTATTCCTGATTCAGACAGTGTGGAAAAACTGCCCACCGACATAGCGTGTGTTCCTGCTGTTCCACCGGTGTTTTCAAGTTCCCATCTCACTGGCAAGAATGGATTGTTGGTGAACACCGAATCAACTGCGTTGTTAAATTCAAACTGATGGACAGCGTGTGCGTAATTGTCTAAAATAAACTTAACTTCGGCGTGTCCAGTGAACCAGTTATATTCAATCACCATTGTTTGGAACTTGGAAAAGTCAATGGTATATCCACTGCCGCCGGTTCCGTCTAACTTGTCGCCATTCCAGTTTGCTCTTGCAATCCTCGTTTCAACCAATCCACCGCTGGTTGTTTTACGCACAACTATATTATAGTTGGTGCCGTCATCTTCTAGATAAATGCCTGCCCCATCATCAAACAATCCTGCTCTCTGTCTTACACCTGCGGTCTGTGCCTGTAAGTGAAACTGCATAAGGATTTCGTTTTCACGACCCGGAATATAAGGAACGACTCTTTTGGTCTGACGAGCTATTTTATCTCCAGTGCTACCGCCAACTGACATAATAACTACAGTTTCATAAGTGTCTAGAATGGAACTTGCAGTGCCTGTGGTTTCTTCATCCCAGATTAATGGATCTTTTGTGTATTGGAAGGTATTGAATTTTGTGATTTCGTAGTTGCTTACTTTACGTCTATTGGTTGAAGTATGCTGAACTGTGTCGTCATCGATGGTAACCACCGGGTTACCGAATGGGTTTATGGTTGTTCCGATAACACTTATAGGATTGCCGGTGTCGTTCTTTATTTCAACTTCTGGCAGGGTGCCGATGTTTACTGTGCCATCAACTGTTAAACTACCGCCGCCATCTTGTATAGTGACAGTTCCATCCACTGTCTGTGTGGCAGGGAAGTTATCAACATTGATATTGCCCGATACCACCCAAGGATCAGTGCCTTGTGTGACGTTGACGTTGCCCGTGACTGCATCGATTGTGATGTTGCCAGACACTGGCATGGTGTTGCCAGAAATATCAACATTTCCTAAACTGTTGATGCTGACCTCGCCCACTGATATGTTGCCAGTGAGTTCGGCGTTTGTACGAACAAACACTTGACCAGTGGCTTCGTTAAGCTCTAGTGCCTGCGTAATGTTACGCAGATACCATGGTGCTACTTCAACTGGATCTGGTTCGGCCATTACCTTGGATACCCTTTAAATCCTATTACAGGACTTTCTGTGTTTACACCATCAGGTTCGCGACTGCCTGTGTGAGATCCATCTTCTTTACTAACCATACCGAGTGCAGCAAACGCCATCTTTGCCATATCTCTCTCTACATCAGAGAACGGACTAATAAGACCATCGCCGCCAATCCAGCTTTCTGGATCTGGCATGTTTTCGTTGTGTCCGTCGGCGTCCATGCCAGCCATAGCGATAGTAGCACGATACATGTCGTAGTAGCCTTTGCTTCTCACATGGCCAGGACTTGCCGCTTGATGCACATGGGGCGCTTTGCCTTTCCTGTGCTTAAAACGCAAGCCTCTTTCCTCCTGTAAGAATTCAATAGCTCTCATTAGATATTATAAACTCCGCTGTTTGCACTTGAAGCAGTGCCTACTTCGGCAGCTGTAGAATTACTACCAACAATAGTAAGCTGATTGCCGACACCTATATACATGTATCTTGTGTTGTTTGCAGGAATAACTATTGGCGCACTATAGATAGTGTCTGTATTTTCATTTGGCTTACCTGCAAGAATAACTTGTGCTGTTACACTATTACTGCCGGTTGAGATCATTGCTTTATCTGTAGCCCAAGCTTGCGCCGAAATTGCACCTGCGTATACTGTTGATTGACTAGCCATTTATTTTTCCTTATGATGTAATCTTGCTTACTGGTTTTTTACTCCACATACGGCAACTCCAGTAGCCTGCTTTTGTTCTATCTTTTTTGTCCGAGCAATTGTGTCTAGCACGGAAGTTTTTACGAGCGTCCGGGTTGTCTCTGCGGATTTCCATGTTAGGATCTCCAAAGTTTACTTTTTTAACATTTCCTGTTTTAGGATCTTTTACATACACCTTAAACTTTTTAACATCGCCCCTTGATGGCTTGCCGAGCTTAACTTCACGTCCTTGATATTTGGCTTCATTGGTTTTGCCATACTCTAAAGTTTGCATCACATTATTAACCATTGCGCTAACATCACTTGAGCCCATTTCTTCATCGTCTGCGTGAAGTTCAGCTTCTTGTTCAATTGCGTCAATCATACGGTCAACACCGTACTGTCTAACGAGATCGCTAAATCCTCCCATGGTCATGAGTCTACGCTTAATAATGTCTGCTACATCGTCTGAATCTTCAACAAGTTCAAAACTTTCAGCAAGTGCAGTGTGATGTTTTTTCATATAGAATGCAGCGGTATCTTTGTTACCCATGCGTTCGTGAAATTTTGCTTGATCAGAATAGTTAGTTGTAACCTCAGCTGATTCAAAATAATTTATTGCTGCTTCTCTACCGTGCTTTTTAATGAACTCTGCTTTACTCATGTTTTCAGCATCGTCAAGTTGAGAATCTTTCATCTTGCCTTCGGATACTTCGTCGTCGTCACTTATTGTGCAACCGCAGCCTTCGAGCACCGATAGTCCATATTCATCTGATTCGATAACCACACTATCATCGTTGTGACTTGCAACATCAAACTCTAGTGCTAGTTCTTCGTTGACAACTGCGACAAATACATCGCCTTCAATCATAAAAGACTGTGCTCTTTCGCTCTCGGAGATGTATTTTGTTAAGCTCATTTTGTTTTAAACTCCTGGTAAAGAGACATTAAGTGACTTTCGGTGATATCTTCAAGATTGACTGTGTTGTTGCCCATACCTTGCATTGCCAATGCATTGTCGCCAGGATTGTTAGGATTAACTTGCTGCTTCTGTCTGTTAAGACCACCACTAATTGTATTAACAAGTGTTTCAGTATCAGCCGTTGCAGTATCGTCAGCAGCATTAGCAAAATCTTGATCTTCAGCAACAGCTTCGTGCTGCATACCAAGTGAACCGAGTCCTGCTAGCTGTAGCAATGAACCAAGTTTGGCTGCATCCTCGTCTGTTGCTGTAACAGTTAGGCTTGGGCCACTTTGATCATTCATACTAACGTTGATATTCATACCTTCCATTAGTCTCATTGCATTTTGAGCAATATCGTTGCCTTCGTACACACTTGCATGTTTGTACAGTGATTTACCGTTGCCGCTTGCGTCTGTTGCAACTGCGCCGGCTGTTGTAGTTTCTTCGACTTTTTCTTCCTCGTCGACTTGTACATCATCATCTAATTTGTGTGCTGTGTCTTTACTCATTGTAGTTTTGTGTGTCTTGCCACCAAACTCGAAATCTTTTTTACCTGCACGTGCTGCGGCTGCGGCTGCTTGATTAAATGCATTTTCGTCAATATCAGCTTCGTTAACTGCACCTTCGTTCATGTCATTGTGTCTGCGGAAGTCTGCCACAAAATCTTGTAGTGTATCGCCGTCTAGGTAGCGCACTAATTCGCTGAAAACCGGGTGAGCTGCACAGTCTAATTCGTCGCATAACTCCCAAATAGACTCGGCACTATCGCCTACTGCTTCTTCAACTGATTCGCCTGCCATTTCTTTCTCATCATGGTAATAGTCAGTGCCACGTCTTATAAGATCATTGAAATCTTCATTCTTTGCATCGCACCAGTGTAGTATATCAGCAATAATGTCACCCGGATGATCTGCATTCATACTGGTTAGAATACTATCTATATTTCTTACAGAGTCTGAATCACCTACTGCTTCATCAACTGACTCTTCCCATGGTGCTTTCTTTAGAGATACTTTTTTTCTCTCTTCGCCACGCTCTGGTTCGGATGCTTTTGCTAATGCTTGCATGTGTGCACGTTCATCCTCAGCAGATGATTCACTTACTGCGTTGCAATTGCAATGCTTGCAATCTGGTGGACAGTTGCAGTCTTCTGCTTTAACATCACTGCCGCAGCACTTATCTGAACAATGTGTGTCTTTTGCTTCCGCAATATCCTCATCATCTAATACTACTTCGCTTGCAATTCTACTAGCAGCAGATTCAGCAGTTTCACTTTCGCCGGCTGCTTCTTCAATTTCACTTAGTGGCACACCTGCTAGTTCAGCTAAACGTGACATCATAGCATCTTTAAGCTCGGCTTTAATAGTCCCAGCAGTTTCTTCAACTTCTTTGAGTTTAGCAAGGTTGTCCATGCTTAGTGCAGTGTCTGCAAAAATACTGTCATCTTCAGATACAGCTTTAGTTGATTCTTTTTTGAGGTTTTCAATATTACCAGCTGTGTCACTTTCCATGATAGGAGTTCTGTTAGTAACGTCTTGTAATTTTGCGAGTGTTGTGTAAATGTTGTCCATGTGTTTGTTCCTTAACTATCTGCTTTACCAGCGGAACTTTTCACCGTTGGAATTTTGTTTTTACCCATAATCGGGCTGTCTTTACCAGCTGGAGTATCGGTGTTGTAAACTGCTGGCGCAGTTTTACCGCCTGCAATTGTGTAATCACTTGCATACTCGTTGCCTACTACTTCACGCTGATAGGGGTCAGCACTGTAGTATTCACTAGCTTCTTTAGATTCAGCACTATTTGGTCCGTATTCAGTACCAAGTAGCGGATTTGTTTGATCGTCATATCCATCACGCTCATTGTCGACGCTGTCAGCATACCCAGCTTGTTGAATAATCATATGGTTTGGATCCATGCCCATTAACCTAGCAATCTGCATAATCTGTGGCGGAGTTGCTGGATAATTAAACGATACGTCGAAGAACGACATGCCTTCGTTTTCAACACCTGGAAAATCTTGAAGTGTTTTTTGAATTGGTAATCTTTTTACATCGGACATAGTAATAACGTCAAACTGTTGAAGTTTTTCTTCTAGTGCGTTAATAAACTTTGCATCCGTGTCACCGAGTATTTTGATTCTATAATCAAAAGTCTTTTTAGACTCAGTCAGATAGCTTGCGAATGATTTCATCTTGTTAATCCCCTATGACAGTATTTAGCCAAATATGTTACTTTTCGTCTTTGTCTGTGTTCAATAAACGATCTAACAGCGCATTGCGATCTAGTATCATTCCTGTGCCTGTAGTAGTATCGTTTTCGTCGTCTCTGTTAGCGGCCGCCTGGGCCGCTTTGGCATCCAATGCAGCTTTCTTTAGCTGTAAATCAACCATTTTAAGTTTTTTGTTTAACTTTGCTGTTTTTGCAGTAATAGCATGCCCAAGCATAGTACTTGCTACGCTGAATACATCGCTTGCCCATCGACTGTCTATATTCATACCAAGGTCCATTAGGTCGTCAAAGCTTTTGGTTGCTTTATCTGCTAACTCATCCATTTCTTGGTCACTAGCATCAAGCCCTCTTACTTGAGGCAGAGCAGCTTGTACTTTATCAAGCTCACTGAGAGCATTTTGTATTGCCGGCATGTTATCAGGCGTTGGATCTGGGACATTATCAGGCACTACTTCGTTGGCAAGCCCATCGTCGTCTGACGATTCTGGCAATTCAAATAATTCTTCTAGTTTTCGTGTCATACGGTATTTATAGCCTTAAAACTCGATGTTTTTATTTGCGTTTTTTACCTTGATGGAAAATATCATCCTCTGTGATAACTCTGAAAGTAATACCACTTCGTTTGCACCATGCTTGTGCCGCTGCCCACTTGGCATAGTTAACAGCAACAACAGCTTTTTCTTTGTTTGATGCTTTGCTTTCAATTATACTTTGTTTCTTGGGCTTGATTTCAATTAACTCAGTTATGACTTTATTGTGCCTGTTTTTGTATTGTATAAGAAAGTCCGGAATATAGCGTGATTGCTTTCCAGTAAGTGGATTTCTATAAGGAATAGCAAGACTCTCGCTTGCCCAACTTACAATACTGTCGTTAGAGTCACAAAAACGCATGAAAGCCAATTCCCAACCGCTGCGATATTTAGGCACACCTTTGCCTGAATATTTAGATTGATTTATTACTGTGTAGTAGCCCTGTTGATAGTTATTGGCCATTAGTCACCTATATAACTATATTGCGAGCGGCGTATTGATTTGGTGTAGCAGTAGTTGAAATACCCAACAATGTTGAATTACTACGTAAGTTGTTAAGATAATATGCTAATGTAGCAGTAATCTGTACTTGATTTTGGTTGCTTAGGTCATTGAGGATAGTTTCAACCGGTGTGTTGCTGTCACGTGCAATTTGAAAAACATTTAATGTAAAGTTTCTAGCAGCCATTTCGTCGGCAAATATAGAAGTAAAAAAACTAAACACAACATCGTAATCGTTGCTGTTAATGTTAAGCTCACGTCCGTAGAAATCATTAAACACTCTAACGGTTGTATCTGTGTTTGGATTAACATAGTTTACAGTTGCCATTGCTAGTATATTCCTCCAGTAGGATTGGTTTGTGTTGGAATAGTTGATGGGCCGTTTATGTTTATCGGATCAGCTGATTTCAATGTTGCAGGAGTATTTTGACTGTTTACTGCACTCGGTTGATTAGCCTGATTAGGAAATAACACACCCCGTGTCATACCTGGCAGCTGAGATTTGATAGTGCTTGTTAGCATAGCAGTTGATTCTGTTTTGAGTATACTCGCCAAATCTTTACCTTTAAATGTTTGATACGCAGTGCCAGCTCCTTGTATTGCGCCAACAACGCCAGCAAGATTACCTGCACTTAGATCAGTTATAATACCCGATGCTGCATCAATAAGCCCGCCGTTGCCTAGTATATTTGATGTACTACCTGTACGAGCTAACGGGCTTGTAACTGCATCGTAATTTCCTGGATTTGCAAACGATGGTATGCCACCATCTGGTTTACTACCTGTTAGTGCGCCGTTGTAATACTTAACTGTTTCGTACTCAAAAGTAAAAGTATTTTGCATGATACCAGCATCGTCGGCATAACTGTACGTGTCATGATCAAACGAAGTAATAATTGGATTAATAAGGGTGTAGGCTGCCCATTTGTGCTGATCAAAACCAAACACGGTGATGTCACGAAAAAACGGTGGTTTGCCGCCTCTGGTACCATCTGTGTAACTTTCGCCTATATATCCCCAGTCGTTAATTTCTCTGTCTTGCGTGTAAATATCTCGATAGTTGTAAGGATATGCTGCACCAGGATCGACTCCTTGTGCATTTTGTCCCAAACTGCCATTGGTAACAGCGGCATCAAAATATTTCTGACTAGCATCTTTGTAATAGTATGCATAATAGTTGTACCACAATGCACGAGATAGATCGCTAGCATCATCGTGCATTGTACAAACAATAGGATCATATTCAATTTGAGTTTGAACTTTGCGTTTTCTATTGTATTGATTCATGGTATCAACACTAAATTTATAACTAGGAAGCTTAACTTCTTTAACTAGCAAACTTAGGTTGTTTAAATCTTGTGTTTGGAAAACATTTCGTAGTTGAGGTATTTGCTGCACATTCAAATTGAATACAACATGATATAGGAACTTACGCCGCGGTGCAAGAGCATAACCATCGCTACGAAATGTCTTGCTTGCGTGTGTATAATCCTTAAGGAAATCGTTACCGAAAAATCCTTTTAAGAAATCTTCACCAAAGGCCATAAGTTACTCCTTATTAGCCGGAAACTACATCACCTAGTGTTCTACCCACGGCTGCACCTACACCGGATCCAATTGGTGTTTGTATAGCATTATCAAAACGCATTGTCATACCAATAGTTACTGGTTCATTTGAACCATAATTTAGATCACCGTAGTTTGCTTCAGTAATAAAGCAACCATACATTTCCCATGTTTCTAGTACAACCGGTTCACTTGTGCCGTTTCCACCATCAAGAATTTCACAACGTGTAGTGAATTTATAATCAATGCCAGAACTTGCAGAAGCTTGCTCCATGAAGTCTAGTTGTTTCTGTAGCTGTTCGCCGATGAGCTTGCTTACGTTACCACCAGCATCGTCACGGAAGTTAGCAGTTGTTGTGGCCCAAGTATGCTTGCCAGCTAGGTACATTCTACTGTTGTAAATTTCAATTGGGATTTCCTCAAAAGACACACTAGGGCGATTGAAATCCATTACCTGTTTGGTTAGCTCTGTTCTTGGGGTCGACACACCTAAGTTTTCAAATACCACTCTAAATCGGTATTTTAGCTTAGGCATTAACAGTCCCTGTGTTGGACTACTCTGGTCACTAGCCAAAGGCACTGTCATTCTTGATAGCGATGATACGGCCATTCTTTATTCTCCTATTACGTACTTATTTATCTTAATTATGTCACAAGAAAATGGAACCGAGGCTCCATTTTCATGTATTTTAATAGTATTAAACAGCCGATGAAGATGCTACATTACCAGCAGCAATCTCGCCTGTGTTCTTAATTCTAACCGGAATAAAGATGAATTCAACAGCTTTAACTGGTTCAATTGCAACATCAACATATAGTTCGTTTCTGTCGATTCTAGCCGGTGTGTTGTTTGATTCATCACATACTACCAAGTAATCGTAAAGACCACGTTTTGCAACCAAGTCGATCATCAAGCTTTCGATTGAGTTTTTAATCTCGTCTCTTGTGAGTTTATCATTTGGTTCAAATACAAAGCCCTTGGCAATAACTTCAAGTCTACCACGGATAAACGCTACTAGTCTTGCAACATTAATTCTATCTAGTGCAGTTGCAGAAGATGTTGTCTTGTTGCCATAGTTAAGTATACCACTGCCCGGAATAAATGTAATCGGGTTAATACTGTTTTCGTACAATGTATCACGTAGACCCTGACGAATTGCTGTTTGTGTAAATGCGCCTGTTTGTGCGTTTACATAACCAAGTGCATTAGCATTATCAACTGTGCCTCTGCGAGTACCAGCTGGTGCTAACCAAGGATAAGCAACATCATCGCTGCGAACAACTGTTCTCAACATCATATGCGATGAAGGAGCAACTACTATTTGACCACTTAGGTCAGTTGTTTGACAACTTGGATAGAACACACCATAATATGGATCAGCTACTGACAGACCGTTGCCGTTTGCGTTGGTTGCCCAATTGACAATATCTGTGGCGTTATCTGCTAGACGCATTGGTGTGTCGCCGATAACAAATGCTGTGTTGTTACGCTCGTTGTTTAGTGCAATCATATTGCTTGCAAGCTCTTCGTAGTTTGGACATGCAATCAAATTATACTGTCTTTGCTCTTCACGAAGTTCTTGTGCACCATCAATACTAGCTTTCAATGCAGTAACAACCATTGCTCTTACTGCCTTGCGGCCTGCATACATAGAGCCATCAGTTTGATTACCACTAGCTGTTACCCAAGCGGCTTTTTCAGTTGGCAACACATCATTTGGGAAATCAGCAGCATTGAAGTAGTTAACTTCGTAGCTCTTAACATTAAAGCCACTGCGTCTAGTATTCCAAAGCAACATGCCTTCTGGATATAGTGTAGCATCCGGTGCGTCAATGTCAAGATAATTGCTTGTTAGCAAGCTCTTGATTGTCGGAATGTCTCCTGTGATTGGATCAGTTGTACCATTCGTGGCCCAACGTGCATCCAGGAATGCAATACCATTTTGTGTTGTTTGATCAGTGTTATCAAGTAGTACCCACTGATCCACACTGTTAACCGACTGCCAACGATATATTGTTGGATAGTTGTCTAGGTCTGCGGTTGACACCCACAAGTCACCATATACTAATGCACTGTCGTCACTTTGCTTTGTTGGTGCAGTTGCAGAAACAATTGGACCGTTTGGCGAAGTATTACTTAGGTCGTACCCACGTTGATCACTTGAAACATTTTGATAACCTTTCCAAGCGCCGCCACTATTAACTAGAATGTCAGCTTGGTCGGTTGCACTGTAATACCAGTTTGTACCATCTGCTGGGTCAGTACTTGGTGGTGTTGCACTTGCTGTATAACTATCAGTGTCCCCACCGAGTGGTTCCCAGCCGCTTAGTAAAAGATCACTGTTGTTTCCAGCAGTTACGCCTTGTACACTAGTAATAAAACCAGCGTTATTAACTGGAGTACCAGTTGTATCTTTAAGAATAATGTTTCCGCCCAGAGTGTGTTCGATCTGAACTGCGCCAGTTGACAATACTCTTGCAGTTGTATTTGCAACGTTGGCTGCAAGGAATGCAGTTACAAAGTCTGTTGCAGTTGTGCCAGATATTGTTGCAGTTACCGCGGTGGTCATTGTTGTACTGTTAGCAGCACTGGCTTGAATAGTGAATTGGTCTCCATCAATAAAGAATGGTGATGTATCATCACCGGTAATTAATGTTGCACCAGTAGAATAACGTTCAAACACCTTGTAAGTAAATGTATCATTTTCTTGTACATCATTTCTTACATATAGCGCACCAATTACAATATTTTTACCGCCACCTGATGGATCAAGAGCTTTTTGTGCTGCTTGGTCACTTGCATATACTGGAGTGTTTTGTGTAATAAATGTATCAGTTGCAATGTCATATTTTCTAACAACGATATTAGCACCTGCATTAACATTTGTTGTTTTTGCCCAAACACTTCCTGTTGGATGCGGTTCTGTGCCTGTTGCAGCCCAGCTTGGGTTTTGGTAGTGTGGTGACATTTGCAGTACAGGAGCATAATACTGTCGTGCTGTAATACCTAGCTCTGTAAGCAAAGTTGTACTGTTACCGTTTTCTACCATAGCAATGCCATTGCCGTCGTCTGTAGACCCGTCGTTGGAACCATTGCTATCGATATAGATGTTTAACTTACCATTGGATACGTTGGCACTAATACCTGCGATGGCTGCGTTATTGATATTTACTGCTAATTCAGCAACTGTTGTGCCGCTTAGTGTAACTTCAACGTCATTTATATAGATACTCTGAGCTGTTGTTAGTGTTGGATTAGTTGTTGAGCTTGTAATCGAAGGCCAACTGTTTTTCCAATCATCACTACCGACTAGTACCCATGTATTAGCTGACACTGCTGGACTACTGTCTGCGTTACCGGCAGTTTTGTAATACATTGGATTGTTCTTGTTAGTTGTTACAATTGCGTAATCCCCGATGCTACCAATTGAATCAAGAGGTATACCGGCTGCAAGATCGCTTGTGTTAGTGATAACAATCGGAGTCTTGGCAGTGAATGTTTCTGTTGAATCGCTCCACTGGAATGCACCCCAGACTGTTGTGCCAGTGTCTAACCAATATGCACCGTCTGATGGGTCACCTGTTGGGCGAGTTGTTGTTGCAGTTAATGCAGCCAGATCAATGTCTGCTCTTTGTACATACGCTCTATTACTAATACCCAAAACTGAGTATGCAGCAAGTAACCCATATTCATTGAGTTCGTATCCATTAATACTTGTACCAGCACTTGTGCTGTAGAAAAACGGTGTACCGAATGTTGCTGCTAGATCTCTTTGTGAAGTGATCAAGTAAGGTTTGTTTGCATTTGCTGCTGTAGTGCCGGCTGCTACGCCAACACCTGCTCCGCTTACTTTATTCTGTGCTGTCGCAACAAGAATAAACGGAACTGAATTAGTTGGGGCTGGAAGATAGTTACTTTCGTCGATGATTGTAACTTCTACGCCTGGGGATGTTAGTGCCATGTTAATTGCTTCCTTTGTAAAAGTATTCGCTAATGATATTTATAAAAATATACGAATTCCAGCCCCTTAGAGTGCCCTTTGCAAAGGTTTTAATATAAATAAATGCATGAATAGACCCATATGTACCGCATGCAACCGTCGATTAGTTGCTGTTAACTATAAAAAAGATGGTAAAACACACTATCGCACAAGATGCGATAACTGCACAAGACGAAATCGTCGCAAAAAAACGCTTGTGCCTAGGTGGCAACAGAACGGATTTAAAAAAAGCACAACATGTGATCGTTGTGGATTTAATGCGGTTAGTGGAGCACAAATTCTAGTCTATCACATAGACGGTAATCTCAACAATAACAATCTTGCCAATTTGAGATGTGTTTGTTTAAACTGCACAGTCGAAGTTAATAGGTTAGATCTACCATGGAAGGTTGGGGATCTAATAGAAGACTAACTCATAAGTGCAACATTAACTGATCTAAATTAAACTTCAAATCTTCTAGTGTACCGTTGTTGTCAATGGTATAATCAGCCATCCATTGCTCTAAACTCATCGAGTCTTTTGACTCTTCTTCTAGATGCATACTGCGATCTACCCAAATACAATAGTCAAATACGCCAGTATTTTGCATTGCAAAAAATTCACGCTTGTTGCGTAGCCCACAATAGATATCATACGCAGCAAACATTTCTCTACCTAAAGTTGCTGCATCAGGGACATTATAATTGCAGATAGAATCATACCATTCTGCTCTGTGATTGTGCCTGTCAGCATAACACTCTTCTTCATTAGCATATCCATATTTTTCCCTTAGGTCGTTAAATATAAATTGTTTACTACAAAATTTACTACTGCTCTCAAATGTATAGCCATAATTGTCGCGAAGCAATTCACAAACAGTATCTTTACCGTGGCGGCCGTGACCAATTACTAATAACTTAAATTTAGTCATCGAATTTTTAACTCCACAGTTTTGTGTTTTTTGCTGGTTGCGATCACGTTAACAATTTCATAATCTATACCGATGCTGTTAAACGTATCTTGTCCGTTTCGCAAGTCAAAAATCAATCTTGTGTTTTTGTTGCTGTGCTTGCGAATAAAGTCAGTGTAGGTGCTCATTGGATAGTGTGCGCCACAACTTTTAAAACTAAAGATTAGATCAAACGTTGTAGATTTTTTTAGTTTGTCGCAGTCCTCGGGAGTAAGATGCGTTCTTTGTAACTCTAATCTATCCCATTCGGCATTTAGTTCGGCTTTGCTATGATAGTAAACAAAATTATCAGCTTGTCCAAACTTTCCTTGTCGAGCTTGTTCTTTATTGTTCTTCTCACTAACACCTTCAATCAGATAAACCTCAGTTCCATATGCTTGCTGAAACCAAAGACTGTCGTATGCTTGCCCGCACCCGATTTCGCAACTAATGCTAACGGATTGATTGAGATACTGGTCAACTGCCTCCCATTGCAATTTCTTGCTACTGTTGTATTCTTCGGTTTCCCAGAGTTCCATCCAGGTTTGCCCATTGGTTCCATTTACAATTGGTATCTGTGTCATCGTAGTTTTTTTACTCCAAGGTATGCTAGTGTCTGCTGTAGCAAATCAATCTGCCGTTTGCAATCTTCTAGTGCGTGATGACTTGCTTTAGGTTTAGGCAAGTCTGGGTACAAACTATATACTGTTCTTGCATCACGAACACGCCAAAACTGCCACGGAATAGGCAAGCCTTCTTGTTTGTATGCATTTTCAAGTATAACCATATCAAATGTTGTACCATTGGCCCAAATAAGATTGCAGTGAAAACACAGTTTGCTTAGTTCTTCTAGTGATTGTTTGAGCGGAATACGTCCTTCGTCACTAAATGCTTCTGCTTGTGCTTCAGCCGGCTGAGTTGCCCACCAAGCAACTGTAGCATCATCAACATCTCTGTCGGGTTGACTGTCAACATCGATCCTTGCATAATAATCTTGTGGGAGATACCCGGACCCAGCTGGATCAAATGTCTGGGCTGCGATTGTAAGTACACAGGCGTTAGGACCTGTACCTACAGTTTCAATATCAATCATTATATCTGTCATAATTTTAGTATAACAGATTTAACGTTGTTGTCAACTATTTTCTTGGCTTGACTGTTTTTTTAGTTCCAGTTGTGCCTTTAAGGCTACTCTTTGGTGGCTTGTACGCTTTTTGTACTTTGCCGCCGCTGGTAACACTAGACTTGCGCATCTTGTTGAGCATGCTTAACAACTTACTAGCTGGATTTACACGTTTGGTCTTCTTAGCTTTGCGAGCTGCTTGAGCACTCTTGGTCTTGCGAGTCTTCTTCATTTGAGCTCGCTTGGCTTGATCAATTGGAGCATCGCAATCTTTTGCGTTGCTAACAACACGGCCGTTTCGTGGGCCGCTAGTACAACGCCATTTGGTTTTTAGTTTGTTACCTGTACGACTAAAAACCATTTCGTGTTCAGTGATGAATTCTTCTGCTCTCATTATCCAATTACCCAAGTAAGAGGCTGTGAGCCGTCAACATAGTTTTTAAGCTCTTCAATTTTTTCAGCCATGATAGCAGATCCTTCGGCTTTCATTTGTGCACCGTTTAGTGCAGTGCCGCCTTGTGGACCTGCAATAGTAGCAAACTTTTCTCTAGCTTCGCCGATCATTAGTTTACAATTGCCGATCATATAATCCTTTATCCATTGCGAGATAGAAAAATCACTGAGTAGTTGTGCTTCGGGACGCAGATTGTAACACCAAAGTAATACAACTTCTCCACTGCCTTTGATATCACGCATTAGTGTTATCTCTTTAGATGCACTATTGTAAGTATAATTCAAAAATCCACCAAACATCTTAGCAGTAAGCTCAACATACTGGCTATAAAAATCATAGGTAGCAAGTCCGCCCATGGTGTTACCATTCAACAAATATGTGTTAAGTGCAGCTGAACTAAATGGTTCGAACGCACTGCCTTCTCCGCCGTTGTCCCAACCAATGGTTCTTCTGAACACTTGTCTAACAGTTTGTATTTCGCTGGGCAGTGTGTAAACATTTACACCATCTTGCAATTTTAGAAAGTTGTAGCTTTCCTCAAACGCATTTTCGGCTCGTTGGCGATATGTGCCAATAGCTCGCTGATACGATGCTTCGTAGTGCTCTGCATCAAGTTCTAAGTCAATCATCCCGTCGCCAAGTTGAAGCTTTACATAGTCAATTGTTTGCTGCTTGAGCGTTTCAAGAGTTTGATTAAGTGTTACTGTTGCCATTTATACTGCCGTCCTTATACAGTATTTAGCATTATCACCAAGCCTTGAGTATTACTACATGATCATTTCCTCGACCGTTGTACTTTACTTCAGTAGCTTTGATGTCTTGAAAAATCTTACGACAAGCAGGTTTACCGCCCTTTAAGAATGCTTTAAGTTGTTCTGCTGGTTTGCGCAACGTTTTACTCACACTCTTACTAGGATCATACCCAATAACTGTATTGCTCTTAATAGTATACGTTTGAGTCATATCGTCTGCAATAAGATGTATCAATTTTCGTGTTGATGTATTGTACAGCCAAGCTTCGCTGCCATTTACTAATTTTTCTGCACTAACACTAGTTAACTTTAGATCTGCAAACTCTTTAAGATACTTGAACTTGCGTACAATTTGTGCTGGCGTCTTTTGCTTGATTGCACGTGGCTTGCGTTCTACTTTTTTAACTTGTACATAACTTGCACAGTCAGCAATTGCTTTTTCAAGAAACTTGTGTATTGCACGAATTTGTAGTTTTCCTAAATGTGCATATCCTTCTTTGAGCTGTTCGTGCATGTCTTTTTCGTGTTCGCTCATTTTCTTTAGTTTTGCAGGCGTAGGTGGATTCATCAACTCTGTTAACTCAGATAGCTGATTTTTAAGTGGCTCCGAAATTATATCAATTGTCTGCGGTGGGCAACTTTTGCTTCTTAGCAAACTCATAACTGAGAACTTTTCAGGATTTTTGTATTCACTGGCAGCAAATTCATCAAAAAGTTCATCAATTTCTCCACCAATTTCCATGGTTTTATCTCGCATGTTTTCTTGTACCGTGCGGCGAGCAGTTTCTGGTTTAACAACTTCGTCCTCTTCGTCCAGACCTGATGTATCAATTTTAGAAAGTGCTTCGTCAATTTTTTTGCGTATAAAAATCGAGATTGGTTGCAGGTCTCCAGTGGACCCAGGCAACGTTTGCCAATATGCATTGTGTTCAGGGTGTAAATCAGGCATATTGTTGCGGAGACATCTTGTGTAGATTCCAATTAGCACAAGCCCTACAGACCCATGCTTGCGCATACGCTTAACATCGGTGCTGCTATAGCCAGCATCTTTCATCCATTCAATTAGGTCAGGAAAAACATCTGCTGATTTTTTATCTGCATAGTAGGCATCAAACACACGACGGCGGTATTTGTGATATGCTGCACCGCTCATCTGTAGTGCATCATCCCAGGCTGCATCTACTTTGCTGCGCTTTCTACGAGCCGCTGGTGCTTTTTTTGGGGGAAGTTTAATACCTGCTACTTTTGCCATTGTTTGTCTCCTATGAACAATTGTATTATAGCACAACTAGCCTGCGTGTCAACCTAATCTTTTTTTGTTCTAATACAAGAAAACGGTTGACATTGCGGTATGTTAATGCTATATTATATATAAGTTAGCAAACATGGAGCATACAATGTTTAGAATCCCAGCTTTTAACAAATTTGATACTACCTTTGAAGATGCTAAAACAATAATGACCAACTATGGACGTGGCGACCTACTAGAAGGTATGCAGGCTATGAATCGTGTGTGGGACGAGCATTGCGCAAGTTATAATAGCGACAATGCTCGTTTTGATAACGATAGTGATTTTTGCGATTACTATGAAGCAGAAATTAATGCTTTTAATATAGTATTTAAAACAATGAAACCACTTTTTGCGTAAAGGAAACTAACATGTCTATTCAGAAACTTATAGATGAAACTTATAGCTATTATGTAGAAGCGCAAGGTGCCGATCTTGCTGAATTATATAAAGGCGATCTAAATGATTTTCAATCAGTACAGTGGATGATGAATGCGGATGATCTTGATGGTGTTACCGCTAAAATCGATAATATGGATACTGAACCACGCGAGCAGATTGTATTAGCTATTACTGCCGAGTATGGCAGCGGATATGTAGAAACTGTACTAGGATATGAGGTAGCATAATGACTTATACTTACAGCGACGATTGTTTCTCAGACTTACATAAAGATGTTTACGGATTTCGTCCACGTGGCGTTATTCTTGACAACTGGAACATTCTACCGCCTGCTGACAAACAAGTTCGTTGGGATCAACTTTGCAAAGAGCTTGAAGAAAATAACAAGTTTAAAAAAGAACAAGAAGTTAAGGCAGTAGCTCGTTTTGAAAATCGTATTCAAGATACAATTAGTCTTGGTGCTAGTAACCGTGTTGAGGCTCTTCGCTGGATTACTGGTTCTGAAACTTTTTATCACGGACAAGATGTAGAGCATTTTGTTTGGGAGCAAGGTATTTTATTTACTAAGTATGGTAAGCAATTAGTAAAAGATCTTTTACTAGTTGTTGAATATAAGGAGTGTGCATAAATGAGCATGAATCACGATGCAAAGCCTATAGACGAAGAACTAGAACGTATGAAGGCCGAGTTTCTTGCTAAAGGCGGCGAAGTTACCAAAGGAAAAACCAAAGCTATGGCAAGTGAACTTGGCATCAGCAACAACACATGGAATAACAAACTGACCAAAGCTGAAAAAGATGCAAAGGCAGGTAAATGATCAAGAGTCTGTTAGTAATAGGAATGTTAGGATCAGCAGCTGATGCCAGAGAAGCAATAGTTATCGGTAGTGGCGTTGATGATAAAGGATTTAGGTGGTCCACTGGATACACCGATGAGTATAGTACATGTGGTGATGTACTTGAAAAATTAAATAAAGATTTCGAAAATTTTCAAATTGAATACACTTATAATTATCGCACATACGATCAAGGATTTGTGGTATATTATACTGACAATGGTGGTACCACACTCTGGATGTGCCATCACAATTCGTTTTAATCAATAGCATGCAAGCGATAAATACATGCAGAGGAATACTGTATGCCACGCTTGAGTTTATATCGACCAAATCGCCAAAACGATTACAAATTTATTGACCGTACTATATCTGAAATGTATCAGGTTGGCGGAGTTGATATGTTTGTCCACAAATACCTTGGGCCACAACCGCACGGCGATGATAGTTCAAGTGTTAGCGGCGGTACACAAGATGCTACACAACCAGCATACAGCACCGAATCGCCGCTGTTTATCGAAGATTTGTTCTTGCTTGAAAACAGAGATCGCAAATACGACGATGATGTTTATCAAATGCGAGGCGTGTACAATTCACAGGATGTTGATTTTGACTTGAGTCAGTTTGGATTGTTCTTAAACAACGATACTCTGTTTATCACATTCCATTATAACTTTATGATCGACACACTGGGACGCAAACTAATGAACGGTGACGTTCTCGAGTTGCCCAATCTTAAAGATTTTCATCCCCTAGACAGCGGCATTGCCAAAGCAATACCCAAGTATTATGTAATACAAGATGCCTCATTTGCCAGTGAAGGATTTAGTCAAACTTGGCTACCTCACTTGTGGCGTGTTAAAGCAACTCCTCTAGTCGGTGCACAGGAATACAACGATATTCTCAAAAAACCGTTCGAAGTTGACAACATCTGGGACAATGGAAATTATTACCCAAGCGGTAGTATTGTATTATTTGGCAATCAGTATTACCAAGCAAAAATTGACACACCAGTGGGTACTGAAATTACCAACACTACACACTGGAAAGAAATCGAGCCTAAGAGCGAACTAACAACATTTGGCACGGTTACTAAAGATCTCGAAATTAATGATGCTATTCTCACACAAGCAGAGTACGAAGTTCCACTAAGTGGATACGATACTGTAGAGTTTTATATTGTACCTACAAATGAAGATGGTACACCTGCTAACCCTGATAGCTACACAGTTGACGAAACTGGTATCACAGTCGACACAACAGATGTTGATGTTGACGGGCAACCCCAGTCCCCGAGAGCCAATGGATACACGCTAGGATATCTAACCGGTGACGGTATTGCACCAAACGGATTACCAGTTACACCCGGTATCAGCTTTCCTCCTGGGCCACAAGAAGGAGACTTTGCTTTGAGACTTGATTACTTTCCTAATAGACTTTTTCGCTACAACGGCACACGCTGGGTTAAGTACGAAGACAATGTAAGAACTGATCTTACTCCAGGTGCGTCAAACCAGACACTTCGTAGTAGTTTTGTTAACAATACAAACGAAACGCAAACATTGGATCGCGGAGAAATACCAGAGCGCCAGGGTCTTAACCACTTACTAAAACCACAGGCTGATAATTAATGCAACAGTTTTTTTATGACGAGCAAATACGAAGATTTTTACTTCAAGTTACAAGAGTTTTCAGTAACTTCCAAGTTGAATACGGGCGTGACGAGTCAACAAATGCAGCCAGCTTGTATCGAGTACCTGTGCGCTATGGCGATGCAAGTCGAAATGCAGCAACTATTATGCAGCAAAACAGTGCCAATTCTTTACCAAGCACTCCTTTAATTACATTTCATGTTACCAACTTAAACTATGCTCGTGATCGCATGCAAGAACCTTATTTTGTTGAAAAGCAAAATGTAAGGCAACGCTATTGGGATACAGACACTGAATCATACGAAACAACCCAGGGCACAGCTTTTACTGTTGAAAAACTCATGCCTGTGCCGTACGATCTTGAAATTAATGTAGATATATGGACGTCTAATACCAATCAAAAATTGCAGTTGCTAGAACAAATACTAACACTGTTTAATCCAAGTTTGGAAATTCAAAGCACAGATAATTTTATTGACTGGACGAGCCTTAGCGTAATGTATCTTGAGCAGGTTTCGTGGAGTTCTCGATCGGTCCCGCAGGGCACAGACAACCCAATTGATATAGCAACTCTTAGATTTAAGATGCCAATCTGGATTAATCCGCCGGCTAAAGTTAAAAAACTTGGAGTTGTTCAGAAAATTATTGCTAGTGTGTTCGATGCCAATGGCGATTATGCAGAAGCAATACACAACAACGACTTACTATTAGGAACAAGACAAAAGTTTACTCCATATAATTACCAAGTGTTGTTGTTAGGGAACCAGTTACAAGTTCTTGAATCTAAGGCAGTTGTAACCAACAACAACGGAACAGAAGTTCCAGCTTCGCCGCCAAGTAATCTCATGTGGCACACTGTAGTTGACTTGTACGGTTCTTTGCGCAACGGCATTAGTCAGGTACGCATTGACAACCCATACGACAGTACTGTTATCGTTGGCACAGTAGCATATCATCCGTCTGACGATAGATTTTTGTTGTTTACTGTAGATACTGACACTGTTCCGCAAAACACATTAGACGCAGTTTCTTCTATAGTTGATCCTCAAAGAAACGGACCAGGTGCAGGACTCGATGCCGTTGCCGTTGGGCAAAGATACTTGTTTATTAACAACGCAACTGGTAGTACCAACGGCAACGCCGCAGCATGGAGAGGAACTGATGGTGCCCCATTGTTAGCTGTTGCAAATGATATCGTCGAATACGATGGCACACGATGGAATGTTGTGTTTGATAGTTCAAACACAAGTGGAGTACAATACACAACAAACTTAACCACTGGTATACAATATCGATGGGCTAACAACGAGTGGCTCAAGAGTTACGAAGGATTGTACCCAGAAGGTGAATGGAGCCTGGTACTTTGATTAGCGCCGTCGGTGTTTGGTTTTATAGCATACAAACCAATCGATATCTTTACTTACTACGCAACGATCCTAAAAATCCTGGGTGCTGGGGATTGCCGGGTGGTAAAGTTGAAGTCGGAGAAAGTTTAAGTAACGCTATACAACGAGAATGTCAAGAAGAAATTGGCATGTGGCCAGAGATAGTTAAACTTGTGCCAATTGAGAAATTTACAAGTGCTGACGAGAATTTTAGTTATCATACATTTTTTTGTTTAATTGACACTGAGTTTGTGCCTGTTCTTAATAACGAGCACCACGGTTACGCCTGGATTGATTCTGGTGTTAAACCGAGACCTTTGCACCCTGGATTGTGGACTACTATTAAATTTGAAGAAGTATTGGAAAAAATTAATACTGTGAAGAAGTTTCATATATCACAAAGTGAAACAAACTTAGCATAATCCCATCTTTCCACATTCTGATTATTGCGCCACACATCAGGGGTTGCAACAGTGTCGCTTACATGCACAAATTTTACTGACGGGTATGTTGCCATGACGTTGTTTATTTGTGCTATTGCAGTTTCATCTTTTTGAAAATCAGCATGTGTGCCGTCGACACCAATTAGAAATATTTCTTTGTGTCCGTCAAAGCATGCTAGCCATGTTGCAACCGCAACCGATCTCCCTCTGTATCCGTAAGGAACAAGATAAAATTCTCCAGGCGTTGTAATACAATTTCGTGCATTACTGTAAACACTGGTTTTCTCAGTATATTCTGTTGCAACTAGTTCGTCTAGTACAGGAGTTTCAAAGTCAACATAAAAATCACACACTAAATCTTTCCAAGAGCCCTGGCAACCATAACTTTGCAGGCGTTTACGTGACAAGTGCCCCCCGGCATGTTTCTGTATGTGATTTTTTAAATTAAATTTTCCGCCAGCAGATGTGTGAAAACGACTTTCGCCATGTCCAATAATTGCAGCCCGGCCTGAAATATGTTGGTTCTCAATCGGATTTGCAATCCATTCTCTTTCTTGATGTTTTTTTCCATCTTTGATAGTATTACTGATTATAACAAACTCGCCATCATACTCACTGCGGTATCTTGCTGACATTTTTTATACTACCCTTATACCTTTAAAACACATTCAACTAATTTCTCTGATTCGTTGCTGTTTGATTCTAGAGCAATGCCAACTAAACAACAACCATTAAATTCTGCGCTTGCAGTGCCATTATTGCTGCAATAAACTGCATCACCTTTGTTAACTGCACCAATCACCCTAACCGGAACACGCCCTTTAAGTCCAATTGCTTGTCCTTCACTGTCACTATTCATTAGGTATGCTGGCTCGTACGAAATAACACCAATTGCAATGCTGTCTATTGTAGCTGCATCAGTTTCATAATTGTCATGTGTACTTACTTTCATAACTGTGCCAATTGGATATTCTTGATCAGTTGTATATTTTTCTGCCAAGTCAGCATACTGAGCTGACGTTGATGTTGCTGTGATTGTACCAGCACTAAAGTTACCACTACCATCGCGGAATACAATTGTGTTTGCAGTACTGGCACTTGTAGCGTTTGATGTAACAGTAAATGTTCCACCTTCGTTGCTTACACTACCACTAATACCACTACCACTTGTAGCACCTGCACCAACAAAGTTGCCGGTTGTATCAGTTCCTAGTGCAACTGAGTTAGCTGCAATTGTTGTACTAATACTTGCTGTATCACCTGCATTAGTAAATGTGGCACTACCTGTAACATCACCAGTCAACGACACTGTTACTGCACTCGATAAACCACCGGCTGTCCCTGTTGTATTTTGGTTAAGTGTTGCTACCCTTGCTGCCGCAACAGTGCCTGTACTTATGTTACTTCCATTTAACGCAGTTAAACTTGCACCACTGCCGCTAAATCCAGCACTTGTAAGTGTGCCAGTGCTTGGGTTATATGTAAGTCCACTGTCTTGTGTAACTGCACTTAATGTACCCGTTGTAATTGACCCAACGTAGATCAATCTTTCTGCGTTAGTGCTTGTGTCACTGCTCACAGTTGCGCCGCCTGGGCTTGTATCAGCAAAGCTCAATGTGCCGCTACCGTTGGTTTGTAATACTTGTCCGTTTGTTCCATCTGCTGTAGGGTAAG
>Ga0255769_10001290_pt1 | contig 28989 bp, 31 predicted proteins | sample 041ome_9_FD_179637 | JGI IMG/M metagenome (GOLD analysis project Ga0255769, IMG submission 179637) | Coastal salt marsh microbial communities from the Groves Creek Marsh, Skidaway Island, Georgia - 041413US metaG (version 2) | ecosystem: Environmental > Aquatic > Marine > Intertidal zone > Salt...
ATAGAGCTGCACTCGCCAGAAAATCACGATGTAAAGCAGCGCGCTGAGAATCGCCGCGATCCAACACCATCGATGTTGGTAAACAGCGAGCAAAACATACGCAAGGGCCAGCGCGACGGCGCAGCTCTCGGTCCAGCTCATATCAGTCGGTGGGTCCGATATCGGCAAAGTGCTCGGGTATGAATTTGGCCACCAGCACCTGACGGCCAAACGCGGTATAACTCTCCTTGAGCGCGTGCTGGATCGCGGCGAACACGGCCTCGTCCTCGCCGCTGATTTGCGTACTCATTGAGTTGGTCACAGCGACGACGTTCTCGCTCTCCAACAGTTTTTCTATAAAGGCACGCACCGCAATCTTAAACTCTTCCCGCAGGGGGTAGAGGCTGAGTTCTGCCGTGAGTTTCATCAAATTCCCTCCAAAAGGTCGTAGCGGATTGTCACGCCGACCACGCGCGGCTCACCGAATTGACGGTATGGTTCCACAGTGTACTGCTTGCGGGGGTCGTTGCCGAAAGTGCCGAAGCCCCGCGTGTAGGTGTCGCGATCAGTCAAATTGCGACCCCACAGTGTCCAATGCCAGCGTCCTATGCCGCCCGTAATGCTGGCGTTTATTTGATGCACCGCTTCGCTCCCCACGTCATGACGATCGGAGAAAAAGTAGCGGTCGCTTCCAGTTATCTCAACTTGCACTGTGGCCGCGGGGTGTATAGCCCAGCGTGCGCCCAGCGCATATTGCCAGGTAGGCGACTGAGGTTGTTCCCTATTCGATAAATCTTCGCCTGTCGCGCTCAGGTATTCGTCAAAATGGGCGTCGAGAACCCCTAGATTGAGCCGCCACTGCCACTGGTCATTGGGCTGCCAGCGCGCCTCCCACTCGAGTCCGCGATGATGTCCAGATGCCGCGTTATCGGTGTAATCGATAAATGCGGTACTGCCATCATTGCGAGGAACGACCACTGATCCTCTGACCTGCTGATCACGTCGTTCCATCACAAACGCGGCCAGCCTGGACTGCAGATTGAGCGTTGGCCAAAAGACCTGCCAGCCCCACTCGAGGCTGACCAGTGTTTCCTCATCAAAAATACTCAACCCTGAAACTTTGTTTTGCTCTAGAGCAGGCAGTGCATCGATTGAGGCGAGCAGACTGGCGTTGGCACCTCCGGCGCGAGCGCCGCGTGACAACGTGAGGTAGGTTTGATGCCCGCTTCTGTAGGCCCACGTCAGACCCGCGCGTCCGGTCCAATAATCGTGTTCAAAGGGAGTGTCCACAGCGGCGCTGTCGCGATAGTCACTGTCGCGTCTCTCTATACGTGCACCGATGAAGGCAGCAACGCGGCCGGTAAAGGCGTGATTAACTTCACCAAAAATCGCACCGGTATCTGTTTCAATGGTGCTCGAGAATGGTCCGGGTAGGTAGCTGTATTCCCGGATGAGTGATTCCCTAAGACGTCGCAGAAACGTTCCCAGTATCCATTGGGTGCTGCTGGTTTCCTCGGGTTGAACGCGCCATTCGAGGCTGGTCATGGACCGGTCTCGACGGTATTCATCATAAGACTGGTACTCCCATCCGGGTGCAATACCGACATGGCTCCAGTCCTCGTCATAACTGTAGGTGGTTTCCGAGTCTGCGTGGCTAAGCTGCAGCAGGCTCTGATAGGAGCCCATGGGGGCCTGCCAGTTAATCCGGGCGGCTTTGAAGGTGAGATCATCCTCCCCCGGCTCATCAGAGAGCGTGTCCCGGGTATTGTCGAGAGAAAACGCGTCGTAACCATTGTCAATGTGGGTGTAGTACAGCGCGCCTTCCAGAATGTGTTCATTTGACTGCCACCGGACCACACCCCGCGCGGTCAACTCATCTCGCGCGTTGGTGTCACTGCGGCGCAACCAGCGGTTATCGACAAAGCCGTCACTTTCATACCGCTGCAGTGCAAAACGCGCGCTCGTCATCTCCGATAAGGGCCCCCCAACCTGAATCCCCAGCCGGTATCCGCTGTCTGTTTCTGCTCCTGCACTGAGAGCGGCACTGCGATTCTCCGTTGAAGCGCTCTGTAACGCGATCACGCCAGCCAAAGCGTTGGCACCCATCAATGTCCCTTGGGGGCCCCTGAGGACTTCTACCTGCTGCAGATCAAATAGCGTCAGCGCTCCGCCAAGGCCGCTGATGTCGATGCCGTCGAGCAATATGCCAACCGACGGATTGACCGGTTCGACAAATTGACTGCGCTCCCCGATCCCTCGGATCTGAATAAATCGGCTGCGCGATGCGCCAGAAGAGCTGGTCACGTTGGTCAATAAAGTGGCAAGATCTTCGAGATGCACGCCGCCGCGCTGGGCGCGATCACGCTCATCAAGCACAGTAGCGCTGACAGGGGGCATGGGCTCTTTGATAAGCGCGGCAGTGATTACCACCTCTTCGAGAGCGGGGTCCTGAGCGACTGCACTTTGCGCTACAAGACAAGAGACCCAAAGCCCGGCCCAAGGCGTAGCGCCCTCTCTTTTTCGGGGGTGTCTGCCAGATCGCTCTGTCTGGGTTTCGCTATGGGCTCTCATAGTCAGGTCGGTTCCCCTATTGTTGCGGGGAATCGGGCGAGGGTCAGCAGAAGCGGCCGCCCGGCACCTGGTCCCTCCGCCGGTATCATCCGGATCAGGTTCGACGGGTCCGCCACTTGGGCATCTCAGGCATACACCACCCCGCAGGTGCTATAAACGATAGCACAGCGTTTGGGATGGCGGTACGGTAACCGACGAAAGAGGCGGCACAATGTGCCGATGACTACTGAGGCTTGCAGCCACGCCTTGCTGGCGTCGTAGTCCGCTACCTGCGCTTTTGCTAGTCTTTGCTACCACTTTAAGGTTGGTCTGGGTCTCGCGAACAGCGTAAGATTCCGCCCGGTGATTCAAGGGACTTCGTTCAACGGTGAGCCGTTTTAATCAACAGGAAATGAGGACTCGTTTGCAGGACGAGATCGTCTTGATGGAGGCGCGTCTTATCCGCGTCTGGCAGAGCTTCGCCCGAGACGCTCAAAAACTCGCGCGCTTGCAAACCGCCATACTTGGGGTGCTGGTATTGTGGTCTCTGTCGAGTCTCAGCCAATTATTTTGGGCTCCGTGGCGCATGCTGTCCTTGGATTCGATGCCCACAGAAATGATAAATGTGCCTCGCCCCACCTCCGGTGCAGGGCAGCTTGCGATCGATGTCACGCCGGTTTTGGGCTCTGGGATATTTGGCGATAACCCAGATTCTCCCGGGGAAGCTGAGGCAGCCACAGGTGTCGCGGGCGGTCGCGAGGACATTGAGCAAGATGCGAAAGAAACGCGTCTCGCGTTGGTCCTGACCGGTATTGTTGCCTCGACCGATGATGGTCTGGGAAGCGCCGTCATCAAAGGGGGAAATCGTGAGCAGGTGTATGCGGTTGGGGATCAACTTCCTGTATCGGGCAAGGTAACGTTGGCGAAAGTGACGCCCAGGCAAGTTGTCATCGATAATGCGGGTACCTATGAACTCATCAAGCTTTACGAGGGGCCCGGCTTGGTTGTCCCCACGCGCGCCGCAGCCGCGTCGCGCCCGGATCCTGCGACGCGTACAGGACCGCAATCGCTCGAGGACGGCGCTGTCGCCGACGCTGAGGCCCGGGCGCGCATGGCTGGGCGCTATCGACAGCAGCTCTATGACGCGCCAGAAACCCTGACTCAGATCGTCTCGATCGCGCCTGTGCGCGATGGCGGAAGTGTTATCGGTTACCGTGTCATGCCCGGGGCCGACCACGCCGCGTTTGAGGCGACCGGTTTTAAGTCGGGTGACGTCGTGACCGGGGTGAATGGGCTCGCTCTCAACGACGCGAGTAATACACTTAAGCTCTACCAGTTGATGAAAGATGCCGATCAGGCGACTTTCGAATTAGACCGGAATGGCGAATCAGTCACGCTGAGCGTGGATCTTGCGAGTCCGTAACAGGATGCCCCGTCTACTATGAATACACGCTCGTCTTTCACCTCACGTCTTCGCATTACTTGTGTCGCGATGGTCCTCAGTTGGGTGTCTCTCGCTACAGCGCAGGAATACACGGTCAATCTGAAAGACACCGATATTCAGGAATTTATTAAGTTTGTCGCCGATGTGACGGGCACGACCATGGTCGTAGACCCCAACGTCAAAGGCAAGGTGAGGGTCATTTCCTCCCAACCCGTGACACAGGCGGAGTTGTACGATCTCTTCCTGTCCATCCTGGATGTTCAGGGTTACACGGCGGTGCGCAGCGGCCAGGTGATTCGCATTGTCCCCAGTAAAGACGCGCGTTCTTCACCAGTTCCACTCATGGAGGATCAGGACGCAGCGGACAACGACGAATACGTCACGCAAGTCATTAGGCTCGACAATATCTCGGCAGCCAAGCTGATACCGGTATTACGCCCGCTCGTGCCGCAACAGGCGCACATGGCCGCCTACGCACCCAGTAACGCAATCATTCTTTCTGACATTCGTTCCAACATCGGGCGCATTGTCGACATTATCGAGCGTATGGATCGCTCGGCAGTGCAGACGACAGAGATCCTTCGCCTCAAATATGGTGTCGCAGAGGATGTCGTCAGCATGCTGAATACCTTGGAAAAGTCGCGTCAGGGTGAGGGCGCTGATGCCGACAAGGAGGCGATACTCGTTGCGGACAAGCGTACCAATAGCGTGGTGGTAACGGCAGATGAGTTAACGGTCGAGCGCATCCGCAAACTGGTGTCTTATCTCGACACCCCACTTGAGCAGTCGGGCAATGTCCGGGTGATTTATCTTGAGTACGCCGACGCGGTAGAAGTGGCGGAGGTGCTGACGCGAGTCATGCAAAATATCGCGAGACTCGAGGAGGGCGGAGCGAGCAAGCGCTCGGGTAACAACGAATCCACTATCGAAGCGGATGCAGGTACCAACAGCCTCATCATTACGGCTGACACCGACGAAATGGTGTCGCTAGAGTCGGTGATTGCGCGCCTGGATATTCGTCGGGCACAGGTGCTGATTGAGGCGATCATTGTTGAGATGGAGATGACCGAGGGTCAGGAACTCGGTCTGCAATGGCTGTTCTCCAACGATGGCGGACTTTACGGCAGCAACATCAGCACCAGTTCAGCGCAACAGGCGCGTAACCGTGCGCTGGCCGACGCCATCCTTCCCGATGACGGATCTGAGACTATCTCCACACGAGGCGTGGCGGGCGCGCTTTCCCAGATTCCGGGGACGACGCTGGGCTGGGGTGTGGTCGATGAGGATATCACCATGACCATTATCCTCAACGCGCTGGAGACGCAGGGAAATGCCAATATCCTCTCAACTCCTAGCTTGCTGACGCTAGATAATGAGGAGGCCTACATCACGGTAGGCCAACAGGTGCCCTTTGTGACCGGCTCCTACACCAATACCGGTGTGGGTAATGGCGCGCAGAATCCGTTCCAGACCATCGAGCGTCAGAGTGTGGGCGTTACGCTTAAGGTCACGCCACAGGTCAATGAGGGGGATTCCGTGGTGCTCGATATCGTGCAGGAGGTTTCGAGTATTTCTGCACAGATACTAGCGGCATCCGACGTTATTACCAACGAGCGAAAGATTGAGACCAAAGTGTTGGCTAATGACAGCGATATCGTTGTGCTGGGTGGATTGGTGAAGGATGACGTACAGAACTCGACCCAAGGTGTTCCCATCTTGTCTGGCATCCCGCTACTGGGGCGGTTGTTTCGCAATGACGTAGTCACGGTAACCAAATCGAACCTGCTGGTGTTTATCCGCCCCACGATCATTCGCGATGATGAAGATCTAGTGGGTGCGACTGCGGAGAAGTATCGCTTCATCAGAGAGCAACAGATTGAGCGTCGTGAACGGGGTTTAATGTTCCTTGATGACGGTAATTTGCCAGTGTTGCCCTCCTGGGAAGAGCAAATACAGCAGTTACCCGAGGTGCCCGCGGATGACCGCGGTGATGGCTAGGCGCCGGTGACTGAATTCCAACCGGAGCAGGCAGTGGCAACGGAATCCGTTTCTGCCGTCATGACCTCAGGTATCCCTTTTACTTTTGCTCAGAACCGCAATGTCTTGCTCGAGCGGACAGGCGCCGTGCCCGTATTGTATTACGTGCCGCCCATGGACCCCGAAGTATTACTTGAGGTGCGTCGCTTTGTCGGAGAAGCCTTCACCCTGAAGCGCCTCGAAACGGAGGAGTTTCGTCAGCGGCTGACTGTGGCCTATCAGCGCACACAGAACGAAGCAGCGCAAATGGCGGAAGACTTATCTGCCGATGTCGACCTCGCGCGCTTGGTTGATGAGTTGCCCGACGTGGGTGACCTGATGGATGCCGAGGACGATGCGCCTATTATTCGGCTTATCAATGCCATTCTTTCACAAGCGGTGAAGGAGCAGGCGTCCGATATTCATATTGAAACTTTTGAAGAGCGTCTCAGTGTCCGCTATCGCGTGGACGGCGTGTTGACCGAGGTCCTGTCGCCAAAACGAATGCTCGCACCGCTCTTGGTGTCGCGGCTCAAGGTCATGGCGAAATTGGATATCGCAGAGAAGCGAGTGCCCCAGGACGGACGGATCTCGGTACGAATTGCCGGTCACGGGATCGATATCAGGATGTCGACGATCCCCTCGGCCTACGGTGAGCGGGTGGTGTTGCGCTTGCTCGACAAGCAAGCGGGACAGCTTAACCTGAATCAATTGCGGATGAATGATCAGGTGAGCTTCGCCTATCGTAAAGCGTTGGCGAGCCCTCATGGTATTATTTTGGTAACGGGTCCGACCGGTTCTGGTAAAACTACGACGCTCTACGCGGGCCTCTCCAGTATCAATGAAACCTCGCGCAACATTTTGACTATCGAAGACCCCGTTGAGTATATGTTGCCCGGTGTGGGCCAAACGCAAGTCAATCCCAAGGTGGGTATGACTTTTGGGCGGGGGTTACGCGCCATCTTGCGGCAGGATCCCGATATCGTCATGGTGGGTGAAATTCGGGATCTCGAGACGGCAGAAATTGCGGTCCAGGCTTCTTTGACAGGCCATCTGGTGCTCTCCACGCTCCACACCAATACCGCTATTGGCGCGGTCACCCGGCTTCAGGATATGGGCGTTGAGCCGTTTTTATTGTCCTCCAGTTTGCTCGCCGTGATGGCTCAGCGATTGGTAAGACTGCTTTGTCTGACCTGTCGAGAGTCTTATCAGCCGACCGATGTCGAGTGCGAGAGATTGGGAATTACCGATTCAGCTTTGCAGCTTTATCGCGGCGTAGGCTGCGAGCACTGCAACTTTACGGGTTATCGCGGCAGGACCGGCATCTATGAGCTCATAGAAATCGGTGAGCCGTTACGTGAAGCCATCCACGCCGGCGGAGGGGAGCAGGCGCTTTCGCGAATAGCACGGCAGCATAGCCCTGGCATCGATGCCGATGGCAGGCGCAGGATCCTCGAGGGTCAAACTAGCCTTGAGGAAGTGCTCAGAGTAACGTCGGTGAACTGACTGATGGCAGCGTTTCGCTATAAGGCGCTTGACGGCGACGGCAAGCTGGTCAAAGGCGTTCTTGAGGGTGACTCCGACCGCCAGATCAGAGTGGTGCTGCGCCAACGTCAGCTGAGACCGATCGAAGTAGAAGCGGCCAATGACGCTATGCAGACCGGGCGTAACGTGCCCTTGCGGATTCTCAGCCGGCGTCTGGCTGCCGGCGACCTGGCGCTCATTACCCGCCAGCTTGCGACCCTCGTAGCTTCTTCATTACCTCTGGATGAATGCTTGTCAGCGGTGGCGGAGCAAAGTCGCAAGTCTGCGATCACCTCGATGATGCTGGAGGTGCGCTCCAAGGTTGCAGAGGGGCATACCCTTGCCCATGCCTTGAACCAGTTCCCCACCGCCTTCGGCGAAATGTATCGCGCAATGGTCAATGCGGGCGAGGAGGCTGGACAGTTGGGGCCGGTGCTGGAGCAGTTGGCGCATTACACCGAGACCCGGCAACATACGGCGCAGAAACTCCAGATGGCGCTGATCTATCCGTTTGTATTGATCGCCGTTGCGGTATCCGTAGTGGCCGCGTTGATGATTTTTGTTGTGCCTGAGTTGGTGGGTATTTTTGCGCACACAAAAAAGGCGTTACCGCCGCTGACGGTGGGTTTGATTTGGGTTAGCGACTTTATGCGGTTCTACGCCCTGCATTGCGTGGTGGCGCTCGTCGCTGCGGCATGGGGCATGCGGCGGTTGCTGCGCCCGCCGGCTGCACGAAAGCGCTGGCATCGGGCTTTACTGAGGGTTCCTGGACTGAGCGGCGTTCTCATTACATTGGATAGTGCGCGCTTTGCTTCTACTCTGAGCATACTGATGGCGTCGGGCGTGCCACTGATTCACGCGCTTCGCATCGCAGGCTCGGTGATGAACAATTTGGTGCTGAGAGACGCCAGCTTATCGGTCTCGCGGCGTGTGCAGGAGGGATCGAGCCTCAGCCGGGCGCTGTCCCAAGAGACGTTTTTCCCGCCGATGATGGTGCACATGGTTGCTTCCGGAGAGACCAGCGGTGATCTTGAAAAAATGCTCGAGCGATCTGCCGCCAATCAGGAGCGAGAGCTAGAAATGGCATTGGGTACTATGATGGGGCTGTTCGAACCGGCAATGGTGGTATTTATGGGGGGGCTGGTGCTGACGATTGTGCTCGCTATCCTGCTTCCCATATTTGATTTAAATACGATGGTGAGGTGATCCATTATGATGCGTGACAAGGGCTTCTCATTGATCGAGATTCTGGTGGTGCTGGTCATCATGGGGCTGTTAATCAGCGTCGTGGCTCCCACTGTGCTCAACAGCGCCGATGACGCCCGAATCCAGAAGGTCAAGGCAGATTTCAAATCCATTGAGACAGCCTTGAAAATCTATCGCCTGGATAATTATGTGTATCCGACGACGGAACAGGGCTTGGAGGCCTTGGTGACTCCCAGCACCCTGAATCCGGAGCCGAGAAACTTCAAGCAGGGTGGGTATCTGGCAGAGACGCCCATGGATCCATGGGGCCGACCGTATCTTTATCTCTCTCCCGGAGAGAACAGAGACATTGACATCTATTCTCTGGGGGCAGATGGATTACCGGGCGGAGAGGGGCAGAATGCCGATGTCGGTAACTGGAACGAAGCCGATACCTGATGAGCGCTTAGTGCTAATCCGAGGAATGAGCGCTGATTCGCGCGGATTCAGCTTTATCGAATTGCTGGTAGCGGTACTTATTATTGTGCTGCTGACGGGTGTTGTGACCCTCAATGTCGGCCGCGGTGGCGCGGATCTTCGCTTGGCCGACGAGGCCAGATACGTAGCCAATCTCCTGGAAATGGCCAGCACAGAGGCGGGTCTCTCTGCCAGTGATCACGGGTTACTGGTTGCGCGCACGCGCGAGGACACCACCGAGCGTTATCAGGGCATTTGGCTGCAGCGCTTTGATCAGGGATGGGCTTCACCGCGAGTGAATGCCGATATCTTCGCGCCACTCGATTTCGAGGCGGGCACAGAGCTGGTGTTAACGCTGGATGGGCAACCGGATATTGAGATCGAAAAATATGATCCCGAGCTTAATCCAACGCCTCAAATCGTTGCTTGGGCCGGCGGTGAAATGACCCCCGGGGTGTTGGAGTGGATCGACCAGAAAACGGGAGAAATCCTCTATCGTTTGGAGTGGGATCTGCTGGGCCGGATGACGCTTTTGCCCCGCGGGGAAGCCGAGGTGGAGGTGCAATAGTGCAACTGAAGCGCGACGATTTTGGTTTTACGCTGATCGAAGTGATGGTGGCGCTCGCCGTGGTGGCGGTGGCGCTCCCTGCACTGCTGCTGACGATATCGCAACAGCTGGACGGGATGCGCGATCTGGAGGATCGCAGTCACGCGCAGTGGGTGGCGGCAAACCGTTTGGTTGAGTTGCGGCTGGTCTCGACCGCACGAGGCAAGCTACAGACGGGTTTGATAGCGGGCACCCAAGAACTGGCGGGTCGCGACTGGTACTGGTGGAGCGAAGGAAAAGAGACCGGCGTGCCGGGGTTTTTTCGTTATGAGATCCTGGTTTCAGATCAAGAAGACGGTCGGATGACCCCGCTGTATTCGCTTGACGGGTATCTGGTGCATGGGGCGGCGCAGGATGGTGAGTAAGCCTGGCGCGAGGGGTTTCACACTGGTCGAAGTTCTGGTCGCAATGGCGATTACGGCTTTGGTTGCCGTGGTGTCTTATAGCGCGCTGTCCGCTGCGCTTGCCAGTGCCGAGAGACTCCGCGTCAGTGCCCAGAGAGCGCAGGAAATTGGTCAGGTCATGGCAATGCTATCGCGCGATATCCGTCAGACCGCAAGTCGCACCGTGATTGACGAATTTGGACAGCGCACCCCTGCCGTCATGGGCGGAGAATTGGCCCGGGATATGCTCACTGTAACCCGCGCGGGCTGGCACAACTCTACCGGCGCGCCTCGGGGTACGTTGCAACGGGTGGACTGGTGGCTTGAGGAAGAAACCTTGTGGCGTGGTTATTTTCCGGTATTGGATATCACACCCGGTACCGAGCGCATAGAAACCGCCGTGCTCGATGGGGTCGAGCGGTTTGAGGTGCGATTTTTGCCCAACGTGGCGGCATTGGAGATCAATCGTGACGACGTGATTGATCGCAGGAATTGGGAAGACAGCTGGGTGGCCGATCTCTCTCAGCCTGATCAGGGGCTCCCCCCGCCTGCAGCGGTAGAGGTGACGATGGAAGTGTCGGGTCTGGGTGAGGTTACCCGTTTATATGTCCTGCCAGCGATCTGATCTACCGGGCCCGCAACGCGGGGCGGCATTGATTGTCGCCATGTTGGTTTTTGCCTTGGTAGCCGCGCTATTGGTCGGGCTTCAGCGCGACTTTTCTCTGACCTTGCAGCGAGGGACACAGCAGCTGTTTGCAGAGCAGGCGTGGGCCTATCTTCTGGGGGCTGAAGGGTTGGCGCAGTTGGCGCTGCAGGCTGACAATCGAGAAGATGCCATGGTAGACGCGCCGACCGATCATTTGGGCGAATTATGGGCACAGCCCGCTACCCCCTATCCGTTGGATGCAGGAGGGGAGATGCGAGGTCAGATTGAGGATTTACAAGGGCGATTCAACCTGAACTTGTTGCTTGATGCGGCCTCGCCCGGGGGGAGTGGCGAGGCTGCGGGTGAGGATGACTCTGACAAGGGGGATAATGAGGCGGAGGAGGGCGCTACCCCAACGGCTCAAAATGGGACTCAGACCGTGTCGGAAAGATGGGGTCCCGGCCAAAAAGTATTGATTCGGCTATTGCAGACGCTCGGCGAGGAAGCATTGTCTCTTGAGGAGGCGATGGCTTTGACTGAAGCGATCAGTGACTTCATCGATAGAGACTCTGATAAACGCAAGAATGGCGCCGAAGCAGAGGACTATCGGTATGCGGACTTCCCTTACTTACCGGCAAACCAGACATTGGCGAGTGTCAGCGAATTGAGGGCTGTGAGGGGTATGACGAGTGGTCTGTATGAGGCGCTGAGACCATGGGTCACGGTTTGGCCGGAAACGGGCGCCAAGATTAATATCCTCACTGCGCCGCTGCCTGTTCTGAGGAGTCTCAACGCCGATGATAAATGGGAACCCATACCGGTTAACGAGGTGGAGAGGCTGCTAGCCATGCGTGCGGAGGGCGAAATAACGAGTGTCGAGGATTTGCTGTCGGATCCGAGCTTCGAGGGGCAAGCGGTAACCGAGTTGCAGACGCTTCTCGGCGTGCGCAGTCGCTGGTTTTTATTGGATGCCAGTGTTGAGTTGGTCTCGCGGGAGCGACATCTTTTTTCTGTCCTGCATCGGACAGCAGCAGGCGCCGTCTCCGCTGTTTTTCGATCCGAGGGCGAGCTATGATGCGCCGCTCACCGACCGATCGAGGCGTGCACTGCGTGCGAGCTTTTCGCTCATGACTCCGAGCAACTTTAATCTCATCAGGTGGTATGAGGACTTTGCGTACCTCCTGCGACCGGGTAATCAACCCGAGCGGTTGGTCAGCGAGGCCGACAATATTCCCGAGAATACCTGCCTCGCACTACCCGCGGACAGTGTCAGGACATTACCCCTATCGGTGGCGCCCGAAGAGTTGAAGCATCTACAAAAGGCACTTCCTTTTATGTTGGAGGAAGCCCTTCTTGAGGATGTGGCTAAGCTCCATTTTGCCAGCGCGCCACTGGACAATGATCTTCAAGCGGTTGCCGTTGTGCGGCGTCAAACGATGGATCAGTGGATGTCCACATTGCCCGAGGCGCTGAAGGAGATGCCCTGGGTCTCTGAGGCACTGTGTTTACCCTGGTCAGCGGGATACTGCACGCTGGTTTTTGAGGCTGACCATGTGCTGGTGCGATGGGGCGAGGCCAGCGGCACGCGGATCGAGCGGAGCTTGCTGCCTGTGCTGCTCGATAGCTTGCCTTTGGCGCATGTGTCTATTGTGGCTTATGGCGGCGATGAAGCCGCGATAAAGGCCAGTATCCCGGAGTCGCTTCACAGCGGATTGCAGATGCGGCAGGGTGGATTATCTGAGGCCCTGCTGTTGGCCAATACTGAAAAGCCAGGGCCCGACCTGCGGCAGGGTGATTTCGCTCCCCGACTTCCTTTTGCGCGTTGGTGGCGGCTCTGGCAATCGGTGCTGATTGCACTGGCAGTGGCAGTTGTGCTGAAAACCGGCGTATCGGTTGTCGACTACGTCAGTTTGAAAAAAGAAGACCTCCGGCTGCGGGAAGCGATACAGCAGAGTTATCGACGCGTGAATCCTAAGGGTGCCGTGGTTGATGTCGAGAAACAGCTTAATCGTCAACTCGCTGAGTTGGGTGCAGCTGGAGCGCAATCAGCGTTTACACCGGTACTTATTGAGCTACTTTCTGCCATGACCGAGGTCGGTGAGATTGAGCTAACCTCGGTCAATTACACCGGTGGCAAAGAGATGCGAGTCAATTTTTCTGCGCCCAGCTTTCAAGCGGTTGAGCGTGTGAGGATGGCGCTTGAAGCACGCGCCTTTAGCGCTGAATTGGAAAACTCCAATGCGAGAAAAGAGGGTGTAGTCGCCCGACTCAGGGTGGAGGCTCGTTAATGGTTCGGTGGTTTGCAACCCAATCCCGCCGCGACCAGATTGCACTGCTGATGCTCTGTGGCGCTTTGTTGGGATGGTTGTTTATTCAGGTCGTAGTGATCGAGTTGGATGGTCGGCGTGCACGTCTGAGCCAAGCCAACCAGGTGTTGTCCGAGCAACTCGTCAGGGTGGATTTTAAAGTAGAGCAACTGGCGGCTTTGCGCGCCGGAGATGGACGGCGTCAGGTCAATCTAACGCAAACCCTGAGTCAGGCGAGCGATGCTCAGGGCTTGGCTGTAAAGCGTCTGCAACCGAATTCTCGCGGTGAGGTGCAGATTCGATTTGAGGGCGTGGCGTTTGACGGCGTGTTGCGATTTCTGGAACAGATTGAAGGTAGCGCGGGCCTTAGAGTGATGGATGCTTCGGTCAGTAGTGCGGGCCGCGACGGCGGTGTCAATGCAACCTTTCGCATTGCGGGCAACTGAGTGATGTCGCGTAGCAAAGGGCCCTGGATCGTGATTGCGGCGGGAGTGCTGTTGGTATTGCTGACGCTTCAGATTCCCGCAAGCGCCGTGCGTTGGTTTTTGCCAGCGCAGGCAGGAGTCACGGGTTTTTCGGGGACTATCTGGTCCGGCAAAGCGTTGAGATGCTGGTGGGGTCGTACTGAAAGGCGAATTGTATTGGGCAGCGTCACGTGGCGCATCGAGCCCTGGCGGTTGTTTTGGAGCACCCCCGTTTCGCTGAGTAGTGAGTGGGGAGCCCAGCGTTTCGAGACCCGGCTCGGATACTCTTTAGGCGGTGATTTGACCCTCGCCGATACCAACTTAAGTTTTGATACGCAGATTTTGAGCGCGCTAATGCCGCTGTTTATCGGCGGTCGTTTTTCCGGTCAGTTTTCCACTATCGAATTACAAGGAGAGCAACTTCAGCGTACGTCCGGTAAAGCGATACTAGAGAACGCCGTATGGACCGCCCGGTCAGGCGACATTCCCCTGGGTACTTATCACCTCGCTATCGATACGGGTGAAGCAGATGGTGAGGTTCTGGGTGTTGTGAAGACTTTGGGGGGTGCGTTGCAACTTGCAGGAAATGTAGTGCTGGGTCCGGCGTCCTACCGCATTAACCTGCAGGCGACGGGTCCGGTTGCCTTGGATGACAGTTTTCGGGGTGCGGTCGCCATGCTGGCAACACCCACCGCCGCGGGCTTTGGTATCAATTTGGAAGGGACCTACTAAGTCTCTAGGATACGGTGCAGTAGCGCAGGAAGTGAGTGCTGTCGGGCCTTAAATAATAAGAAATACTGCGCTCAACGTGTTACACAGTTCAGATGGCCGAGCGGCGCAATTGATGGCTTGGCCGACTCAGGTTGCGGCAACGAGCAACGGAGTTAAGTCAAACTAAACGATGAGTGAAGGAGGCCCACTGATGGGGTCAACAGGAAACGCGGTATGGTCCAGTCGCTTTGCTTTTATCATGGCGTCGGTTGGATTTGCAGTTGGTTTGGGCAATATCTGGCGCTTTCCCTATGTCACCGGCGAAAATGGCGGTAGCGCTTTTGTTGCGATTTACCTGCTGTGCACGCTGTCCATAGGCATCCCTTGCCTGATGGCAGAGCTCATGGTGGGACGCAGAGGGGGTGGTAGTCCACCTCGTTCCATGGCTGTTGTCGCGCGGCAGTCCGCTCGAAGTACTAATTGGATGATCGTTGGTGGGATGGGCGTAGTGACCGCCTACACGATTGCGATTACCTATGCGGTCGTCGTGGGATGGGTGCTTTGGTATTTGGGCCGCGCGCTGATTACCGGGTTTGCAGGCTTTGACGCGGCGGTCGCCGAAAGCACCTTTGCAGGTTTGCTAAACGATAATCAGTCGATGGTGATCTGGACGCTCATCGGTAATCTGATCGTCGGCGGCATTATCTATGCCGGCGTGACCGCAGGTATCGAGCGCGCCGTGATTATTATGATGCCGCTGATGTTCTCTCTCCTCATCGGACTGGGCATCTACAATTATTTCGCCGGTGGCTTCATTGAAACTCTGCAGTGGTTGTTTACACCCGACTTCAGCAAGGTGACAGGTGCCACGTTTCTCGCGGCGGTGGCACAGGCATTTTTTTCTATTGGTGTCGGTATGGGCGGCATGATGACCTACGGCGCCTATCTGCCGCGCGATTTTTCCATCGCAAAGGGCGCAGCGACCATTGTTATGGCCGATACGCTGGTGGCACTCCTCGCCGGGTTTGTGGTGTTCCCCGCCGTGTTTCATTTTGGTCTCGACATGGCCGGTGGTCCCGGATTGATCTTTCAAACGCTACCGGTGGCGTTCGCGCAAATGCCCGGCGGCGGTATTTTTTCGGTACTGTTTTTTCTGATGTTGGCGTTAGCCGGGATTACTTCCATGGTGGGATTGGTAGAGAGTGTTACCAGTTGGACGCAGGAAAAACTGAGTATTTCGAGGCAGCGAAGTACGCTGTTAGTGGTTGGATCCTTGACCAGTCTGAGCGTCATTTCAGTACTCAGTTACAACATCTGGGAGGACTACCGGCTGTTGGGTATGAACTTCAATCAATTAACAGAGGCACTCTACGACAAGGTGTTGCTACCCGTCGCCGGGCTGCTAGTGGCCCTCTTTACGGGGTGGTTCATGCTGCGAGAGCACAGTGAGGACGAGTTGAGAGATGACCTGAGCTGGTACAGCACGTGGCGTGGATTGACCCGATGGGTCGTGGTACCCGCGATCGCACTTATTCTCATTACAGGATTATTTTAGGCGCCATGCTGTTAACCGTTACGGACTGGCTGTGGTCTTACGTTCTGATTGTGGCGCTCTTGTTGGTGGGCCTGCGTTTTACGCTGGGGTCCAAGGGTGTTCAGCTGCGCTTGTTCAAACGCACACTGGGCGTGTTATCAGATATTGAGTGGCGCGGTTCTGAGCGGGGTATATCGAGCTTTCAGGCGTTGGTGGTGAGCATCGCGGGGCGCGTCGGCGGCGGCAATATTGCCGGTGTCGCGGTTGCGATTACGTTGGGAGGGCCAGGCGCATTGTTCTGGATGTGGCTGATTGCCCTCCTGGGTATGGCCACCAGTCTGTTTGAGTGTGCACTGGCGCAGTTGTACAAACGACGTGATGGCTCAGATACCTTTCGTGGCGGGCCTGCCTACGTGATGCGTTACGGTCTCGGCTGGCGAGTCTTGCCAGTGGTATACAGTCTGTTGCTGCTCGCTACCGTCGGTTTCGGATTCAATGCTGTTCAGAGTTACGTCGTAACCACCTCAATCGAGTCCGCTTTTGGCGTGCCCCCCGCCGTCAGTGGGTTGGTTATGACCGCCGTGATGGCAGTGATTCTTTTCGGGGGCATTCGTCGACTGGCGCTTTTTGCGGAGGTAATTGTGCCATTGATGGTCGTGGGCTATCTGCTCATAGCGTTAACGGTGCTGGTGTTGAATGCCTCTGCCATCCCCCAAGCACTGGGTCTGATTTTTACCTCGGCCTTTGGTTTGGAACAGGCGGTTGGTGGCGGGATCGCCGCGGCAATTTCACAAGGTGCGCGCCGGGGCCTTTTTTCAAACGAGGCGGGGTTGGGCACGGTGCCCAACGTGGCTGCGGCTGCCGACGTGCCTCATCCCATAACCCAGGGGTTGGTGCAGTCCCTGAGTGTCTTCATAGACACTATCGTCCTGTGTACAGCCACTGCCTTGATCATTTTATTGTCCTCGGTCTACCAGCCCGATGCTCAAGGTGTTCAGGGCGTCATCCTGACGCAGATGGCGGTTGCCGAACATCTGGGCCCCATTGGTGAGCCCTTGGTGAGTATCTCTCTGGTCTTGTTTGCCACCACGACGATTGCTTATAACAGCTTCCTCGGTGAGAACAGCATTGCCTATTTTGGTCGGCCGGATGGTCCCGCGGTATTGGTTTTCCGCGTTAGCGTCTTGCTGCTTATTGCGTGGGCAGCGGTACAGGATTTGAGCACCGTGTTCGGGTTTGCCGACCTGACGATGGCCTTGCTTGCATTGGTGAACCTACTGGCGCTGTGGGCGCTTTATCCGGTCGCAATGCAGTTGATCGCCCAGTTCGAAGAGCAAGTCAATGCGGGGCAGTCTCCCCGCTTTTACCTCGACCAGCTACCCGACGAGGCGCTGGATGCCGCGAGCTGGCCAGCTCATCCGGGTGAGTGACGGTTCACTGCACTTCTGACAGTTCAACGTCGAACTGCCGCTCCGTTCCCTCTCGCGTGGTGGTGATTTTTATGGTGTCGCCCACTTGATGCGCTTCCATCGCCGAGAGAAATTCGTCGTTACTGGCAACCCGCTCCCCGTCGATATGGGTGATAACATCTCCCAAAATCACCTCACCTCTACTGCCCCGCCTAGCGCCCACCATGCCGGCATTATCGGCCGGAAATCCGCGATAGGTTCTCACGATAGGGACCCCGTCAACCCGGTATTGGCGCAACCAGCGGTCCGATGCGAGTTCTACACCGAGCACAGGCCGCATGATTTTGCCGAAAGCGATGAGTTGAGGGACCACCTCAATGACGGTGTTAACGGGGATGGCGAAGCCGATGCCCGCACTGCCACCGCTGGGCGAGTAAATTGCCGTATTGACGCCGACAAGTTGGCCGAGGGAGTTGAGTAAGGGGCCGCCCGAATTGCCAGGATTGATGGCTGCATCGGTTTGAATGACACCTCGAATGGTGCGGTTACTGGGAGACTGGATTTCCCGGTCCAAAGCGCTGACCACCCCAACGGTTAGTGAGGTATCGAGCCCAAACGGGTTGCCGATCGCCAACACTTTTCGTCCCACTGATAGCTCGGAAGAATCTCCGAGTGGCAAGGCTGTGAGCGAGGCGGGGGGGTCGATCATGCGCAGCACGGCCAAATCCCGCTCCGGAGCGTGGCCAACGACCTCTGCTTGAAATGTTTCCTCGTCCTGAGTCGTGATCGTGAGGCGGTCAGCACCGGCCACCACATGGTAGTTCGTCACAACCAGCCCAGAGGCGGCATCCCAAATAAATCCGGAGCCGGCACCGCGGGGAATCTCCATGATGTTGCGCGTAAAGCGTTGGCGGCGCAGCTCGCTGGACGTTACAAACACGACGGCAGGGCTGGCTTTCTGAAATACCTCTGTGGTGTTCGCTTCATCATCAGTGGCAAAGCTAAGGTAGTCAGGGCTGCCCTCCGCGAGAGCGTTAGTCAATGGATAAAGGGCTATGGCTCCGAGCAAGCAAAAGATAGAGGCCAAAGAACGGCGCATTAGGGGTTCCCCAGAGCAAGAATGCGGTCATCCAGCGAAGGATGTGAGCTGAACAAAGCGGCGAGGCCGGAGCGCCCTCCCGCGCGGATGCCAAAGGCGGTCAGCTCTCCCGGGAGATCGTCGGGAAGGCCTTGCTCAACTTTCAAGCGCTGCAAAGCCGCGATCATATTGCCGCTCCCCGCCAGTTGAGCGCCGGCTGCGTCGGCACGGTATTCCCGGTGGCGAGAAAACCACATCACGATCATGCTGGCGAGGATGCCGAGAATGATCTCGGCGATGATCGTTACAATGTAATAGCCAAAGCCATAGCCGCGCTCGGTTTTAAAGACCACCCGGTCTACGGTATGGCCGATGATGCGGGCGAAGAACATGACAAAGGTATTCACCACTCCTTGAATCAGGGTCAGGGTAATCATGTCGCCATTGGCGACGTGACCAATCTCGTGGGCAAGCACTGCGCGCACTTCGCGTTCTTCAAAGCGACGCATCAGGCCGGTGCTGACGGCGACCAGAGCGTCGTTGCGGTTCCAGCCGGTAGCGAACGCGTTTGCGGCGTCAGAGGGAAATACGCCCACCTCTGGCATACCGATTCCCGCTTCCTCGGACAGCGACTTAACGGTATCAAGGAGCCATTGCTCCTCGCGATTGCGGGGCGTCTCAATGATGTAAGTGCCCGTGCCTCGCTTCGCCATGAATTTCGATAGCAGGAGAGAGACAAATGAACCAAAGAAGCCAAACAGCGCGCAGAAAACAAGCAAACTGCTTAAGTTCAGGTCGACGCCGTTGGCCGAGAGAATGCCCTGCAGGCCCAGTAAATTAAAAACAATACTGACCAGTACTAGCACGGCGATATTCGTTGCCAAAAACAGCAATATTCTCATTCGATGAGCATCCTTGTGACGGAGCGACAGTCCTTAATCAGTGGGGTCTTCGTCTGCGATTTCAAGTGGGGTTTCGGTAACAGGTGCGTCAATTTTAGGTAGCGGGTGTTCGCTGATGGTTAAGTTTTTGGGTTTGCCATTCTCGGTCTGCGCGCTGAGCACCTCGCCTCGCAATTCGGTGTCTTTAGACCCCAATTCAAACAGCGTGTTGATTGCGTCGTCGTGAAACTCCCACAGCGCGACCTGACCCCCGTGGGCTCCTGTCACCCACTGTCCGGACTTGCCCCAGTAGTGTCCTTGTTGATTGCAGATCACAAATGCGCCACTCATTGCTGTTTTCTCCTCGACAGGCTTCGGGTTCAAGGTCGTTGGGGCTGGTGCTTTGACAACCTAGCGCAGTAAAAAATCCTTGGCTTCATTAATTTTTGCAGCCAGATAATCATTGCCACCTCGATCGGGGTGGAGTTTTTGAATCAGCGCGCGGTGCGCCGCGATGATCTCTGTCTCGCTGGCGTCTTCGGTTAAGCCGAGGACGGCGAGTGCTTCGGTCCGCGAGACGCCTGCATCAGAGGCCCCCGTATTGCGGTGTTCACGCTCGTCCCCATAATCATCGCCAGGGAAGCGTTGTTCCATATAGCTTGCCAGTAGTTGCGCGGAGTCGGCGTCCTCCTGTTCGCAATAGTCGAGCAAGGTGTCGAGCTGGGTTCGGTCCAGTTCAGAGAGTAGCCAATCTTTGAAAGAACCTTCGAGTACGACACCGCTCAGTTCGCCGCTGTCATGGTCCAACGTCATTTTGATGATGCGGGAACTGACTTCAGACTGCTTGCCGCCGCTACTTGAGGCCTGGCTTCGCAATTGACCGAGAAAGGGCAACAGGCGCACCAGCACGGGGAGCATTTGTCTGGCGATAACCAGCAGTCCGGTCAGTGCTGCGCCAACCCAATGCATCTTGCCCATCAGAGTAAGGATGATGACGCCAACCAACGCTCCTCCCAGAATAATCTGTAGATAAGCGCCTCTGCGCTTGTGGGGCGGTTGGCGTTGCGCCCGTCTGATTAACAGACTCAGCGTGATGACCACGGCGAGTAGCAGGATAATACGCGGCACGGCTTATGAGGCTCCTTCGTCAGAACTACGGTGGGTGAATGATACCGTTTTGACGCGTGACTAGGGCCGATCCGGTAGCTGCGCCAAGAACAACTGGTCCTTCTCTGTGTTGGATGCTCTGAGCGCCCGCACGCCACCGACTGCAAAGCGCGAGACAGCACCCAATAGCGCTCTGAGTTCGTCTGCGCTGTTGACGTCAAAGGGCGCGTAGGCACCTCCGCTGAGACGCGCTAAGTGCTGAAAAACCCCTCTGGCGTTCTGATCCTGTCCCTCATGGAATATAAAGATCGGTATTTTCTTGATGGCACATTGTCCTGCCAGTGCAAAAAGTGCTTCCGGCGCCTCCTCGCAGGCATCGCCAACAAACACAAGGGCGCGAACCGGATGAGTGCTCGTACCTGATTGCAATGCGTGTTGCAACACGCGATGTATTTGAGTCGCGCCAGCCAGGCAGGTAACGGTGCTCAATTGATCGAGCAGGGCGGCGGGTTGCGTTAACCAGTGGCTGTGCTGAAAGTGCCCAAGACCCTGATAATGACAAAGCTGTACCGCGAGGGGGGTGGGCGTTGAGGCCGCGTTAAAGAGCTCGGCATGCAACGCCCGGGCCTGCTCCCATGTGGGCTCTCTGCTGGCGGTGGCATCTAGGGCAAAAATGAGTCTCGCCTGTCGCGACGTGACCGCCCGAATGGCTTTCGCCTTGCCGAGGAACGTGGCGACGGCGCCTGATCGTGGTTGATCAAGATCTTTGGAAATGCGCGGGACGCCCGTTAAGCGCGCGGAGCGAGAAGCCCGCGGTCCCGCAACTCTCTCAAGAAATGTCGGCGTTGGGTTAATTCAGTGACGACTGCCATCAGCATATCGGAATCGACATCACGCCTTTTCTGATTCTGGTCAACAAGCTCTATGAGCTTACGACTGGAAAACTCCTCAGCTTTGAAAGGGGTATGATCTGTTTGGACTTTTACCCGTTCTGTTTTACGCATTTTTCTTCTCCCCCCGCCACCCGCTGATTGCGGGATTTCCAATGGGGCGACCACCTGTCACGTGGCCTCATTCCCCCGGCGGTTTTTGTTGTCAGTTTTCGAAGTAGCCGCGTAGTATGCCAAATTTGAGCGACAGCGCCCAGTACCCGCAAAAAAGTGCCAAAAGGGTGAAACCATGAGTTGGACGGATATGATCTTCAAGACTGAGCTACCCGACGCCGCCAATGCGCTGCCCGGACGTGACGCCGCCATGCCGGTGACCGACCGTCACGCGGTGCTCGGTCGCACGCTCTTGCCCCCTTACCCAGACGGTATGGCCAGCGCAATGTTTGGCATGGGCTGTTTTTGGGGCGTGGAGCGCATGTTTTGGGGCTTGCCCGGGGTTTACACCACAGCGGTTGGTTATGCGGCGGGCATCACGCCCAATCCTACCTATCAGGAGGTGTGTACGGGTCAAACGGGCCACAACGAAGTGGTGCTCGTTGTGTTCGATCCGGCACAGCTTGGCTACGAACAACTGCTCTCGGTGTTCTGGGAGAACCACGACCCGACGCAGGGCATGCGTCAGGGAAATGATCGGGGTACCCAGTATCGGTCAGGCATCTATGTATTCGACGCGGGACAAAGAAATGCCGCTCAGGAGAGCTTAGAGCAGTTTCAACAAAGTCTTACTCAGGCGGGCTTTGGCGCCATCACCACTGAAATTTTGGATGCGCCAACATTTTACTTTGCCGAGGATTACCATCAGCAATATCTTCACAAAAATCCCGCAGGATACTGCGGCGTGGGCGGCACCGGTGTCGCTTGCGCTCTGGGCACCGGGGTGCGTGCCTAGGAAACGGGCAAGGAAGGGTCAGGAGAGTGCTTGGCTGAGCGCGGCGGCCACTGCGGTGTCTACGCTCAGCGTCCGACCACCCAAGTGTCCCGCAGAGAAACCAGCCGTTTCCGCGAGGCTCAGCTCGTAAGGCACAAACCCACCCTCGGGCCCCAGCAAGACCAACGCTCCTCCAGCGACTCGAGAAATGGGCTGGGTCGCGGTTTGATGGGCTATCCAGCCTTGGCGGCCTTGGAGCAGGTCAGGTGCAATATCCTCGATAAACGGCTTGAAGAAGCGGTGCAGGTGGATTTGCGGGGGGAGGGTATCGCCCGATCTTTCCAGGCCCGCCTGCAACGCCTCAGAAATGCGCTCTGGCTGCAATAGGGGTGTCTGCCAAAAGCTTTTCTCCACGCGGGCACTGTGAATCAAATGCAGATGCGTCACACCCATTTCAGCAATGGTGCGCAACACGCGACGTAACATCTTGGGCCGCGGCAGTGCGAGCGCAATATCAAAGGGGTGCCTCGATACCGGTGGCTGTCTGAGGGTTACAGTCATTTGGGTGGCGTCGTCACTCGTGAGAGTAACGATACCCGTACCGCGATGTCCTCCGATCTCACCGACCTTCAGCGACGCGCCGACGCTGGATTTAAGAACCTTGCGGATGTGCTGGTGCCGCCTGTCCCGCAGTTCAACCGTCGAGGCGTCGAGCCAATCCTCGGGGCGCAGCAAAATGATATTCACAGGTTGGCGCTCGCGGCTTTACACCCAGAGGTCATAGTCGTCGGCAGCGGCTATTTCTGCTTCGACCCAGTCGCCGGGTCGAAATTCTGTATAACCCGGTAAATGAACGAGACCGTCGATTTCTGGTGCGTCTGCCACCGTGCGCCCGATAGCGCCTTCCTCGTTGACCTCATCAATCAACACCGTCTGACAGGTGCCCACTTTTTGACGGAGTTTATTGGCGCTGATGACCTGCTGTTTTGCCATGAATCGCTCCCATCGCTCTTTTTTCAGCGCGTCTGGAACGGGATTGGGTAACGCATTGGCCGCGGCCCCTTTTACGGGCGAATACTCAAAACATCCAACCCGGTCCAGTTGCGCCTCCTCGATAAAGTCGAGCAGCATTTCGAACTCCTCGTCGGTTTCGCCGGGGTAACCGACGATGAAAGTGGAGCGGATTGTTAATTCGGGGCAAATGCTGCGCCATTGGGATATGCGGTCCAGCGTTTTTTCTGCGGCCGCTGGTCGCTTCATCCTCGCTAACACACTGGGAGCACCGTGTTGCAGCGGCATATCGATATAGGGAAGCAATTTTCCCTCGGCCATTAACGGAATGAGTTGATCGACATGGGGGTAGGGATACACATAATGAAATCTGACCCAGATACCGAGCTCGGCTAACGCAGTTGCCAAGCCCGCAAGATTGCTTTTCATGGGTCGGCCTTGCCAGAAATCAGTTTTATATTTGATGTCCACGCCGTAGGCACTGGTGTCCTGAGAGACGATGAGGAGCTCTCTCACCCCCGCGCGGACCAATCCCTCTGCTTCGGTCATCACTGCGCCTATGGGTCTGCTGACCAGATCTCCGCGAATGCTGGGTATGATGCAGAAGCGGCAACGGTGGTTGCAGCCCTCGCTGATCTTGAGATAGGCGTAGTGTCTGGGCGTCAGTTTCACCCCCTGGGCGGGGATTAGATCAATGTGGGGGTCAGGGCGATGGTTTCGGGGCAATACCTCGCGCACCGTCGAGAGCACTTCCTCATAAGCGGCCGGACCACTGATGCCCAGCACCTTGGGGTGACGGGCGCGGATACGGTCTGCGTCATCGCCTCGTCCCATACATCCGGTGACCAGCACGCGCCCGTTCTCACGAATGGCTTCGCCGATGGCTTCCAAACTCTCCTCTTTGGCGGCGTCAATGAATCCGCAGGTGTTGACGATAACGACCCCGGCATCCTCATAGTGGGGCGTGATGTCATAGCCCTCCACTCTGAGTTGCGTGAGAATGCGCTCTGAGTCGACCAATGCCTTGGGGCATCCGAGAGAAATAAATCCCACTCGCTGATTGTCGCTCGCGGTATTGCCAGAAGGATTGGTCATATCATGCCTTGAACGTGTCGGAGTGACTGTGAGTTCTCACAGTGAGTTGTTGTTTCAGCAACTGCAGTAATTCCAGCGTCTCCTCACGGTTGAGGAAGTCGCCGACGCGCGTCTCCGACTGTCGGTCGTGCACAGACACTTCGGGCCCCTGCCATGGGTGCGTCTCTGGAGACACCCTGAGTGCGGTCTCTTCACGCATGAAACACCAACTGCGCTTGGGGATAAAGTAGCCCTTATCGATTAACACAGTGCTGTTGGTAAAGCGGATCACGTGCCGGTACTCCAACTTCCAGTTAACCCAGTATAGGGCGCTACCGAGGGCCGCCAACTCGATGCCCGCAAATGGCAGGATTGGCCACGCACCCGCCACCGCAAAAGCGATTCCTGCGCCCAGTGATGGCACTGCAAGCGCCGCGAGTACCCACAGATTCTGGCGCCAGCTTGCTGAGTGGTTGGGTTTGACCACAATAGTGGTCTCGCGCTCGTTACGATCAACCGATACCACGTTTGTCTCCGTCCGCAGGGCGCCTGCACGGTTGTTCACTCGCTGACGAAATCCGCGCGCTAGTGCCAGCCATAATCGCTCATGCAGTGCGCGGGTGAGGATGCGGTAATGGTGTCTCCTGAGATCGGGTGCGAAAAGCGGATGCGGGAGGCGTGCAATAGCAGTCGCGGTGCTGCAGCAAGCACATTTTCCGGCGCATAAAAGTCGCAGCCCAAAATGGGGTGCCCGATTTCATTCAAATGAATGCGTAACTGATGCGAACGCCCTGTCACCGGACTCAACTCGAGAAGGGAGGTATCGTTGTCCGTCGATAGGCGCTTCCAGTGTGTAATCGCGGGTTTTCCTGTTTCAAAGCAGACTTTTTGGCGAGGTCGGTTGGGCCAATCCCGCGTCAGCGGAAGGTTAATGGTCCCGGTGTTTTTCTCAACAACGCCCGCTACTCGCGCAATATAGGTTTTTTCGATGCTCCGGGACTGAAATTGTCTGGCCAGTCGCGACAGCGACTCTCGGTGCCGGGGGACAATCATGACACCGGAGGTATCCAGATCGAGCCGATGCACCGCGACCACGCCAGGATAGTGCGCGTCGATTCGTTCAATCAGGCAATCTCGATTGAGCGGATGTCGTCCGGGTACGCTGAGGAGCAACGTGGGTTTATCCACGATGAGAAGGTCAGCATCGCGATACAAAATTCGAATCAGTTCTCTTGAATGCGGCACCAGATAGGGTGGGGGCTCCAATACCGGCTCTGGGTGGTTCATGTCAGCTGTCTTAATCGATTTGTGCGACGGCCAGCGCATCCAGGTAGCGGTGCACTGCGTCTTCGATGCCGTAGCGGAGGGAATCTATCGTAAAGGCGTGTCCTATTGAGACCTCCAGCAGAGCAGGAATGCGAAAGTCTGGCAAATTCGCGAGATTCAGGTCGTGCCCGGCATTGACACCCAGCCCGGTTGCCATCGCTGCGGCCGCGGCTCTCTGAAAGCGACCTAGCTCGGTACCCGCGTCACCGCGTTCATGTGCTTTGGCATAGGACTCGGTGTAGAGCTCAATACGGTCGGCGCCCAAGTCACGCGCGAGCGGGATTTGCTCTGGATCGGGGTCCATGAAGAGGCTGACGCGACAGCCCCAGGATTTGAGTTGCTCAACAATGGGACGCAACGCCTCGCCGTCGCGAGTGAGATTAAAGCCGTGGTCGGAAGTAAGCTGATTATCGCCGTCGGGGACCAACGTCACCTGATCTGGTTGGACTTGCTCAACGAGCGCCATAAAGCCGGGGTAGTCTCCCACGTCTCCTCGATTTGAGCGTCTCGAGGCAGCAAAAGGATTTCCCTCCACATTCAGTTCTGTCTGCCTACTCTCACCGAGCCTGACGCAGTCAGACGCTCGGATATGGCGCTGGTCGGGGCGGGGATGGACGGTGATACCGTGGGCACCCGCTGCGACAACTAAACCAGCGAACTCAACGGGATCGGGATGTCGAGTGTCTCTCGAGTTTCGAATCAACGCGATTTTATTCAGGTTGATGCTCAGATGTGTCACGGCGCCATTCGACTCACAGACAATACAACAATCGGTTTTACCGGAACGTCTTGAAACACGGCGGGCCCACGACTGGTCTCGACTGATGCGGCTCCCGTCTCGGTCAGAGCGATAATGTCGACAACCTGCATGCCCTCTACTACTTCGCCGAAAACCGCATAGCCCTCATTACCGGGGGTCCAGTCGAGGCGGAGGTTGCTCCGCTGATTGATAAAGAACTGCGCCGTAGCTGAGTTGGGATCGCTCGTGCGAGCCATAGCCAACGTCCCCCGAGTATTGTGGAGCTTATTGCTCGACTCATTGACGATAGGGTCGCGCGTTGGTTTTTCTTTCATTTCGGTGGTGAAACCCCCGCCCTGAATCATGAAATTACTGATGACGCGATGAAAGACAGTGCCATCGTAGTAGCCGGCATCCACATAGGAGAGGAAGTTCTCCACCGTTACAGGAGATTTCTCTGCATACAGCTCAATCACGATATCCCCGTCGCTTGTTTTCATCAGGACCCTCGGGTTGTCGAGCTGCTCTTCAGCAGCCGACACAGCGGTGGGGATGGCAAGTAGATAGCTCGCTAAACCGAGCAATGCACAGGCGCGCCTAAAGAAAATTGTGATATCCATCGTAAAATCCTCGTACTAATAATCGTTAGGACCAGCCATCATTTTGTTTTCTTGACGGCCATAGTCGTGGCGTGACCACGGCAAGAATGACACCGAGTAGCACCGCCAATGCGCCGTCGAGTATTTGGTTATTGGCAATCCGGTCGCGCAGACGCACGTTTTCGAGGCGGAGCAAATCAGCCCCGGAACGCTCGGACTCAAGCTCGGCCACAAGTTGCTGATTCATTAGGTCAAACTCTATCGCAGCCGAAGATACGCGTTTGATTTCGACCAGTTCGCTGCTGACGCTCTCTAACTCTGCCGTCAATTGATCAATCGCATCATCAGCTAAATTGGCTTCAGAGGAACTCTCGTTGAGTTGCGCTGCGAGACGATCTCTCTCTGCTCTCATCTTTTCTAGCTCAATGCGCATATCGCCTATCAGTAACGAGGCAGGGGGCTCGGTCTGCAGATACTGGGCTCTCAACCATCCGCGCAGGCCATTCCGGGTCTCGATCTCGACCCACTCGCTGTCCTCACTCATGGCGTAGCTCAGCACTGCCGTGCCTGATGAGAGACCGCGGTGGACAATGGTAGCTTCGTTCTCTGGTGCGGCGCGAACAGCGACCAGCAGCGTATCGCTGATGTAGCGAGTTTCCTGAGCATTGATCGAGAGGGAAGTGAGAAGCGCAAAGGCGATCGTTGTCCCGGCAATCATCCATCTTGCAACAAGCGGCTGTGTCATGAAGAACCTCGCAAGGGATCGTTCTCCTCTTCATTCATATCGTGATCCTTAAGGTGGGGCATAACGATTGCAATGCTCAGCACCATCAATAACAGGGTGAAGCCCACGCTGGAGTACAGCTTGTAAGACACCCAAAAAGCCTCGTCAAAGCGGTAAGCAACGATGATATTCAGCGCGCCGACCAGCGCGAAATTTGTGATCCAGAGTGCGTTCAGATAGCCCCAGACTCTCTGGGGCAAGTTCAATTGCTGCCCCATGAATCGCTGCAGCAGGTTCTTCTCACCGAAGAACTGCGAGCCCAGAAAGACCATCGCTAGCCCCCAATTGAATACCGTGGGCTTCCATTGAATGAAGCGTTGGTCGCGCAGGATCAGTGTGGCAGACCCGAAGACGACGACGGCGAGCGCCATCCACATCAGACGCTTGTCATTGGTCTTACTGATGAGCGAACTGATCAGCCATACCAAGACGCTGCTCGCAATGAGAACGGCGGTGGCGCTGAAAATGCCATCAAATGTGTGTGTCCAGCTACCGATATGCAGGGTCTCGCCGCTCAGCTGGTACGTTCCGAAAAACAACACCAGAGGTAAAAATTCGAGAAGTTGCTTCATGGTTGCCCTTGTTTGCTCACCTTCTGCTCGCTATCCATCAGGCTATGTTAGACAATTCGGCCAATTCCGTTCGCCAGACCGGTTGCTGACAGGTGCCCGGCGCAGTGTAGAGATAGCCTTGATCGACTTCCACACACATAGCAACGCCTCAGATGGCGCGTTGTCCCCTTCCGAATTGCTTCATCGAGCCGCGGAGGCGGGCGTTAAAGCGGTAGCGTTGACGGACCACGACACCATAGCCGGGTTCGTAAGTGTGTCTGAGAGTGTGCCACTTGGTGTGCGACTTGTCAGTGGTGTGGAACTGTCCTGCCAGTGGGGCAAAGTGGGTATTCACGTTGTGGGTCTGGGGTTTGATGCCACGTCGGGCGGATTGGTCGCGCACTTGAATGGTCTGGATTCGGCCCGGCTGGAACGCGCTGAGATGATTGCTCACCGGTTGGCGCAAAGGGGCATGCCCGGTGCCCTGGAAGGCGCGATGGCCGTGGCGGCGGGTGCGCAAATTGGTCGGCCCCACTTTGCGCGTTGGATGGTCATGAATGATCACGTAAAGACGGAGGCCGAGGCTTTTAAGCGTTTTCTGGGAAAAGGCAAAGTGGGCGATATTTCAACCGTGTGGCCTGACCTGCAACAGACCGTCGGGACCATCGTCGAGGCGGGCGGACTTGCCGTGCTTGCGCACCCGCTCAAGTACCGTCTGACTGCCACGCGGCTCAATGTGCTGTGTGCGGCCTTTGTCACCGCGGGTGGCGCGGCTATAGAGGTCAT
>Ga0255769_10001294_pt1 | contig 28963 bp, 41 predicted proteins | sample 041ome_9_FD_179637 | JGI IMG/M metagenome (GOLD analysis project Ga0255769, IMG submission 179637) | Coastal salt marsh microbial communities from the Groves Creek Marsh, Skidaway Island, Georgia - 041413US metaG (version 2) | ecosystem: Environmental > Aquatic > Marine > Intertidal zone > Salt...
GCAACAGCTGCAGTAGATGTATCATCACCAACAGCCATATAACCCATTACATCAAAGTCATTATTACAAAGTCTTTGAGCAATGAATTCCTTTCCTGACGTTACGACAAGATTAGGAACTTCTTTTTCATAGTTGACCTTTCCATCTTGATCGTACTTTTTAATTGACAAACGCCCTGTCAATTTAATGTTATCGTTTAACATGCTTACTCCTAAATTATAGACCTAAAAGGTCATTGGTTCCTATATCGTTTTGTAAATCAACTGTTGGTATTGATGTAGCATTCATATCAACAGTACCGCCATTTAATGTTAATGTATTTAAATTAATATCTTGTTCATCACTTGTAACAGTAACAGTTTCACCGATTTCATCACCTAAAGTTCCTGTAAAATCACCATCACTAATTGTGACTACAGGAGAACTTAATACGTTTCTACCATCACCATAAAATGTTAACATTCCCGGTGGGTTATAATCTTCTTCAGGTATTACATAGAACTCAGAATCATAAGGTTCAATTTTAATTAATCCGCCTAAATCAGAAGCATATGTATAATCAGTCGGTATATCAAACTCAATAAGTGTAAATGTAGCTTTAGACACCCACTTAGCAAGCTCAATACTTCCTTCAATTCCTGCTACAAAATTATTTTGGATTTGATATTCACCAAATAACGCTGTTCCTGCAGGATGCAAATATGATTTAGCTATTGTCTTATATTTATCTAAACTTTCATCGACAGTAATTAAATATGAATATTTTTGATAGAATCTACTATCTTGTATGAACATATCATCATCAAGGAATCCATCATTAGTAGAATAATATCCTTGGTATTTTGCAACCGCGCCAATATCAAATTTAATTAATGCAAAGTTTGTTTCTTCTGACTCACCAATTCCAGTTTCTTCAAAGAATTGTTGAATTAATGTTCCTACATATGTTGTATCAGAATAAATTGGAGATGCATAGTTTGGATTAACTGCATATCCATATTCCTGATACTTTTCAATAAAAGAATCATCTGGTAATGAGTATTGTCTTGTTGTATTTTTATCTAAAGTAAAACTTGATCTATTAACATTTACTCTTGCTTTTGATGTTAATAAGAAAAAGTCATTTTCATATCCTGCGCCAAAACTAATATTTACAATACCAGTAATACCACCATTTTCATCTACTCTTGTAACTTTTAATAATTGTGTAATTGTTGTACCACCTGATATAGTAGTACCTTCAATCAAATCACCAATTTTAAATCCTTCACCACGTCTAATAATTTCTGATTTAACTGTTGTTGGTATAATTTGCCCAACAATACCATTAAAGTTAATTGTATAATTTGTTTCTATTTGTCCAAAATAATTCTTATCAATGAATACTTCATACGTTCCATTTTGAACATGCTTAACGCGCGTTACAAATACATTAATAGAAACATTTGGACCTATTATAGGAATTCTATTTCCAGGTAAAGTATTTGCATCACCTGCTGAAATTTTAACAAACAATGACATCTCTTGGTTCCAACGACCATCAGATGCTTTTAATACTGAATCCCATGGATATGAAATATCTGCGGGTTTATTGTATAATACTTTAAATAAAAACTTATATGCTGATTCTGTACCTTTAGACTTGAATAGCGGTTTAATTTTTCTTAAAAATAATTTTTCATTAATATATGGAAAACCACTACCGCCTAAAACATTTAATTCTCTTTTAAAGTATTCAACAAATTCATCAAGCGTATTATCAATATCGCGTATCTTTAATAAGTCTCTACGCTCATGCTGATCAAGATATTCGTAATAAGCTTTTAAAAACTCAACGAATACAGGATGGTCTGAACGAACAAACTCAGGTATCTGCTTAGATACAATACTCTTTAATTTTATATCACTCATCTATTAATTTCTACTTGATGTAAATACGTAATTAGCATTTCCTGATTGATCACCCATTGCAACTTTATCTGCAATAACATTTACATAGATATTATTGTCTGGAATTTGTACTAATTGATTTCTTATTGATACTACATCATTTGATTGTGGTTTAACGATTAACTCAAATGAACCTGATTCAGTTGTATTAATGCCTGTAATTTGTATTTCATTCATTTTAATATAACCAATATCATAATTAATCTCACCAAAATCTCTAATGTAGTTCTTAACATCGTTTTCTACATAATACATTCTTAGATAACCTGTTCTATCATCAGGATTAGGAAAATCTTCAAGGTACATCATTTGGTCATAACCAGCAATCATAAATCCATGTGTTGTAATTGATTGTTCTGGAACCCCTGAGTGGTAAATTGGATTACCTAAATTAATTTCATATGTTGTATTTAAGTTATATGCAACATCAACTTCTCTATGCAATTTAACTGTTGTAATATTACTTAAAATTGAATCTTCGGTACTATCAATTAAAGTAGATAAGTTTGAATATTTAAATACACCGACAAATGACTCTAAGTGATCATCATTATATTGTTGAATTGTACTAACAACTAAATCTTTAATATCACTTAGTTTACGTGATGTTAAATTTGGATTATAATAAACTGTAGATACAATTTCTAAATTAATATATTCTGGGTCAACAATTTCAGGTGTAATTGATACAACGTTTTTGTTCTTAAGAACTTCATCAATAATAATTTCTTTTTGAGCTGCAGTTAAAGAATTTGTTGTTTTTGGTTTAATTGATAAGAAGACTTTACCATATTGTGCAGGTATATTATCCTCACCACCCCATGCATTAATTGTTTCTGCTTCAGGGAATGCTCTGTAAATTATTGATTTATAGTCTTCAATTGTTACTGCTCTATTTTGCGCAGTATAATATCTTGGCGCATTGTATCGTATTGATTCAATATCTTCAATATCTGTACCGCCTGTTGCTGCCATTGTTGTAGTTGTTGCAACATTACCACCAAGAAGTGTAGCACCTTGATATGAAAATATTCTAGCACCATTAGTAACATCTTTATTTGTTGTCATATATGATATATTTACAACATTACCATTTGCTAGGGCTTTACCAATAACATCATTGCCAAACTCTAATTCATAAAGCGCACCTTCTATTTCTTTAACAAAGAATACTTTAGAAGTTTCATCTAAATCAAGTAATTCATCTTGTCGAACAAATGATTCAAATGTTCCACTAGTAGCATTTTCTTGTACTCTAACCGCAACTGTACTTAAATCAACATTAATGTTTGGTATTAAATAACGAGCTCCTTCAGAAACAGTATATTTAAATGATAATGGTGTACCTTCCTTAATTTCAACATCAGCAAATGTATATGATGATCCACTTAACGGAGCAGAAAGTGCTTCAGTATTATAAAAACTATATGATGATCCATCAATTGATGCAGTAAAAGGTTGATATGCTGGAATTGTTAATGCTGACGGTGTAGTTGTAGTATTTGAAACAACAATATTAATCTTTGCAACAGCACCTGTTGCTGAGTGAGGTATGTACCCAATTTCTTTAGCTCGTGAAACGACGCTTGATCGCTTGCTAGCAGAATCTAAAAAAGATTCATTAACTGCTAAATTAGTATATAGAGCGTTGTAATGGGTATTGTATGCAAGTGTGTCTAATAGTATAGAAAGGCTTGAGCCTTCAAAGTCATAATCTTTAAATGTATCTTGGCCTTGTAAATATTCTTTTATATTTGACTTAATTGCATCAAAATCTAACTCAGATGTTTGTATTTTCCTGTTTGGTTGTGCCATTATCGTGTTCTCGTAAGTATTAGATCTACTTGTACAGGTCTATTTGTATTTAATATTGTAAAATAAATTGTAACAGATACTGAATATTCATCGGGTTGAACATTAACAAGTACATCTTCTAATTGAACTCTTGGTTCAAAGTTAATAATTGTATCTTCTATAGCTCTTTTTAATAATATATTAAGCATTGGGCCAGATGGCTCAAATAGTAATCCTCTAATTTGTGAACCTATTTCAGAATGGAATGGTCTTTCATAGTTTTGTGTTAAGACCAAATTACGAACAGAAGCTTTAATTGCTTCTTCGTCATACTTCATAGCCACATCCATAGTTGCTGGATGCTTAGTAAAATTAAGATCGAAGTCTGAAAATGTTCTTGTGTTCCTTGCCATACTATTATTTATAACCCTTTTAACCGAAAAATACGCTTGGTGAACCTTGTGCTACAATAGATCCACACGCAACTTGATCTCCAATTCGAGCAGCAGGAATACCATTTACAAATACTGTATTTGATCCTTTTGCTAATACAGAATCATGACAAGAAGGACCACAGCAATGCGTTACCCAATGATCACCTTCTCGATGTACACCAATACCATTTACAAATACATTAGTACTTGCTTCGTCATTAACCCTAGGTGGATAACACCCATGGCCTGAACATATATCTCCTAATCTTGTAACTGCTGGCATTAAATTGTTCTCGTTTGTGTTGTATTTGATACGTAATTATATGTTGTTGATACACCATCAACAGTAACTATAATTTGCCCATTTCCGCTTCTACCACCTCGTGTTGTAGTAGATGATATATATGTTACTCCGGTTGGCATACTTGAAGTCCTTCTATAATTAGAACCTCCGCCGCCACCTGCTCCTGAAGCATTTCTACCACCTGATCCTGCACCAAAGTATCCAGCACCACCACCTCCAGATCCTCCATCACCAAGATCTAAATAACCATTACCACCAGTACCATATCCCCAACCGCCTGCAAATGTTCCATTATTACCTGAAAATATACCATTACCACCATTTCTTCCAGAGCCAGCATTACCTGTTCCTCGTGAACCTGAACCTCCAGCGCCCACTCCGCTTTGTGTACCTCCACCGCCGCCATACGCGGCTCCAACGTGATTTAAGTTATTTCCACCAGTTTGTCCAGTATCAGCACCACCAGCGCCACCATATGTTGATGCATTATTTATTCCGTCTGCGCCAGCTCCTCCGCCTCCACCGCCAATAGCAATTAAAGTGCTACCAATTAATACAGCAGAAGCTCCTCCGCCTCCACCGCCAGCTCTACCCTGATTATTTCCGTTTGTTCCTGCTCGAGCAACATACATAGTTAGCACAGTACCAGGTACCATTAATGTAGATAAAGAAACAGTACCACCCTGTCCACCAGCATCGTTTCCTCCATTGGATCCACCACTAGCACCATATACAGTAAGTACAACTTGTTTAGCAGAAGCTTTACCGTAAAAATTGCTATGTTTAATTTGTCCTGATGCAGGAACTCCAGCAGCAGCACTGTAAAATTCACTCATTGAATGAGGTGCAGCATCTCCAAATTCGTCAGCAATATTCTTTAATGATATTTGACCTGAAGATTGTAAAGCCATTAAACAGTTCCAAATGCAGTCACATCACCAGTTACAGTTAAATTTCCTGAAGCATCTAGTTTCATTTTATTTGTACCGCCTGTAGCAAAATATAGTACACCGCCTGATTCTGTAATTGTCCAATTATTTAATTTAACAGTTGATACTTGTAATGGTGCTGAACTATACGATGTATGCGTTGTATCAATAAATGCAGATGCATCTGGTTCTGGAGTATAGCTATCATAAAATTTCCAATATCCATCACTGGCATCTCTAAATAAACCTGCATGTTGATATGTACCATCATTATAATTACCAGTAATACCAAGATCTGGGTTTGCCACTGTTGATTCACTATTTAAATAAATCATATTATCTTCAACTGCTAAATCAGTTGTATTAATAATATTTTGAGTTCCATTAACAGTTAAATCACCGGTAATAGTTAAATTTCCTGATAATGTTGCACTACCAGTTTTATCTAGTTTATTTGTATCTAAACTTGTAAAATTTTCATCTAAATCTGCAAGAGGTATTGAACCAGTTCTTGCGGCAAAAGTATTTGGTACACTCATATTTCCCACCCTACAGTTTCATTATTGTCATTATTCCATGGCAAAATAGTATTAGAATTATTTTTCCATGTTACTATTAATCCGGATGGATTAACGTATTGTAATAGTTTTAATTTATTATAATCCCAATCATTTTCTACATCAATTGTATATGTTTGGCTTGATGTAGTAGATGTTGCAGTATATGTATATGTTCTAACTAATGTTGTATCAGCTCTAAAATAATATACACCATATAATTCATTTCGGTTTATTTCTGCCCAATCATATACTTCTACAAAAGTATCTTGTTTTGTTCTATATTGTATTAATTCATCAAATGCATCAAGAAATTGACCACTAATTGTATTGCTTGATACTGTAACACCGCTGTCTGGTGTTGAAGCAGTTATTGTAACTGGCTCAAATTCAGATGTTAATTCATTATAATAAGTAATATTATAATTAAATAACTCTCTTTCATTAATACTATCTAATAGTGTAGATAATGGTGACCAAGCCATTACGCAATTAATACAAACTGTCCGTTATTTGAAACACGTTTGTGATCCCTCATTGTAAATGCATTAAATCGATTAGCAGTATATTTAAATGATACATGAATCCATACTGTTGTCTTACCCGAATACTCTAATAATATCTGATCGTATGGTACTAGTTTAGCTAATTGACATGCTGCTTCATAGTGCTGTTGTCGACTAAATCCAGGTATAACAATATCTGCAGCTTGTCCCAAATAATGCTGAGATGTTTTACTTGATCCACTTACATCTCCAGGTCTTCTAAAGCCAGATGTAATGACCATATTAGGGTATAATTCAGCAAGTGGTTCTAATATATTTTCACATAAGCCTTTAAGGTTACATACGATCTCATTTGGTGATAATCCTTGTTGTTGTACGGGCATTCGTGAACCATTCTTTGTTAATGCACTGAGTGTAAAGTGTTTGCTTAAATATAAATCTGGTGTAAACTTATCAATACCATTAATAATTGTACATGATTGTGGTAATGCTGTAACACTATTTCTTGTAACTGCACATGTTTTTTGTGTAGTACCATAATTTTGTTGTTCTGGATCTAATGTACCTTCATTAATACGTTTAGCAATATATGCAGTAGGATCACCTTCTTCTGGCGTTTCATAGTGAGCAGCAGCTTCTACACCACGTGTAATCACTTGTAATTCTTTAAATGTTGGCATAACTGGATCATATGCTAATGGTGTTGTTAATCCTGAAGATACCGCAACTCCACTATTAAAGTCTATACGTGTTGCATCACCTGCAATATTACCTGATGCAGTCATATCAATATTACCATCATGCGCTTCTAAATTAATTGATCCTGCTTTAACTTTATATGAACCAAGTACTGATGTTTCCATATTACCATGTACATGAGTTTTAACATTACCCATTACTTCTATATTTGTATCATTATTAACTTTAACATTCCAATTGCCATCAATAGTAATATTACCTGAACCTTTAACATATACATGATCATTGCGTTCTAATATTTCATAGTTATCGCCAATAATCTTTTCTACTTTAGTGCCATTTGCATCTATCTCAAAGAATGTACCTTTTGTATGATAGAGATGAATACGTTCTGAATGTTTTGTATCATCAAATTCAAATACATGACCAGATTCTGATTGATAAACATGGTTATATGGATATGTTGAATTGTATGGTATTGGTGATTGATCCCATGTTACATTAAATGCAGTTACTACACCCTTTGTTCTTGCTAGTTCTTTCTTACGAACAATTGTTTTCTTGATGTCTTCGTGTCTTGCAAGTTTATTTGTATCTGGTTCAAATTTATAGAGAGGATATTTGCCATTTGGATCTCTAAAACCAAGAACCATTTTAAGGCCATTATCTAATTGACCTGACGCAGTTGTACTAGAATCGACTGTAGGTATAGCTGCCTTGACAGGAACAAGGTCACCGGTAGGTCCCGGGATGCCCTCAGCAATAAACTTATCTTTTTCTGCTAGACGATTTCTTAACTCACCTTGATCAATTTCACCATTAACTTTTGCTTCTTCTGCAAAACCAGTTGCTGCAGCAAGGTAATCATTATTATTAAGATCTGATACAATAGATGAACTATCTAGTGCTCCTGTTTTATTATATTCTAATGATACAAGAGAGTCAAACATTGATTGCGTTATGTCAGATTTAACTTGGCTTTTAACTTTTGCTTCTGCAGCTGCAAGCTTAACGTCTTGATAAGAAACTGAGCCAGTCAAGTCTTTTGCAGTTTGTGAAGAAGTAGTAAATGAGGATGCTGTAGCTAACCCTGTAGTTTCTTCTAAAGGAGAACCTGATGTATTTTTTATAAGATCACCCGTTTTTGATGATAGTGTTTCTTCTCCTGTACCAGGAAGATATCCATCTTCCTTAAGAATCATTTCTAAACTATCATCATCAATAGCACCGTCTTCTTGCGGTATACCACCAATTGTTCCAATTAATATAGGTAATTGTTCTGCCGTATCTCTAAACATAACAATAACCCAAGATCCTTCTACTGGACCTATAGGCGAATGCCCAATTCCAGATATTCCTGCCGAAGTTATTGGTTGAAGTGGATATGCCCAGGGCAAATCTTCAGTTTTAATATATGTTTTATCGTGTGAATGTAATCCTACAACACGTACTTGACATCTTCCTAGTTTAAAAGGATCTTGTCTATTTTCAACAACGCCTGTATATAATTTCATCATTATAAATTTTCTTCTAAATTTAATATGTAAGAATCTTTAATTAGTTCTAATACACATTCATGATTTTCACGTGTGATAAAATGATTTAAAGAACTTACAATATAATTTCCAGATAATATCTTATCTAAATTTTGATCTTCATCATCTGTTAATTTAACCACTTCATTTTTTGTTAATTCTAAATAAACTTTATCCCCTACCGTATAGTCAGTTCTACCTGGAACAGTAATTTGTATTTTATGCATTTGTGCTAAATTTATTTGTGACACTCGCTGTTGAATACTTCTGCTAGCCGTTGTATCTTTATATCCGTTAAATGCGCCATAATGTGAATTAGAATTAAACATTTTTTGTACAGATTTTCGAATACTTCTTGATGAAACAGGAGCATTTTGATTTAAATGTGGGAAATCATCATAGTCATCTAACATATCAAAGTTTTTAGCAGTATATTTTTTAGTAACTAAATCATGTTTAATTTGTCTAGATGCCATCATTCCACTTTTTGCACGATCAATATAATCATACAAAACAGGAACTTCTATGTTTGTTATTCTTCGGTATTCTTCAAATACATCTTTTGTTGATGACCCATCTTGATTAACTTTTCTAAAGAATCCATCTGAAATAAAATTTTGTTTAACAGGTTCACTGTATAGTCTTGATATAGACATAAAGTTAAACCCTCTTCTGTTTTCAAAAAATATATAATCAGAAGATTCACTTGAATTTTTTGCAAGCTGAGATAGATAATTTAAATTTGTTATTGGTGACCAATAATTAGAAATGTATTTAATACCATTTGCGGATTCTTCAACATAAACATCTTTATTAGACTCTAAACCGTGTAATTTATCTAAAATAAAACTTTGAGCAATTTCTGAAACTTTTCCTTCAAATGCTTTGCTAATTTTTTTATTTACATCAACAAGAGCTTCACGTGACATAAAATGAATTTCATATAATAAGTTTCTTTCACCGGATTTTGCTCTGTTTTTTACTTTAGTAATAACAAACTGATCATCAATAGTCATATTTTTTTCTTCAAAAGACGGTGTTCTAAGAGTAAGGGTAATATATTCTTCACCAATCAGTGGGAATAAGTTTGCATAGTCTAAGGTTTCTTTAACTACAACTAGTCCAGATATGAATGGTGCAAACATATCTTCATAAAATTCAATAGCCATTACTTGGTTTTTAATGTCCTGCGAAAACCCAGTAGCAGTAATAATTTGCGCCTTATCAATATTAATATCGCCGGCAAAGCGTATTACTTCATCATTTTTCATTATATACTATCTTTAAAATTTTTGAGAATTGTTTGTAATAAATTAGGTGCAATTAGTTTAATTCTTCTTTTCTTTTCATTTTCATTAGTTTCATAATCATAATTTGAAACAGATAGGGCTTGAGGATTTGAAGAATCAACAATATTTCCATTTGAATCAATATAATGATGAATATCGTATTCATTGCCAACACCATATTTTTCAGTAATATGCTGTTCTAATTCATATAATGGTAATGGGAAATCATTAATATAATCATATCGTTGATTACATAACATTATAACCCAATGATATGTTGCTGAACCATATACTTTTTCTGCAATAATTTCTGGTGTTTCTCCATCACGTATATCATATTCATCATAAAGAGTAATGTTTTCGAGTATCTCTTTTCGCACACGAACATTTTGTGTTATATCTTTAACTAATAAATATCGATTTTTACCATTTATTGTAAAATCATATAGAAACTTTGGAAATTTTTTAAAATACATTATAAACCACCTTTAATTGTTTCTTTTGTAAGTGGTAGAAGTTCTCTAAATGTCATTACCACATTAATTTGCGTTGGTGCACCGCCTGCAAATGAATTAAATCTTCCTTGAGGAGTATAGTTAACATTTAATTCTGTTAAAACGCATGACGTATGTTTATGAATATTTTGGTTTTCTTGGTTACCATGATAATATACTATATCAAATTCTGAAGGATACACATATAAAAATGCATTAGCGTCTTTATATTCAGGGTGCATATGATATTTTAATTCATATATGATCTTCTGCACATTTTGCATTTCTTTAGGTGAACGTGGAAAAAATTGATAATCAATTTGAAATGTTCGAACATCAACACTTTTAAATAGTTGCTCTTTTCTTGGGTTAGGGGCAATTCTTCCTAAACGCTGTAACATTTTTCCGCCGGCCATATCTTTAGATAATGCTGCGGCCGCAATACCAGACGCAAATTTATTTGTTAAATCTTTTACATCAGTATCTTTAGCATCATTTTCTGCACCAAATAGCATAGCTGCTCCACCTTGGGCTAATGTTCCAATTAGAGCATCATCTAATACTTCTTCTTCTTGATAATTTGCACTGTACCTAATATTTAATTGATTAGGCATATGTAATTTAATTGCAGTTTTTAATCTTCGGGTTTTATTTTGGAAATTAGATGCTGATAATGCAACTGCACCTACACCTAAAGTTGTTAATGCTAAACCTGCTCCACTAGTTGCAGCACCCCCTCCTCCACCAATTATGGCACCTAAACCTAAAGCACCTGCTGTATTTTTTACAGCTGCAGGCGCTATAGCATATGCATCAGCTTCGCCTGAAGTTCCATTCTGTACTTGAGCAGTAGATTCAGAAACAATTCTAGGAGGCTGATCTTTAACAAATAGTTCAGGTTGTTCTTTAACTAATCTAGAATCTTCAGAAACATTAATATAAAATACAGCATAATTATATCCATATTCATCATTATGCCCTTCTATATCTTCAGGATATGAATGGTTTTCTACCTGATACTTATTATCATACTTTGATGGTTTATTTTGTAAATTATATAAAGGTGTAGAAGTTGGATCTGAAGCATTTTTTCTAGCTTCTTTCCACGTTTCAGAAATACCTTTTCCTACAGAGGATGCAAGATCTTTTGTCTTTTTTCCAATATCTTGTAATGCCATTACATTTCCTAAAAAGTCTTTATATTATTTATAATAAATATACGATATATGTATCATAAAAGAAAATATCAACCAATCTACCCTGAAAAGTATGAAGGTGACCCAACAAATATCATTATGAGAAGCAGTTGGGAAACCCGCTTTGCTGTGTGGTGTGATCGTAATCCGGCTGTAGTTAAATGGTCATCAGAAGAGACAGTAATACCATACCGGTGTCATACAGATAATAGATTACATCGTTATTTTGTAGATTTTAGGATTAAATTAAAGCAAACAGACGGTACAATTAAGACTTATATAGTAGAAATCAAACCACATGCACAAACTAAACCTCCTGAATATCCTGGTAAGAAAACAAGAAGATTTATTACAGAGTCCTATACATTTATTAAAAATCAATCAAAATGGAAAGCTGCAGAGGAATGGTGTAAAGATAGAGGATATGAATTTAAAATAATAACCGAGAAAGAACTTGGTATATAGCATATAAATAATATTATGGCATCTTTAAAAGACATTTTTGATAAAAATCAATATGATTTAGGTCAAGCTGCAAAGAAATCTAAAGATTGGTTTCAGCAGCAAACCAGATTATTAGGTCGTCAACAAGTAACTCCGCAAAGAGCAATGCGAGGAGGAGAGTTGACATCTAGACCTATGCCCGGTAAGTTATATATGTTTTTATATGATCCAAAACATAAAGACACATTACCATATTATGATATGTTTCCTTTAGTTTTTCCTTTTTCAAAGGATTCTACAGGATTTACTGGTTTAAATATGCATTATTTACCATATCAAATGAGAGTAATGCTATTACAAAGATTAATGGATTTTGCATCAAATAAAAGTATGGATGAAACTACACGATTAAAATACTCATGGAGTCTTATAGATGGGGTTTCAAGATATCGTTTAGCTCAGCCATGTGTTAAGAGATATCTTGCTGGCCATGTAAAAACACAATTAAAAGTTATTCCTGCAAATGATTGGGCAACAGCAATGTTATTACCGGTTGAACAGTTTGTTGGATCATCAAAACAAAAAGTCTGGCAAGACTCATTAAGAGGTTAATATGGCAAAGTTAAACGATTTTATAGCTCAAATTAAGGCTGAAGGCTTAATGCGCAATAATAGGTATATAGTTAATATACCTAATCCACCTGGAATGAGTAATGCAATTGATTTGCAAAAGGTATTATTATTTTGTGATTCGGTTTCACTACCAGGAGTTACAATTGGAACAAGCCCTGCATTAACATATGGTGAAGTAAGAGAGATGCCATATGAAAAACTATTTCAACCAGTATCAATGACATTTTATGTTGATAATTCAATGCATGTTAAAAGATTATTTGATGATTGGCAAGGTTCAATTATTGATACATATAGTAGAGAAACTGGGTATTATGCAGATTATACACGGGATATAGATATAACTGTATTTGATGTATATGATAATACCAGATATTTAGTTACATTACATGAAGCATATTTAAAAGATATTGGACAAATACAACTAGATGCATCAAATAAAGATGTAATGAAATTAAATGTAACAATGCAATACAAATATTGGACCTCAGCATTATCAATGAATACAGTCCAATATCCAGATAATAGAGGCTTTTTTGAAAAGCTTTTTGCGGGATTTCTAGGCGACTCAATGAAATTACCAACAGATTATTTTAGTGACTTTAATTCATTTCAAGGTGACTATAATAGTAATAGCGTAACTCCTCAATTAGGAGGACATAGTTTGTCTGGAGCTTCATACAGATATTAATAGAGGTATATTATGAGTACTGATGATAATCTGTCTAAAGTGTTCGATACAGAACCTATGGATAAGACAGAAGTTATAAAGAAAGACGGAACGGTGTTACCACCTAAGTCTAAAAAGATGGAAGAAAATATTAATTTTGACTATGACAGGTCTCGTGATAACCTTCATGGACTTTTAGTTAATGGTCAAGATGCATTGATGAATGCATTAGAGATTGCTAAACAATCTGAACACCCTAGAGCGTTTGAGGTTGTAGGTAACTTAATTAAGCAGCTAGCTGATGTGAATGAACAGCTACTTAATCTACATGAAAGAAAGCAAAAATTAGATAACCCTAAAGGTTCTGAAAAGAAAGAAGGCGTTACTAATAATAATGCTATCTTTGTAGGCAGTACAAGTGAGTTGAATAAACTACTTAATGATTTAGATAATAAAGGAGATTAGTAATGGCATTGCCAATGAATACCGCACCGATATATAAATTAACGGTGCCATCTACAGGAAAAGAAGTAGAATTTAGACCATTTTTAATAAAAGAAGAAAAAGCATTATTGATTGCACAACAATCAGAAGATCCACATGTAATGCTAAGTTCTATTAAAGAGGTAATTAAATCTTGTGTAAAACAAGATATAGATGTTGATTCACTAGCGACGTTTGATATTGAATATATTTTTGTTAAATTAAGATCAAAATCTGTAGGTGAAATGATTGATCTAACATTAGAATGCGATACATGTACTGATGATAAAGCTGTTGCAAAAGTAAACATAGATCTAACAAAGTTAAATGTATCTAGAAATGAAAAGCATACAAATAATATTAAGTTATTTGACGATGTTGGTGTTATGATGAAATATCCAACAATTGATATTATTAAAGAATTAGAATCTGCTGAAGAAAATGATTACGAAAAAGTATTTGAAATCATAGGAAAATGTATTGATACAGTATATAATAGTTCTGAAGTATTTCATATTAAAGAACAGCCAGAAGCAGAAACAATGGAATTTCTAAACAATTTAACTGGTGAACAGTTTGGAAAAATTAGAGAATTCTTTGATACAATGCCAGTTTTAGAACATGCTATACAATATACATGTCCAGTTTGTAACAAAGAACATAATAAACTACTAAGAGGACTTGAAAGTTTTTTTTAATAAATCTCTCTCATGAAAGTTTGCAGAATCACTATAAAACAAACTTTGCATTAATGCAGCATCATAACTATTCATTATCTGATATAGAAAATATGATGCCTTTTGAGAGGGAAATCTACGTTGCTATGCTTATACAATTCTTAGAAGAAGAGAAACAAAAGAGAGAAAGTAAAGCTTAATGAAAGAAATACTACAAAAGTTAGTACAACTTAACGAAAAGCAAAATAAAGAACTTCAGGGGCAAACAAAAGCTACCTTAGATCTTAAGAAAGAGTTTCGTTCTAAAGGAATGTCTGATGCAGACATAACAAAAGAATTAAAAAAGATTGCAGCCGGTGGATTTAAAGACACACTAACAAAACAAAATAAAGCCATATTAGATGAACAGCGAGAAAGAAAAGTTCATAATACTATTGCTGGAAATATTGGTGGTGCTGTTAAGCGAGGAGTAGGAGGAGCTGTTAGTGGTGTAGCTAACTTTCTAACCCCTAGAGGCTTCTTAGATAAAACAGGTATTGTTAAACAAGGCGGTGGTGGCATAATAGACCAAGCCTTTGAAGCTAGAAAAGCACGTAATGATAGAATTAAAGCTCGTGTTATGGCTGGTGAAGTACCTGAAGTAAAAGGGGTTTTCAATAAATTAAAACAAGGCTTCCAATTAAGTGGCGAAGCAAAAAAAGAACAAAAACAAAGAAGAGAACAAGCAAAATTAGAAACTGCTGTTGAAAAAGATAAGCAGTTTATGATTAATAATGGCATTGACGAAAAAACTGCTGAAGAAGCTGCCATGAAAAAAGATGGTCGAGGACAAAAGTTAAATGCATTAGCAAAACTATCATCTATGTCATCATTTGGATCTAAACAAAAACAAAACGAAAATATTAAAGAGGGCAAAAAAGATAGTAAAGGATTATCTGAAAAAGAACGTGAAGATATAAAAGCCCGTGATGATCAAACTAAATTATTAGAAAAAATTGTTGAAAATACTGGTGGTTCAACTACAACAGGCGGTGGCAGTGAAGATACACCAAAAGGCGGCGGATTACTTAAAGGAATTGGAGCAGGATTAGGATTTTTAGGTAAAGGTATTGCTGGATTAGGAAAAGGTTTAGGAATACTTGCAAAATCGATTGGACAAGGATTAGCACAAGGTATATTGGCTATGGTACCTGCATTAGCAGCATTGGCTGCTCCTCCAGTCTTATTGGGTTTAGGTGCTTTAACATTAGCATTTATGGGTATCGGTAAAGCATTAGGTTATATGGCTCCATTCATGGAAAAACTTGCTCCAGTATTATCTGATGTAGTTAAAACAATGGGAAGTGTATTAATAGAATTTATTAAAGGTATCCCAGAAATGATTGTCCGTATTGGTGGAGTCATTACTGATTTGATTACAACAATAGCAGGTGCAATTACAGGATTTATGGATAAGATAGTCGAATCTATTGAAAGATTATCTGTACTAGATGCTGGAAATATGCTGAAGGTTGGTTTAGGTCTTACTGCAATTGCTGGTGGTCTGATAGCATTTAGTGCGGGCGAAGCTGTAGCAGGGGTAACTAATCTTGTTGGAGGTTTATTTAGAGCAGTAACCGGTCAAAAATCTACTGTAGAAAACTTACAAGAAATTGCAGCATTAGGTCCAGACCTAGAAAAAGCTGGTGTTGGTATGGAAAAACTTGCCCGTGGAATGGGTGGATTTGATGATGTTGATAGTGAACAAGTTGAAGAACAAGTAGTTGCTGCAAGCGATATAGCAAAATCTGCAGATCCTGCTGGAGCAGTGGCTGCTACTAGAAAGAGTAATAAGTCTCAACGTAGACAAATGATTGACGAGAGACGCATGAAATTAAGACAACAAGTTGAAGATCTTCCTCCAGGAGAATACATTATAAAACAAGGTGTTGTATATGACGCAAAATCTGGAGATATAGTTTCTGATACAAGTAAACAAATATCAGATTATGATAGAGAAGCAAGAAAAGGTGGAGGTAATGCTAATATTAATGCTCCAACAAATACTAATATAAACACTCAAACATCTAATAACTTTATTAGACCACAAGTTAGAAATAATGATAATACAGTTTCTGCATATTATAGAGGAAATTGGGCCTTAGAGTCTAATGCATCATCGTTTTAAAAGAAAGGGGCCGAAGCCCCTTTTTCTTAGTCTTGATCCGCTATCTTTTGGAAGTAACTCATAACATCATCATCATCATCTGAACTGAGTGAGGGTTCAGGAGATGGTGCAGCTACAGGTTCAGGAGCAGGAGCTGCTCTATATTCTGGTGCTGGTTGTGATGGTATATCTTCTTGTACAAGATCAGAAGCAGAAGCAGCTACGCCACCATCTCCACTGAGTACTTGATCAAGTTTAGTTTTTAGTTCTTCATAAGATTTGAAGTTCTTACGATCTAGGAATTCTCCTAGTCTATATTGTTTATTAACAACTTCTAAGATTGCTTCATCTGATGGTGCAACCGGAGCTGGATCAGAAAAAGATGATGAATCATAGTTAGGATAACCTTCAACTTTTTTCATTCTAAGTTTAAAGTTAGCACCTTCCCATAAATCAAACACATTCACTGGTTTCTCATCTTCAAATGTAGGTTTAGCTTTATCCATAATTTTATCAAAGATACGTTTACCATATCTAAATAACATTACTTTACCTTCATTTTCTGGGTTTGCAGGATCAGCAATAACAAGAACATTAGAGTAGAAATGTAATCTACGTTTTTGTTTTCTTGCAATTTCTTTATTGGCTTCTACACCAGAATTCCATAACTTAGAATTCAATTCACCAACAGGATCACTTTCACCTAGAGTAGTTAAAGAGTTCTCGATGTACCAACGACCAGATGGGCCTTGGAAACCATGTGAGAATACTTTTACCCAAGGTAATTCATCATCAGGGTGTTTTGGTAAGAAGCGGATTGTTGCAGTAGCGTTACCTGCTTTGTCAGGGGTTGGTTTCCAAATACGATCATCTTCATAATTGTTTTTGGCTTGCTGACCTGGGTTTGCGATAGATTCAAATGCAGATGAGATCTGATTGAAATCTTGATTACGGGATTGTCGTAACGTATTAATATCCATAGTATTTCCTTAGTATTTGCGTAGTATAAATTTAATATATTGTCGTAAGAAATTCATTAACTTGTTTCTCAATCTTATCACGATTGTATTTGACAAAGCCTTTGAGCTTTTCAATACGTAATATATCATTCTCTAGTAAAATCAATGATGGCTCTTGTTTCCATTTTGCTATCATTGGTACGAAATCATTTAATATAACAATTGATTCCATACATATCAATTTTCCAAGATATAGTTTTATTATATATGGAAACTGATTTAATGTACAATTAATTATCTGATCTAAATTAAAATTATTCTTCTCAGATTCTAATTGTATTGTATTTATATCATTTAGAAAGGTATGTGTAATACTTTGCTTTCTTTTTATCCATTGTATGTAATTCTCTTCGGCTTCTTCCATACCATATATGATATTGTCGTTGCCAATAGATAAGTTAGCTACAATGAACTGTATGATATCTTGGTCTTTTGGAAACTTTCTTGCTAGTTTCTCAAATAAGTATTTATCATTTCGTGCATTGAATGTTGCATAAGATCCTTTAATGTGACCTTTATTTTCGAATACGTTAAATTTTTCTTTTGTAAAATGTAGTTTTAATGCAATGTAATATCTAAAAGCCTTAAACCCCGTCATATATCAAGCCTTGCCCTCTTTGGTAACATGTTTTCATCCATCAAATTAACTGCAATCTTTTGCTTTAGCGCTTTATTAACCATAGAACTTATATCTTCAGGGTCAATAAAATTTTCTTCGCAGTATTTTAAGACGGCTTCCATGTGGGTCAGACCTAATTCAGAGACTACACTATCTATATAGATAGCAAACTCTTGGGTATTTTTAAACATTTTGCCTTGCATTAAATCATTCCCATATAATAGTTGGCAAGTTTTAAATCATTATTGACTTTTTGCCATTCTTTATATCTAACTTTATATGCTTTCCATATAGGATGAGATTGATCTTCAATGACACTCATCTTATCATCAAATAGTTGTAAGTATTCTTCAAAGAAATTATCGAGTTCTGCTTTACGTACAACTAAGCCTTCCTTAACAACTTCTATTTTCTTTACTTCTTTTCTACGGTAGAGATCTGCTAATAGTTTAGTCATTTGAAGATCCTTTCACGTCTTTAAATCTTTCTTTTAAAAATCTAATCACTTGAAACTCCTTAGTAAAGATATACTCTTCACCAAGATCTACATCAGTAACAATAAATCCATTTTGTACAGTTTTAACGCTCAATTCACTCATAATATTCCTACCTTTTATTTTAATTTTTTAGTAGCTTTCTTTTCTTCAATCTCTAAGATTGCTACCCTTTTCTTAAGTCTCTTACGAATTTCTTCAGAATCATACCAAAGTTCTAAACCTTGTTTCACTTCGTTTAATTCTTTCTTATCTAAGAAACCTTTATAAGCATCATCTAATAACTTCTCAACTTGTTCAACAGTAAAGTCTGTTTGAGTCTTCACAGTTGTTGTATTACCAAAGTTACCAAAAGATGCAGTGTGTATCATCATATACGCTGTTTCAAATACATGTATATTGTGACAATACATTGATATAATAGAAGCAGCACTATGACATGCACCCATTAAAAATCCTGTTATCTCTGCTTGACAAACCATCATAGCGTTAATAATTGCTATGGCTGTATCTAAATTTCCACCATTACTATTGATGTATAAATGTATACGATCAGTTGCTGGTGCATTAATTAATAATGAGATTAAATTCCTATACTTATGAGGATCTTCAATATCCATATCAAGAAATACTTCATGTGTTATACTAGATGAATGTACTGCATTGATATGTACGTTATTAGTTAAATTATTCAGGAGATTTGTTGTTACTACATCGTCATTATTATCCATTGTTATCTCGTTTTATAAAAAATATGGTTTCCTATTTGCGCAGTCTTTTTATACTTCCAACGTGGGTTAACATAGTTGGCATGATAAAAGATTGCACCTCCTGTAAAGTCTTCTATATGATCACGATTAACATATATATGCATCGCTAATTCTCTAATATAATTATACACTTTTCTTTCTTCTCGTGTATAATTATATGTTGTTGCTTTACTTCTAAGACTTGGATCACACCACCATGTAAATTGGCAGGTTTTTCCAAGCTTTTCTCTAACAACATGACATAGATTATTTGGGTAAAGTTTACTTAATGATCTATTCATTGTTACTAAAGCTATGGCGACATGTCCATCTTTGCCTTCGCCTCTAGCTTCGTAATATATATTTTGTGCTAAACACTCAACTTGTTTACGATCTATTTCATCTAACTGTGAGTATCTTATTATCTGTTCTTCTTGATAAGATGTTTTAGCATCTGGTTCTGTTTCAAAAATTGCCACTGATAAAACAAATACAATAAAAATTGCAAGTACAATAACTCTTGGTTTCATAGTTACTTCCTTATTTTAGTATTATATCCTAATTACTAATTAAAGTACATTGTTTTTTACGTTTAAACGCAATTTAACTAACTTTTCGATATAATCTTTACGTTTCTTTTTAAATACCTGCGGCAGTTCATCATCCACACCAACTATAATAACTATATTAGGTATTTTAATCCTGTACATCTCTTCAAACATAAGAGAGTAAGCTGTAGCCTGAATGAAATAATTTTCAATCTTGGATTCTTCTTTAGGACGTTTTGCGGTCTTAAAGTCAATGACAGATAGTTCACCATCATATTCACCGATACAATCTACTGTACCGGCCATTTCAAGCTTATCAGTATACAACATATTCTCTAACGCATGTATGTTATCAATCTTATCAACAATAGGTTTCAAAGATGTCCACATATCATGGTTAAACATATCAACTTGTAGAGGTTCGCCTTTAAGAAAGGATTCACATAGTTCATGGATCTGAGTACCTCTACTCGCTGCTCTGTTCGATATACGATTCGCTTCGTCTTCACCAACGCGATCTCGCCATGCTTTAATTGCAGCTTCGTTTAATTTGCCAGTTACAGTTGTAACTGATGGGTAACGATTCCCATTAGGAACTTCGTATAATCTACCATTATCGGTATCGATACGTTTAATCACAGGGTATTCATGATGTATAAAATTTTTCATTATATAGATATTATATCATAAGTACTAATTAAAGTACACTGTTTTATTGATATTTTTTCTTCAATGTAGGCAGTTTTTTGCCATCTTCTGTATACTTAGTATCATCCTTTGGAGCCTCGGCAGGCTCCTCTGGAGTGATAGTAATTGTTTCAGATTCTAATACTATAGGCTCTTCAGCCTTATCACAACTGGTTAATAATAAAACTGCAAGTATTAGTAATAAACCAATACTTATTGGTCTTAAACCATAGTTATGTCTAATCATTAGTTATCCTAATATTTCCATAGCATGATCGTAATGTTTAATACGATCTTCTAAACCAATATAACCACCGTTAATACGTTTGGTCATACCCTTAATATCTTTCTCATCAGCATACTTATTTAATCCGTTCTTATTCCAGAACCAAATAGCAGCTAATAATGAGGTTGGTATGTGATCACATAATAGATCAGGATCATCCATAACTGTTTCAGGATCATCAAAGAAATCATTAGCAAAGTTTGTATAGTTATCCTTACCAGTTAATTGGATTGGGCCTCTTCCTCTATAGAACCAACCATCTCCAGATTCTGCATCACCATTACCCATACGATTAGCATAGATAACATTGGCGATTTTTTCTGGTTGTCTGTGATATTCTTGAGCGTCTCGGCCAGCATTCTTAAAATACTTTGGAAATATTTTATCTAATGCCTCAGCCGAGTAGTTCAAGTTTTCGGTTAGTACAGTAAAATTCCTTGATTCATGTCCACACTGTGCAATAAATGCTGCAACTCTAGGTGCTGTTGTAATCTCGAATTTAGGAAAGTATTCAACCATTGCTTCATGCCAAGATGATACCTCTTTGTTTCCCTTCAAAAGGTCCTCTAGTTTTTTTTGTGTGAAATCGAATTCAAATGACATTTTTACTCCCTTATTTTTCTTTTTTCCATAGTGTCCATGCACCGTAACCAATTGCGGCCCAGGCTGCGATGTTCACAAGTGGGTGTGCTACTAATGCTAATACACCAACACCAATTAGTGCTGCACCATCCCATGATGTTCTTTCGGCCCAACGGGCTTTAACCCAGTCCATGACCATTGTTAATAAACCTTCCATAAGTTTCTCCTTATTTGTCTTCAACAACATCTTCATATCTTAGTTTAGCTGTAATATAATCTTTAACTAAACTAGATCTTACAATATCGTCTACTGTAAATTCAATACGCTCAAATGACTGCATATGTTGAGCAATATCGAAAAATTTAAGCAAGCCAGATTTATCATTCGCCCTCCTTAAATCTGTTTGCCTATAGTCACCGCACCACATGATTTTCGATCTATAACCGACTCGTGTCATGACAGTGTCTATCTCTTCAAAGTTCATATTCTGCATTTCATCTACAATAATGATAGCGTCATCAAATGACATACCACGAATAAATGATGTAGATATAAACCTAACGTATCCTTGTTCTTCTAATCTTTGGTAAGCATCTGACCGACCAAATAATGTTTCACAGATCTGTTTATATGGTTGTTGATAGATTTCCATCTTATCAGCAACATCTCCAGGTAAATGTCCCATATCCCTAGATTGTACAGCAGATCTTACAATAATAATCTTTTTAAAGAAGTTACCTTTATCTAATACTTCTTCTATTGCTTTATAAAAAGCACAAAATGTTTTACCTGTACCTGCAACCCCATGTAATGCTATAAAATAACTTCCTAACTTATATGCATCAAAGAATTTTTTTTGATTGTCTGTTAGTGGATCAATCTTCACTAGCATATCGGGTTTAATTGTTAACGAATTACTTTTTTGCGGTTGCGTAACACCTTCCGGGTGAGACGCTGCCTTACGTCTAGCCATATAGCTCCTTACGTATTGAATGTTTTATTGAGTTCAGATCCTGGAGATCTAGAGTGAATCTTTTGCATGACTTCCTTAAAACCTTGGTCAGTTTTACGAATGCCTAGTTTTACGGGATCAATTAATGGATTAGAACCGAGTACAGATTCTATATGTGGATTTTCTTTTAAGTATTCTTCTTTAGATGCAATACTCATAAACTTCTCGAATACTTCACCTGTGTTTGTATCTTTAAAATCATACAGAGGCATAATTATCCTTTGTTAATATATTATTGTTATTTATAAACTCTGGAGCTTGCCTTTTCTTCCAATTAAACATTCTTTGTTTCTCACCATTATAGTAATTATGATAAGATTGTAATGAATTGCCAGGTATTTTATACTCATCTGGCATTGCAGGAGTTGGTTCTGTAAATGGCACATCAGCAATATTAGTGGGTGGAGTCTTAAGAGCTTCAGCTAGTACTGTACACTTATGTTCTTTTTCATAACGATAAGTATATTCCTTAAGCAATTCCATTAATAATGAATGTAACCATAAGTAATTTGCTTTTGATTGTCTTGTCCATACTGTTGATGGATGATTAATATGTGTAGCATGATAGAGCTGAGTTTCACGATAATCTGGTAGGACCCAGCGTTTAGCTTTCCTACCAGTTCGTGTATGCCCAATAATTTCATGACCATCTAGATATCTATGCGCTGAAGATAATAGTTGACATGTTTCGACAATCATCTTAACACAATGTTTATCTACATGATACTGTGCACATATTTGTGGATCTTCATGTAAGTAAAAAATATTCATAATCTAATTATATCAAAAAAGTTATTTAATGTAAAATTATTTAGCTTTTTCAAGAACAGGAACTATTCCAGCACCTTCTACAACTTTACGAGTAACCTTTTTATATAACTTATTAAGCTTTTGATCTTTAATGGCAAGAAGTATTTTAGCTTCTGATGGATGCACATTCTCTAATAGCTCAATAAATAACTGCTCAAGACGCAATGGCTTAACATCTGTTCTTTGGAAAATATAAAGCTTTTTCATTTCCATTCTTAAGTTAACTGGTGACATACCTAATGGAGCAGCATCTTCTCTATACGGAGGATCTCCTTCAGGTAAGTTTAACTTTTTCTCAGGTATAAAAGCATATTCAAGCATAATTCTAACTGCTTGATCATTAACATAATTGTTAATTGCTTTAGGATCTGCATTAATTTCTTCTAGTACTTCTGTTAAATACTTCATTTAAAACTCCTCGATGTCATCAAGTAATAGTCGACATCTATTTTTAATTAAATAATCCATAATTTTCATCTTATCACCTTTAGGTTTACAGTTAGTGTATTCCTCAATGATAGAATTATGTATTTCTTTAGGTATATAATCAAAGTTCACTAACATAATATTACGTTGATAGTTTCTTTTTTCCTCATCAGTACGACAAGCATCTATACCTTGTTCATAAAACTCAGCCAATCTTTTCTTCATCATTGGCTTCTGTCTTTCTTGATTAATGAATACATCATCTTTACTAAGGATGTTTGGTATACCATCACCACTATCACCTTTTACAATATGAGTAACAATATATTCATCAATATCTTTTTGACTGGACTCAATAAATTTCTTTTGCATTGGAGACCATTGTCTTACATTTCTATTCTTTTGTAACTGTATAAAGTCTTTATCAGAAGAAACAATTAATACCTTTTGTGGTTCTTCAAATAAACCTTCAGTAAGCAATTCGTTCTCTTGACTATATTTAACTAAAGCTGCAATCACATCATCAGCTTCTGCTTTATCTACATGTACAACCTTATATGGAAAATGTTCTTTAATATCTTCTCTTATTTGTGATAGAGTATCAAAGATTAATTTCCAATCTAAGTCAGACTTTTCTCGATTAACTTTACGCATTGCTTTATAATTAGGAAAAGCATCTCTACGCCAGTATGATTTACCGTCACACGCAATCACTACATCACCATATTCGGGAGCGTATTTCTTTTTATATGATTTAATGGTAGAGATTGTCGCATGACGGATCAAATCAACCGTTTGTTCAGGTGTATTATGTTTCAGATCATTCTGAAATGGTAATATATTTGATAAAGCAATTTGACTATAGTCAAGTATAATCATTAGAATGCTCCTAATATTAAGCAGTCTTGATTAACTCGACCATTTACTGCAGATCCTTTAGTTTTCAAGTCATTAAATTGTTTATTCACTTCACGTTTAGCCATTTTTAAATCTTTAAAGAAGACTTCAGGTTTACGTATTGTCTTAGCTTCTGATTTAGCAACACTATAGTTTATAATTGTTGTACCTTTTACTGTAAGCCCTGAGTTATCTTCAGCCTCATATTTAAATAGTTTTCTATTCTTAGTATTGTAAACATAGACCATATCAGCACCTACAATTCCTGCAGGATCAACTGATCTCATATTAAGTTCGTCAAACTTAACCATATATTTCATACGTTTGACAATAACACCTGGTGGTTTAGCTCTTATTGTTCTAGGTTTCTTGACAACAACTGCATGTTGTCGACATTCATCTACAATAGACTGTAAGAAAGCAATAAACTTTTTAAGTTCTGCTTTAGTAAAGAAAGAATAACCTTCAACAAGCTGTTCACATTCACCTGCTAGAGCTTCCTGTGCTTCTTTTAAAGGATATTCATAGTAGTCTGCAATCTTCTTAGCAACAGCACCACTGGTACCATTTTTAAGTAAGAATGCTTTAGTGGAGAAGGAAGAAGCTTTGGTATTGATAAACGCATCAATGGCATAATCAATATCCTCACTTTGAGTCCGAGCCGCATCGATGATTCTTTGGTCAATCGATATAACGGGAGCTTTCGGCTTAGACTCTTCTACATCATCTTTAGCCTCTTCCTTCATAACTTTTAAATACTTTTCGTATGTTATGTTAATTGTTTGTTGTAATACTTTCATATGATCATCAGATAGATAACCACCAGCATCTAATATCATAATGAGTTTACCTGCACTACCAAGTTCCCAATTAGCTGCTTTTGATAATATACTAGCTTTTGTTTTATCTGTCTTTCTAACATAGTTAATAACTGCTTTAGAAAGAACTCTATCTTCTAGTTGATTGTATTGGCCAAGTGCGGCCATCAACGTTGATTGATAGTTTTCTTTAGTGACTATAGTTTTATCAGCACCTTTAAGCCGATTAGCCATAGCATGTGCTTTTGATTTAGATAACGCCATTAATTGCTCCCATAATTAATATAATATAGATATTATACACTAAACTCGATTTAATGTACAATAATTTATTCGGCTTTAGTAATATTTTGATACATCACCTCAAATTCTTCATGCTCAGCAACCTCTTCTTGGAAGTTCTGCTTATGATGAACTTTAATCATTTTATTAATGGTTTTTCTTGGAATTTTATAGTTGTCATTTAAATCATCAACTATATGTTTGATCATATCACGTTCTGCATCGATACGTAATAATGAGTTTGACGCCTCTTGTAAGGCTTCTTTGATTTTCTTTTTATCTTCACTTAATAATTGCATAGTATTTCCTGTAATAAACATTATAATATAGCAGCAATATCATTTTCACTAATCATAATACGCTGTCCTTCTTTTAGAGTAACAACTTTACCTTTACTCCAATCTAATAATACAATATCATCAACAACAACTTCGGTACAATCTGGCCCTACTGCTAAAACTTTTGCCTTTTTAGATTCTCCTACACCCTGGTTGCTTTCAATAATAATGCCTGATTCAGTAACTTTATTAATAGCAAGCTCTGCTAATAATACATTTTTCTTCAATGGTTTAATAATCATAAATTTACTTTCTTAATTGAGTCCCACCTGAAAGATCTCCAGGCAGTTTTTTCTAGGTCAAAGACACGCAGCGCTTCTTTGGAAACGGTTTCAGTAGAGCTGGTATCTCCTGTTCCTTGAGGTACATGTTCTCCGGGAATTCTGGAAGTTGAGAGTGTGCAGAGCATTGCTCTTTCAGTTCCGTCCCTTTTGGTGAAAGTAACGCTGACTTCATTTTCTTGTAATTTAGCCCTAAGTAAGTTCTTAAAATTGTCTGTTGTAAAATCATAATTCTCCATAATATACCTCAAAGTTAATAATAAAAAAGTTCTGCACAACTCCGTCGAGTCTGACCCGCGGAAACAGTTCCGGAATATGTCCGCATGTATGTATTAAGTGGCGCAGAACTTATTCTTCACCAAAGCCAGGACCCCAAGGGTGCGGATCCATGGATGCTACTATTTCTTCTTTGATAGGTTCATCAAAGATCCAACCGCTTTCTTGTAATTCTTCACGATTACGTGGATCAGCCATGTGCTTATCTAAGAATAATAATTGTCTCAATATCTCTTTTAATGGTTCACCGTTCATACGTAAACGGAAACCATATATGTCTTTATGATAATCTGATAGTGTAGTTACAAGCTCGTCGTAACTATATTTTTTATAAAATTTAAGTGATTCTTTTGCACTAAAACTCATAATCCATCTCCTTTGTTTACCATTTATATACATTATATACTGTTTTCTAATTAATGTAAACAGTTTTATGTAATTAAATTGTAACAAATTTGTAACACTATTACTAACATATAATAGTATTATATCAAAATTATGAATTAATGTACAATAATATTTGCGATGAATTCAGCTATGAATTCAATCAATTTCCAGAAACTAATAATTAATAAAACATACCAAACTGCCGATTTTAGCGTTTTCATTAACATTGTTGGTGAAACAGGGTAGACTACCTACCCTGTCCTCGATATTTTTTAAAAGATGCTTTCTTATTTTTATTCATAGTCTGCATCTTTGGTTTACGCCCACCTTGACTTGTCCTTTTTAAGACTGGTTCGTGAGCTACTTTAATTGCTGAGTTTGTTTTCTTTGCCATAGTAATAACCTTTCAATTGAAAAGTTTATTTATATTACTTGTCAGCAGCTTTCTTAGCAGTGAATGCTTGTCCACCAAAGAATGCAGCTACAATCGCAGCAACAGAAACAAAATATGTTGCAGCCATATCGCCTAGAATTTTAGCTGCACTATCTAAACCTAATAATACTGCAAGTACAACAGCAAATGGATAGAGTAGCATACCAAATAATGCAAACCATGCCATGTTTCTTTGTGCATCTCTCATTGCATCTTGGTCTTCTAATTCTTTTCGTCTAAATTCCAGATACATTTTTTGTTCTTCAGGTGAAACTACTCCATCACCATTTGTATCTGCTGGGTGAAACCCCTTTACATCTTCAGCCATAATAATCTCCCGTTATTTGCTTGTTGCTTTATATGTACCGTCCCAATCTTTAGGACAACCTCCATTCAACCGTTCTAGCATATTTGTATAATATTGTTTCAATTCAGAATTTGCTTTCACTAAGTGTTGAATCATAACAATCGCTGTATCCCATTGACCTGCATAATACGCTCTTAAATATTTCTTATGAGCAGTTATGTCTGCAATGTTAGCAATTGTATATACCTTAACCCCTACAGTTTTACCTTTAACTGCAATGGTATCTAACTCTATTACTGTATATTTATCTTTTACAAGTTTTGCAGTGCCTTCTCCAAGGATAATTCTAACGCCGTATGTCTTAGATTGTCCTTCAAGTCTTGATGCTAGATTAACTGCGTCACCCAGGCATGTATAGTCGAACCTTTGAGTACTACCCATATTCCCAACGATGACACTGCCAGTATTAATACCGAGTCCCATTCCGAATGCTGGGATACCTTCTTTAGAAATTTCTTGATTGAATTCATCTAAATCTCCTAACATTTGTAAACCTGTTTTAACAGCATTAATTGCATGATCTTTATCATCTAATGGAGCATTCCAAAATGCCATCTGTGCATCACCAATATATTTGTCTAATGTCCCATTATTATCTAATATCTTTTGAGTCATTGCAGTCATATATCGATTCATAATCTCGGTTAAACCTTCAACGTTATCTCCATAGTGTTCTGATATTGTTGTAAATCCTCGAACATCAGTAAACATTATAGATAGATCTCTTCTTTCACCACCAAGTCTTAATAACTCAGGATTCTTTTGTAGTTTTTCTACAAGAGCTGGTGATAAGTATGTACCAAATTGTTTCTTAATTTGTAATTTTTGATTAAGTTCTGTTATGAATTTAACAGTATAGCTATGTAGATATACAATAGCAAGAGCCAAAATACCGTAAGATATATCGACCA
>Ga0255769_10001304_pt1 | contig 28877 bp, 24 predicted proteins | sample 041ome_9_FD_179637 | JGI IMG/M metagenome (GOLD analysis project Ga0255769, IMG submission 179637) | Coastal salt marsh microbial communities from the Groves Creek Marsh, Skidaway Island, Georgia - 041413US metaG (version 2) | ecosystem: Environmental > Aquatic > Marine > Intertidal zone > Salt...
ATAAATTATGGTTAATTGCAACTGGTACAGGATTAGGAGTATTTATCTCTTTGCTTAAAACAGATGCTCCATGGGAACGTTTTAAAGAAATTGTTTTAGTGCATGGTGTAAGAACAGCAGATGAACTGACGTATCAAACTCAGATAGAGGAATTTAAATCAAAGCATCCAAATCAATTAAAATATATACAGACAGTTACCCGAGAAAAAGTAGACAATGCTCTTAACTCGAGAATACCTGATGCTATTAAAGATAAAACTATCACTGATATATGCGGGGAAATTAATAAAGATTCACAATTTATGCTCTGTGGCAATCCAGATATGATCAATGATATGGTGGAATTATTAGGTCAATATGGACTAGAAAGAAACCGAAGAAGTAAGCCTGGTAATATTACTCTAGAAAAATATTGGTAACATAAATCAGTTTATTTTTCATATCAAAAATCATATATCTAATTAACTAACCTTTGTTTTAAGTATAATACTATTAATTATTATAAATAAAAAAGGCCCCAATAAAGGAGCCTTTAGTATCTAAGCTGATGATGTCCTACTCTCACATGGGGAGACCCCACACTACCATCGGCGCTGTATAGTTTCACTGCTGAGTTCGAAATGGATCAGGTGGTTCCTATACGCTATTGTCATCAAACATTTAATTTGATTTGGAAAATGTACATGCTATTTAATCTAGAAAACGAGTTTACTTAAGATTATAAGAGCAAGCCTCACGATCAATTAGTACTAGTTAGCTTCACTTGTTACCAAGCTTCCACACCTAGCCTATCAACGTCGTAGTCTACAACGGATCTTTAGGGACCTTATAGGTCCAGTGATATCTAATCTTTGGTATGGCTTCCCGCTTAGATGCTTTCAGCGGTTATCACAACCCTATATAGCTACCCAGCAATGCCTCTGGTGAGACAACTGGAACACCAGGGATAGGTTCACTCCGGTCCTCTCGTACTAGGAGCAACATCCATCAAATATCAAACGCGCACGGTAGATAGGGACCGAACTGTCTCACGACGTTCTAAACCCAGCTCGCGTACCACTTTAAATGGCGAACAGCCATACCCTTGGGAGCTGCTTCACCCCCAGGATGTGATGAGCCGACATCGAGGTGCCAAACACTGCCGTCGATATGAGCTCTTGGGCAGTATCAGCCTGTTATCCCCGGCGTACCTTTTATCCATTGAGCGATGGCCCTTCCATACAGAACCACCGGATCACTAAGACCTACTTTCGTACCTGCTCGACATGTCTGTCTCGCAGTCAAGCACCCTTATGCCTTTACACGCATCGTACGATTTCCAACCGTACTGAGGGTACCATCGCGTTCCTCCGTTACTCTTTAGGAGGAGACCGCCCCAGTCAAACTACCCACCATACACTGTCTCCGAACCGGATAACGGTCCTGGGTTAGAACTCCAAAGATAATAGGCTGGTATTTCAAGGTTGCCTCCACTAATGCTAGCGCATCAGCTTCAAAGGCTCCCAGCTATCCTACACAATTAGATTCAAAGTTCAGTGTAAAGCTGTAGTAAAGGTGCACGGGGTCTTTCCGTCTAGCCGCGCGTACACTGCATCTTCACAGCAATTTCAATTTCACTGAGTCTCGGTTGGAGACAGTATGGCCATCGTTACGCCATTCGTGCAGGTCGGAACTTACCCGACAAGGAATTTCGCTACCTTAGGACCGTTATAGTTACGGCCGCCGTTCACCGGGGCTTCGATCAAGAGCTTCGCTTGCAAGCAAGCTAACCCCATCAATTAACCTTCCGGCACCGGGCAGGCGTCACACCCTATACTTCCTCTTTCAAGTTTGCAGAGTGCTGTGTTTTTAGTAAACAGTCGCAGCCATCATTTTATTGCAACCTCCTTCTGCTCAGTCAGCAAGTGACTTCACATACCAAAGGCATACCTTCTCCCGAAGTTACGGTATCATTTTGCCTAGTTCCTTCAACTGAGTTCTCTCATGCGCCTTAGAATTCTCATCCCACCCACGTGTGTCCGTTTAGGGTACGGCCACTTTTAACCTGAAGCTTAGAAGATTTTCTTGGAAGCATGGTATCGACCACTTCGCTAATTCCGAAGAAAAAGCTTCGCATTCGTATCTCGAAATAGATATTCCCGGATTTTCCTAAGAATAATTTCTACATACTTACACCAGTATAACCGTTGACTGGCTGATCTAACCTTCTCCGTCTCTCCATCGCAGTTAAAAGCGGTACAGGAATATTAACCTGTTTTCCATCGACTACGCCTTTCGGCCTCGCCTTAGGTACCGACTAACTCTCCGCCGATTGACGTTGCGGAGAAAACCTTGGGTTTTCGGCGTGTAGGGTTCTCACCTACATTATCGTTACTTATGTCAGCATTCGCACTTCTGATATCTCCAGCATACCTCACGATACACCTTCATCAACTTACAGAACGCTCCGCTACCATCCTAGTAAACTAGGATCCAAAGCTTCGGTATATGACTTAGCCCCGGTAAATCTTCCGCGCAGGCCGACTCAACCAGTGAGCTGTTACGCTTTCTTTAAAGGGTGGCTGCTTCTAAGCCAACCTCCTGGATGTCTAGGCCTTCCCACTTCGTTTTCCACTTAGTCATAATTTTGGGACCTTAGCTGTTGGTCTGGGTTGTTTCCCTCTCCACTACGGACGTTAGCACCCGCAGTGTGTCTCCCGTGCTCTACTTATTGGTATTCGGAGTTTGCAATGGTTTGGTAAGACGGGATGTCCCCCTAGCCATAACAGTGCTCTACCCCCAATAGTAATACACGAGGCGCTACCTAAATAGCTTTCGCGGAGAACCAGCTATCTCCGAGTTTGATTAGCCTTTCACTCCAATCCACAGCTCATCCCCTCATTTTTCAACATAAGTGGGTTCGAGCCTCCAGTAGGAATTACCCCACCTTCACTCTGGCCATGGATAGATCACTCGGTTTCGGGTCTACACCTAGAAACTAAACGCCCTATTAAGACTCGGTTTCCCTTCGCCTACCTTATTAAAGTTAAGCTTGCTACTAAATGTAAGTCGCTGACCCATTATACAAAAGGTACGCAGTCACCCACAAGGGGCTCCCACTGCTTGTACGCATACGGTTTCAGGTTCTATTTCACTCCCCTAACAGGGGTTCTTTTCGCCTTTCCTTCACAGTACTAGTTCACTATCGGTCGGCATAGAGTATTTAGTCTTGGAGGATGGTCCCCCCATGTTCAAGCAAGATACCACGTGTCCCGCTCTACTCATCGTCACCCACCAAATTCAATTTTCGTATACAGGGCTATCACCTTCTATGGCCAACCTTCCCAGGTTGTTTTACTAATTTCATTTGGATTCAGTGACTGGACTATTTCCGTTTCGCTCGCCGCTACTCAGGAAATCTCAATTGATTTCTTTTCCTCTGGTTACTAAGATGTTTCAGTTCTCCAGGTTTGCTTCTACCATCCTATGTATTCGGATGGAGATACTCTACTTATGTAGAGTGGGTTTTCCCATTCGGAAATCTCCGGGTCAAAGCTTGTTTGTCAGCTTACCGAAGCTTATCGCAGACTACTACGTCCTTCATCGCCTTATGCCGCCAAGGCATCCACCACATGCGCTTATTCACTTGACCTTATAACTTAAATAAACTCAAAATCGTTTATTAAAGTGTCTATTTGGTTCTCAAATAAAAGTAACATTCATTATATCTTCACAGATATATGAGTTCTCGTTTTCAAATCACTAGATTTAAAAATGCATGTACATTAATTCCAAATTTTCATTAGAGCAAAAAAAAGCAAACATCGCTTTTAATGTTCACCGAAAGGTATTATATAGTAAAGTTCCCTAAATTGAAGATATATTTGAGTTTTATGGGGTTTTTTTATGTTTTTTCTAGAGGATTCTATAATAAAATATAAACTCACTTGAAAAGTAGATCAGAATACGTAGTTAAATGTATTTTATTTACTTTTTAGATAGGTATAACTCTTGATAATCTGCGTTATTAGTTAAAATTTCAGATCTGGATGAGCACCAAAATTCATTTTCTAGATACCATTCAATTGTTGGATAAATCCCAGTATCGAAATTAACTTGAGGATCCCATTCAAGTAATGAACAAGATTTTTTTGAATTTATTGCATACCTATAATCATGACCTTTACGGTCCTTAACGAAGGAAACATGGTCTAAGTAATTATCGTTAGGTCTTAAATAGTTTACTATTTTTCTTACCACCTCTATGTTCGGCAGTTCCTGACTAGCGCCAAAATTATACACTTCGCCAATAACTCCATTATTCAATACTTTGAGAATACCTCTGCAATGATCATCAACATGAATCCAATCTCGAATTTGAGCTCCAGTTCCGTAAATAGGAATCTTTTTATTTGCTTGGATATGATTAATTGATAAAGGAATGAGTTTTTCTGGAAACTGGTAAGGCCCGTAATTGTTACTGCATCGAGTAATAATTACAGGAAAATCATACGTTTTAAAATAAGAATTACAAATAAGATCGGCGGCAGCCTTTGAAGCGCTATAGGGATTAGATGGTTTTAGAACAGAATTCTCATTAAATGGTTCGCCAACTTGATCTAAAGAGCCATACACCTCATCGGTTGAAATCTGTATAAATTTGAAATTATTGCTTAATTTATTTGAGGCGATTAATTTTTTGCATATCCGTAAAAGGTTGTGTGTACCGTTTATGTTTGTCGATAAAAAAACACTATCATCATGAATAGAGCGGTCAACGTGTGACTGTGCAGCAAAATTTATTAATACATCTATAGAGTAATCGTAAATAATATTTTCTAGAGATTCATTTCTTATATCCTCATGGATGAACTTATAGTTGTTTGCGTTTTGGTATATGGTGTGATTGTCTCCAGCACCTGAGTAAGACATATTGTCGATAGAGACAATATCATGTGTTTCTAAAGCTAGTTTAATAAAATTTGTAGCAATAAATCCATTTCCACCTGTAACAAGTAATCTCATTATGCAAGATTAGCACTTATAGGATTTTTTTCAAAAATATAGAATAAACACCTTATTCGAGAAATATTCATTATTGTTACTATATATAAGACAATATGTGTAGAATATCATTCTAGTGATTTCATAAAATGAAAAAAATTACTCCAATTATACTCGCAGGGGGCTCGGGTAAGAGACTCTGGCCTGCATCATCTAAAACATGTCCTAAATAGTTTTGTAATTTACAAGATAGTGATTTGACCCTCTTTCAAGAGACCATTCTAAGGTATTCTCCTCAGACAAATAATATTTATGAAAAACCTATAATTGTCACCAATATTAATTATAAAAATTTCATCGAAGAGCAACTATTAGAAATTAATCAGACTGCTGACTCTATAATTTTCGAACCACAATCAAGGAATACAGCTTCATCAACCTTAGTTGGTGCTATGCATTTAATTAAAAAAGGTTTAGCAGAATGCCACAATTAATCTATTCTTTCACTGTCATTGACTCGAAAATTTGGGTTGTAGCCTTTGATAAGTCAATTAAATAGTAGACGTTAGGATTTAGACCTTTTCAAACAAAAACCCAGTAAAGACTGGGTTCTTAAAATAAACAGTGGAGCTAGTCGGGATCGAACCGACGACCTCCTGCTTGCAAAGCAGATGCTCTCCCAGCTGAGCTATAGCCCCTTTAGAATAAATCGATTTTACATCTATCGAGATTTTATTCAATACTTCGTCTTAAATTATTCTATTTACACTACATTTATATCAAGGACAAGTACTTCTTAAGATGATATTCTTTCTTAATATTTATGTATAAAAAAATCACACCTATAATTCTAGCTGGAGGATCAGGCACTAGATTGTGGCCCCTATCCACAACTGAGAGGCCAAAACAATTTTCTAAATTTTTAGATGGTAATTTAACGCTTTTTCAAAAAACACTTCAAAGGTTTAAACCAAAAAAAACAAATAACTTCTGCAAACCAGTTATTGTCAGCAACGCTAATTTTTATTATCAAGTCCTAAATCAAATAACAGAGATTGATTATAATTATGAAGCCATCATATTGGAATCAGAACCTAGAAATACTGCAGCTTCTATAGCGGTTGCCTTACAATATTTACTGGAAACCGATCAAAATAAAGATGTATTGATTTCACCTTGCGATCATTTTTTTGAGGATGAAGCATATTTTGAAAACAAACTTTCAGCTAACAAGTATAAAAGTATTCAAAATAAAATAATATTGTTTGGCGCTGTTCCTGATAGAGGAGAAACATCCTATGGATATATTAAAATTAATAAAAATAAACAACAGGATATACATTCTGTTGAGAGCTTTATAGAAAAGCCGGATCAGAGTGTTGCAGATAAATTCTATAAATCAGGCGAATATATGTGGAACTGTGGAATTTTTCTCAGTGATATTATGTGTTTGAAAAAAGCATTTGAAAAATTTTCGAATGAACTATTCATTGGTGCTAAAGAAGCGTTAAGTCTTGCTCATAAAAGAGAAAATATTTATCAATTAAATAAAAATGAATGGAAGAAATTGAAATCAAACTCTATTGATTACGAAATTATTGAGAAATATTCAGATTTATGCATGATACCAATAGAGTGTGGATGGTCAGATTTAGGAACATGGAAATCTGTATGGTCATCATTGCTTAGCCAAAAAATTAGTCAAACAAAGTGTAAAGAAATTGATTGTTCTAGTAATGTTATGATAAATGATTCTAATAAGCCCCTTGTGACTATTGGATTAAATAATACGCTCGTGATTCAGACTAAAGAAATAACTCTTGTTGTAAATAAGAATTATCTAGATCGAATACCTGAGTTAAAAAACCATCAAGATATTGAGAAGTATTCTGAGTTTGAACGCAGGCCATGGGGCAGTTTTAACACAATCAGAAAAGGAGAGGGTTTCAAGGTAAAGATACTTAACATAAACCCAAAAAACCGCATAAGTTTACAATATCATAAAAGGAGGACAGAGCATTGGACTATTTTAAAAGGGACTGCGCATGTTACTCTGAATGGAAAATCTTTTAAGCTTGTAGCTGGTGAGTCCATTGACATTCCGCTTAATGCGGTACATCGCCTGGAAAATAAAGATACTAACGCTCTTCAGATTATAGAAATTCAGAAAGGGGCTTACCTTGAAGAGGATGATATTATTCGTATAGATGATGACTACAGTCGTAATTAACTTTTTCACCTATTAAGGTTTCCTATTTTTAATTAAAATTGTCAATGCATTTAAATCAAGCCAAAAAAAATCATGGTACAATCCCAATATGAAAAAAGCTCTGATTACTGGAATTACAGGACAAGATGGTTCATATTTAGCAGAATTATTACTTTCAAAAGGTTATATAGTTTATGGAATTAAAAGGCGATCATCATCTTTTAACACCGGACGAATTGATCACATTTATCAAGATAAACATTTTAATACCAACAACCTCTTCTTGTTATATGGAGACATGTCTGATTCTCTAAATATTAATAGGATAATCAATGACACGCAGCCAGATGAAATATACAATCTAGCTGCACAAAGCCACGTAGCAGTGAGTTTTGAGACACCAGAATATACCGCTAATGTCGATGCTCTTGGAACATTAAGAATACTAGAATCAATAAAGTCTAACAATCTTACTAATACCAAATTTTATCAAGCATCAACTTCAGAGCTATTTGGAGGACTAGATAAAAAAGCCTTAAACGAGGAATCCTTATTCCATCCTAGATCTCCTTACGCTGCAGCTAAATTATATTCTTATTGGATTACTGTAAATTACAGAGATGCATACGATATGTTCGCATGTAATGGGATACTATTTAATCATGAGAGTCCGAGGAGAGGTGAAACCTTCGTAACGAGAAAGATTACGCGAGGATTAGCAAATATTTACAACGGACGTGAAAAGGTTTTATTCTTAGGTAATCTTAATGCTTCTAGGGATTGGGGGCATGCAAAAGACTATGTAAATGCGATGTGGCTCATGTTGCAACAAGACAAGCCAGAAGATTTTGTCATTTCGACTGGAAGAGAAATGGTCATAAGAGATTTCATTAAATTAGCTGCAAGATATCTCGATATTGAAATTGATTTTCATGGGTCTGGATTAGAAGAAGTTGGTGTTATTGCCAAAATAAATAAAAAAAGCGCTCATCTAAAAGAGGGTCAAGAAATCATCAGAGTTGATAAACAATATTTCAGACCTACTGAAGTTAACCAATTGTGTGGCGATTCATCCAAAGCAATGAAAAAACTTAATTGGCAACCAAAAATATCAATTGAAGAAATGTGTAAAGAAATGATTGAGCATGATTTAGCATGTAGTAGATCTAATTTGAATTTGTAGCACACATATATCTATTATGAATGTCTTTATTCCATGTCGATCAGGTAGTAAAAGAATACCTAATAAAAATACCAGATCATTCTATAATTTCAAAAACGGACTTATTGAGATAAAGATTAAACAGTTATCAAGAGTTAAAGAAGTTGAGAACATATTTATCTCAACTGATGATGAATTGATAATAAAGATTGTCCATGATTTAGATATTTCAAATGTTATCATAGACAAACGACCTGCTGAATATTGCCAAGATACTACTCGCACTGATGATCTTATATTGTATGCAACAACAATCTTGCCTGATGGTGATATTCTGTGGACACATGTGACATCCCCTTTCGTAACTGCATATCATTACAGTAAAATCATAGAGGAATATAGAAATATTGATAACAATAAATTTGATTCACTTATAACAGTAAGCCAACTAAAAAATTTTATTTGGAATCAAAATGGTGCATACAACTACAATAGAAATGTAAATAAGTGGCCTTTTACACAAGATTTGGAAGTGCTTTACGAAATTAATAACGCAGCATTCGTATGCAATAAAGAAGTATATAAAGAGAATAAAGATAGAATTGGTAATTCTCCAAAGTTTTTCATAATGGATCAAATTAGATCCATTGATATAGATACAATGGATCAATTTCTTTTAGCGGAGAAAGTATTAAAAAGCTCTCCCGATCTTATTTAAAAAAATGATAAAAGTCCTTCATGTCACAGACTCTATCACAAAAGATTCTGGAGGTGTGGGTGAGGTTGTTCACCTTATACACAAAAATCTTGCTGAATCTAATTTAATCGACTCTCTTGTTGTTTGCCGCAATGACCCAAAAAGTAAATCTTGGAGGGATCTTCTATTAACGAATAATAAATATGAATTTACAAAAAATAATCGTGACCTTATTTCAGTGTTTAACAACTTTAAACCAAATTTAATACACATACATGGTCTTTGGAATAAAAGCACGTTACAGTGTCTCAAATTTGCTAAAAAACAGAAAACAAAAATTGTTCTGTCTAGCTATGGCATGGCCCATCCCTGGGCATTAAAAACATCTAAGATGAAAAAGTATATTTATAAAATGTTAATTTATAATAAATATAAAAGATACTTTAATGGATTAATTTCAGAAACTGATGTTGATAGATTTAATATACAAAGATTTTTTAAAACAAATGAAAATATATATGTAGTTCAAAATCCTGTAGAAAAAAAGAACGGTATTCAAAATGATCTCACAAAAAGAAATCGTTATATATTTATAGGAAGAATTGTAGAGCAGAAAGGATTAATAAAACTAACTAAACTTTGGTCATCAGCATACACAGAAAATCTTATTAAAAATAAACTAGATATCTATGGTACGGGAAATGGTAAATACTTTGCAGACTTTTGTAACTTAGTACATCATAGCCCTGGTGTTGAGTTTCATAGAGCTATATATGGACATAAAAAAGAACAAGTATTTAGAGAAGCAAAAGCATTAGTTCTATATTCTGAATCTGAAGGTCTCCCTATGATAGCGATTGAGGCAATGTCATATGGTCTCCCGGTGATATGCAGAGACCATTGTGGACTCGATTATGAAATTGAAAAAGGATTAGCTTATTTAATTGAAAATGGTGAAGACCAGAAAAAAGAGTTATGTGATACAGTCAATAAAGTAAATTCTTTTGGGCACTTAGAATTAAATACTTTGCTTGATCATGTTGACAATTTCTACAACTCTGACAAAGTTATAAAAAAATTAATTAAAACTTATGAAATGATTTTTCAAAATAGTTCTAATTAAATTAGACTATGAGTAAATAATGACCTTTCCAGATGGCACAATTGAGTACTATAAAAAAATAAGAGAGCTTATGCCAGAGAAATCAAAGGTGCTGGATTTTGGGTCAGGTCGCGGAAGCTGGATACATAATGATGATAATATTGAGCGAAGGCAACTGAGAGATCTTCACTATAAAAAATCAAAAGTGATTGGGGTCGATATAGATGATGCGGTACTTTCCAACTCAAAAAATGACGAAAATTATATCTTGACTAGTTCATGGGTAGAAGAAAATAAAAATACTTTCGATCTTATAACAGCGGATTTTGTCCTTGAGCATATTGCTGACAAAAAATCATTTTTTATAACTATAAATAAATTATTGAAGAAAGGTGGTTTTTTCTGTGCAAGAACTCCCCATAAATATTCATACATTGCAATTCTTAGCATGCTCACACCAACAATATTTCATAAAGCAATCTTAAAAAAAGCCCAGCCAAATAGGAATCATATAGATGTATTTAAGGCTTATTACAGACTAAACACCCTCACATGTTTAGAGAATCTTTTTGTTGATTTTAAAGATAAAAGCTACATATATACTCCTGAACCAGCTTACTTTGTTAAATCAAGACTTTTGAGGTATCTTTTATGTTGTATTCATAAGTTTTTGCCTAGATTTTTTTCTGGACAATTATTTATATTTAAGAAAAAAGTAAATGGCATTTGATAAATACAAGCAATATGTTCTCTTATCTAGCGCTGCTTTATTTTCTGGTCTAATTGTACAAATTTCACTTCCATACGTAATAACTACATCCATTAATGCAGAGGCGTATAGTTCGTGGATTTTTTATTTTTCATACCTAGCGTTTCTAAATCTCATTGATTTAGGGACAATACAATGGTCTCAATACAATCTACTAAAATTACATGTGGCTGATAAAAAGAAGTTCATGTCGGCGCAAAATAAGTCACAAATATTCATTAAATCAATCACCTATTTGTTTATTTTAATCACTTGTATTTTCGCATATGTAAATCAAGATTTCATACTTGGTTTTTTAGGACTCGGCATTCTATTAAATAACATCACAAGGTACAACATTGTAGTTTTAAGATCCATGGGAAAAGTCGAGTATTATTTTTCATATATTATTCTCCTGAATATTCTAATAATTGTATTTATATTTTATTTAAGCAATAAAATTGAAAATCTTATTCTCATAAGTGGGGCATATTTTCTTGCTCAGTTCATAATCTTTTCTCTAAGTGAAATACATAAAAGTCGTCTTTTGAAAAATGAATTCAATGATAGTTACATGAATAAGAAAATGTCATTTACTAGTCTAGCACCCAAGGGTTCAATTAGGTTCTGGAAAGTTCATATCATGCAAATTGTGAATCAAAATATCATTATTCTATCTATGGGTGTGATAGTGGCTCCTATTCAACTAGCGACTATTGGAGCTATTAGGACAATGACAAATCTTGGTATAACCTTTTCTGAAGCTGTCTCTAAAGCATTGCTTCCTCGCATAACTTATTTAGACTCTAATGGAGAAAGTGCGATTAAAATTAATAAATTTAAAAATTTATATATTTTAATAAATATACTTATAGCTTCTCTTTATACTATTTTTCTCTATTTTCTAGGAAACTTACTGTTTGACGTATGGTTGAATGGTAAAGTACAGTACGATTTTAATATAATGTTATTACTAATAATAAGAATGGTACTTGTAATCCTTACAAATTCTTTACAGAACTATAAATTTGCAACTGGAGAGACTGACATGATTTATTTTATGGAGACATTCATTATTGTATTTACCTTAATTGGAATAGTTGTCTCCCTATCATTATCTCTAGACATTTACTGGCTGATCTTTATTTCTTTTATCATACCCCATTTGAGTTATTTTAGTTATATCTACATGTTTTCAAAAAAATGAAAGCTATATTTATTCTGCATACGCTGTACATATCTATCCATGTGATAGGTTTTTTATTTTTATATTATTATGATCCCTATTGTTTGACTCAGATAAACAGTAAGCTCGAAGCTTATGGAAGATGCTCGCCCACCACTATTAGAGAAAGCTACTATTTATGGGTATCAATGCTATTTGGGGCAACTATTTATATTATACTCTATTCAAGAATAGCATCATGCTCTCCCGATATTCCGGTAAAAACTAAATTTGATAACATAGATCCATCAAAAATGTTTTTTGGAGGTCTAATTCTCTTGCTCAGCTCCGCACTTCTCATATTAATTATTGATCACATGCATATAAATTATTTTAAAATTAGAGGGCTAGTCTATGCTGCGAATATATATATATCAAATATTATGATTGCATATGCCGTTTGCAAAAGTACTAAAATTAGATTTGATATATGGTTATTGTACTTCTTTGTTGTAATGATAGTGACATTTCTTGAGCCAACAAAATTATATCTTTTATTTTTTTTAGTTAATATTGGCTATTACATACTTGTTAACAATAAAAATAATTTAAGAAATCTAATTTTTTACTCCCTAATTATATTCTTAATCCTGGTGATAAGTTATACATTTGTGAATATCATTAGAGCAGGAGGCAACTTAGCTAGTGTAGATGAATTACAATCAGCATCAAATTTATTTTTCTCAATCATCACTAAAATAATTACTAGAGTAACTCAATTTGAAACCACAATATTTGCTGCGAGTTACCCAAACATTCAAGAATTTTTTAATAACTCAGACTTCCTCTCAACTCCAAGAGGATTTAGTACCGAAGTGAATCAGTTTCTCTCTGATGTTCACGGATATGATCTAGCTACTTTTGGTTACGCAGTCGGTCTAAGTAATACATTTTATGCTGAGTTTGGTTTAAGTGGTACTATAATTTTGTCTTTTATTACATTGGCATTCTTTCATGTATTACATTACATTATAAGCTTTGCCAACATTAAAACACCGATTGTAATCTTTTTCCCTTTTTACATCACTTTCATGTCTGATGGCTTCGGTCAAATGATAATTTTATTTTTATTTAGTTTATTTGGTTTTATTATATTAAAATGGTTAGGTCGTGAATGGGTGGGATATAAAAGAATATTTTGATGAGATTGTGTTTGAATCATACAATTTATACAACTTTATACATTCGATTCGATATAAGAATAAAATAAAAAACATAGAATTAGAGCTTAATCATAATCAGTGTAATCTAATACTAAATGGGCCATCTAGTAAAGATATAACTATAGATACTAGTCTGCCTTGTTTTTTTGTGAATTATGGCTTTAATCATCAATATTTCAAACAAGTAAAGAGCCCAATATTAATAATTATAGATACTAAGCTTATTCGCGGTGAATGGGATCTTTCTATTCTAATGGAAGCGCTAAAAGTAAATCAAAATGTAAAGTTCATTTTCAACTATAAGTATCTAACCTCAAAAAAGTTTTTAAGTTATGTAAAAAAAGTCAATTGCCTTGGATATATTAATAATTCAAGAATACCAACCAGATTTAATTGGAAGAGGAAACTTGAAGTGGGAAAATTTAATTTTGGTGTTGGAGTTGCTGAGCAAGCATTATCTCTCATGGGTTCATTGGGATACAAAAAGATAAACACATACGGTTTTGATGGGAATAATGTTTTATTGGCACTTACAGGAAAAGATACACATTTTTATGGATCAGATTCAACCAAGGACTGGAGTGATCCAAGGTTTATCTCACGTGAACTAAGATTTTTATCTTATTTTGTTGACAGAAATTATTGGTTAAGTAAATGTCTAGAATATAATAACATTAAAGTAAAAAATTATACTTCATCTAAAATGACTGCTATGTATAATGAAAGATAATCTATTGATACTTAATAGGAATGTTTCAGACAAAGATGGGCCTTCAATTATTCTGGACTCAATTCTCAAAGATGGCCGGAATTCTACTTATGATGTCTGTATTAATTTTAAAATATTTGATATAAATGAACACCATCCAAAGGCAAAGAAAATACTTTTTTTAAATTTTTTAAGAGAAATGTATTTTTTGATTGCTAACATGAATACAATTTTTAGATATAAAAAAATTGTTATTTTTAGTTATTATTCCTCACCAATCATATTGATGATCTTAAAAATTTTTAAAGCAGTAGACATTAGATTAATTACAATAGGTTATGATAGCTTTCACAGAGAATATAAAACTAAATTAAATAAAGAGAATTATTTCCTTCATAGAGTTCCATATTTTATAAAATCATCAGTAATGTTGCTCATTGAATATATTGCTAGCAAAGCTAGTGATAAGGTTTTTTTGGTTTCCGATAGTTGCATAGACTTCTCAAAAAAAAATATCAATAAAAATGGTCCATACTATAAATTCCCTATAATACCTGAAATAGATAATAATCTTATATTACCTGATAAAAAGATTTCTCACGACGATCTAATTATAGTTGGGCCATTTATTACTAATGCTGACTTCTCTGACCTTAGATCAAATCTTAAAGAATTAGCAAAATATAAGAAAGAAATAAAATCTATAAGTTTTTTTGGGAAAGGCTCTGATCGTGCAAAGAGACTCTCATCATATTCCGGCACTTCTTATGAATATCTTGATGATTTTGATGTTTTCTTTTCATATAACACGAAAGTGATTATTTATAACAGAATCAATACCCCTGGCGTTCAGACTAAGTTGCAGAAGATTATACTATATTCAAATCTAGTTTTCAGCAACAGACCTACTGATGTGGGAGTACATTTATCCTCGTATTTGTATGACATTAATGATTTCAAAGAGAGATATTCATATCGAATAATTAATAAACAAAAAGCAGTGATGGCTCTAGAACTTACACAAATTGATTATAATGAAATTCATGAATACTTTTGATATTACAGTTATTATCCCTACAAAAAACTCTCAAGCTCATTTAACTAATTGTCTAGATTCAGTTAAGCCTTGTAGAAGAATAATTATAATTGATTCAAAAAGTACTGATGAAACTATCAGAATAGGCAAAGAATTTGGGGCAGAAATAGTTAATTTTAATTGGAATAAGAGATACCCAAAAAAAAGACAATGGGCTCTTGATAATATTAAGATTTCAACAGAATGGATATTATTCCTTGATTCAGATGAAATTATCAACGAATCCTTTTATAGTGCTTTCAAAGATAAAATAGCAGATTCAAGCTACAATGGCGCATGGATAAAATTTGAAAATTTTTTTATGGGGAAAAATTTGAAATTTGGTGTACCTCAAAAGAAACTATCCTTGATGAGAAATAAGTTCGGAGTGTTTGAGAATTTTGGTGAACATGAATGGACTGACTTTGATATGGAAATTCATGAACATCTCCTCATAAAGGGAAAGTGTTTTACGATACATGAAAAGCAAAAACATTTACAAGCTTCATCTTATGATGATATTTTATCAAAGCATTATGAATATGCGAAATGGGAAAGTAAGAGGTCAATGAGTTTTGTTAAAAATAGTAAGACAACATTCAGAGAAATAATTAAGTACAATTTCATAAAAAAAAGAGTTTTCGCATATTTATATTTTTTTTTAAATTACTTTTTACTTCTTGGGTTTCTAGATGGACGTGCTGGTTATAAGTATTCATTGATTAAATTTAAGTACTTTTCAAAGATATATGAAATAATAAGCTATGCCAATAAATAATAAGATTTCTATTATCACGCTTACTTATAATTCTCAGAAAAACTTACAACGAACACTAGACTCAATCAAAAGTCAAAGTTATCTCCATATTGAGCATGTTATAATTGATGGAATGTCTACTGATCTAACACAAGATATAATTAATAAATATATTAAAAGTGTAGAGTATGAGGTTAAGGTTTATCAATTAAAGCCCTTGGGAATATTTAATGCGCTCAATTATGGTATTGATAAGAGTTCAGGTAACTATATAGGAATTGTTCACTCTGATGACTGTTTTAGTAGTACCAAAACACTAGCTCTCATAAATTCATACATTGGCGATGATGTAGATTGTATTTTTGGAAACATAAATATTGTTGATTCAAAAAATAAAATTATTAGAAAATGGAATAATAATGATATAGCAAAAAGATCAAATTACTATTGGCAACCACCACATACTGCGACTTTTATAAAGAAGAATGTATATGATAACTATGGTAAGTATAACGAAGCCTTTAAAATATCCGGTGATTTTGAGTTTTTCTGCCGATTGCCAAGAAGTTTAGTCAATAAATTTATCCACGTTGATGAAACATTAGTTCATCAAGAGATTGGAGGAATAAGCACGTCAAAGAGATATTTTATTTTAAAACTTAAAGAAGATTTAGAAATATTGAAAACTTATTCAAATAAACCATACAGTGACTTATTCAAAAAGAAGTTATTAAAAATTAATCAATATTTCTCATAATCATGAAAATATCAGTAATCACAATGTTGAGATTCCATTTATTCAATCTTGTTGAAGAACTATCTAAGTTTGATAACGAGATATCTTTACATACCGCATGGAGATCAGAAGATGCACGCAAACGATTCATGTTTGAGAAAATAAAAATTAATGGCCACTGGTTTTTTGGAGGAATGATTTATATTAATCAGAATTTTATTCATAGACAGATTAAATCTAGCATACTTAAGGTTATAAATTATATATTTTCAAAATATAGTGTTCGTCAGATTCCGGTAAACACAGACAAGATAATATTATGTACAACTCATTATTATCCAATTATAAAAACTCTTAAGAAATATAAAGCTGAGATAATAATAGATCATGGAAGCCTGCATCCGATGTTTGAAAGAAAAATAATGGATAAAGAAAATAAGGAATATGGATTTTCTAAGACGGGCAATGAACATAATCACTGGATAGGCGATTGGCTAGAGAAAGAGTGTAGATATGCTGATAAAATTTTTGTATGTTCCAATCTTGCTAAGAAAACCTTCATCGATCAAGGAGTAGAAAAAAATAAAGTTTTTGTAAATAAGCTAGGGGTAAGAATAGATGAGTTTAGTCCAGGCATTAAATCATATGAGATAAACAAAAATGATGTCAATATAATTGTTGTTGGAGCTGTGACTCCAAAAAAAGGGGTGCATAGATTGATAGAAGCACTAGAGCTATTAGAGCAATATAATTTTCGAATTAAATGTGCTGGTGCATTACCTGAGGATACTAATTTAAAAAATATTTTAAATAAGAAAAGAAAAAATATTAATATTGATTTAATTGGCAAAGTACCGCAATCCCAGTTGAAAACTTATTACCAAGAAGCTGATTTATTTATTCTTCCTTCACTATGTGATGGTTTTGGAATGGTTACGACTCAAGCTCTCGCTTCAGGTGCCATAGCTGCTGTCAGTCAAGGTGCAGGAAGTTCTGAATTAATAATCGATGGAAAAAATGGTTTCATAATACCAGATATAACTGACCCAGAAGCATCATCTAAAATAATTGAGAAAATAATATGTCTACCTGCCTTAAAAAGGAAAAAAATAGCAGAACATGCGAGATACACAATGAAAGTTCTAGATGGATGGGGGAATTACGGTAAGTGTGTAAATAAAAATCTTATGAATAATGTATAAAATATTAATTTTTGATGTTGATGGAGTAATAGTTAAGTCTGACGACTTGTATTATCAAATTGCATTAAAGACTAATAAAACCGTAAGAAAAAATGATCTCAAAAAAGCTATATCTATTGGAGGAGATGAATTATTCAAATCTATTTTTAATAAAAGATATACGGATAAAGAAGTATCATGGTTTAGAGACATGCAGATAGAGATGTTTTCTAGTCAAGAACATCTTTATCCTGGAATTATTGGAATAGTTCGTGAACTTAGTTTAAAATTCAAACTCATTATTTTAAGCAATAAACCTAAAAGGTGCATTGATGGTATTTTTAGTAAAGCAAATATTTATCAATATTTCTGCGAAATAATCGGACGAGATTCTGGCTACGCTGTCAAACCAAGTCCTGAAGCTATCGAATACATTATCTCTAAATACCAAATCAGAGAAGACCAAGTCTTATTCTTTGGAGATTCTAGGAGTGATGCTGGAGCATGTAAAAGTGCTGGCATCTCATTTGCTCATTGTAGGTACGGATTTGTAACGGATAAAATAAAATGTCATCATGTCATTAATAAAATCGAAGATATATTAGATATATCAAATGAAAAATGAAACTACTAGATTGCACATTAAGAGATGCTGGATTTTACAATGATTGGATATATTCAGATAAGATAATCAAGCAATACTGTTCCATAGTTAATAAGTTAAATATTGATAAAGTTGAAATAGGCTATAGAAATCCGCCTGCGAGTAACTATAAAGGAAGTTTATACTATTGTCCGTCTATTGTTTTAAAAAAATTTGATTACGAGCTCTCAAAAGATATTGAAAAGTATTTGATGATTGATTTCAAAAATGTCGATGATATTGATCTCAATATTAATAGAATAAGAGAAGTTAAAAAATATATCCATGGAATAAGAATTGCTCTTGATATAAAAAAAACTAATGGGCTCGATGAGTTTACTGATGCGATTTACGATTTAGGATTACAGGTTAATATTAATTTAATGTATGGCCATCTATACAAAAAAGGAGATTATAATTTTAAAGAGATAGAAAATATTATAAATAAAGAACATATTCAGACTCTCAGTATTGTTGATTCTTATGGTTCATTATTTCCTGGTGATGTTAAAAAGTTAATTTCTTTAACGAAGAAGTATTTCCCAAAACAACAACTCGGCTATCATGGACATAATAATCTTAATCTTGCTTTAACTAATTCCCTTGCAGCTTTAGAATCTGGAGTTGAAGTTATTGATAGTACATTAAGCGGTCTAGGAAGAGGTGCTGGTAACTTAAGGACAGAGGATTCAATTATAGTTTTAAGGGGCATAGATAAGGATAAAGATTCTAGAATTATCTCGGGGCTTTGTGACGGACATGAAATGATTAAGAGCTTCAAAGAAAAATATACTTGGGGCCCAGAAATACCTTATGCGATTGCAGGCAGCAAAAATATTCCACAGCGTATTATCATGGAATTAATGAGTCTTAGAAGGCTATCCTATCTAGAAGTTATAGATAGTTCAATTATTAAGCATACTCAAAAGATAGATGAAACAGCTGGCCATAAAAAATTGATTGAAATTTCCAAAGAAGAAAGTGTTTTAATAGTAGCTGGATATGAGGATAATGTACTTACACAGGATATTATAGATTTTCTAAAAAGTGAATATAACCTCAAAAAGGTATATTTATGTGGAGCAAATGCAATTAAATTATATTGTAAGCTTGAAATCGAAAAGGTCTGTATTGCTCCAGGTAAAGAAATTGAAGAGCTAAGTCCAAAGAATAATGATTTATTATTTTATCAGCTTCATCCATTATCTTATGTAAAAAAATATAATACATTTAAGTCAAATAGAACCTTAAATAATCCTCTTGAATTTATTGTAAATGATCTCGATAAAAAGAAATTTCAGACAATTTTTATTCATGGGTTCACTGGCGATGTAAATGAATTTTTGACAAATGAATCACAAAATGAATTCAATTTACTCAAAAAAAAGTGCAGTACACTTGTCTCATTAATGAAAACAGACTACGAAATTGATACATACTCGATATACTCAGAAATGTCATAGTAATAGTATGGTATAATTAATCTATGCAAAATAATGAAATTTACATTAACTGGAATGATGCAATCCATTATCTATGGAATAGAAAGTTAGTTATATTTTTATTCGCTTTAGCCGGGTTGTTACTTGGGCTTTATAATACGAAAAATATCACGACGTTGTATGAAGTAAAGATACCTTACACAAGCGAATATTCTTGGATTACATATGATGTAATTAAATTTACAGATGGGAAATGGAGAGTTTCTGGTGTAAGGAATAAGCCTCTCAAGGACTCTGGAATAAAGGGGTACTTCATCCATATGACAACTAATCCAGGGAAGATGAATTTATATTTGAGTGAACTTTCAACACTATCAAATAAACTTGCCGAGAAACAATACACTACATTTCTTGAACAAAGAAAAAATATATATTCTAACTATCCCAAGCATGTACAGGCATCAAATGGAGTTTCTAACATGCTGCATAATATTGAAGACTTTATTTTTTTATATGAAAATAATAGGCTTGTAATGTTTGAAGCAATAAATCCTAATACAGTTGCTTCTATGAGTTCTAATATCGGTATCACTAAGATCAAGAGTAGAAAAAACATTACTATTGCATTGTTTATTTTCTTATCCATTGCATTGATTATTTTTATATTACTCACAAAATACGCACTTTCAAAAAGATAAGTTTTTCAATGTCTCTGTCAAGTCCAAGAGTAGATATATTATATTTGAACTATACTTTTTATTTATTTTTAATTTTTAATTTTATAAATAGAGAAATATCAAACATTTTATTAGTAGTGCTACTAGGATTATGTTTTTACACACTATTCAAAAATAAAATTGTCTTGGATAAATATGATAAAAGAATTATTTCCTATGTGGTGTTGTTTTCTCTATGGATTATAGTAATAAATTATTATCATAGTGCACCTACCAGACATATTGATGATTATATACGTTACCTATTTCTGCTCCCCATATATTTAGTTTTTGTAAAGAGTAATAATAATATAGCCATATTAAAATTCGTACTAAAAATATGTGCATTGTGCGTTGTAGGACACTATTTATACTCTCATAATTTTCTAGAGTTTAATAGGTACATGGGGACTTCTAGCACATCTATATCTTATGCGTACATCGTCGGCATGTTAGCCTTAATAAGTTTTTATATATTACTAGAAGATCATAAAAAGAATATTTATGATTATTTTTTAGTCATGTCGACAATAATTTTATTTTATATATGTTTTTTACTAGAATCGAAAGGAGTTTTTTTATCACTAACTATATGTTTATTGATAATGGTTTTTTTTAATAGACACCATAACAAAGGGAAGCTAATACTTTTTGTTGGAATTATTTTGGTTACCTTTTTTAATACAACTCTTATTGATCGATTTTCTAAGATGTACAAGTTTCTTGATTTATATTTAAATAATAATCCAAATGTATCTACGAAAGTTATATATAGAAACGACGAATCAACTTATACAAGACTTAAAATGTTAGAATACGGAATTGATACCGTCAAAATAAATCCTATTGCAGGTATAGGGGCAAACAAACTTGAGGAAGATTTATTTTCAAAGTTCAAAGAATACGATATCAAAACAACAATAACATTTGATCATTTACATAATGACTTAATTGATATTCCAGCAAAGTTTGGGCTTCCAGCTCTACTGTTGATATTATTGATATATTATTCACTTATGAGGAAATTCATAATAACCAGAAATAGGATTGGTTATCTAATCTTGTTATATTTTATACTATCACAACTAACTCAATCACATTATACTCACAATCAGCCGATTGTTTTTACAATATGTTTTTTATATTTCCTTAATGGCTATAATTTTTTTAAACGGAAAAATTGAATGATACTAATATTTGGTAGTTCAGGATTTATTGGTAGTAATTTTTGCAAAAAAATACACATGAAAAATATACCAGCTATAGCGCTTGGTACAAGAGATGAATTTCTAGAAGATCTATCCGAAAATATGAACTTCAAAAAAGTACATCTGAACAAATTTTTTGAGGCTTTTGATAGCATCAAAAATAAAATTAATCATATTGTTTTAGCTATCCCGCCCAAGTCAATTTATTCTTTAAAAGGAATAGAAACAAACCTATTAGAAATAATTCTTCATGATGTTTGGCCTAAAACAAATGCTAAATTGATTTATATATCATCTGGAGGGTCAGTGTATGGTAATCACCCTAATATGCCAATAAAAGAAGACTATGACACCAATCCAATTGATACTTATGGTAAAAGTAAGCTTGATGAAGAAAAAAAAGTGGTTCAAGCTTCAAAAATATATCACCTTCAATATAACTTATTGAGGCCGGCAAATCCCATAGGCGTAAACCAGAGTAGTTCGCTTTTATTAAGTATATTTAAAAACAATGTGAATCACTCACATTTGAATATAATAAATAGTGGAAGATCAATAAGAGACTTTTTTCATGTTAATATTCTAGTAGATGTGATGTTGAAACTGGTAACACAGAGGAATCATTTAACTAAAAATAAAATATATAATATAGGTAGTGGTATTGGTTTGAGCGTTAATGAATTCGTAGATATTGTAGATCACATATGCTCATTTCGTACTGAGAAGAAATACATTTCATCAAAAGATAGGATTATAGAAAATAATATTCTTGATGTATCAGAGATTGAGCAACTTATAGACATAAAGTCAAATCTCACTGTTGAATCAGCAATTTTAGATGCATGGAATGCTTTTAGTATCAGAATGGTATGATAAAATATTAAAATCTTTTCTTTAAGTTCCGAGTAGATAATATTTATAATGAATAATAGTTTTAAAAAAATATCTTGTTGCAGGGTCTGTAAAAACACAAAACTTGATACTTGTATAGACTTAGGAGAACAATTCCTCTCAGGAATATTTCCAAGTTCGGTAGATAAATCAATGCCTAATGCGCCATTGGAATTAGTCAAATGTAGTACATCTAATTCTGGGTGTGGACTTATTCAGTTAAACGGTACCTATGACCTTGATACTATGTATGGGTCAAATTATGGATATCGGTCAGGACTCAACAGCCATATGATTGAACACCTGAATAATAAAGCTAGAAAAATAAATGAATTATATAATGATAAAGATTCAAATATTATCTTAGATATTGCTGGTAACGATGGTACGTTCTTGAGTTTTTTTGATCAGAAAGATAATTTAATTAGTATAGATCCATCTGCTGATAAGTTTGCAGAATTCTACTCAGAACATGTTTCTTACATTTCTGATTTCTTTAGTAGCTCGTTATTTAAAAATAAATTCAAAAACAAGAAAGCAAAAATAATCACCTCTTTTTCTATGTTTTATGATCTTGAGAATCCATGCGAATTCTCAAGAGAAGTTAATGATGTCCTTGATCCTAATGATGGTGTTTGGATATTAGAGCAATCATATGCACCGCAAATGTATAAGATGAACTCATTTGATACTATTTGTCATGAGCATTTGTCTTACTATTGTATAAAACAACTTAAGTACATTATGGATAGTTCGAACTTTAAAATCATTGATATTGAAATGAATGATATAAATGGCGGAAGTTGTTCTCTAACCGTAGCAAATAAGAAAAGTAAATATGTAGAGTGTATAGATAAAATAAATCATTGGATAGACTATGAATCAAAACTTAGAATTGATGAGCTGTCTACTTGGAAGGCATTTGATAAGAAGATTGAAAATAATAAAAGAGATTTCTATGAAATTCTAGCTAATATCAAAAAAAATGGAAATAAAATTGCTGCTTTGGGTGCAAGTACAAAAGGGAATGTGACGCTTCAGTCTTGGGAATTAACCAATAAAGATATTGATGTTATTGGTGACGTAAATCCAGATAAATGGGGAAAATTTACTCCTGGTACTTGGATTCCTATAGACAATGAAATTAATGTTCTCAGTCAGTATGATTATTTTGTGATTCTCCCATGGCATTTCAAAAAATTTTTCTTAGATAATAAAAAATTTATAGGGAAGACGTTTATCTTTCCCTTGCCTACACCCAAAATTATAAAAGTATAGGATAACTTATGGATAAAAAGGATAGAATATTTGTTGCTGGACATAAGGGTCTTGTTGGTTCAGCAATATTGAGAAAGCTAAATAAACTTGGCTATGAAAATATACTATTTGAAGATAGGTCTAATTTAGATTTAATGAATAATAACCTAGTGAATGATTATTTTGGCGATATGAATATAAGTTATGTATTTGATGCTGCTGCGCGCGTTGGAGGAATACATGCTAATGATAAATATTGTGGCGATTTTATTTACGAAAATACATTAATACAGACTAATCTAATTCATGCTTCCGGTATAAATAAAATTAAAAAATTTATATTTTTAGGCTCGGTATGTATATATCCAAAATATGCAGATACTCCTGTGAGAGAGGAAAGTCTTTTAAAAGGTGAATTAGAACCAACGAATCAGGCATATGCCATTGCAAAGATTCATGGAATACATATGCTGAAGGCATACAACAAACAACATGGGCTAAAAGGGGTGTCGCTGATGCCGGCAAATCTATATGGCCCTTTTGACAATTTTCATCCACAAAATGGACACGTTATTCCGGCATTAATGCATAAGTTTTACAATAATAATGAAACAGTAATTTGTTGGGGAGATGGGACTGCGAGAAGAGAATTCTTATATGTTGATGATCTTGCTGATGCTTGTATTTTTGCTAGTAAGCATTTTAGTGATGCTGAGCTTATAAACGTTGGCTCTGGAAATGAGGTTACTATCAGAGAGTTGGTGGAAATACTCAAAAACATAACCGGTTTTAATGGAAAAGTAAAATGGGATTCATCCAAACCTAATGGAACACCTAAAAGGCCACTAGATTACTCTAAACTTAAAAAGCTAGGTTGGGCACCGAAATATGATCTTAACACAGGTCTTGTAGAAGCATTTAAATGGTATAAAGATAATATTGCTGAAGTTCAACGAAAGATAAACACATAGTTTTTAAATATCGTTCTAACCAAAGGTTTTAATTAGAGAGTGTCACTGAATTTTCAATAATATGTTTAATTTGACCTTTAGTTTTAATAAGTATGTTCAATGATAACTTTGAAAGATGATTTCCATCAGAAAAGTACATCTGATCTTCTTTGGCATAAAAACATGACAGCTGATCGCATAAATCTTCATAAGGTCTAATATAATTAAATTTAAGTTTATTTATATAATAATTATTCACTTTGGAAAATTTTTCTTCAAACTCTGATCGATCAATACGTGCTTCGCTTAATGCTTCCGATATTGTCATTCCTGAAAATCTAATTTTTCTAGGTAAAATACTAGCTAGGTTCTCATAAGGGATAGCTATAGGAGAAATAAGAGAGACCTCTTTTTGTCCGTCTTTTAATATTTGAATCAGATTATCTACAGATTCTAATAAAGCCAGCTGATTAACTGGAGAACCATTTATATCATAGTATTCATTGTCATACCAAGTCATAGAAATAAAAACATGTCTAACATTTTGATCTGAAATCAGCGTTTTAAGATTTCCTTTTGCTAAATATATACATTCCTTATTTATGTTGACTGAAATAGTTGGCAAGCAGCCATTAAGTGGAATCAGAACAGTATTATATTTTTTGCGATCAGTGATGTTTTTAAATATTGGAGCATACATTTGAGCATGAGAATTACCTAATATAACAATTTTTGATTGAGTTTCTATGTTCTCATCTATAAGACAAGCCCGAGAAGGGCCGTATTTAAAATATGATGCTACCTCACACCTAAAATTTGAATCGATAGCATATGACCACTTATCAGATATTGTCAGATTTTCTTCTTTTTTTGATGATTCTAGTATTGATAAACTAATAACAGAACAAAAGGCAACAAATAATAATGTACTTATAAAACTAGCGTTATACCTAAACTTTGATTCTATAAAAGTATACGATAAATATCCAAACATGATGCTGAGAAATATACTTAATAAAGAGACATATATTGGTATATCATCAATGAAGTAATAGAGAGCTAATACTCCGATGAGCCAATGATACAGATAAATGGAGTATGAAATTGTACCAATGCCTACAATAGTTTTATTTCTAAATATTGACATAGCATTATTATTAGAATCCCAAACTGAAGCAATAAAAAGTGTAGCTCCAAGAGCTGCAAATAAAGATTTTAGAATAAAATTTATATCGAAGAACAAGGCTGCTGTTAAAAAAATAATTGCGCCAGCAGTCAAGATGATCCTAATATTGTAAGTTATGCGCTCTGTTATTCTAAATAAGAATAAACACGCCAAGATAGAGCCAAGTCCAAACTGCCAAAAACGAGACGGAAATAAAAAGAATGCAGGGTTATTCCCGCCAATCTCTATAAGATAAATCCATATTAAATAACTTAGTATTGTTATAAAGATAATACTAAATAAAATAAGCTTCTTATTTTTAAAATTAAAAAAATATAATAAAAATATGAATATAGAGAACAGAAAATAAAACTGTATCTCAACAGACAAGCTCCAAGTGTGTAACAACGGCTTAATCTTATCGCTTCCTCCGAAATAGCCTCCATCTCTCCAAAAGTATATATTCGACCAAAAGGTTTGTGCAGATATCAGAGAATTATGAAACTTCTCTATATCTGGTTTTAAAAATAAGTACGATACGAATATTGTTGATATTAAGAAGAAGAAAAATAAGGCTGGTAAAAGTCTATTTAGTCTTCGTGTGAGAAACTGTATTACTGCGTTCGAAATATTAGTATTGTCAATTTTGAGTAGGTGAAGTGTTATTAAGAATCCAGATATCACAAAAAAGATATCTACTCCTAGATAGCCGTAAGGCATAATGTTAGGATAAAAATGAAATATAAGGACACTTGTTACTGCAAGCGCTCTTAAACCATCGACTTCTAAATTATGTTTCAATCTTAGTTATAGGTTCTATAAATTCTAATCAAGGTTTAAAATATCTTTAAATTTCTTGTTTTTGCTAACCACAAAGCAACCCTCTTTCACAAAAACATGTGTAGGTGAAAAGTTATTCGTTCTATGAAGGTACATGTTATTTCTAAAACAATATTCTTGTAATAAAATATCAGCATCTCTGCAGTCTCCACGCTTAATTTTTAATCTCAAAAGATGACTCTTTGTCACTGTCGTCTAGATAAATGATTGTATCTTTGTGTGTGTTATGTTTGAGTGCATACTCTAAACACTGCCCTCTATATAATCCGTCAATAATAATTAAATCAAATAGTTGATTTTTCCCTACCGATACATATTTCTCCATTGCAGTCACATAACTTATATGTATATCTGCTTTATTTAGATCATCTAATTTACTTTTGATTTTTTGATACCAAAATTTATCACTTTCTACGGTAACAATTTTATTAGCTCTTTTCGACCACCAGATTGAAGAAAAGCCAGATCCGTACTCCAAAACACTTGGTTTTATCTTTGCTATATTTTTAAATATCGCTATAGCATCGTAATTTATAATAGGGATTTCAGGATGATAGTTAAAAAATTTTAAAATCCTCGAAAATAAAGCGGGGAAAAAATATATAAGCTTTATAAGACCTACGTGATTACCTTTTTCGTTATGTAGCCTTGACAGTCTGAATTTTCTGTTGAGCATCCTTAATATTAACACAAAGATAATATGTAAATCACTTTAAACATAATCAAATATATCTTTCTGGCACGATACTTGCTCTAGATTAAGTATATTAACAACCTATGACTGGACTAATGTTTCCTCATTTTCCCCTTCCGGTCATAGGTTTTTATTTAACGTTGTCAGCGAATTATCTTTTAAGGTATGTTAGCATTGGTAAAATTTTGGAGAAATACTTATGAGGATTGTGAGTTTCAAGTATTTACAGGAAGTGATGAAATTGGTTAGAGATACTGGTACAGAATTATCAAACAAACGATTAAGAAGATTTGCATACCTTGATATTTTTCAGAATAGCTATACTTTATATAAGCTCTATAATTACTATAAAAAAACAGTGAACAGTGATGCTACAAATAATCAGTTAATGGTATTACTAATTGTAATAAGTATAATTGTGACTCTGGTTGTTTCGTTTATCATTTAACTATAATCTCAATTTTATCTGAAATTAGAGGTTCATCATGAGGAACATGCATATAGTCTCCAAATAAAAGCTGTAGGGTGTGTCTGCCTGAGGGAAGTTCCAGTTGTGTTTCAGTTTGTCCTTTTCCAAAATGTAAATGATTTTTATCGGCTGGAATTGGAGATTTCATATTTGGGAGTTTCTCAACATTTACCAAAAGATGATGGTGTCCAGACATGGGCTTATCCTTACCAGCAGGAACAATCTCCATACCTACGATGCCAAATCTAATAGTAACAGGACTGGTCACCTCTTCTCCGTTTGATGGAGTAATAAAAAATAATCGCTTATTTTCATCTGCATATGATTCAGCATAACTTTGGATGGGTGCGAAAAAAAAAACAATGAATAAAAAAATTGAAAATCTCATGATGATATTCTATCGCAAAAGAGAAAAAAAGTTTATTAATCTTGATATTTATCCATTATCTTTATGTCTGAGGATATTCGATTTCACATATCCTCAGACTAACTAATATCAATTATGCTAATTTTATGTTTTTCATATTCAAGTATGAAAGAATATTATTAGGTGAGGTCTCTTGATAAGGATCATCCGAGAAATTATCAGATTTTCCAGGCTCTTCGAATACTTTTTCAATCGTACCATTATTGATAATAACTGCATATCGCCAACTTCTTACGCCAAATCCAAGATTATTTTTTTTAACTTCCATGCCCATTGCGCGGGTAAATTCACAGTTTCCGTCGGGAATGGTTTGTACATGTTTAATGTTTAAATCCCTTGCCCATGCGTTCATGACAAATGCATCATTAACAGATACAACGTATATTTCATCAATTCCTAGTTTTCTAAATGCTTCATAGTTATCTTCA
>Ga0255769_10001316_pt1 | contig 28763 bp, 13 predicted proteins | sample 041ome_9_FD_179637 | JGI IMG/M metagenome (GOLD analysis project Ga0255769, IMG submission 179637) | Coastal salt marsh microbial communities from the Groves Creek Marsh, Skidaway Island, Georgia - 041413US metaG (version 2) | ecosystem: Environmental > Aquatic > Marine > Intertidal zone > Salt...
CGCCAGAGCGACACAAAAAAAAAGAGAATCGCCGTCCTCGTAATACAAAGTGCGTGAACTCGCGAACGACCGGGACAGAGACAGGGCGACAGAAAGACGGACTTTTATTCGAGCCGTGCTTTTCCGAGAGACTCTTTTTTTGTACGCGTATTTATTATTAGACCTTGTTTCTTTACGCACGAATACAATTTTTGATTTTGAATTAGGTCACACGGTTAATTTTAACGATGACGAGGAATTATTATTATTCTTTGACCGGTGGTTTGCGCCCGCGGTCGGCGATGATTTCGAAGACGTTCCACGTTCTGGCGTTGTTGCTCGTCGTCGTTCTCGTCGGCGGCGGCGGCACGAAATCGTCGTCGTTCGTTCGATTCGCCGAGGCGAGCCATTCGACGAACATCGTGGACTATTACGATGATGGTTTTTACGAGCTCGTGCAGGAGTGCTTGGCGGTGGATCCGGTCGAAGGCGAGTGCCCTTCGCACTGGTACAGCGCGCAACAAGGCGTGAACAAATTATCCGAGTGGGACGTGTCGAACATAAAAAATATGTACGACGCGTTCTATTACGCGAGCCAATTTAACGGCGACTTGTCCAGCTGGGACGTGTCTTCGGTGACGAACATGGGGTACATGTTCGGTAGCGCGTACCTTTTTAACGGCGACTTGTCCAAGTGGGACGTGTCCTCGGTGACGACGTTTAACGGAATGTTTAGCTGGGCGCACTCTTTCGAAGGGAAAGGCTTGGAGACTTGGGACACGAGCAATGTTAAGGATACGCGAGACATGTTCTGGGAAGCGTCGAGTTTCGACGGGAAAATTTCCAACTGGAACACGGATTCGGTGACGGATATGGTGTGGATGTTCGACAAGGCGTCGAGTTTCGCGCAGGACGTTTCCGGATGGACCAAACACGACGGCGACACCTTGTGCACTTGGGACCAAAACATGTCCTTGGAGTGTTCCGGTGGAGTCGGCGCGGACACGTCGTTGATGTTTCTAGACGCGACCAAGTTTTTATCCATGTATAACTGCGGGATAAACGGACCGCCCAAGGAGTGCACGCCGAGCGGGACCGCGGCTTCATCTGGGTTTTCCGAGTACGCTCCGGCGAAAACCTTTGACCCGAGCGTGTATACCGTCGAGTGGTTCAACTCTGCCGCCGCGTCGAAGTTTTACACGTTGGACGATATGACCATTTGGGGCACCCCCAGATTGGACATCGAATCCGGTACAACGATTACCAACATGAAGTTTAAGTTGAACGAGGAGTACGCTAAGATGATTGGCGGGTGCGTCTTGCCGGGCGTGTTGGTCGCCGTGTTCATCTTCGTTCTCACTTTACTCTACTTTGCGTTCAAGTTTGCGACGTGCTGCCTCTGGGTGGTGACGGGATCGTGCGAGTGCTGCTTTAAATCGAAAGTCCCGAGCGCGTGTCAAAAGAAGACCGCGAAGTTTGTCGTCGTGCTGTGCGCTTTGATTTCCATCGTCGGTTGCGGATTGATTTACTGGGGAGCGTCAGAGTTACCGATCGCGGTCAACGATGTCGTCAAAGATCTCGGGCACTCGTTGGACGTGATGGATGTTGACGTTGACGTCATCGACGCAGCGTATACCAACGCCGCGGGATTAATCCCAGACGGTGGCCAAGACGAAAAGGTGGAAATTTCCAACACTCGAGCGAGCGTGAAGTCAACCGTGAACACGTTTGAAAACGAAGTCGAAAAGTACGTGGAACGAACGGAACAAGCGGCCATCGCGTTGGCCTCGTTTTTGTTGGTCGTCTCTTTGATTTGTGGCGGTTTGGTCTTTGGTAACTTCAAAAAGTGCATCTTCTTCGCCTCGGTACCGTTGTGGCTGTTGCTTTTGATTGCGTGGATCATGTTTGGCGTCTTCATGGGCGTGGCACAATTTTTCGACGACTTGGAAGTGACCGTGATCGACTGGCGATCGGCGGAAGGGTTTTACCCGCCCGCCGCGAACCCGATGACGTCCTTGGACGACGTGTTGCCGTGCTTCAGCGATCGCGTCGCTTTGGACACGATTACTGGTGCGAGACAAGCCATTTACGACGGTATAAATCGTTTGAATATCAAATTAAACGACGAAAGACCTCTCGAAACTCAGTTCGTCAATGCCGAATACAAATCATCGACGGCTTCGCAAATGTGCGGAGCAAAGACTGGTGAGTTCAAACAAGTTGGCGTTGACGGCTCGATCGCGTACGACGAATACAAAGCGTTGGCGTGCAACTTGTACGAGCGAGGCTTGTTAGGCGAGAACGACGAAGTTTTTGAAATGACTCTTAACGGCTACGACCAAGTATGGAGTACCGGTACAAAATCGCACACGGTGTCGTTGCAAGAAGCGTATTCATATTATTTCAATAATTACGGCTACGATTTGGACATCGCCTCGGTTTCGGGCACCATCGACATGATTTCAGCGTTGCCAAACATCGACTCTTTGGCTAGATGCAAATACGTGGAAGAATTCGTCGCGCGAGTCTCCGCGGAAGAAGATTACATCAGCCCGATCACCGGCGAGACAATTCAAGCCCCGGACGAGACGCCGTTGAATAGATTGTTAAAGTATTCCCAAGTCTTGGCCGTGGCGTGGTTTTTGATTGGTTTGTCGTACATCATTTTGTACGTCGTCATGATGAAATACATGTTCTGGATGCAAGCCGAGGACAGAGAGAAGTTAACCGACGCGGAAATGCAAGAAGTCTGGGGCTCCTACCACGAAAAATAAGCGACGCGACCAATGAATGAGAAAAGGCGAAGAAGGCAAAAGGAAAAGGAAAAGGAGGAGGACTTCATTACATTTATGATGTTTCAATCACATTCTGAGAGAACGAAAGATGAGAAAGAAGCGTTTTATACAAGCGCAAGCACGTATATATGTATGTATCGACGGTGAAAATCGCATGCATATTTTAATGCGTTTATATTTATCAGTTTTATAATACTACAATACACAATAATGTATGAGACGACGACGTTTATATTTAAAGCGATTCTATATACTTTTTGCTACACATCCACCCCCACCGGGTTTACTTTCTTTCGCGATGTGTCAAGGTCCAAAGTTTTTTTATTAAAAGCGCGCGGTGAGATGCGTCAACGGATGCTCTTCTCCGACATCTTCGTCGTCGTCGCCGTCGTCGTCGCTAAAGTTTGAAACACCTTGACCAGCGGTCCCATCTATACCTTCGACGCTTCTGGAATGCACCATGGTCTTGTTTCTAGATCCACTGTGTAACGTGCCGTCGTGCGATTTGCGAAAAGTTGAATCGTCGCCGAGGCTTTTTCTTCGATCTTTCGTCATATCAAACGACGAAGACGCGGGATCGTCGCTCGAATTTTCCTCTTTACCCATGGTGATGTGTAACGTTTTAGGCGCATCCTCTTTGTCGTCTCGTTTGTTGTCGTGATCTCCGTCGTCCTTTTGCATCGCCTCGCTCGCGGAGTGCGCGACGCCGGATAGGCCCTCGTGGTTACCACCATGCTGCGGCGGTTTCTTGGATTTAGAGACATCGCTAAAGAGAGCGTGTAGCGTGCTCGAACCCGATTTGAGCTTTTCCATCGTTCGTTGATGCGTCGACGCTTTGCTGCTGTTATTGTTCGGGGAGCCGACGGAACCGCCCATCCCGCTATTTCCTTCTCCTACTGTACCACCGCCAACACTTTGGTTCGTTTTGACCAGTTTCCCGCAACTGACGACGAAGAGTTTCACTTGTCCTAAAGGCGTCCATTTGCCCGTGAAGACGTTGCCGCTAATCGGCGCGTCTCTCCCTGTAATCCGCTCTCGACGCGACGCGAACTCGTTGTTTCCTTTCACGCTATTCTCCTCTTCACCACCACCGCCGCTCATCGAGTTTGTCCTCGTGAGCTCCATGGACGCCGATCGAGAAGAAGCGGCGGCTAATCCGGAAAGCTGCGATCTCAGCGGCGGCGCGTCCGGCGTCGGTTCTAACAACGAAGGCTGTTTCGAACCAAGACCGAATATGTTCGCCAACGAGTTCTTCCTCGTGCCCATGCCGCTCGACGAAGATGCGATACCTGGTATCGACTGTCCCAATCTGTATTCCGCACTCGAACCTCCGCCTTCGGTCCCGGACCCGCCAATCCCTTGCGCTTCTACCGAGGATTTCCCACACGTCCCTCCTCGAATACCTACGCATCTCGAATCTAAAACCGCCGGCGCGATGACGATACCTACGCCTTCGACGCGAGCCATACCGCTGATCAAAACGATAATTTTCGACGGATCGTCGCATCGTAACTCAGTCGTCGACGAGGACGCGGCGCTATCTTGCGACGAGCCGCCAAGTTTTTCAAATTTACCTCTCGCTGCGAATCTGTGCGGCGAAAACTTTCTCAATCCGCCTTCAATCCAGGACGTTTTCGACACGACCGCGCTCAACGCGCGTCGCAACGACGATTCCACGAGTAACGCGACCGCGGCTCTTCGGTACGAATCTAAACACTCTCGCTCTTTTTCGTCCGAAAATATGGTTTCCGCCAACGATCTCGGGACGATGAAACCAAACATTTTCGCTTTAGCGATCGCTTGAATCCCCGAGCGGTGAAGAAACGTTCCAGTTCGCGAATCTCGACACATTTCTTCGTACGCCGTCAATGCCCACGCGGCTCGATGCGATTTACACCCAATCACCAACGGTTCGTCTCCGGGAACGTCGTTAACCGTCCTGAGTTCTAACACGCCGTTGCCTATGAGCAAAATACCTTCCTCCGGTAACGGTTTCGAAGGATCCACGACGACGTCGCCGATGGAGTATTCGATGACGTCGGTTTCTCGAGCGATGCGAGTGCGCAAAGTTCGAGAGGTTACGCCAGAGCGAACGGTTGGATCCATGATTGGAGTTTGGGCTAAAATGCGTCCAGGAGACGTTTTTGACGGTCTCAACGGTTGCGAGAGCAATTTTCGCAACACTTGCGCGTGTTCGCTGGACAAAATAGCCGCCTCGCCTTGTTTCAACAAACCAGTTCGAGTCAATCGAGCAATTTCGTGCGAGACAACCTCCAACGTTTCTCTGGCTAAATCTTCCGATCGCAAAGCTCTCGCCACGTGATTGTGCTCGTGTTGCATCTTTTTCAACATCTCCTTCGCCTTGTCGCACTCTCCGTTGGATTCTTTGAGCACGATGCGCAAGTGCTCTTGAACGGCGGCAGAGGACGATCCCGTCGTTTCCGCCTCCAACTGTTGGACGGCGTCGACTCTCCGACGGGAAGGACCTCTGTGCGTCCCGGTGCCCGTGGCGGAAGCTTTGTTCGCGCCGCCGATTTTGTTTTGGTCACTACCTTTGCGTCTGCCGACGGGCGAGGTCAACGAGTTCGAGGTTAACTGATTCAACGAATGAATAGAGCTTTGCGTCAAGTAATGATCGGAATCGGGTTCGTCGCCGCCGCCGCCGCCGCCGCCGTCGCCGACCACGGCTTCTTTGTGTTCCTCCGCAGGCTCTTTTGAATCCAACAAGAGCCGCTCAAATCTCGCGGACGTTCTCTCGTGCACCGCACAGAACGCATTCAATGCTTGCATTCGTCGTCTCACGACCATCCACGGTTCCTCGATGACGCCCAATTTACGCAAACCTTGCAAAATTTTTTTCCCGATTTGGTTCGATTCCATAAACGCGTTCAATTTTCGCCTCCACGCTTTTGGTTCCAACATTCTCAACAGATGGTCCAAATCCGTCAAAGACGTCCCCGGCGGCTCGTCTTCCGCGAACTCTCCGGCTTCCATGATGTAACTACACACGATCGCGTCGCACAAATCTTCCTCTAAAATCTTCCACGCTTCCGATCGGACGCCGTGGAGAAATCGCCGGCGGATTTCCTGAACCAACAAATTTTTATTCTGTTCTCGCATGAAAGCGTCTTGTTCGACAATTTTTATCGCCTCCATTTCCGTTTCGTCCATTTGCGGGTCGTCGACGACTCTTAACGCCGGAATGAGTTGTTTAACCGCGGTAAAATCGGGCGCACCGACGTATTGCGCGCCGGTTTGACCAAGCGTTTGTTCATAGTGTTCCATCGCGCGTTCGTGAATAGCTCTTCGCGCGGCGGTTAACGCCGACGCTTGCGATTTTTCCGCCTTCAACAATCCGCTCACACGTAACATCAACGCGCTCGTCGATGCGTTCAACAGCAACGTTCCGACGACGGCGCAGGAGATTAAAATTAATACCAACCCTCGATCTCGAGCGGTGAATGCGACATCTTCTTCCAAGACGACCAAACCTAGCGCCAACCCAATCGCGCCTCTCAAACCGCCCCAAACGCATATGAACCCTTCCGAGCGACTCATTTGGTACCCGGTTTTCCACTTCATGGGAATCCACAAGATGGATATAGTCACGAATCGGATGATATTCAAAAGGACGTACAACAAGAAGCCCCACCCGGCGTCGGAAAATTTCAGCTCCAACTCGTCGTTCATAACCTCCGACGCGATGATGAATCCAGTCAAAACGAACACCAACGTGTTCGCGCAATACGTCAACACTTCCCAAAAGTGGTGCATGGTGTGCTCGATGTTACCGACGAAAAATACGCGACCTTTCGCGCTGATGTAAAAACCCATGCTCACGCACGCCAACACGCCCGAGACGTGGAAAACGCTCTCGGCAACCATAAACGTCAGATAACACGCGAACAAAGTCAACGTGATTTGTACCAAATGGTCTCTGAATATCGATTTGAGCCAAAATATGACCAACTGTCCGGCGATGACGCCGACGAGTAACGCGCCCAACGGTTGCGTCAAAAACATCAAAAACACATCCAACGAAGTCTTGTGCTCGCCTTTACTAATCTCAAAGAACAGCGTGAACACGACGATGGCGGTGCCGTCGTTCACCAGCGACTCGCCTTCAATCACGTGTCCTAAAATCTTCGACGCGCCAACCTCTTTCAAAATCGACACCACCGCCACCGGATCCGTCGCCGCTAAAATCGACCCGACCATCATCGAAAAGTTCCAATCCCACGCGAACGGAAACGCGTGCAACACCGTCGCCGTCAGCGCCATGTTTATCAACACCCCCGGACCGGCTAAGATTAAAATCTTCGTCAATACTTTCGACAGCGTGTGCCACTCCATGCTAAAACTGCTCTCAAATATCAAAGCCGGTAAAAACACCGCCAGAAGTAAGTGCGGGTTTATGTGCACGAACGCGTCCAGGCTCGTGCCGACGCCGGATAAATCAAACTGATCGTTCAAAACGCCCATGCATATCCCGATCACCAGCAAGGCAACCGTATACGGCACCGGAGAGTTGATAACGGTGAACGCGCTCCGACACGCCGTTCCTAACGCTAACGCGATGAATACGAACCATAAAATCGCCGTCGGGTCTCCGTGAGAAGAGGAATCGTGCAACGGCGAAGCGTCCGCGCCTTCTGTCGTCGTCGCCGCTTCCAAAAGTAGACTTCTTCTTCCTAATCCTCTCGAAGAAGAAGCTTTGGGAAAAAGCGCATCCGGCGTGAAAATGGAACCCATAATACGCGCGCGTTCTTTTCTGTTAAACGCACACAAAAGCAGCGATGCAAACTCAGAGCAAAAAGAATACAAAGCTTTTCGTTTTGTTCTCTGTCTCTCTCTGTCTTTCTCTCTGTCTCTGGAGATGCGGAGCGCTCGAAAGCGCGCGCTCTCTCGCTCTCTCTCTTTGCGGATAAGCGATTTTGCGGCGATTTTTTGTGGGCTCAAAAGACAGAAAAAGTGTTTGTGATAAGCAGGACAAGAAATAAACAAAAGACAAAAAAAACGCGCGCTCGCTCGCTGGAGTGAGAGTAAGGAATTCTCCGCTGAAAACTTGTGCTCTCTCACTGCTAACGCGTGATTTTGAGAGAGAGAGAGAGAGAGAAAAGAGAGCCTGTTATTTGAAATTGACTTTTGTGATGTTGAAAATGTTGTACTATTCTTTTTATATATATCGTCGCTTTTCGATTTGATTTTTGACGCGTTACAAACTGAAACCGACTTTCTGGAAGCACCTGAAAACGACGCTCTGCGCGTCCGCGTCGAGCATCGCCAGCGATTGCTTGCAGCTTTGGTTATCTCTTTGCGCGAGCTGCGCCAAGTGTTGACCGAAATATATCTCGACGTCTGGGCAGGAGTCTTTGAGAATGTCGTCGTCGGCTTTGCTGGTTTTCGCGGCGGAGAGTTGCGAGTAGGAGGCGGAGTAGCCGCCTTGTTGCTCGATTTTTTCGAGGAGTTCGTCGGCGAGGTCGATTTCGTCGGCGGAAGCGGTGTTGTTGTTGTTGTTATTCGTGGCGGCGGTGCCGTTCGGTGCTAAGGTTTTTCCGTCTTGTTCAGCGGTGGAGAGGTAGGCGTCTACGCACCGCGCCGACGCCGCGCACACGTCTCTCCAACACTGGGCGTTGGTGTTCAACAAGTCCGTTTCGCACAGAAATCGAGCGCCAGCCGCGGCGACGAGCTTCTTTTCTTCTTTTGCAACTTTTACGCTTTCCACGGCAAAGATATTCGAGAGAATCATCTCGTGAATCCCGGCTTGGATGGTTGACATGGTCGATATCGCCGCGTCGGCGCCGCGTTTGGCAACCAACACGCTCAGAAACACGACAAAGCCTCGGCAAAATTTTGGCGTTTTGCCAGTCTGTAAGCGTTGAAACAAAACCTGCCAAATCGTTGGCAAGTACTCGCTCCAAATGGATAAATCTAAACTCTTCGCGAAGGCGTTCAAAATGTAAAAGCCTTGATGATCGTGCGCTTTGCTCGAGATCAGTTTTTGAAACACCCCTAAGACGCCGGTGAGGTACCCTAATTGTGCGATTTGTACCGGCGCGGCTTTGAGATACGCGTCTAATAAGCGAACTAATGCGGGGATATTAGCTTGTCTGTCCCACGTTTGCGGCGCGAGTAACGCAGGAAGAAGCTGAACGTACTGTTCGGTTAAAGTAATCCCGCTTCCGGCAGCTCCTCCTGCCGCACTTAAAACCGCCGAGGATTCCAACATCAACGCCAAGATTTGAAACACGTACGGCGTGAATTCCGCGTTGTCTCTGGCGAGAATGCTCATGAACGTGGGGAACAGCGCATTTTCCACGCGTTGCTTTTCCTGAGAACTCGGCGAAAAGTCCACGCACTGGACGCACGCCGTCGTCGCTTCGAACAGGAAGTGATTGTACGTCGGGTTCCTAGGGTTGTTCGCGGCTTCGTCGAGGCGTTTGCATAACTTTTCGCAACACGCGAAAACAACTTCGTTGGCGAGTAACTTAGTGCTGGCAGAACCACCACCACCACCACCACCACCACCGACGTATCGCAAAGTTTTAGCGATTAATTTAGCGATGAATTCATTTTCGCCAGAATCTTGCAATTCAAAGCCATTGAAACAGTTTTGCAGAATATCGTTCGCAAACGGCGCAAAGTCATTCGGAGTAAACTTGACTGGCGCCGAAGCGGCTATGGTGCTATTTTGTTGTTGTTGCTGCTGTTGCAATTGGCTATAATCGCGACAGGTCATCATTTTTTCTAAGCAATTCGCCGCGTACGAGTGCACGACGTTTGAGCTATCCACGAGCGACGCGGCTAGATGCGGCAACATTTGCAATTCGGCTTCTCTGGGGACGAACCCTCTAAACACAGTCAAAAATTTCAAACAGTCCGCGCGTACGACCGGGTGCGACGACTTTGCGTTCTCGCAAAGTTCGCTCTTAATGTGCGCGTTGAAGAAATCCGTCACGTCTACGAGTTCGTTAATCTCCGTCGCGCCTCGCGCGTTGGTTTTCTTCTTCACCGCCAACGCCAACACCAAATAGATGGCGCAATCTTTCGCCTTCCAAAACACGGATGGGTTTTGATTATACTGCGCTAAGAGTTGCTGCACGTATCCGCCAACCGCGGCGGTACAGCTTTGTGGAAACTTGGACGCCAACGCTTTGATCAATTCGCACGCCGCCCTCCGCCTCGTCTCTTGATCGCCACCTTCCATATCTCTGCGCAAATACTCCGCAAAGTTATCTGTGAAAATTTCCTCGTCGTCAGTTCTGAATTGCAAGTTTGGAATGGCTATGTTTTCGATGATATTTTGCAACGTTTCCGGCGCCTCGAAGAGTTTATGATGCACGCCGGAAGCGACAACGGTCAAAAATGCCATCCCCGACGACGCGACTCTCTCCCGGTGTCGCTCGACTTCGTCCTCGTCCTCGTCGTTTTGTTGACTAGTATTGCTATTATTTTTTTCCTTGGAATAGTTCCCTAACAACGTCCAAACGTCTCTCACGAACGTCTCCAAGTACGGCTTGAACTCCTCTTCGTTCTTCTCCGCGTACAGATTCAAGGCGTCGCAAATCGCCGCGCGCAACGCGTCCATATCCACCCCTTCGCTACCGCTCTCCGCGTTCAATATCCCGTGAAACAATTCCATCCAGTGCGCGATATCGTCCTCAAACACCTCCGGCAGCTCTTGCGAATTCAAAGAGTAAAAAATCCTCAAGCACAATCTCAGCGCCTTCACCGCTTGCTTCCTCTTCAGCGCCGACTCCGTACCGCCGCCGCCGCATACTTCCTTCGCTAACGCTCTCGTCACTTCCAACAAAGGCTTCGCGAACCCATCCAACGCCATCTTCAGCTCCACGTACAGCGCGTCCGTCTTCGTCGCTCCTCTAAACCGCTTGAAAATAGCATTCGCCACCGTCAAACACGACCCAACGGTTCCCAAATCTCCCTCCGCGGTCGCACGCGCCGTCGCGCTCGCTAAACTCGGCGTCAGTTCCGGCCACTTCCCGTTCGGAAACTCGCGCGTGCACGTCAAATCGCTCGAGGCTATTATTTGCAGCGCTTCCGCCAGTTGGCTTTTTATGTTCTCGTTATTGGTGGTATTATTATTATTATTAGACGACGATATCCCACCTCCATTCAACGCTTTTTCCAGCACCGCAACCCGCAGTCGCGCCTTTGCCTCCGGTTCGATTTCCTTCGCGTCTTCCTCCTCCGCCTCCTCCGCATCCACCGACCACCGTTTCTTGATTCCATTCTTAAACGCAACCGCGGCGGCTAATTTCCCCCCGTCCGACAGTGGAAACGGTAGTGATCCAGCTTCGCGCGACGACGACGACGACGTTGGATTTTCCGGGTTCACGCCCACCGAAAGCGAGAGCAAACACTCCAATCCAACCGAAGAAGGGAGGACGTTTTGGAGTAAAAATCGGGAACTCTCCTCCCGAACGCGAGGGTCCGGGCTTAACGTCGCGTCGAGACAGCGCGCTAGATTCGCGCAATCCATGTTACTATTTCTGCGCGTGTGGTCGAGCTTATATATCACAGAGCGCGATGTGTGTTTTAAATGGTCTTTTTTGTGCGTATCTCTGCGAGTGCGCGCGCGAAGAGAGAGAGAGAGTTTGTGTGCGTGTCTCGATGTGAAGCGATCGGATTACGAGTCGGACGACTTTTGAAAATTTTCCAAAACGGAAGAGAGAGAGAAAAACGAAAGAGAGCGAAGACGCGTACGCGCGCAGAAGAGAAGTACGTCTTCAATTTGCTTCTTCTGTTATTAGTGATGAAAACTTATTAAGAGGGACCTTGGCTGATGCTGACGCCTTGACCGAGATATTCGTCTTTGAGCCTCGATCCGCCTCCTCCTCCTCCTCTTCCGCCGCGGTTGCTAATATCGCTAGAATTGCTAGTATCGCTAGTATTGTTGTTGTTGTTCGTATCGAGAGGGTCAAAGTCGCCTAAAAAACGCGCGCGTAAATCGCTCAAGACTTTGGACGGGTCGACTTTACCGCCGCCCCAGACGCCGGCGCCGACGCCGTTTCGGGTGCGTTCGACGCCTTCCATGAGTTCTTCGTATCCGCACGCGTCTTTGCCGTTGCGCGCGGCGAGTAAGGCGGCTTCGTTGCACGCGTTGGCGAGTTCGGCGCCGGTGAAACCCGGGGTTTGGCGAGCGACAGCTTCGCAGATTTGGCCCAAGGGTTCTTTTAAGCGCATGCCTCGCAAGTGGACCGCTAATATTTGCGCGCGACCGCTCGTCGTTGGTGGGCCGACGAAGACGCGTCTGGTGAGTCGTCCCGGGCGGGTCAACGCCGGGTCGAGCGCGTCCGGTCTGTTGGTGGCGGCTAAAACTAAAACACCGGCGGCTTTGTTAAAGCCGTCCATTTCGACGAGCATTTGATTCAACGTCTGATCGCGCTCTTCGTTCAATCCGGCGCCTCTTCGAGCGCCGATGGCGTCGAGTTCGTCGATGAATACGACGCACGGGGCTTTCTTCCTCGCTTCCGCGAAGAGTTCGCGAACGCGCGCGGCGCCGCGACCGACGAAAAGTTCCACAAACTCCGAGGCGGCGACTGGGAAGAACGCGACGCCAGCTTCGCCTGCGACGGCTCGGGCGAGCAACGTTTTACCCGTCCCTGGCGGTCCAACTAAAAGACATCCCGCCGGGAGTCTGTGTCGAACTTCTTTGTACCTCTCCTCGTTTCGCAACATCTGAACGAGCTCGTAGAGCTCTTGCTTCGCTTCGTCCACGCCGGCGACGTCTTTAAACGTCGTCTTAGGGCCTTTAGAATCGTCCCGCGCGTTTTTTTTCTTCTTGCCGTCTTGCAAACCGTTTTGTTTCCGGACGATGCCTCGCAACCAAAAGAGCAAAGGAATGATCGGAAGCCACACAAACGCAGTCGCCAACGCGCCTTTCGAGGCAAACGTGGAGATGGCGGGCGATACCGCCGAAAATTCCACGTTCGCTTTTTCGAGTTTCGAAATGAGTTGCAAATCGTTCGGTAAACGTCTCGTTTGGTACCTTCGTTTCATGTATTTCTGCGTCGTCGTCGACTGAAGTCCTCGTTGCTTTGAAGCGCCCTCCGTCGTCGCTTGTTTCGCCGAAGAGCTACTCGCCGAAGAGAGCACAAGCGACGACGATTCCTTCACGTCAAACAGCAATCTCGTCGTGCCTTCCTCGAATCTCACTTTCGTCACCTCTCCTTTCTGCACGGACTTCAAAAACGTCGAGTACGGCACGCTCTTCACCGCCGGCGCCGGCGGGTGCCGCTTCGCGTGCTCGTTCCGAATCCCCAACCCGCTCCCGACGAAAAACGCCAGCGAAAGGATAAACTTCGCCAATCTCGTTCGCAACACCATCCCGACGCTCTTAAACGCATCCGAAAACACCGTCTGAACAATCACAAAGAACAATTTCACGCGTCTTTTCGTAAACTCGAGCAAGGAAAAGTTCCTCCGTCGATTGGTCTCAAACTTCTCCTCCTCGGTTTCCTCCGAGAAGGAGTTTTTCACGTCCGAAGGAACGTTCGGATCTTCTTCTTTGTTTTTCTCGTTTTCGTCCTTCAAAGCGTTCACCTTCTTACCGTTGTTGTTGTTGTTGTCATTCGCAGATTTGATCGCGCGCGTCCTCGTCCGATTTTGACGGCGGAAAGAAGAGGAGGATGCGTTTAATTGAACTCTCTTCCCCAACAGCAGTTGGTGGTGGTGGTGGTGCGCATCTCTTCCAAAAGCATCGCCGGGGGCGCGAGAAGAAGAAGAACAAGAAGCAAAAACCCCGGCAGAACGACTGAAACCCTCGAGGAGGACGACATCGCTCGCTCTTCTTTTCCTTCGTCTCGTCGACGGGGCCGTCGCCGTTTCGCGACGAATAATAAAACCGCGCGTTCTCGAAGGCGATGTTGGCGCGAGAAGACACGTCGACGACGACGACGTTTTACGATTACGAACGAGGAATGAAGAAGAAGGAAGAGGACGGGATAACATGACGACGACAACAACAATACTATAGCGTCGCGAGTCGGTCTCTTCTTCTTCTTATTCTCTCTCTCTCTCTTGATCTGAGTGTGTGTGTGTGCGTGTGTTTGTCCGCGCGTGAATTTATAGCGAAAAGGAGGATAAGAGAACTGAATGTGGGTGGTTTAGGGTTTCAGTATTGGTTGGATTTTTGTTATTAGTATTTTCAAGCTTTGTTCTTGTTCTTCTCCTTTGGCGTCGACGACCCCGCGAACATCTTCTTCGCGGCGGAGAGGAGCTTCTTGCCGACGCTTTTCGGCGGACTGATGTTACTCTTTTTCTTCTTCGCAGAAGTGGTGGGCGTCGCGGACAACGACACAGTTTTCTTCTTCGTTTCGTTTCGTTTCTCTCCTTGGGTGTCGTCGTCTTCTTCGTTCGCCGTCGCGGCGGCGGTGGTCTTGGCGGCGGGAGAAGCGTTCTTCGTCTTCTTTTGGGAGGAGGAAAGGTGCGTCGGAGACGGACGTTTCTTGGAGTTGGAGAGCGAGGGGCTCTGTTGCTTCAGCGGCGTCGTTTTCATGGAGTCAAAAGCGCGGGATGGAGACGTTGAGGCGGTGATTCGATTCGGCGAAATCAGCAGCGCGTTTTCGTTTTCGTCGTTCGCGACGGCGGTTTTTTCCGCCGACTTTTCCTCCTCTCCGTCTGCTTCGGCAGTTGCGTTGGCTTCTGCCGCCATGGCTTTGGCTTCTTTCTCCTTTTCCTGTCTCGCGACGGCGTCTTTTAACGTCTTCTCCAAAGTGACGTACTCTTCGCACTTCTCCGCGTTTGGCAACTGTTCAATCATCAATCGAACCGAGTGCAACGAGTACCCGAAGAATTCCGGTCCGGAAATGGCGGTTTTCTTCGCCACTTCTCCTTTTTGTTCCCGGATGGCTTTCGCTCGTTGCAAGACTTCGCCCCAACACGCGGTCGCGGATTTCTTTTCGATGACTATGGAGCCGTCCTCCGTGGTCAAGGAGAAGAGCGGCGTTTTCTCGGTTTCGTCCATTTTGATCTCCTGCGTCCACGTGCACTTCTCCTCCAAATTTGCCGGGTCTAATTTTGAATACAACTTTTTAGTTTTAAAACCGAGCGGTAAGATGTAGTTCAAGTTCGACCAACCTTTCTTGGCGTCCTCTGGTGAATGCAACACCGTGCCCAAACATTCGATGGTGACGCCACCGACGGGACCGATGGGCGTTTGAAACGCCTCGTAGCCGTTTTCGTCGGCTTCTTTTCGAGGTAACTCTTTCACGGCTTGCGCGGCTCTCTCGAGCTTGACGAGAGGATTGCCACCCGCGCCGTTGCAAGCGCGACGACCCAAAGACGGCGCCTTTGGTTTCTTCTCTTTTTTCGGTTTTGGTTCTTTCGGTATTTTCGGTTTCTTTTCCTTCTTCGGTTTCGGTTCTTTCGGCGGTTTCGGCGGTTTCGGCAGCGCCACGCTTTCGCGCTTGATGCTGAACGCGTTCAACGGTTTGTTGCCGAGCGCGGCGAAGAGGCGACGTACGCGGTAGGCGAGGTGACGACCGTGTACCCACTGCTTTTCCGTCTCTTCGTCTCCTCGCCGTTGTTGCTCAAGGTCTCCCTCGATTGCAGGCAACGCGCCAGCCTCGTCGTCTTTCTTGTCCATCAAGCGCATGCTCGCCATGAGGTCATCGTCGGCAGCTTTATCGATGTCCATGACTTCCACTCCCCCGTTGAACTCTGGCACGTCAACGATGATGCCACCGCCTGGTAACGTCGCCACCGGCGGTTTTGCAACTGGGACCGCTTTCTTCTTCTTCTCTTCCTCCGGCGCGGCTTTACCCTTGAAATCCCACGCAAAGGCTAACTCCTCGTCGTCGCGAATGTCGTTGTATTTCCCAAAACCCCATTTAAACGTGCCACAAATCAACGCGCGGTCGTGTGCCTCGTTCCACCATTTCGCCGGAGGGGCGATTTTTTGTTGATCTGTTGGTCCCATGGAAACATCTGGGACGTCCAACTCCATCGCGGCGCCTTCGATGCCGCCAACTTCTTGGACCGCTTTCCATCCACACAGTAACATTTCCAACTTCAAAGCGTCTTCAGTCGAACGCTCTTTGCAGTGCGTGTAAAAGTGTCGATCCGCGAAGACTTCGTTGAGATAATCTTCACCGCCTGTAGCTAAATGTAAGATGGCTTTTTCATCCTCATCGATTTCGCCGAAAACGGTTTCGCGCAACACCGGCGTGGTCGCTTCGTGACGTTGGACGACCAACGACGCGTAGCGTCTGCAAAACGCTTTCAAGTGAGCGATAGTTTTGTCGCTCTTCAGCTGCGCGGCGTCGTAAATCTTTTCCCAGTTTCCAAAACCAAACAGGGCTAATTTATCCAACGAAGAGCGTTTCTCTTGCCACGACCATTCCCAAATCTCGCCGTTGGCCATGCGTCTGTCTTCTTTCTTCTTTGCCGAGAGTAGCAGAGCTTGTTGTTTCTGCTCTTCCAAACGCTTCTTTTGTGCCTCCAGACGTTTCTCTTCCTCGGCTTGTTCCGGCATTAGTTTTTGCCAAAAGTCCGGATCGTCTAAATCTATGTTCATCTTCTCCGAAGCTTCCGAGGCAAACGTCGCCGTGGCAAACAAAGATGACTTTTCCTTTTTCTTATCCGCCCCGCGCGCTCCTTTCTCGTCTTCTTCGGCGTCGACGACTTTTTGCTCCGAGTTTTGCAAGATTGAGTCGATATCGTCGGAACCCCACTTCTGGTATCTCTTCTCTGCTTCTTCACGAGCTTCGGTGAGGAGCCCGTACGCGCCGTGCTTGAGCAAATTTTCAACTTCTTGTCTTTGCTCTTTCGCCGATTTCGCCGAAGACTTTTGATTTTGTGGTCGTTGCTGCAACGCTGCGTTTTCTTTATCGCCGTTGTTATTATTATCGTTATTGTTGATATCGCCGAAAATGGCTTGTTCTAAACCAAGTTTCATGGATGCTCGAGTGAACATTTCCTTCTCGTACGTCCCTCTCGAAACCAAGCGGTACACCTGAACCGCTTTCGTTTGACCAATCCTGTGCGCTCTAGCTAACGCTTGCGCGTCGTTTTGCGGGTTCCAATCGGAATCAAAAACGATGACCGTATCTGCTTTGGTCAAGTTGATGCCTTGACCGCCGGCTCGAGTGGATAACAAGAACAAAAACGCCTCGGAATCTTCCGCGGAGAATCGGTCGATGGATTCCTGGCGTTTCTTTCCAGTCACTCCACCGTCTAATCGTTCGTACTTGTGGCCTCTGGCACGATTATAATCTTCCAAAACGTCCAAAACGCGCGTCATTTGCGAAAATATTAAAACTTTCGAGCCGTTCGCTTTCAATTTCGGCAAAAGCTTATCGAGCAGTTGCAATTTCCCGCTCGCCGAGACAAGCTTATCGATGGTTACGGTCATGGTTCCTTTCGAAACGGCGTTCTCGACGCCGTCGAGAAGAAATGGGTGTTGACAGCACTTGCGTACCTCCATCATGACGTTGCGAAACATCGAAAGCGCGTTTTCGCCGTTCTCTTCCTCTTTCATGGCGATCGTCGCATCGTCTGCTCCAGACGCCGAGGACAAGAACGAAAAGTTGCGCTCGAACAGCGCGCGATAGCACTTCTTTTGCAACGGCGCCAACTCGCATTCGACTAAAGTTTCAACTCTCGGCGGTAACTTTTGCTCGACATCTGTTTTCAAACGTCTCAAAAGGTACGGTTTTAACACCGCGTGGAGCGCATCAACGTGCTTCGCGGTGGAGATGTTGCCAAAGACTTTTTCGAATTTTTCGCGGTCGGCGAATCGTTGCGGGTCGACAAATTTCAACAAACTCCACAGCTCGCCGACGTTATTTTGCAACGGCGTGCCGGTTAACAACAACGTCTTTTGTTTTTTAAACAATGAAAGTTCGCTGAAGAGTTTACCTTCGCAGTTTTTCAACTTGTGCGCCTCGTCGACGACTACCGCGGACCATTCAATTTTACCGAGAGCGTTCTTATCAAAGTTAACCATCTCGTACGTGGTCAACACGACGTCCGCTCTGGAACCCGGAGATAACGTGTTCGATTGCTCGTCTTTTGGCCACAAACACTTTTCGCGAATTTCAGAGCGCGCTTTCGCGGTTCCGCTGTAAACGACGACGTTCAAATGCGGAATCCACGTTTGACACTCTCGTTCCCAGTTCACCAACGTGGACAACGGCGCGACGACCAACGTTGGAAGGTCCGGGCGCACGTGCTCACAGACAACTTCTAAAACATTAATAGCTTGCGCGGTTTTACCTAAACCCATCTCATCGGCTAAAATACATCCGGGACGACCGGAGTGAAAATTGCTCGTGATCCATTTTACGCCTTCCGCTTGGTACTCCCGCAAAGTGAAATCGGTGTGTTTGCCGTTGAACTTCTCCGGCTCGACCAAAGCCTCGTTTGTCGTCCACACTTTCGCTCGCACTTCCTCGTCCTCCGGTTTCTTCGCGGCTTCTATTTCGCTCGCTTTTTCGTTCTTCTCCGTCCATCGCATCTCCTCCTTGTTGAACTCTGGCACGCACGAAGGAAAATGTTCCTCGACAAACTCGAACGACTCCTCCGTCAACTCGTCGTAATTCAAGCCTTTCCACTTGCACAAGTACAACGCGCCTGGTTTCACCGCGATGATCTTATCCAGTTCCATGGATTCTTTCGCCACGTCAATGGACAAGCTCTTCGTGTTGGCTTCCCCAGTGATGGGATCAACTTTCGGAAACTTGATGTACAGTTGCGTCAATCTTTGCTTCTCGACGAAGGATTCCGGAACCCATCGCGAGTGGAAGTACGCGACGTTCTTAAACTTCACCAAGAGCTCAATCTCTCTCGCGTTCGCTTCCGTTTCCGTTTCCGTTTCCATATTTGTCGTCGTCGTCGTCGTTTCGACCTTTTTCTCGCGCCATCCTAAAACTTTCTCCACGTTCTTCTCCGAGAACTTCTTCTTATCGTCTTCTTCCTTGTTCAGCGTCGGCCATCGATCCGACGCCCACGCCACGGCGTCTCTGGTCCCGATCCCGCCCAAAGCGATCATCGCCGTCGTCGGTTTCATTTCGACGTCTCCTTCTCCTCCCGCGCTCTTTTTGTTTTCTTCTCCTTCTTCTTCTCCTTCTTTTCCGCTCTCGACATCGTCCGCTCTCGTCTCGTCTCGCAAAACTTGACTCCAAAACTTCTCCTCTCGTTTCGGTTTCGCGAGTCCACCAACTGAACCACCACCAAAAGCAATCGCTTCAGAATCGCACATCAGCGGCGTCTTCACCTCTCTCCCGCTCTTCGTCTTCGTCAACTGTTGCTCCTCCAAATCTTTCGGCGTTTGCAGCAGCATTTCGCCGGTCTTTTCCAAGCATCCGTCGCTTTGCGCCAACGCGCGAAGGACGGTCGATTGGAAGTGATGCGGAAAAGCGGATTGGAGGATGTCCAACTCGGCGGGCCATTTTTGAAGAAGTATCGCGTGTTCTCTCGCGCTGGTTGGGGGCTTGTCGAGAGATATTGCGGTGTTGTTGTTTGCGGCGCTCATGATTAAATTGACTTCTTTCTTCTTCTCTCTCTGTTGTTTCTTTCGAGAAACCGCTTTCGCGCGAACGGTTTATCAGGAAGAAAGTTTGATACGCAACAACGTGCGCGCACAGTTTGAATTTTTGAAAATTCCCGGGAGCTTTAAAATTGAATAGTTTAGGGTTTCACGCACTCTGAATCACCCCATGCCACATGCGATACGAATCACAATAAACTCCGGGTCGTCGTCGTCGTCGTTCGTCGTCATGGATCTAAACGCGGCGTTGTGCGAGGAATTCGAGGCGTTGAAATCGTCCACGATGCACTCTCTCCCACACGCGCAGTTGCAAGCGGCGTGGTCGAGGACGATGGAGCGCGCGTTGGAGGCTTTGGAGAGGAAGGAGGTTGCGATTTCAAAGTTTGGAGAAAATAGAAACGAGTTGGAGAGGAAGATCGAAACGCTGAGCGAAGAGGTCGGGCGATGGAAAGAAGCTTTCGCGGAGGAGGAGAACGCGTGCGCGTCGGCGACAAAAAAGTATCACAACATCAAAGACATCGTGACTTACGCGATAGAGTTATATCCAGAGTTCGAAGGGCAGTTCTGGGAGGCGTACGAGAGGTTGCGCCAGAGCCAAAGAAAAAGCTATCGAGGTCGAGGACCTTCGCCGTTGTGGAAAGGCATTTTCGACGCGAAAAAGCCCGATTTGTTGCAGAAGTTGCTTCAGACGGACGCGCGCGAGATGGACGAGGACAGCGGTGAAGTCAGGAAAGCTTTGGGTACGAACGAGATTAAGTTTTTGTACAAGACGCATCCAGACTCGAGAAACGCGTTGAAAAAATTGAAGGTGCCCATACCGCAAAGTTTCATGTACCTACAGTTTCCAGAAGAGTGTTCCGCGAAAGAGTGGGCGCAAAATCTTTATCTCGAGCACGAAATGAAAACGCCGGATTACAGCAGTGGACGTTTCTATGGTGGAGTAGACGAATGGATCCAATGTGACTTGGGGTTCATGTAAAAAAAGGAAGCGCGGGGTTATCGAAGAGGAAAACGGAGAGAAAAGAGAAAGAGAACTCTCAACTTGAACAGACACACAGACACACAAAAATGCATGAAATAAGAGAGACAACTATCGAGAAATACTTACAACTGCACGCTTCCACTCTTTTGTTTGTTCGCTCGCGAGATGACGTCTTTCACGACCGCTTTCGTATCACCCGCGGGCGCTAACGCTTCGGCTTGTTTGAACATAGAACTCGCCTCGTCCGGTCGACCGATTTCTCTCATGAACACCCCTTTCGCCAAATATCCCCGGAAATCCTCCGGATGGTTCTCGACGACGTCCGAGAACGCCTTTTCCGCCTCTTTACCTTTACCTTTCCAACCCGAGTAAACTCTCGCTTTCAGCAACTCCGCGTCGACGTCGTCGATATCCGTAGGGTTCTTCTTGACGAACGCGTCCACGTACGCCAACGCGACGCCTTGTCGGTTATTTTTCGACAAAGAATCAGTCAACGCTTTCAAAAACGACGCCGACGGTGGACCAGAAGCATCGTTAATGTGCTTATCCGCGTACTCTTTCAACACCGTCAACGCGCGCGCGGGTTGTCCGTCTAAATTCCACACCTCCGCAATCGCCATCGAGTTCGCCTCGGTATCTTCTAAACTGACCAATTTTTCCATCAACGGCAACGCGCTCGGGTAATCGTCCAACGCCAAAAAGTTCTTCGCTTGTTGTTTCAGTAGCTCTGGATCGTTCGGCGTACTCTCTAAAACCTTGTTCAGCTCCTCTTTCTGCTTCTCGATGTCCTCCAACGCTTCTTTGCGATACTTTTCTTGCACCTGTTTCGACCCGATGGCGTTGAACGTTAAATCCGTCGGTACGAAGACAATCGCCAGCGCGATCGCCGCTAACAAGGAACCAATGCGCACGATCGGAGATTTAAACACGTCTTCGTCCTCTTCACCGTTATTATTCGAAACCGTTCGCTCGCCACCGAACGTCGGCGCTAACGGCGATATCGGCGTAATCCCCGACGGCGTAGAGTCTTTCGTCTGCTGCACCCCACCCGTCATCTTCGCCTTCATCTTCCCTTCCTCTTGCACGCGTTTCAACTTTGCCTCGAACGACGACGATTCACCACTTCCTCCTAAATCACCACCATCAACGGAAGAAGAAGAAGAAGCATCGTTCGAATTCCTCCTCGTCGCCGCTTGCGCGCGTTCAAACATCGCCATCTTAGAATCTTCTCGTTCGATGAAATCGGTCTGTGTCTTGGCCACTTTTTTCTTCTGCGTTTTCTTCCTGTTTCCTCCTCCGGATTGTTTCGCACAGATGTTTGACATCCCTCGCCGCCGCGCGGTGGCGGAAGAAGGAGTTGTTGGTGTTGGTGTTCTTCCTCCTCCGACGAACATATTTTTTCGCAAGTGCGCGACGACGATGTATATGTCGCGGTGGGGAAAAGTAAGTGGATATACACGCAGAGAGAGAGAAACATCGAAGGCGATTTTTATATTTAGGGTGTCAAAAGCAAGATTTTCCCCTCTTTCATTTTTCCTCCTCGAACGTCGTCAAATTTTATATTCTTTTGTGTCGTGCACACATATCAACGCGGCATTCCCCTTTTAAAGCTGTGCACGTACACACACGCGCGCGCATTTTTCAAAAAGGAACCGAGAGAGAGAGGACAGTTTTGCACTCTTCGAGAGAGAGAGAGAGAGAGAGAGAGAGAGAGAGTTTCAACGCGCCGCGCGACGCAAAGAGTCTCTTCTTCTTCTTTTATTATTCGTTGAGAAGAAATTTTTTTTCCACTTTATCTGTATTCTGTGAAGCGACAAGTTCGTTACAAAAAAAAAAAGAATCATGTCTCAATTTAAACGAGAACACTCAGCCGGTGCGTCTTCGTTTTTCTATTTTAACAACCGTCGTTGTTGCTTTCTGAAAAAAAAGGAGAGAAGACGTGGTTGTTGCAGACGCAGAGCGAGAGCGAGAGCGCTCGCGCGCGTTCGCGTTTGGAACAAGGGAAAAGATTATAGTTTTTTTTTTTTTTCGAACGTTTCTTTTCTCTCGGATGTTCCAATTTTAAAAACGAATGAAGAGGGTGCCTTTTGAGAATATTCGCGAAAGCTGACGCTCAATGATGTTTTACTTTCTCCGTCTCTCATAATTCACGAACGACAAATAACAACAGAGCAAAGAAAGTACGAATCTTCGCGCATACGCCAGAAATATCCGGACAGAATTCCAGTCATCGTGGAAAAATCTCCGAAATCGGACGTGCCGGATTTGGATAAGAAGAAGTACCTCGTCCCGAGCGATTTGACGGTTGGGCAATTCGTGTACGTGATTCGAAAGCGGGTTAAACTGAGCGCGGAGAAGGCGATTTTTATCTTCGTGAACAACGCGCTGCCACCGACGGCGAGCTTGATGAGCACGATTTACGAGGAGAATAAAGACGAGGATGGGTTTTTGTACGTGCAGTACAGCGGGGAGAATACTTTCGGCGGAGAAGAAGTATGAGAGGACGACGGCGCGTCGTATAAGAAGAAGATTTAATACAAAAGAGAAAAGAAAAAGAGATAATACAAAAGAGAGCGAGAGCGAGAGAGAGAAAGAGAGAATAATTAAAAACGTTTCCCAGAAAGAGAAGGAGAAGAAGAAGAAGCTTCACGTTTTGCGCGCGCGCGTTGCGTTGTACCAACAGAGAGAGAAACACACAAAAAAAGAGAGAGTAATTTGTAATAACACACTTCAAAAATAAACCAACCATACACACTTACACGCACACACACACGCGCGCACAATCATCAGCAAACGCTCAACGTATCTTCTTCGACGAACAAACCGCGACGCGATACTCCGCGCAGACCGTAAACAATAATAAAAAGAGACCAGGGCACGATATGGACGAGTTCGCGCTGTTCCAATCCGAGATTGAGGAATTGGAGAAAAAGAAGGAAAACAAAGAGAAGGTTGAAGAAGAAACAGAACGAGAACGCGTTCCAATTCAGTTCCAGAAGCATAATAACAACATCAACAGTAAAGGAGGAGGTGGAGGAGCAGTCATCGGTAAAGCGGCGGTGATTAAAACGGACGCGTTCGAACCGCAGAGAGGACCGACGGCTCGCAGAGGAGAAGAGGAAGAAGAGAAAGTGCAAGTGATTGGACCTTCGTTTCAGCCGCCGCCGCCGCCGCCAAAGACGAGCGAAGGCCCGCAGCATTCGATCAAAACGGTCGGCAAACCGGTCGCTAGGCACGTCGCCGGCGAGAAATGGATCGACAACACGCTTTCCGAGTGGCCCGCGAACGATTACAGAATCTTTGTGGGGGATTTAGGACCGGAGTGTACGGACGAGGTGTTGGCGAAGGCGTTTAGCGGGTACGCCTCGTTTGCCAAGGCGAGGGTGGTGAGAGATAAAAAGACTATGAAAAGCAGAGGATACGGGTTCGTCTCGATGATGGATTCGATGGATTTCGCGAAAGCGATGAAAGAGGTGCACGGAAAATGGATCGGATCGAGACCGTGTAAGTTGAGGAAGAGTTCTTGGGAGGAGAGAAACGACCAGAGCGCCTCGGCGAATAGCAAAGCTGGTAAAAGGAAAGGAGGGGGGATGAATTTAGGCGGGTTGGGTGAGTTTGCCGGAGGCGGGAAAAAGAGAAAAGGCGGATACGGGTTGAAACACAACAGGAAGCACTTGGCGATCGCGCCGTCGATTGAAAAGTACAAATCGAAAAATTAATTTAGACAAAAACGAATTAGCGCATTTTAGTTATCGTGTAGAAAAAGCGTATTGAAAAAAGTCATAAAAAAGGAATGTGTCCGATAGCATTCGTCGTCACTTCGTTTGAAAGATCCGTTGGAGCTTGTGCAAAGTCGTGGTTTTATCGTCATTCACATTCCTTTCTGATGATTTTTCATTTTGGAAAGAAAAATTTGTTCGCCGTAGTTCTACAACACTCTTGTAATAGTAATAATAATTTAGTATATGATAGGTAGTTAACACACACGCATTAAATCATGCCTTGCGCGGCAGCAATCTGCCTCAATTGCTCCACCTGCATTCTTTGATCAGGAGGAAGCGCGGCTATTTGTTGCGGCGTCAAGGCCATGACTTGGGCTAAGAGTTGCGCTTGAGAATCTGGTTGTTGTTGTTGTTGTTGTTGTTGAACCGGCGGTGGCGGTGGCGGCGGCGCGCCTCTATTTACCGCCATTTGTGGCGGCGCTACGTTGACTACTTGAGGCGGTGGAATCGTTTGTTGTTGTTGTTGCTGTTGTTGTTGCATCATTTGCGGCGGCGGCGGCGCGACGACTCCTACTGGAGGTTCTTCTATCATGGGCACCTTCACCATTCCCAACGCCAGCTGACACTGAAACGCGGCCAAACACAACTGCGGATTCGCGCTCAACAAATTTCTCGTCCCTACCGGATCACCCTCCGCCATCTCCTTCAACTCTCTCACCACGTCAAACATTTGCGTCGGCGTCAAATCGCCGATGCGTTTCGACAATAAATCCATCGCCGCGCCTTTCCCGTCCGTCGGCTGACTAAACGCGCCCGCCGGTGCCATTAAACTCGACGCCGCTTTCGCAACCGCGAGTCCAACCGGAACGGACGGGTGGTAACCGTTGAGATCGAGCTGCTGTAACTCTCTCCGTCTCTTATCGCTTTCCGTAACTACGGTCACGCGCAAAAGTTGTTGTCCTCCTCCTCCTTCCGCGTTAAAATCACCAATACTCACAGAAGCACTCACCGGCCACCCGTCGCTCCCAAACTCCACGCTCTCGAGCAACCTCACCCGTAACTTCCTCTCCTTAAACTCTCTCCCCGAGCAGTTCCTCGCGCAGCTCTCCGCCAGCGATCGGTCCGTAAATTCGCAAACCGCGAACGCTTTCTCGCTCTTTTGGGGAAGTTTCCCGGTTTTCAAGTCCAATGGAATTCGGCAATCGACGATGCCGCCGATTTCGTCTTCGAAGAACGCTTGGAGTTGGTTCTCGTTGCAATCGTGCGGAAGGTTTTGGATTATCGCGCAGTTTAACGGGTTGGTAACGTGCGAGAGGTTCGGGTTTTGGAGTAGTGGTAGTTGTTGATGGACTATTCCTGGTTGATGATGGTCCATTTTTTGTACCGCATTTTCCCCAAAAGTACACCACAACCCACAAACTTTTTAAAACATTTTATTATAAATGACTTTGGCGGTAACTTTGACGAGGACGATGAGGAAAAACGAATAGCTCCCGCTGCTCTGACGACGACTGGTAGTGATAACAACGGCATTATTGAAAACGAACGAACGGAGATGACCACCGACGTTGACGACGACGACGAGAAACGGATGAAAATTTTACTCGGCGAAATCGACCCGGAGAAAGAGGAGGAAGAGAGAGAGGCGAAGGAGATGGAAGCGAGGAGGAAGCGACGACGGGAGATCATGGAGAGCATGAAGAAGAGCGAGGGTGCGAGCAACGACGCGGAGGAGACGAGGACCATAAAAAAGAAGAATATCCCGGACGCTCCCGTCGACGCGCCGTCGTCCGCGGAGGAGGAGGAGGAGGAGGAGCAGGAAACGAGACAGAAGAAGAAGAAGAAAGAGAAGGACATGTTCGACTCGGACTCGTCAGATATGTTTGGCGAGAGCGACGAGGAAGAGGAGAATGCGCCTAATGCGAATGCCGGTGAAAACGCAAAAATGTCGACGACGCAGCAGAAAGCTGCCGCGGGTGGAACGGGAGGAGCACGCGAGAACAATTCCCTGGCGCTGAAAGATAACTGGGACGACGTCGAAGGGTATTACCGCGCGAAACTCGGAGAACTATTAGACGACGGCAGATATGAAGTTACGGAAACAAATTTCGGGAAAGGCGTGTTTAGTTCCGTGTTGAAAGCGAAGGATTTGAAGTCATCGTCGTTCGTCGCGATTAAAATCATCCGGAACAACGAAACCATGAGAAAAGCCTCGAAAACAGAAATTGCCATTCTCAAGAAACTCTCCGATCGAGACCCGGAGCATAAAAAACACGTCGTCCAGTTTCACCGTTCGTTCGAGTTTCGTGGTCATGTCTTTCTCGTGTTTGAAAAGCTCGCCATGAACTTGCGCGAAGCGGCAAAAAAGTTTGGTAGGGATGTCGGCATTTCCATCTCCGCGGTTCGCGTGTACGCGCGACAGCTGTTTGTCGCCTTGATGCATTTACAAAAATGTGGCATCGTGCACGCGGACATCAAACCAGATAACGTTTTGGTGAACGACCAACTGAACGTGCTGAAGATTTGCGATTTCGGCTCGGCGATATTCAACGCCGATAACGAGTTGACGCCGTATTTAGCCAGTCGATTCTATCGCGCGCCAGAGGTGGTTTTAGGTTTGCCGTACTCCTTCCCGATCGATTTATGGGCCGTCGGGTGTTGTCTGTACGAGCTATACGTCGGTAAGATTTGTTTCCCAGGTAAAAGTAACAACGAAATGTTGAAGTATTTCGTGGAAATGAAAGGCGCGGTGCCGAAGAAAGTTTTACGAAAAGCGGCGTTCAAAGAGAAACATTTCGATCGAGAGGAGAATTTACGAATAGCAGAAGTCGACAAAGTCACCGGAAAAACGATGTTTCGCGTTTTCGATAGCAACACTTTGTCGGCGAATAGAACCGGTCACTTAGAGTCGATACTCAGCGCGGTGTGCGTGGAGCACGGCGGCGACGATTTCGAGAGGAAAAAAGTGAGACAGTTGAGCGATTTGTTGGAAAAAATTTTCATCTTGGATCCCGAGAGAAGAATAACCGCCAGCGAGTGCTTGCAGCACCCGTTCATAATCGATACGAGTAAGTAAAATATATATGCCGCGAACAAATAGGACGCGCGTTATTAGTAGCTTTAAAAAAGTAGATTTATAGCAATAATAATACTAATTACGATAGAGAGTTTTACTGTGTGTGCGTTTGCGTGTGTGTGTGTGTGTGTCAGTCGAATCGTCATCGAATGATAAAGCGATTTTTGTATTAAAAGTTTTTGTGTTCAATCTCTTCGTCTTTTTATGTGTTTGCGTCTCGTTCGTTAAGCAACATACTATCTTAACGCCCTCGACCAATCATCTTGCTCGGATCCCAAGCCCCAGCCTTGGGTTTTGGTTTTTCCTTCGGCGGTTCTTCCGCCTTCTTCTCTGGTTCTGGTTCTTTCACGCCTTTGGCGATGACTTCGGCCATGATTTTAGAGTCTTGCGTGAAATCCATCGCGTCGCCTTTGAAAATCTTGTTGAAACCCAACTTGACTTTGAAGCCGCCGTCCATGGTATCCGTCACGTTTTTGCGCAATCTGTGCGACAAGCACGGTCCAATAACTTTCTCGACGTCTTCTTGCGTGACTTCGTCGCGGCCTTCGTACGCGACGTAGGCTTTCGCCGCTCTCGTGACGACGATATCCCCGCGCAAACCGTCCACATCCACTAAAGCGCACACCGAGGAAATCTTCAACTTAATATCTTTCGACATTTTCACGGACGGTAAAATATCTCTCGCTTTTTGAATTCTCGCTCTCAACGCTTCGGTCTCTTCGGCGCACTCCGCCTCGTACGCTTTCGGGTCTTCGTCGAACTTGATCTTGTTCATGACCAAATCCGTTCTCTTCTCGACGTCGTACACCGTCCCGACGCTGACTTTCATCCCGAAACGATCCAACAATTGCGGTCTCAATTCGCCTTCCTCCGGGTTTCCAGACCCAATCATGATAAACTTCGCCGGATGACTCAACGAGATCCCTTCTCTTTCGACGGTGTTCCATCCGCCCGCGGCAGAATCCAAAACCACGTCCACCAACGAATCGTCCAACAAGTTCACCTCGTCGATGTACAACAATCCTCTGTTCGCTTTCGCCAACAACCCCGGATCGTACGCCTTCTTCCCTTCCGTCAACGCCTTTTCAATGTCAATCGTCCCGCAAATTCTGTCTTCCGTCGTTCCCAACGGCACTTCCACCATCGGCACTCGAATCTTCGTCACCTCCATCGGCTCGCCGCGCTGAAACTTCTCCCTCACATCCGGACCCATCAACTGCGGATCCGTCGGCGAAGAGTTAAACACGTCCCCTTTCACCACGTCTATCTCCGGTAAAAGTTGAATCAAAGATCTCACGGCGACAGATTTCGCCGTCCCTCGATCCCCCATGATGAGCACCCCGCCGATGGCCGGGTCGATGACGTTCATGATCAAGCACAACTTCAATTCCTCCTGGTCGACGATTTTTACGAACGGGAACGTAATTGCCGCCTCGTTCTCGATAAATCCTTCCTGTCCAGGCTCTGCGATTGCGTTTACTCGTCTTCCTCTCGTGTGTCTTTTCTCGTCGCGCTCTGTCGTGGTGGTCTTTTTCTGCATCGCAAAAGCGACGCGTTGCAAACAAGCGTTCTGTGCCATTTTGTCTCTCTCTCTCTCTATTCTAAAACCGTATGCGCGTGCAAAAAATGCGCTCCTTTTCTCTTCTTCCGCGGGTTGAAAAACAAATCTCTCCCCTGTATTCTCTCTCTCTATATCTAT
>Ga0255769_10001325_pt1 | contig 28606 bp, 30 predicted proteins | sample 041ome_9_FD_179637 | JGI IMG/M metagenome (GOLD analysis project Ga0255769, IMG submission 179637) | Coastal salt marsh microbial communities from the Groves Creek Marsh, Skidaway Island, Georgia - 041413US metaG (version 2) | ecosystem: Environmental > Aquatic > Marine > Intertidal zone > Salt...
AGGTTCTACGGGTATCATCGAATTAAGCCGCATGCTCCGCCGCTTGTGCGGGGTCCCGTCAATTCCTTTGAGTTTTAGTCTTGCGACCGTACTCCCCAGGCGGGATACTTAACGCGTTAGCTACGATACAGAAACCGTCAATCCAGTTCCTACATCTAGTATCCATCGTTTACAGCTAGGACTACCAGGGTATCTAATCCTGTTTGCTCCCCTAGCTTTCGCTCCTCAGCGTCGATCACGGTCCAGTGAACTGCCTTCGCAATTGGTGTTCCTCCGAATATCTACGCATTTCACCGCTACACTCGGAATTCCATTCACCTCTACCGTATCCTAGTCACAACAGTATCGATCGACATTTTAGGGTTGAGCCCTAAACTTTTACGACCGACTTGTTGAACCGCCTACGAGCTCTTTACGCCCAATAAATCCGGACAACGCTTGACCCCTACGTATTACCGCGGCTGCTGGCACGTAGTTGGCCGGGTCTTCTTGTGGAGGTACCGTCATTTTCTTCCCTCCTGAAAGTGGTTTACAATCCTAGAACCGTCATCCCACACGCGGTGTCGCTGCGTCAAGCTTTCGCTCATTGCGCAATATTCCCTGCTGCAGCCTCCCGTAGGAGTCTGGGCCGTGTCTCAGTCCCAGTGTGGCTGATCGTCCTCTCAGACCAGCTATCCGTCGTAGCCTTGGTAGGCTTTTACCCCACCAACTAGCTGATAGAACGCGAGCTCATCTTAGTTCGGCTGACCTTTCCTTAAAACTTCATGTGAAAAAATAAGAATATCCGGTATTAATCCGAGTTTCCTCGGGCTATCCCAGTAACTAAGGTAGATTGCTCACGCGTTACTCACCCGTTCGCCGCTCAGTCATTTTCTGTAGTAAACTACTGAAAAGCTTCGCTCAACTTGCATGCATAAGGCGCACCGCCAGCGTTCGTCCTGAGCCAGGATCAAACTCTCCAACAAAATCTTTGAATTTTAATCTGACCAAAGAATCAACATGGGTTTTATCCCATATTATGGTTTTTAAACCATCACTAACTCTTAATAAAAAGAATTAGCCATCAACTTTTAACTTAAAAGTTGACAAAAAAAGAGTGCTAGAAAATAATTTCTGCACTACCGGCGTTCATACTCTACTCAGTTGTCAAAAAGCCAAATTTCGTAATTTAAGAGTAACACCTTCTGGTTTAAAGAGGTATTATTTTTTAATTATTCTTAAAAACTTACGCTTCCCTATTTGAAGTGTAGAGTCAATTAATTCTTCAGAAGAAACATCTAGTTCAGTATATTTTACATCATTAATTTTGAATCCTCCTGAAGTTATTATTCTTCTAGCTTCAGAATTAGAAGAAGTAATTTGATTGTCAGTTAATAAGTTGGGTATGTGAACTTCACCTTCTTCAATAGAAGTTTCGGCTATGTCATCAGGAATATTTTTTTTAATAGTTAGATTATTAAATGACTCTTCTGCTTTTTCAGATTCTTCTTCGTTGTATATATCATTAGTTACTATTTTTCCAAGACTCTTTTTTAATTCAAACGGATTCATTTTATCTGCTGAAACTAATTCTTTTGTTTCGTTAATTTCTTTTAAATCTAGATCTGAAAGCATAACAAAATAGTCCCACATTACTTCATCTGGGATACTCATTATTTTTCCATAAATATTTTCAGGAGTATCAGATACTGAAATATAATTTCCTAATGATTGAGACATTTTTTTCTTACCATCAGTACCGACTAGCAATGGGAAAGTTACAGCAACTTGAGGTTTTAAATTATAAAATTTTTGAATTTCTCTTCCTAGCATCAAGTTCCAAAGTTGATCGTTTCCACCTATTTCAATATCTGCTTGTACTGCTACAGAATCATAACCTTGGAATAAAGGATAGAAAAACTCAAGTAATGATATCGGATTATTTTTCTCAAATCTATTAGAGAAATCTTCTCTCTCTAACATTTGAGCTAAAGTTGTTGATGATGCTAAATTCATCATGTCAGAAATACTTAATTTAGATAACCAATCTTTATTGGAAACAATTTCTAAATTATCTTTGTGAAGTATCGATTCTATAGTTGGCAATACTCCTTTAGAGTTTGCACTAATTTCGTTTTCATTTAGAACTGTTCTTGTTTCTGATTTTCCCGAAGGATCTCCAACTTGAGCTGTAAACTCTCCAAGTATCAAAACAGCCGTATGCCCATATTCTTGAAATTTTCTTAAGGCTCTTAAAATCGCGTACCAGCCGAGAGTTACGTCAGGTGCAGTTGGATCTACACCAAGTTTAACTCTTAATTTCTTTTTGGATTTTAACAACTCCTCATAATCAGAAAGTGGATTTATTGCAGAAGCTCGCTCTTCAATAAATTTCATTTTTGTACCAAACTAAATCTCCAGAGATTGTTGTCTCCTGGTTTAGCATTCTTTCTCTTTGTAGCTATGGCTCTATCAGCAGGATGAATCCTCGGAGCTAGATTTATAGAACCATTAAATAAATCTTCACCATCATTAACAAGTTCTACACCGAGACCTTTGGATATATTTCCTGGACCAGTTAATTTGTTAGTCTTCATTTTGACTTTTCTTCGTGACTCGACATAATTCTTACCCAAAAGAACAATTCCTGATCTAATTAATATAGCTTCACATGAACCTTTTTTAGAAGTTAATAAATAAAGGCTCTTATTTTCTCCATAGGATTTAAGTATTAAAACATGAGGTGGACCTTTAGGTAGTGTCTCTGGAAATTTTCTATTAAACATGTTAACTAATGACATTGGATCTGTTTTTTGGCGACCAAATGCTTCTGTCTCGGTAATCATAATCTCAGTAAATTTTCCTTTATAATTTGTTGATAACCTCATACCCAGCACATCTACCGCTGCTTTAGATGATTTCTGTGACAACATTTGATACACTCTGTTGTTAAGTCCAGATGATTCAACCATTTATTTACCTTTATTTAATTTAATTGAGAATTTTGCTTCAACGGTTTCAACTATCTGGTTTAATACATCAGAAACTTCATCCTCGCTATATGTTTTTGTATAGCTTCTTGTACTTATTCTAATTCCTAAATTTCTAGTTTTCTCATTTTTGAAATCATCAAAGATTGTCAAGATATTCTCATTCTCAGAAAGAATATGTTCTACTTCATTAATAAGGTCTTGTGCATTAAAAGAGGGATTTACAATAAAAGATAAGTCAAACTTAACAAACGGATAAGGTGAAAGAGGTTTGTAGTTAACTTGAACTAGGTGGTCCTTGTCAACGTTAGTTAGGTCAATACTGAATAGGTAAACCGGTTTATCTAATTCATAATTATCTTGCATCTCAATTGAAAGCTGTCCAAAATGTCCAAGAATGATATCGTCTTTTATTACTAAATAAGAAATATTTTTATGGAAACCTGGTTTTTCAATTTGCTGCAATGAACATTCACCTAATATTGAAACAAGTAACTGTTTAACATAATAAATATCATTTACGGTTGAATCATTTCTTCTGTCGGCATTAGTAACTTCTTTTGGAACAATTCCAGAAAGTGTATATATTTGATTAGGAATGAGATCATATTTTAAATGATCACCCATATCAAAAATATTATTTATCTCAAAAAACATTTTTGATTGATTGTTTTGTTCTAAATTAAATTTATAAGTTTCGAGTAATGAAGTATAGAGATTAGTTCTAAGATATTTATTTGTCTGATCTATTGGATTGTTGATTTCTACACTAATTTTTTCTGGTGTGAAGATTTTATTTGATTCATCAGAAACAAAAGAAAGAGTTTGCGTTTCATACATATTTTGTGACGTAAGGCTATCAGTTAAATATTTTTTTAGTTTCCAATAGGAACCAACATCATTCTTGTTTGATCCTATTGGGAGAGTACTTTCAAAATTATTAAACCCATAATGTTTGGCAAATTCTTCAATTAAGTCAACTGGTCTTTCTAAATCATATCTCCAACTTGGTTGACTAAATTTAATGTCGGTATCTGTTATTTCATAATCTATTCCAAGATAATTTAACATGTTTTCAATAAATTCATCCTGTAAGTTGATACCTAGTAATTTATAGATTTCAGTTCTAGAAAAACTAATCTCTGGATTGTCATATTCATCTTTAATATCCTCGAAAGGTTCTGAATAGTCAAGGTCCTGATTATTTTGAAATATATTAATAAACCTATTTAAACCGAGCATCTGTAAATTGCGATCAATTCCCCTCTCAAACCTTATGGAGGCATCTGATATTAGATTTAACTTTCTTGATGTATTCATAATTGAAACTTTATCAAAGTATGCACTCTCAATAAGTAGATTCGTTGTTTCACTTGTTACCTCAGTATCTAGTCCACCCATTACACCGGCTAAAGCAATGGGTCTATCATCAGCGACAATTATTAAATCATTTTTTGTGAGTTTTCGTTTTTGGTTATCCAAAGTTAAAAGATCTTCTGAATCTTGTGCAAACCTAACAGAGATATTGCCAAAAAGTTTATCTCTATCAAAGGCATGCAGGGGCTGACCAATATCGTAAAGAACATAATTTGTATAATCTACAACATTATTAATTACTCGTGTTCCTACCTGTGAAAGTCTATATCGAATATCGAAACTTGAATCAGTAATTTGAATATTTTCAATTTCAATACCTGCATATGAATTACATTCTTTTATTTTTCCACTACTAATAGAGAGAATGTTTTCAATAGATGGTGTTAACTTGACAGTTTTGTCACCAAGTGGTTTTTTAAAATAATGAGATAATTCACGTGCTATACCTAAATGTGACATGCAATCACCTCTATTTGGAGTAACTGCTATCTCCCAAACAATATCATTTTGTGGATATATCGAAGAAAAATCTGTACCTGGTTTAATACTGTCTTCGAGTTTCAATATACCGGTATTATCTTCCCAAAGATCTAATTCAGTTGCAGAACAGATCATGCCGTTAGACTCTATTCCCCTAATATCTCTTTTATCAATTAAAAAATTATCTTTGATTTCAGATTTAGGTAAAGCTACTGGGACTATTGCTCCAATATCGAAATTCCATGCTCCACAAACAATTTCAAACGTGTTATTACCCGTATCAACCTTTGTTACTCTAACCTTATCTGCATTTGGGTGAGGGTATATATCTATAACTTTTCCAACTACAATATTTTTATAATTAGGCTTTATGTCAGTACGACTTTCAATCTCAAAACCCAAGCTTTCGAGAGCTTCTGAAAGAACATCTCCTGTAATTTTTTCTATATCTACCCAATCCTGTAGCCAAGATTTTAATATCTTCATTAGAATTGCTCCAGGAATCGTAAATCGTTTTCATAAAAGTTCTTAATATGATCAATCCCGTATCTAAGCATTGCTAAACGCTCAACACCAACCCCAAAAGCGAAACCTTGAGTTGATGCAGGATAATTCACATTCTTGAAGACATTGGGATCGACCATTCCGCAACCTAGTATTTCTAACCATTCTCCATCTTTCCAACTAACAAGTACCTCTGCTGAAGGCTCAGTGAAAGGAAAGAAGTGAGGAATAAATTTAGTTTTCACTGAAGTTCCAAAGAATTCTTGTACAAAATATTCTAATGTTCCTTTTAAATCTGAAAATGTAATTCCATCATCAACAGCTAATCCCTCGATCTGATGAAATACTGGAGAGTGTGTTGCATCTAACTGATCTGATCTGTAAACACGTCCAGGGGCAACAATATAAACTGGAGGCTCATTTTCTTGCATATGTCTCACTTGTACGGTACTTGTTTGTGTTCTAAGTAAACTAGATAAGTTTTCATCCAGGTAAAGGGTATCTGATTCATGTCTAGCTGGATGCCAGTCAGGAGTATTTAAAGCGTCAAAATTATGCCATGAAGTTTCTGCTTCAGGTCCATATGCAACGGTATAACCTAAAGAAGCAAAAATTTCGACTACTTCTTCCATTACGTTTGTAAGAATATGTTTTTTAGTTCCTTCCTTGGAATGCCAATTTATTGTTAAATCAGGATTTTCTTTACTTTCTTTTTTAATATAGAAAGATTTTTGAAAATCTTTTTTGAATGCAGTTAACTTTGACTGAACGTCTTCTGAAAACTTTTTAAGTGCAGCTCCATATTTTTTTTTATCTTCATTTGAAAGTGAAGATAACTTGGAACGTTCTTCAGAAAGAACTGAGCCTTTTCCTAAATATTCTTTTTCTATATCTGAAAGTTGTGAAATCTCAGTTACTTCTTCAAGACGTAATAAAAAAGATGCATATATCTTTTCTAAGTTAATTTCAGCCATCTAGATTTTCTTTGGCAACATCAACAAGTTTTTTGAAGCCTTTAGGATCATTGACAGCTATATCTGCCAGAATTTTTCTATCTACTTTAATATCTGCTTTGTTTAGTCCGAAAATAAATTTCGAATATGAAAGACCGTGTAATCTAGCTGCAGCATTAATTCTGCTAATCCATAATTTCCTAAAATCTGCTTTTTTGTCTTTCCTGTGAGTAAACGCATCAGCTCCAGCATGCATCACCTGCTCTTTTGCAGCTCTCAATGTTCTACTTCTTGCTCCGGTATAACCCTTCGCCTGTTTCATAGTTTTTCTTCTGGATTTTTTACTATTTACTGACCTTTTAATTCTGACCATTTAACTCAACAACTTTCTAATTTTTTTACTGTCACCTTTAGAGGCCTCAACGTCTCTTTTTAATCTGGCCCAGGTGTTGCTTCCTTTTGCTAGTTTGTAATGTGAAGTGTGAGCTCTTCTTCTCATAAACTTCCCAGTACCGCTAACACGTATCCTTTTGGATGAACTTTTATGTGTTCTGTGTTTCATTTCTTTCCTCCATTTGGTGCAAGCACCATAGTTAATGACCTTCCGTCGGGACGAGAAGTTGATTCTACTTCAGATATTTCACTCAATTCTTCTTTGAATCTGTCTAAAATTCTCTGTCCAAATTCTGGATGTTCTGCTTCTCTTCCTCTAAACCTCATTGTAAATTTAACTTTGTCACCATCGCTTAGGAACTTACGAGACTGATTTAATTTTATTTTGTAATCATTTGTATCAATTTTTGGTTTTAATTGAACTTCTTTAACATTAATTTTGACCTGTTTTTTTCTTGACTCTCTTGCTTTTTGAGATAGTTCATATTTGTATTTCCCATAATCCATCAATCTTGCGACTGGTGGTTTGCTTTCTGGTGATACCTCTACAAGGTCTAGGCCAAGCTCTTCAGCTACAATTATTGCTTTTTTTAGTTCTAAAACTCCGACTTGCACTCCATCTGGGGCAATGACCAATAACTCTTTTGATTTTATGTCTTCGTTTATCCTTAATTCTGGTATAAGTTTCTCCTCTCAATAAAAAAAACAGCACGAAGCTGTTTATTTACCATACTATTTTTCACAGCAGGTGGAACATTGTTCGCTTGGTTTAATTATATACGTTTTAAAAGTAAATCAACTAAAAATATCTTTTAATGCCAAAGCGGCTTCTTCACCTTTATTGTTCTTAGGTGTACACCTTTTTTCTGCTTGATCTAAAGAGTGAACATTTAAAACACAATTTGCGATATAAATATTTTTGTTAATCGTAATATCAATAAGTCCATTAGCAACAGCTGATGATATATACTCGTAGTGATCAGTGTCACCCTTACAGATTATTCCAATTACTATAAACTTATTATAAGAATCCACTAAAGAATTTACTTTATATACTGTGTCCCATGCTCCAGGAACAGAGAAAACTTCGTAATCATACTCCCCATCTAGAACAGCTGTTGAGCCTTTGAGTAACCTCTCTGTGTAATCTTTGTAGTAATTTGCAACTACTATTGCTACCTTACTCTTCGTCATAATTGTGACCCATTTTTGTCTTTTTTGTATTAAGGTAATCAGAATTTTCCTCAGTAACTTTACCCAACAATGGTGTTCTTTTCAGAATGTTGAGACCAAAACCTTCTAGACCAGCTCTTTTAGAAGGATTATTAGTGAGAAGATTCATGTTGGATATTCCTAAATCTCTTAAAATTAGTGCACCCGTACCATAATCTCTTTGATCCATTTTGAAACCAAGTTTTAAATTAGCATCAACAGTATCTTCACCATCTTCTTGAAGTGCATAAGCTTTAATTTTATTACCAAGCCCGATGCCTCGACCTTCATGTCCTCTCATGTACAAAATTACACCGGATTTATTTTCAACGATTTTTTTAAAAGCTGTATCTAGTTGATAGCCACAATCACATTTTTGAGAAAATAAAACATCACCTGTTAGGCATTCAGAATGTACTCGGACCATAGTTGCTTCTTCTGATAGATAATTCCCATATGTCATAGCTATATGCTCGGTATTGTCGTTGTTATCTTTGTAAACATGCGCATCAAAGTTTCCAAATTTAGTTGGTATTGTAGATTTTGAAATAAATGAAACAGGAACTTTGGCCTCAAGTCGATATTCAATTAAATCTTTAATAGTTCCTATAGGCAAATCATGCTTCTTTGCAAACAACTCTAAGTCATCTAATCTCGCCATAGAACCATCATCATTAATAATTTCACAAATAACAGCAACGGGATAGTGCTCAGCTATTTTACATAAATCTATCGCAGCTTCAGTGTGTCCTGCCCGACGAAGAACTCCTCCATCCATAGATTGAAGCGGAAAAATATGACCGGGGATACTAAAATCTTTCCTTGAGGCATTATTCTCAGTTAGACCCATTATTGTTTTGTATCTATCTTCAGCTGATATTCCAGTTGTTACACCATTTCCCTTTAGGTCAACAGAAGCAGTAAATTGAGTTTCCATTTCATTATTAACTCCAGGCATAAGAGGTAGATTCAGCTTTGTCGCTACTTCCGATGATATTGGAGCACATACAAGTCCCCTAGCGTGTGTAATCATAAAGTTTATGTGTTCAGGTGTAAGATGTTTAGAGGATATCACTAAGTCCCCTTCATTTTCTCTGTCTTCGTCGTCGATAAGAATAATCATCTCACCTTTTTGAAAGTGTGAAATTATATCTTTAATATCACTTATCATCTAAAGCTCTTTCTACATATTTGGCCATAATATCGAATTCTACATTTACAAGCGATCCAACTTGTAATTTATTGAAGTTAGTTCGATTAAATGTTTCACGTATAACTGATACAGTAAATTTTTCTTCGTCTGGACTCACTACGGTCAGTGACACTCCATTGATAGTTATGGAACCTTTGTCAACAAGATAACTATAGTTTTTATTTGAAAATTCATAATCCCATAGATCGTCAGATACTTTTTCTATGTTTAACACGGAAGTAGTTGTATCTACATGGCCTTGAACCAAATGACCACTCAAAAATTTATCCATCGTCAAAGGGAGCTCTAAATTAACATGTGAACCTTTTTTATAGTTACTAATATTAGATCTCTTTACAGTTTCTTGAGAAACTTGGAATCTTAAAATTTCATTATCATAGTCACGAAGCGTTAGACAAACTCCGTCAATAGAAATACTGGTGCCAAGCTCATGTCCATAGAAAATATCTGAGTCTGTAGTGATATCAAGATTTTCATCGTTAAGAGCACTTACGATACCAGTAGCTTGTATTATTCCTGTAAACATTAATTCTTAGTATAAGTAGTTAGTGAATTATCTTTAAGCTTGTATTTTTCAACAACTTTAAAATTGAAATTTACTTTATCTCGATATGTTTTACCTACATTCAATCCTTGTTTTACATTAGATGCGCTTCTAAATTCATAAATTTGATCAATCATGTCTTTTTTAAGAAATGAATCAATAATTGACTTACCACCTTCAATAAAAATATTACGAAATTCTCTTTCTATAAAATACTTTTCAACCTCTTCAAGTGAATCCGTATTACATTGAACATTATTATTATGATTCGGCATGTCACTAAGAAATGTGAAGTTTGGATAAGTGTTCAATGCTTTCATTAGATTATCATTTGATTTACCCCACATAACTATCGGAACTGGTTGCGTTTTCATATTATTAATGTCATCCAATCTAACATCTAATTTTGGATTATCATTTAGTAGAGTTGTCTTTCCAATAATTATACAATCAGCGGAAGCCCGAAGGTAATGTGAAATATTTAATGAGATCTTATTGGTTATATACTTTGAATCTTGTGATGAATCGCTAAGGTAATCATTATTGCTAAGTCCTACCTTTAAAAGATAATTTATCTTTTTAGAATTCCTGTGAAAATTACTGTAGTAGGGATTTAAGAAATTGTTTACATTACCTTCATTCAGCACAGATACATTGTTTTTTTTAAGCAATTCGACACTTTTTCCTCTTGTTCTTATGTCATCATCAATGTCTCCAATAATGACTTTTTTAATTCCTCTATTAATTATCTCACTAGCACAAGATGGTGAGGTATCGCTATGGAAGCAAGGCTCAAGTGTTACATATAGTATGTCATGTTGAGATGGATTAACTAAATCAAATAAATTCATTTCAGCATGATTACTCCCCTTCTTTAAGTGATTCGATACAGCTTTTATTTTGCCATGTTGATCAGTAAGTACTGCTCCTACTCGAGGGTTTGGATGTGGGTTAGCCTTTAAAGCTTCAATTATTGCAACAGTCATAGGTTTTGAAAATCCTAATTTTTGTAAGTTATTATCCAAATATGGCTCCACCTTGAACAGCAATATCTACACCATTTTCTTTTAGTAGAGTTAAGTCGTCATTAGATACTCCACCGTCTATAAGTGTTAGTATGTTTTCATTGGTTTGAATATGGTTGAACTCTTCTATTCTTTGAAGCAAATCTACCGCTTTGGACTGATTAGAAAAACCGGGGTTAACAGTTAATAACAATACAGCTGAAGCAAATTCCAAGTAAGGTATAAGTGAATTTATATTTGTAGTTGGAAGAATTCCAATACCAATATTTTTATAGTTGTTACTTAATATTTCAAATTCATCTATTGGTGAAGATTCACAGTGGACTGTAATCAGATCAGCGCCATTGTCATAAACTTTTTCAACAAACTTAGGATTTTTATCAACCATAAGGTGCACATCAAGAAAGTAATCTGTTTCTGTTTTTATTTGTTTAACAATATCTAGAGAAAGGCCTATATTGTCGGTGAAGTGTCCATCTGTAATATCAATATGTAACTGATCAAATTTATTTGAGTGTTCATTTATGTCAGATAACAATGTAAGTTGATTAGCTGCTTGAATGCTTGCTGAAATCTTCATAGTTATTCAGTTTTAGTTACTATTAATGAAAACTTACCTATTTGCAGTCTGTCACCACTTTTAAGATACGACTCGTCAGTTAACTCCCCATTAACAAATATTCCATTTGTTGATTGTTCGTCTGATATAGAAATATCGTCGTCATCTACTGTAATAAATCCATGGTTTCTAGAAACAGTTACATCATCTAAAATAATCTCTTTCTCAGGTAGTCTTCCTATTTTGTGAATTCCATTAGTTAAAAACCAGGATATTGAACTTATTTCTTCATTGATAAGAGATAAGATGTATTTAGAGTTCTGATTAAAGATTAATGAATCTTCAAGAGGTTTTGTTTCATTGTTCATAATTAAATATTAGATAATATAAGTACTCTAATGCAACAAAGTAATAAAAAACCATAACCGGTGTTGCTAGATATCCTATGAGTCCAGTTTGAAGACTTGTTTCTAAAACATAGATGCAAATAGTAATAAACATAAAGACAGTCGCCAGCTTTCCTTTTTTTGAAACTTCAATAGGCTTTTTCGACAATAGAACGTATATCCCACCTAAAAGCACAAGTAATTCTCTAGCTATTAAAGTGAGAAAAAAGATATTTGGGAAAATATCTCGTAGCCAAATAACTAACAGAATAAATACTGTTCTGTCGACAAAAGGATCGAGAATAATCCCAAGCTCAGTGACCATATTAAAACGTCTTGCTACGATTCCATCTAAAGAGTCGCTTAAGCCAATAACAGCAATGACAGTGACAAGAAGATAGACATTTATATCTAATGGATAAAAGTTTTGAAAGAGGTAAATAGAAGCAAATAATCTAAGAAGGGTAATTAAATTAGGAGGCAAAAAGATATCTTTTATTCTCAAATAAGTAAATCCTTAACATCGTGTGTTGCTACGTAATGTTCATCTCCAACATCAACCATTGGTAGATTTTCTGTATTGTCGGCTATAATTTTATCTAATTCTGTGAAATCTATGTTGTATTTTTCCCTCGTATATTTAGGATCTGGAACTGGTATTGAAGATATTAATCTTTTTGTATACGGATGAATTGGGTTACTCAACAGATCTTCAGTTTTAGCTATCTCAACAATTTTTCCATTAAACATAACAGCAATCCTGTTACACATATATCTTGCTACAGCTAAGTCATGTGTTATGTATAGATAAGATACTTGTAAATCTTTTGCAAGATCAAGCATCAAATCCATAATTGAAATCCTTATAGAGACGTCAAGCATAGACGTAGGTTCATCACATATTACAAACTTAGGATTCATGATTAATGATCTAGCAATTGAAACCCTTTGTCTTTGGCCACCAGAAAGCTCGTGAGGATATCTAGGTAAGTAGTTTTGTGGTGGAGTTAATCCTACAGTTTTTAGTATTTCAATAACTGCTTCTGTTCTATTTTCTAATGAACCAATATTATGAATGTTTAATGGTTCTAAAATAATATCTTTTATGGTCCATCTTGGATTTAACGATTCATAAGGATCTTGAAAAATCATTTGAGTATTTCTACGGAATTGTTTGACTTGTTCCTCACTTAGATCATCTAAATTTTGCATTTCATCGGCTTCGGGATTATAAAATTTTACGTCTCCTGAAGTTTTAGGATCTAACAAACATAAAGCCCTTGCAGTTGTTGTTTTTCCGCAACCACTTTGTCCCACTAAACCAAGTGATTCACCTTTAGGAATACTAAAACTAATACCATCAACAGCTTTTACTACTGTTTTGTTTCTTGAAAAGAATCCCTTAGATACATCAAAATTTTTGATTAAGTTAGATACTTCAATTACATTATCCATTTTGTCACCCACAATTTACACAGCACTGATCTGCCCAATGTCCTTCTTCTATCTCAATAAGCTCCATATTAAGATTACCTTTAGCACAGTCATCTGATGGGTCAGGACACCTTGGAGAAAATGCACAACCATCTAACCCGTTAATTAAGCTTGGTGGCTCACCATCTAAAGCACGTAATTTCTTTTTTTCTCCGACAACTGACGGCGTTGACTCAAGTAATAGTTTCGTATATGCATGTTTAGGATTTGAGAAAATAGAGGAAGTTGGTCCTTTTTCAACAATTGAACCTGCGTACATCACAGCCATGTTATCTGTCATCTCAGCAATTACTGCAATATCATGAGAGATGTAGATTAAGCTCAAACCTAATAGTTCTTGAACTTTTTTTATTTCTTTTAAAATTTGATCTTGTATTACAACATCTAAAGCAGTTGTAGGTTCGTCTGCAATAACTATTTTTGGATCACAAGATAAAGCAAGTGCAATGACAGCACGCTGTTTCATACCACCTGATAGTTCATGTGGATATCTATCCATAATGGAATCATCTAATCCAACTATTTTGAATAATTCAGATATTTTTTCTGTATTTTCTTTTTTTGTATTTGCTGGGTGGTGTTCTCTTATTGCTTCTCTTATCTGTTCACCAATCTTTATAACAGGATTCCAGGCATTCATAGCTCCCTGAAATACGATACTAATATCATTCCAGCGAACTTTTCGTAAATCTGATTCAGACATGCCAACTAGTTCCTGATTATCTAACTTTATGCTTCCTGATGAAATGACAGCGTTGTCTGACTGAAGTTGTAATAATGTTGAAGCTACGGATGACTTGCCACAGCCTGATTCGCCGACTAAACCGAAAGACTCTCCTTCTTTTACAGAAAATGTTACATTATTAACAGCCATTACATTTCCCTCAAGGGTTTCGTAATGCATATTCAGATTATCAACAACTAGGATATTTTTTGACATACTATCTCTTCCTTAACCTTGGATTAAAAACATCATCTAATCCACGTCCGACTAGATAAAAACCTCCGGCCAAGAATGTAACAGAAAGTCCCGCGGGTAAAATTAACCACCAGTATTCAAGCCCAGAAAATATAAATCCGTCAGTTTGTGAAAGATAAATCATAAGACCCCAACTCATATCAATATTTAAAAGACCTAAGAATGATAATACAGATTCTGAAGCTATTGCTCCGGTCACACTAAAGACCATGAATAATAAAGCCAATGGTGCAACATTAGGTAGTACATGTGAGAACATTATTTTTCTTTGTGATCCACCTGTTATACGTGCTGAATCAACAAAAGGTTTAACTTTTACCTGTAATGCCTGAGACTTAATAGTTATGACACTACCACCTAAACCACCTAATACTCCTAGTACTACAGCCAGATGCCAAATTTTTAATTCAGCAAATGCAGATATGATAAATAATAAAGGTAAGGTTGGAAGCATCAGCACCAAATCGGACTGTCTCATTAAATAAGCATCAATTCTTCCCCCAAAAAAGGCAGCAATAGTACCAAGAATTGTTGATATACCAACGCCTAAAGTTGCACTTAAAAGACCTAGAACAAAAGCAACCTGACTACCTTCCATAATCTGGGAGAACACATCTCTTCCTAGAGAATCTGTGCCGAGAATGTGCTTACGAGAAGGTGGTGCTGGTTGTAAATATACGTCATACATGTCGCCAACTTCAACACCTTGTGCAAGGTATAACATTTTCTTCTGTACTTCTCCCTCACCAGGACAATCAAATGAAGTTTCATATTTTGGAGTTGGATACTCTTTTGGACATTCAACAACTAATTTTTCCTCAATGATCTGATCATAACCAACTACTGGATGGTAAATACTTTCATTCCAGATACCAGTTAAAAATAAAAACGGTTGAAGTAAAGCAAGAATTAAAAATACTGAAACAATCCCTAAACCAATCATGCCTAATTTACTTTGGTTGAAAAGCTTCCAATTTCTTTTTAGAGCTTCTCTTCTCAGCTGTTTTTGTAAATCTTTTTCCTTTGCTTCATTTATTTGCATAATTTATCCTTGTGACTTTACTCTAATTCTTGGATCTAAATATGAATATGAAATATCTGCTATTAGGTGAGCAATGAGTGCAAACACTCCAACAAATGAAAATGCAGCCATGGCAACAGGTATATCCTCTTCTAAAACTGCTTGAAGAAGAAGCTGTCCCATTCCCGGCCATGAAAAAATCTGTTCTGTGAGGACAGAACCATCAATAATTGTGACAATTGTAAAAATAAAAGATGTTACAACTGGTAATAATGCTGTTCTGGCTGCATGCCTGTCTCTTATTCTCTTTTGACTTATTCCTTTAGCTCTTGCTGTAAGAATGTAGTCTTCTTTTAAAACTTCCATCATAGTAGTTCGTGTAAGCAGTGCCGTACCAGCGAAAGCAACAATCGTTACAACCAATACGGGTAAAATCATATGATAGGCTATGTCGGCAGCATAAGGTTTTCTCGATAACGCTTCACCGGTATTCCAGTAAAAATAACTGCCAATAAATATAGCAATTAGACTGGCAAAGCGAATATTTCTTCTTGACGATAAAGCTTCAATACCTCTAGTGGCCGTATAGGCTGCAAACTGTATGAGTGATACTACTAGAACAAACTTTATCATCATAGCAAATATGACATCACTATCAAAAGGTGCGTCATACCATTTTTCGGGGTATAAAAATTTACCTATTGGGAACCATCCCATTTTATAACCAAAGAACCACAACATCATTAATGCAAACCATGGATAGAAAACTGTATATGAAAAAACTGAGGTAATAGTAATCCAAGTTTCTGACTTTGAGCCTCTGCGCCAGGCTAGAATTTTTCCTATAAAAAAGCCAGTGTAAAATGCAACAATATTAACAACAGAAAAGAGCATTAAAGTTCGAGGTAGCCTTTCAGCAATTAACTCTATTGGGGTTTTAGGAAAGTATTTATATGAATAACCAAAATCACCTTTAAAAAAGTTTACTACGTATAGCTGAACCCTCTCCGAAAGAGGCTTGTCAAGTCCATACGTTTCTAAGACTTTTGCATATGCATCGGGTGGTAGATTTGGATTAAGAAGTAAATTAGAGAATGCGTTACCAGGGATAGCATTAAATAATAAATAAGAACTTACAAGGAAAATGAAAAAAACAACAATCATTTGTAATGTTCTTCTAATTATATATTCAACCATTTGCGTACCCTATTTTATATGATTAAAAAACATAGGTAGGCCGTAGCCTACCCATGTTTAATAAATATTATTAGCTTTGTACTTTCACAAGTGAAGCGTAACCGCCACCTGTTCCAGTAAGTCCGTCTAATACATCTGTGAATGGAAATTCTACAGTATCTCTATATACCTCTAATGTAGGTACGTTGAATAATACCAAATATGGCATTTCTTCGAATAAAATAGCTTCCATTTGTTGTGAGAGGGCTATAGCATCACTAATAGTTTTAGCAGCTTGGAACTCAGCATCTAATGCATCGAATTCTGCGTTGTTAAAACCAGGTGTGTTGTAACCACCTTCACATGTGTCATTCTTGGAATTGAAGAAATCTCCAGGGTGATTAGGGAATGCACTTAGACCCCAACCAAGCATGTAGAAATACCAATCCTCACAAGTTTCTGGTGTGAACACCTTGTCAACGATAACGTTGAAACCAGTTGGTCTCGCTGTAACGTCAAGTCCAAGTTGTTGCATCCAATCAGCAATAAATAAGGACATTGTTGATCTCAATGGATCATAACCAGCACCTGGTGCATAAAGCAACATGTCTGATGGAGGTGTTACTCCTCCTGGTCCTTTAATTCCTGTTGGAGCCACTGCTCTTTCAGCACCACCAGCATGGGAACCCCAGTCTGAAGCTGTCCAACCACCTGCTTGAAGAATTTCAACTGATTTATTGAATCTTTCTTCAGCATTAAGGCCAGCACAATCAGCAAGGACACCTGTTACAGGTGCAACCCAAGCTGTTAGAGCTTCAGGCATTTGACCATCCATATTTACAGCAACACCTTGAAGAATGTTGTTTAACACGAATTCTTTATCAGAAATACATGCAACAGCTTGTCTAAAGGCTTTGTCGCTACCAGGGAAAACCCTAGTGTTGAATGCCATGTATCGCATACCGTTACCTAAGTTGGAAACAGTTTCGACACCTGGGACTCTGGATAATTGGTCAAAAAGATTTCTTTTAACACCTAATGGGTTAAGTACGAAATCAACTTCGCCATTTTGGAATGCAAGATAAGCAGCATCTTGATCACCATATAATGTGAACTCAACAGTTCCTACATAAGGTCCTGCTGTGTATGAGAATGAATCACCGGTTGTATCACCAAATGCCATATCGACTTTTGGAGCTTTTCCGTTATCCAATACATAGGTGGTACCACTCTTATAAATTGTGGTAGTTCCACCATCCCACATTGTATTAGCATCATATGCCCATGTGTAGAAAGCACCTTGTTCTACTTTGTCGTAGACGAATGCACTAGCTACTGGAGCGTCAGCTCCTGAGGCTGCTAAAAGGGTCTCTCTGTCAGTAGCATATTGCGCCCAATAACTTTCTGGAAGTATTGGTGCTTGTGCAATTTGGTACTGCCATGAAGCTAACCCAGCATCAAAGTTTACGGTTATCTGTACAGTGTAGTCATCAACAGCAACGAGACTCAAAATACCTTGTGCATATCCTTCAGCAGCTGGATCTGTACCACTACCTTGTGGGTAGTTGGTTTCCCAGTTACTTAAAAGACCAAGGTCTTTAGCGGTATTATATGTAAATACCATGTCGTTAGCTGTGATAGCTGAACCATCACTCCATTCAAATCCTTCGTGCATTGGAACAGTATAAGTCCATGTTCCGTCACCATTATCAACTGATGTCTCAACAAGCTCTGAAGCCATGCCAGTTACCAATTGATAGTTTGGATATGAAATAGAGAATAATGATACAGCTTGTCCGGACATCACGTATTGTGTCCACACATCTGTTTCTGTATCAAGATAATTCCAGTAATTTTGTGTTTGTGGATCTGAGAAGATCGCCATCTTATAAACGCCATCAGGTCCTGATGGAGCTGCTTCTTCAGCTGGTGCAGCAGTTGTAGCAGGAGCTTCAGTTGTTTCTGTCTCTTCGACAGCAACTTCTTCTTCTGCTGTATCGCCACCACAGGCGACTACAACTAATGCAAAAACTGAGAAAAGTAAGATAAGGCGCCAACTTCTGGATCCTTTGAAATTACTCAATTTTTCTCCTTTTGTATACAAAATCCACATATAAATGTGGATGTATTAATAGTAGATATTTATACATTTATTACAATCAAAAAGTATATTTTTTATTCATACCATTTGTATTTTTAAATAACAAGATTTATCAAATACTGAAATAATCTGAGTATTAAATAGAATCCAAATAGGAAAACTCCAAGTTTAAAACCGAAATTTTCCATTAGTTTTTGAACTTTATATTTAGACAAATATTGTCAAAATTATATGTTTCACGCAATCTATTATCAATAAAACTTTGATAATTAATTGGCACTCTCCCATTCAAAATAAAGCTAAATGAAGGTGGGTAGACATCATATTGAGTAACATATTTAAGCTTTGCTCTTCTTCCTCGAAATGGGTGTGGAGGCTTTTTTGTCCAAATTTCCCGAAATAGAATATTAAGTTCATGCGTAGTCACCCTTGTTGATAGTTGTTGTTGGAGATCGTATATGACTGTATTTAAGTTTTTGACACCTTTTCCATTTAAGGCAGATACTCTTAAAACTTTCATCCATGAATATTTTTTTAGAAGAGAGGAAATGTTCTTATTGATAAATAATTTTTCATCTTCTTTTAATAAATCCCATTTATTCATTATCAAAATTGGTGTAACTTTATTTTCAATACACTCACTAATAAGCCTCATGTCTTCAAAATTTATCCCCTGATTCGAATCAACTACTAAGAAAGCCATAACTGCATTTTCTAACTGGTTTACTGCAAGAGAAGATGCGTACCGATCTATTTGATTTTTTTGTTTCTTTCGAGGGACTCCTGCTGTGTCAATAATATTATAAGAATCAGAATCAAACTTTATTGTTTCCTCTAACTTGTCTCTTGTTGTCCCTGAAATGTTTGAGACTATTGCCCTTTCTTCATTTAATATCTTATTAAATAACGTAGATTTGCCAGAGTTAGGTTTTCCGATTATCGCAATTGATTTATATGTCTTTTTATGTGAATTTTTATGTGTTGATACCTTTTTCGTGAGGGTGTTTAACAAATCGTCTGTACCCAACTTGTGAATTGAAGATACGTAATGTTCAGATTGATATATGTATTTATAAAGATTGCTATTAAGTTCGAATTTCTGAAAGTTTTCACATTTGTTAAATACTGTTATTACCTTCTGAGTTTGCTCAAGGTTAGTTTGAAGAAGATTATGTATCTTGTCCAAAGCAGAGAAGTTCGTTGTGTTAACGTCTATCACAAATAAAATAATCTTTGCATCCTTAAGATACTTGTTTAACTTATTTTGAAATTTAATATTTAATTCATCAGGATCTTCCAAATATCCAGGTAAATCAGAAATATTAAAAATTTTATCATTAGCTTTTATTGTCCCAGTTACTTTATCTCGTGTTGTATTTGGAGTGGAACCAATGATAGATACTTTCCGACCACAAAGAGCATTGACTAGTGAGGATTTTCCTGAATTGGGTAATCCAATTAGTAAAACTTCGTCAATATTGTTTTTAGTCATAATTTAAATATAGCTATCCTATTTCTATGGTAAACAATCTTTATATAGTTACTCCAAGAGGTTTTTGTGCTGGTGTTGAGATGGCCATTAAGGCTCTAACGTGGATGTTAAAAATATATGATGAAACTATCTACTGTTATCATGAAATTGTTCATAATGATTGGATTGTTCAAAAGTTTAAAAATAAAAATGTAAAGTTTATTGAATCTCCAGAAGATCTACCTTCTGGATCTGTATTAATGCTTTCAGCACACGGAACAGCACCTAAGATTGAAAAAAGTTTTAATGATATTTCTGCAATTCAAGTGAATGCTGTATGCCCGTTAGTTACAAAAGTTCATCACGAAGCTAAAAAATTTACTGAGAGTGGAAAACAAATTATATATGTAGGACATAAAAACCATGATGAAGCAACTGGTGCTTTAGGTGTTGCTCCGAATTCTATGCATCTTGTTGAGAAAAAAGAAGATTTAAAAAATATAAATATCACTGGTGGTGAAGTTGCTTTATTAGCACAAACTACTTTGGCTATGTCAGAATGGGAACCAATTATGGAATCAGCTAAAAATATCTATCCAAATCTTGATATGCCAAGAAAAAGTGATTTATGCTATGCAACAACAAATAGACAAGAAGCAGTTATTAATGTTTCACCTCTTGTAGATGTAGTAATTGTTGTTGGATCAGATACATCAAGTAACACAAAAGCTCTTGTTGCTACAGTCAAAAATTTAGGTAAAGAAAGCTACAGAATAAATTCGACTGAAGAAATCGAAGCTCTAAATCTCACCGGTAAAAATGTAGCAGTTACAGCTGGTGCTTCTGCTCCAGATCATATTGTTCAAGAAATTATCGACAGGATAAATCCGACAAAAACAGAATATTTTGAAAATACAAATGAAACAGAGTACTTTCCTCTTCCAAAGCAATTAAGATCTGATATAACTTCTTTAAGCAACTTCTTACTTGAAGTGTTTCCTGAAAATAATATTGACCCAGAAAAAAGTGTAAATAAAGATAAGAACTGGACTGCTACTGAAGCTTTAAGTTCTCTTTGACGAGATTTAATACCTCTGACATATCAATATTACTGTTATCAATATAAAGCGAGCCTTCTGGAATAATTAATGGAGACTCAATTCGGGTCATATCATTTATGTCTCTTTTTTGTAAATCTTCTAATGTCTCAGATTCATTAGATTGCTGAAGTCTTCTTTTTGCTCTCACTTCTAAGCTGGCATCAAGATAAATTTTTAAATCAGCTTCAGGAAAAACAACAGATCCCATATCTCTACCTTCAATAATTAATCCATTAGTTAATTTATCATTTAATAACTTAAGTGATTCTGAAATTTTATTTCTAACGACTTTTTCTTTAGCAATTTCAGAACTTTTAGCATTTATATCTTTTGAATAAAGTTCAGAGTCTTTATATGAAATTCCATTGAGATCAATATTAAGTTTATGATCAATTAAAAGGCTGAGATCATTAACGGAGGATTTGGGATGGTGTACCAAATATGCAGCTATTGTTCGATAAAGTTTTCCACTTGAAAAAAAATTTGATTTAAATTCCTTTGCAAGTAACGTTCCTAGAGTAGTTTTGCCAACCCCGGATGGTCCGTCAATTGTTATGAGTATATTCATCATTAACTATGGTAATTAATTTTCTTTAACTCACCAATTTTCATTTTGCCAATTTTAAATTTATCGACTTGAACTCTTTTTAGGTTTTTTATTTGAATATTATTCACATCAAAAATTCTTCTTATTTCACGGTTTCTTCCAGTCTTTAAAACGACTTCATAAGTTAATTTTTTCAACTCTGTAAGTTTATGGATTTTTAATTGTTCATCATTATCTTTGATTGTTTTTCTAAAGGTTTCAAAATTAATCTCCATTGCTGTTGTTACAATATATTTCTTTGAGATATTACTTTTTGGGTGAGAGTACTTATTTAACCAAACACCATCTGTGCTTAACAACATAAGACCTTCTGAATCTTTATCAAGTCGCCCGCCAAATTTAAGAGATTTATTGTTTATAAGATCATATATGATTTTGCTATCTCCCTGTCTTTTATGAGAAGATACATACCCATATGGTTTATAAAAAAGGTAATATTCATGCTCGCTTGTTGGCTGTACAACTTCATTTTTAAACATGACAATGTCATCTTCGTCGACTGTGTCACCATGTTGTGCTATTTTGCCGTTAATTTTCACATTTTTTTTCTCAACAAGAGTATCGCTGTCTCTTCTAGAAATATTAAGATTTAAAGCAAGAAATCGATTTATTCTCAATAATTTACTCTTCTTCTGAACTTGTGAAATATTCACCTATTGTTGGCAAATTATTTACAGAACTTATATCCAATTTGTTTAGAAAAAGATCTGTTGTTCCATAAAGAATAGGGTTTCCAGGGACGTCTAACTCACCACTTTTTTCAATTAGACCCCTTGACTCAAGAGTCTTAATAGATGACTCAGACTCTACTCCCCTAATTTCTGATATTTTCATTTTTGTTACTGGTTGCTCGTAAGCCACTATTGCTAAAGTTTCTAATGCTGGTGTGGACAAACCTCTTAATATTGGAGGTGGTTTTACGTCTGTAAGTAGTTCAGAGATTTCAGATTTTGTCACTATGTCTGATTTAGATTTATCAAATTTAATATAAAAGCCAATGTCAGCATTAGTAAGATCGGTATTTATTTGTTCAAATATGGAAATTAGAACTGTATTTTCTATTTTTAAAAGTTCTTCAAAATAACTATGTTCGATAGGACCATCGCTTACAAGTAAGACTGCTGATATTACTTTTTTATTATTCATAGTTTTTCTCAATAATAATGTCTTTATTTGTATTTGTTTGTTCAGCTTTTATAAAACCCCATCTTACAGCTTCTAGTAGGGCAAGAAAAAATGCCACTGCTTCTTGGGAAGTATTAACTGAAGAAACAAGTTCTTCGAAGGTTGTATTTAACCTTCTGTCAACAAGTTGAAGTAGATCGTCGATAGCTTCTTGTAAATCAGGTAGTTCTTTATCTATGTGAGAAAAACCTTGAATTGTCTTATATCTACTAAATACCTCAAGAGCAGTATCTTGAAAATCAGAAATATTGAGTGTGTATTGAATGTCGGGCTTTACCGCGAGAGTGTTTGTTTGATAATATTTAAATGCTGATATCTCTTTTTCCGTTTGCTTAACTTTTACTGCCATAGCTATGCCTACTTCAGTAAAAGCTTTAAATTGCAACAATCTTGCGAAAGCTAAGTCTTTATCTTTAATAAGTTCTACTTCATCAAGCCATTCAACTTCATCATCTTGTGGTAGCAATCTTTTAGCTTTTAATTCAAATAAGGATGCTCCAAGTAGAACAAACTCTGAATAATTATCAATATCGTCTTTAAGTGATTTATTTTCAAAACTTTGAAAGATCATCGTAAGATTATTTTCAATTTGGACTTCTGATTTTGACGTATATTCAACAAGAAGGTTTTTAAGATTTTCAATAATTTCAGTATTTTTCATTAGTAATCAGTTTCTTCCAGTACATCGTGACGCCGAAGAAGTAATTCTTTTTGATAATAATTTTTTAATTCATCTAATCCATCGATACTACTTAATACTTCATAACCAATTACCTCATGGTCTAAATAGTTTTTTGATTTTTTTGAAGTTACAAGATTCAAATCAGACATTATTCTGAACAACCATGAATAATGACCCGTATTTTTTCCAATATCATGTATTAGAGAAAGTATTAACACATCAGGTTCTTCAGTAATTTTTTTTGATCTATTTAATACTTCAAATGAATGGTGTCTATCAGCTTTGTTCAGCAGCCAATACTGTTTAATCAAATCTTCATCATTCAATATGTTTGATATCTGTAATTGAGCAGCAATTGAGAGATGTCTGTAAAAAAAGAACCTCACTGCTCTTTTAGATTTTAAATAAATTTGATTCATGCTCTCGGGTGGCTTTCATTAAAAACTTCATTTAGAAATTCCTTAGTTAACTTAGTATATATTTGTGTTGTTGATACAGATGTATGTCCTAGATATTCTTGAAGTGTTCTTAGATCACATCCAGCTTCAAGCATATGAGTAGCTGCACTGTGACGCAATGTATGAGGGTGAACATTTATTTTAACACCCGTATTGAGGGCAGTACTTTTAATTAATCGAAATATAGCTGTTCTATCCAAACGATTATTAGATTTAGATAAGAATAAGAGTGGGGATAAATTTTTCGGATCTTTAAGGTTTCTAGTATCTAAATAAAGTACTAAATTTTCTTTAAGCTTTGAACCAATTGGAACAATTCTTTGTTTAGAGCCCTTTCCTGTTAGCTGGACATAATCATCATCAAAATCTAAATCTGATATTTTCACATTGCACAGTTCACTGACACGACAGCCTGTAGAATACATAAAATCAATAATGGTCCTATTCCTAGAACTTAAAAAAGAATCTAGTTTGAAATAATTAATCATTTTATCAATTTCCAAAATTGATAAAGTCTCTGGAAGTTTTTGACCAGATTTAATTTTTATGTCTTCAAGAATAATTAATTTTTGTTGATGATTTGTGTTAAACCATTTTACAAACTGCTTAATTACTGAGAGTTTTCTTTTTTTGGTATTTGGGCTGTATGTTTTTTTAGAGATAATATCAATTAAATTATTAAGGTTGGCTGAGTTAACATCAGTTACTTTATTTTCAATAAACAAATTATATAAATCTGAGATATAGGCTTTTACTGAATTATCAGAAAGACCCTTAGAATAAAGCAAGTAACTACCGTATTCATCAAGTAAGCTATTTAAGGAATTATTAATCTTTGACTTTCGTTTTTAGAGTTGCTTCATTTTTATTCTGGGTTTTAATTGAAGCACTTTTAATAAAACTGTTAAAAATAGGTGAAGGTTCCCATGGTCGTGATTTAAATTCCGGATGAAACTGGGAAGCGACAAAAAATGGGTGATCTTTTAACTCAATCATTTCTACCAAGTTATTATCAGGCGACAAACCACTAAAAATTAGTCCATTCTCCTCTAATGTATCCCTGTATTTATTATTAACTTCATATCTGTGCCTATGTCGTTCGTAAATTACCTCGTCTTTATAAATTTCAGAAGTAAGTGTATTTTTTTCGATTTTACAAGGATAGGTTCCAAGGCGCATTGATGCTCCAACGTCATCTTTATCTAAATCTTGGTTAGGAAGAAGGTCTATGACAAAATCCTTAGTATTTTGTGAAAACTCTGAAGAATTGGCATCACTTATTCCACATACATTCCGTGCATATTCTATAACTGCACACTGTAGCCCTAAGCATATACCAAGAAAAGGAACCTTATTTTCTCTCAAATACTGTATTGCTGAAATTTTTCCTTCAATGCCTCTTACGCCAAAACCACCAGGAACTACTACCCCGTCTAGATTTGAAAGATCTTCATTATCGTAATTATCAGCATCAATCCAATGAAGGTTTAAATTAACTTTATTTTGCAAACAAGCATGTTTAAGAGACTCAACTACTGACATGTAACTATCTGGTAAACCAAAGTATTTTCCTAAAATTGCTATCTCAACATCTTTAGTAGCCTCTTTCTTTAGGTCTAACATATTTTTCCAATCTTGTAATTCAGGTTCAATAGTGTCAAGATTTAATCTTTTATCAACTGCTGCATCTAAGCCTTCAGAATGCATTTTTAAAGGAACATCATAAATATCATCAAGATCGGGCGCATTAATAACATTTTCGTAGCTCACATCACAAAATAAGGAAACTTTGTTTTTAATATCTTCATCGAGTCCTCTATCAGAACGTAAAACAATCAAATCTGGACTTATACCGTAACCTCGTAACATTGAAACTGAATGTTGAGTAGGTTTTGTTTTCAATTCTGTACTTGGACCTATAAAAGGAACTAAGGTCACGTGTATAAACATAACATTTTCAGATCCTAGTTCTTTTCTAATTTGTCTAGCAGCTTCAAGAAAAGGGAGGATTTCAATATCGCCAACAGTTCCACCTATTTCAGTAATTTGAACGTCTACATCATTAGAAATGCCTTTAATCCTTCTTTTAATTTCATCTGTAATGTGCGGAATAACCTGAACAGTAGCACCGAGGTAATCTCCTTTTCTCTCTCTTTCGATTACTTTTCTATAAATGCTTCCTGTTGTTACATTTGCATCCTTTCGTAGGTTAACACCAGTAAAGCGTTCGTAGTGTCCAAGATCTAAATCTGTAGTGGCCCCGTCTTCAGTTACAAAAACTTCTCCATGTTGAAAAGGATTCATGGTGTCTGGATCTACATTTATGTAGGGATCTAATTTTTGATTAACAATTGAAAGGCCTCGAGACTTTAGAAGGTTTCCAAGAGATGCAGAGGTAATCCCTTTACCAAGACCAGAGACTACACCACCAGTTACAAATATGTATTTGGTCACCCAGAAATTTTAGCATGATAAATTGCTATTAAAAGGATTATCTAAGTATTTGATTAAGGAACAAATCTAGTCTTGGAGAATTTTCAGTTCCAATAATATTTAATGCTTTCTCTGATAATGTATATTCAAACGTATTATCACTATCAGATAAGACTTCAGATTCTACAACACCGTCAAATTGGATTGCATAATTCTGATTTTTTTTAACTGTAATTTCTATTTTTGAATCACTGTCTAGAACTATAGACCTAGGAAATTTAGAAAATGGAGATATTGGTGTAATGATAATGGACTCTAAACTATTTTGAACAATTGGTCCACCAGCAGAATAATTATATGCTGTGGACCCTAAGGAAGTAGATATGATGATGCCGTCAGCTCTTAACTTAACCGTTTGATCGTGAGTCTTAAATACAACATCTAAAATTCTAGTTGGGGAGTTTTTAATTATTACGACTTCATTAAAAGCTGGTAAATCTTTTTCAGAATTTTGAATAACTGCAGACCTTTTTACAATTTCATTATCCTCGTTAATCCAAGATTTAAGTACATCATGAATATCACCTGATTGGTTTACAAGATATCCCACTCTTCCTGTTCCTAAAGGCATGAATAGTAAATCGTTGCTCCAAGAAGTTTTCATAGCTTTAAGTGCGGTCCCATCTCCGCCAAAACTAACAATGAGTGTCTCAGGTGTTAAATGTTTACCGTAGTCCGCATCACTATCTTCAATGTAAACAGTGTTATAGTTAATCTCCATAACCTTAAGGAGTTCAAGTAACTCGGTATAAGTTTTTAATTTTGTATATTTCTTTGATGAAATAATTAATATATTCTTCACTAGGATATATTATACGCAACTTAGAGTGAGTACAAAATGATACCTATATCAGATATAAATCCTGCAACAAATACTCCCTATATAACTAGAGTATTTATATTTTTAACCATAGGTATATATTTACTTATTCAACCAAAAGATAGCTTGGAACTATTTAATTTTTTCTATGAGTATTCTGCAATACCCTGTGAAATCAAAAATGGCTATCCCCTAAGTGCTAATCAGTTTTATTCGAATAGTTGTATGGCAACAGTTGACAACGTAATATTTGAGAATAAAAACATAATTTATAGTTTAGTTATTGCTAATTTTCTTCATGCAAATCTACTTCACATCATTGGTAACTTATGGAGTTTTTGGATCTTTGGAAATAACATAGAAGACAAGCTTGGTGTTTTCAAATTTTTACTATTTTTACTGATTACTTCATTTGGAAGTATAGGTGTACATATTTTACTCAATATATCAAATTTAAACCCAATTGTGGGTGCATCTGGAATTGTGTCAGCTTTAATGGGTGCGTACCTTTACAGATTTCCAAATGCAAAGCTTTTAGTATTAGTTCCTTTTGGAATAATTTTTCCTACAACAGTTAAGGCTAAATATTTTATGATCTTCTGGTTTGTCTCTCAAATATTTATTGTGTTTCAAAATAATAATATTTCATGGGAGGCACATATCGGAGGTTTCGTAATAGGTTATTTTAGTATGAAGCTACTTAACAACAGATGAAACAAACTTATTAAAGTCATCAAAAATTTCATCTGCAAGACTGCTTGGCATAAAGTTTTTAATACTAGATTTAACTAATATTGATTTTGCATTCATATTATTTCCAAAAATAATATCAGTATCTACCCTATCTCCTATAACATAATTTATTTTGATACCTTTTTTTTGAAAATACTCTGCGAAAAGATTTCCTTCTTTCCCGAATGAATCAAGGGTTTTATTTGCAGCTGATTCAATATATTTAGCTATTTGTCCATTCCCAGGTCTAAATTCGGTAGGGCTAACTGGATATGTTAAATCTTTATTTAACGTTGCACCAGAAATACCGGATTTAATAGCAGCCGCAATTTTTTCAAGCTTATCTTGGTTAGGGTCATCTAATCTCCCTAAAATTACTAAATCACATTCTTCAAGGCTGTTTACAACATTTGAAAATCTGCTGATGAATTGCTTAATTTCATCTGAACCATATACATACACAGAGTAAGTTTTATTTTGAAGATATTGTTGGAGAACTACGAGGGGCGTGATAATTGATGATAAGTCTATTTCTGTTTGAAGGAGTTTTTCTAATTTAAGACCAATAGCCTCAATTGACTGCGAGCTGTTGTTAGTTGTGTGGTAAATATAAAATTTATTTGAGAGAAGTAATTTGTAGGAAGTTTCAACACCAGGAATTAAGTTTTGATC
>Ga0255769_10001332_pt1 | contig 28538 bp, 29 predicted proteins | sample 041ome_9_FD_179637 | JGI IMG/M metagenome (GOLD analysis project Ga0255769, IMG submission 179637) | Coastal salt marsh microbial communities from the Groves Creek Marsh, Skidaway Island, Georgia - 041413US metaG (version 2) | ecosystem: Environmental > Aquatic > Marine > Intertidal zone > Salt...
ATAATCATCAACGCTACCACGAAAGCATCAACAACCTCACACCTGCTGACGTTTACTTTGGCAGAGATAAATCAATTCTGGAAAAAAGGAGATTAATCAAAAACAAAACCATAAAACAAAGACGCTTGCAACATCGCAAGCTAGTCGCTTAATATTAACAACAATCGGAGATCAAAGCCTCCTTATAAAATACCACTATTGATTCTCAAATCATTCGACGACGGACAATCTTGACACGCTTTGATGAAGCCAGGGCCGTATTTGACGAAGCCTTAAAGGATGAACGTTCAGAGGAAACGGCCCTTATGTGGCTTAGATACATAAATAACGAAGAAAAACGAATTAAGGATATTAGAGAATATCTAAAAGAATAGCGCGCCCTTAATCGTACTTTAAGATAGACAACTAACCAATTGAATTAATGAATTTAAACTAAATTTGACAATTGCTTAAAACTGGATAGTGCGCGTTCACGGGATGCTTTTAAATCGACGATCGGTTTTGGATAATCTTTACCCAGTTTAATTCCCGCATATTCAAGAATATTTTCTGGCGCTTCCCACGGACAATTCAGGTATTTATTTGGTAATTTTTCCAGTTCCGGCACAAAACGCCTAATATAGCCGCCTTCTCCATCGAATTTTTGCCCTTGGGTAATGGGGTTAAAGACACGGAAATATGGTGCCGCGTCCGCGCCGCAGCCCGCTATCCATTGCCATGATGCGCTATTATTGGCAAGATCCGCATCAAGAAGTGTATCCCAAAACCAATCTTCGCCGTGATGCCAATGAAGCAGTAAGTTTTTTACGAGAAATGACCCCACAATCATTCTAACACGGTTATGCATATATCCGGTTTGCCATAATTCCCGCATACCCGCATCAACAATGGGGTAACCGGTTTGCCCCGTTTGCCATGCTTTAAGTGCGTCAGGATCATTATTCCACGGGAATTGATCGAATTTCTTTTGTAAATTTTCCCTTGTCATATCCGGAAAATGAAAAAGAAGCGAATTTGAAAACTCTCGCCAACCAAGTTCACTTAAAAAATGCGCGCCATCATTTTCACAAACTCTGGCCATCATTGCGACTTTCGCCGCGTACCAAGCTTCGTTGGGTGATATTTCCCCAAAATGTAAATGTGGTGCTAACCTAGACACATTTTCTCGTGTTGGGAAATTTCGCCCTTCTTTATATCCCTTAAGTCCATTTTCCATAAACTCACATAAGCGATCAAGCGCCCCCTCTTCTCCCGGGTTCCACTCATTTTCCATGGTTTGATACCAATTAATCTCTGGTATTAGGTTTAATTGATCAAGTGACAATCGATTATAGTTACATAAATTTATGCTATCTGGCTTTGCCGTTGGGGGGCGTGGCTCCCCTCCTCTTTCAAGACATCCTCTTTTGAAAAATGGGGTAAAAACCCTGTAAGGCGTCCCGTCTTCTTTTAAAACGCTATGCGGTTCATAAAGGAGTGATCCATTAAAGCTTTTAATCTTTAACCTATCACCGTTTAAATTTTGTTTTATCGCCTTATCGCGTTTAATGCGCCATGGTTCATAACATCGGTTCCAATATATTTTACACGCGCCGGTTTCCTTAATGATATCTGATAAAATTGTTTCTGGGTCACCTTTTTCAAAAATGAGTGCACCATCAAGATCACCGTTTAATGCCGATAAACTCTGATGGAGCCACCAACGGCTCGCCGCGCCCATGCGCCATTCACCACTATTCTCATCATCAAGGATATAAAGGGGGATAATCGGCCGCCCGCTTTCATGGGCCGCTAAAAGCGCAGGATTGTCTCGAAGCCTCAGATCTTGTCTGAACCATACTATTACTGGACTATTATCTGAAACCACCAAAATTCTCCCTTGCACCAATATAGTCTATACGGCTTGGCATCAGTAATAGATTTTATTACGTATTTCGCAATGATTGTATATTTTAAATTCTGTATCTCTTAGGTTTTTATAAAATTCTGATGATCATCGAAATTGTTCAATATATTTCATAATGAATGTATTCTAAATTTGTAATAGAACCCATAATTGAAAAACTCTGATTTTCAGGATACAATTATCAAATCATGAAACACATATAACTAGGATTTTTTATTGAAGATACAATTTTTAGATTTAAAAAATACATTAGTATGGTTCTTATTTATAATGCTTTTTCATCCTTTGTTACTAACGCGGAAATACTTACCAGTGAAGATGTTAAAAGTCATCCTTATTATAAATCATTAACTAAAGAAGAAATTTTAAAAATATTATTAAAGTTTGATGATTTTTCAGAAATTACTATAGAGTATATTGATAAATCTTCTTATTCTTATGGATATTATTCAAAAGGGGGAATTTCCACATTTGGAAATAAATACAAAGGAAGGTACATTGTAACCACTTTTCCTTTCCCGCCAAAAACAACAATTGAACACCTCATAAGATGGAATGGATATAGGGTATCTTTTTCTGAAGGAGAAACAGATTTTTCAAGATGTGCAGATATGATATATTTTACATCTTCTTGTAGATTAGAACGTGTTCAATATGCAAATTATTCTGGCACTACAATTACAAAAGAAAACAATGAAAATTACAAAAATTATGTTCAAATTAATGACAACATTAAGGACGCCAGTTTAGCACATCTATTGAAAATTTCTCAGGTACCTCTTTTAAATATAATAAATAAAGATAATGAATTATTCTTAGATAATAATTATGAAATTGTACTAGATAATCTTTATAATAAAGAAGAAACCCTAAAAGATATCTTAAACACACCTGACCTAAAAGCCTTATCAATAAACAGTTCAAGATCCAAAAACGGTTGGATTGATCATAAATTTGATATACTTCGAAATCAAATCGCTACATTATGTTTTTTCTAACAATTCGAAAATTACAGATGTTAAAAGAGAAATATAAAATTACACTTTCACAAGCCATCGTAGATTAAAAGTAAATATCACTCATTATAAACTCTTTCTGCCTTCATGGTAAAGCCAACTAATACAATAGACATCACGCACGCCGCGACGATTAACATGAAGCCAGCGTCCCACCCTGCGACATCAACGGCATAACCAATCGCCACATTGGCGGAAACGGCACCGCCCACATAGCCAAATAGCCCCGTAAAGCCCGCAGCGGTTCCCGCCGCCTTTTTCGGTGCAAGATCAAGGGCGAAAAGCCCGATCAACATCACAGGACCATAGATAAAGAAACCAACGGCAATCAGCATCGCCACATCAAGACCAGGATTTCCAGCCGGATTAAGCCAATAAATCAACACACACGCAAGCGTAATCCCCATAAACAGGATGAGCACCGGTGCGCGGCGTGCTTTAAAATATTTATCGGAAATGTACCCGCAAATTATCGTTCCGGGAATGCCCGCGAATTCATAAAAGGCATATGCATAACTGCTTTCATCAAAGGTAAAACCTTTGGCTTCCTTTAAATAAAGCGGCGCCCAATCAAGCACACCATATCTCACCAGATAAACAAAGGCATTGGCAACCGCAATTGCCCATAATAGTTTATTATTAAGCACATATTCCATGAATATTTGTTTGGCGGAAAATTCCTTTTCATGGGATTCTTTATATTTAAAAGCCGTTGGATAATTATCATGATATTTTTCAATGCTTGGTAACCCTTGTGATTGCGGTGTGTCCCGCACTGTAAACCATATAAAAATGGCAATGGCGATCGCAATAAGCCCATGGAAATAAAACACCGATTTATAATCATTATTAAATAACATCATGCCCCAAACGGCAAGGATCCCAACCATACCGCCGCCGATGTTATGGGCCACATTCCAAAAAGATACCGCCCTTCCCCGTTCACGCTGTGAAAACCAATGAACCATAATACGGCCGCTGGGCGGCCAACCCATTCCCTGAAACCAGCCGTTGACAAGCAGGATAAAAAACATAATCCATACAGAACTAAGCGCAATCGCGCTCGTCCCCATAAAAATCATACATAACGCCGACGCCATCAGCCCAAAGGACATAAAGACACGCGCATTGCTGCGGTCGGATACGCTTCCCATGATGAATTTTGATAATCCGTAAGCAATCGCCACCCCGGATAACGCGAAACCAAGCTCCGTTCTTGAAAACCCTTCCTCAACCAGACTTGGTATCGCGAGTGAGAAATTTTTACGCACGAGATAATACCCTGCGTACCCAATGAATATGCCTAGAAAAACTTGTAGTCGTAATTTCTTATAATTTAGATCAACTTCATCATCATCAACAGGATCAATATGCTTTGCGGGTTTAAATATACCAATCATAAGGTTTACTTCTTATTTTTAATATAATCGACAGTAATATCCGGAAAATCCGTAAAGACACCATCAACACCAATTTCATATAAAAATAGCTCGAGCAATCCTTCATAACTTCCGGCAAACTTTGGCGTTGCAAAGCTTTCCGCCCTAAAGGTATATGGATGAACGTCAAGGCCATTTTGATGCGCAAGCGAGACCAAATCAGTCAACTCATATGTTTCACCGCGGCCCTCTGTATGTGTGATCATAAATAAACTGGGGCCAATGCCATCTGCATAAGTAGAAAGCTGCTTTATGCCATCAGGCGTCACCATTTCTTTATAAGGGTTGATCTCCCCTGCTCCCATCAATTGAATGAGCTTTATATCCATATCAAGAGCTGGCAGCACTTTTTCGTGCACGCGTTTTAATTCTTCAATTTCAAATGTCTGATAATAAGCTTTTGATAATTTGCTATCATATCCATAGACTTTAAACGTTTTAAGAATAGCATGACTTAAATCCTTGCCTTCGCTTAAATGAAATGCGGGGCTTTTTGCTTCTGAATAAATTCCAATATCACGTCCCGTTGATTTATTTAACCCTTGGATAAGTTCAATTTCTTCGGCCAAAGTGTGAACATTAAAACGCGCGACATTTAACGGGAAACGGTCAGGGAATACGGCAATCTTTTCGCCATCTTCGTTAATGCTATAACGTTCGGTTACAGCAAGTGTTCTAATTTCATCAAGCGTGAAATCAATCACATAATAACGGCCATCTTCGCGGGCGCGTCCTGAGAATTTTTCTTGAACATCCGTTACACGATCAAGATAGTGATCATGAAGTACCACAAGATGATCATCTTTGGTCATCACAACATCTTGTTCGATATAATCCACATCCATTGCATGGGCCATGGCTTTGGCAGCGATTGTGTGTTCCGCTACATATCCACTAGCACCCCGATGAGCAATGACAATTTTTTCAGCAGCAATTGATGACATGACGAATATTAAACACCCTATAATCCCTAAAATAACAACTCGCATTAAAGACACTCCCTCTTTTTATAGTCAGAGTGCCCGAGCATGATATCAAATGCAATAATGAAATATATTCTTAATAAAGTATAGTTTAGTTTTTTAAGTGTTTGTCGAGGAACTTACCTGTTTCTAATAAAAATTCTGTTCTTTGTTTTTGACCACTTAAGAAATTATTACCTTCTTTCCAGTTTATATATGTTACGTCTTTATCAGCACTCTTCATTTTACTTTCAAACGATTTACTTTGTCTTGATTTAACGCGCGTGTCTTGATTAGAATGTAATAACAATACAGGGATATTTATTTTATCGATATTATTTGCCGGAGAAGCCTCTTCCAAATCATAATTTTCGCTTTCGATATAATCCATTATGAAAGTAAAATCTGAATATCTTTGAAGTAAATTTCGATAAGTTTCTAAATCCGTAATTGCGGCGTGCGTGATAGAACATTTATAAAGAGATTGATCCTTCACTACTGATTGCAATGCTGCATATCCACCATATGTATCTCCTAGAATACACATTCTATTAGGATCAGCTATGCCTTCCCTTACCATCCAATGACTACCATCATTGATATCTTCAAGCATTTTATCGCCCCATTGATGTTTTCCCAAATCATGAAATTCGGTTCCATACCCAGTAGAGCCACGATAATTCATTTGCAAAACTGCATAACCAAGCGAGGTTAAATATTGGGTAACATAATCATAGTGCCAGCTATCCTTAAATTCTGGTCCCCAGTGCGGATAAATGACTGTTGGTAAATTTGCTTGTGAACTTTCTTTAGGTAATGAAAGATATCCGTGAATAGTTAGACCATCTCTTGCTTCATATGAAATCGGTTGCTTTGAAGTGTACGTCATCAGAGAAAGTTGGTTTTTTAAGTCTTTATAATAAGAGAGTATTCTGCTCCATCTGTTAATATTATGCGGCCATAGCTTTAATGTACAAGCGTTTTCGTTTGGCCATTGTTTTTAGTTTAATTTTGTTTCGCTTTTCCAGTGATATATCAACCCTGTCATCAAAACTAACACCAACAAGTACGCGTTCATTTGATGTCCACTTCACCCAATCAATTTTACCTCCCGGATATGGTATGCCGACGGGTGGAATTGTACTATCCGAAAGAGATTTACTTACTAAAATAGTCTCACCTTGATAGTTTGTAGAAAAACTATTTTGTCTCCATCCGGTGATATTTGTGCATCAGATATTTCTGGCAACATACCAAATGCATGGACTAGCTTTTCAATATCTTTTGCAAAAGCTAATGAAAATATAAAATTTGATAATAAGAGTGATAAAAAATAACGCATGGTACCCCCGATATGTAATGATTTATAAAATAAATATACATATTAGAGAGGCAATTTTAACAGGTTAGTTAACTAGTGGCTATATTCCTATTTAAGAAAGCTTCAAGTTCTTTGAGTAATTGAATCCTATATTTTTCGGTACTTAAAAAATGTCCTTCATCTTCAAATTCTATGTAGCGAATATCTTTACCGGCTTCTTTCATAGAATTATAAAAGCTTCGGCTTTGAAGAACTGTAACACTTAAGTCATTGCTACCGTGCATCAGTAATACTGGAATATTAATTTTATCTATATTATTACTTGGGGAAACTTCATCTAAAGTCCATTCTTCACTATCAACATATTCAAGATAGGCTTTAAATCCATTGATGCTTCTTAGATGATGCATGAGCGCAGAAATGTTAGAAATTGGCGCGAAGGCTACAGCGCATTTATAATCAACTTCACCTTTTGCAGTATTTTGCAAAGCGGCATAACCACCGTAACTGGCGCCCATAATGCAAATATTATCGGGATCAGCATATCCTTGATCAATCATCCATTTGGTACCATCATCAATATCATCAAGCATTTTACCGCCCCATTCATGATATCCAGCTTTTCGAAATGTTTCGCCATAGCCGGTCGAGCCACGATAATTCATTTGAAGAACGGCAAAACCTCGGCTGGTTAAAAACTGTGTCCAGTAATCGAAATTCCAACCATCCCGCGCCATGGGGCCACCGTGTGGCATAATAATTGTTGGTAAATTTTGCTGTTTTTCTTTTGGTAAAGAAAGATAAGCAGGGATTTCAAGCCCGTCTCTGGCGTTATAGGTCACCGGCAACATCGGCGATAGTTTGTCACGGTCAATATTTTTATAGGAAACAGCAACTCTTTTTACATCTCGATCACGAATATTGACGAAATAATATTCCGGAGGCACGATAGGTGATGTAACACTTACAATAATTTCGTTTTTGCTTCGGCTTTGACTTTCAATGCTGACTATTTGATCTGGGAACATTTCTTCAAATAGTTGATCAAGAATTTTTCCACGCTCACCATAACGGACAAAAACAGGCTTTTCTCTATAATATTGATAATATTCAACTTCATAATTATCATCAATATTAACATCTACAATATCATAGCTTGGATCACCCGCTATTTTCTTAAGCCTTTGCTTCTTGTCTACATCGTAAGAAAAAAGTGCTCTTTTCCCATTTTCATCATCTTGGGTAATATAAACCACGCTTGGATCTCTGGTGAAACCTTCAAAATAAAAAGGTCTATTTTCTCTTAGCATATTATAATCAAATAACGTTTCCCAGGCCGAACTTTTGCCTTTACGGTAAAAAGAAATATGCCTAAAGGTGTCTTTACCTCTAATTTCTTGTGTACCTTCCGCATATCGGACGTTATGCTTTTGATCTGTTACCCATACATCAACACTACGGCGGCTTCGAATAATGCGGGACCTTTTGCGCGTTTTGATATTCACCTTATAGACGGCCGGTTCGTCACCGGCATCAATATCTAACTGAAGCAATATGTGGTCAGGATCATCTTTTAAAATATCAACGATCGTATCTTGAATTTGCGGTTGTCTTTTTACAAAGGATCTCCTGAGCCTATCATATTTTTTAAACCTAAGCGGGTTTATTTGTTCTTTGCCGTCCCAAGTCATCGAGACCAAACGTCTTTGAATCTTAACCTGTAAACTTCGACCGCGATCCTCATGGCCACGAAATCTTATGCTAGCTAATATTCTGTCATTTGATGCCCAAATGGCCCAATTATAGTCCCCCTCTTTACTAGGAATTATATTTTCAATTCCATCAGGGTCGTCAAGTTTTCTTGTCACAAGCATAACTTTGCTATTAATATTGCGTAACATTAAAATTTTTGAGCCATCGGGGGATATTTTTACGGATAAGACATCCGGAATACTGCCAAAGTCTTCTGCAGAGATATTTTTTGCAATCAATACGTTAGGTGTAATAAAAAATAAAGCAAATAACAACTTAAGGTAGCACATATATTATTCCGAATTGATAAATCACCGTAACCACTCTTTAATAGTTGCACATTAATTATAAACTTTCAAGACTAAGCGAGCAAACAATGACAAATGAAATACCATTTTACATCGATATAATTGGCTGGATAGGCGCAAGTTCATTATTACTCGCTTATCTTCTCATCTCAAATGGGAAGTTAATAGCATCCACTTATTCATATCAAGGTTTAAATGCTTTAGGCAGTATATGCTTAATTATCAACACATATTCTTATGGCACAATACCTTTAGTAATGCTCAATAGCATTTGGCTTCTGATCGGCTTAAACACTTTGCGCAATATTAAGAAACCGGCACAATAAGACTAATAGGTTTTTCTGAAGATTTTATTGTAATAGGTAATGGGCCAAAATAATCCCCATCAATTTGCACATCTTCACTATGATTAGAAGATATAGAAAGTGTTTTAGTTTTAACAATTTCTAAATACGATAAATTTTTAATATTATTTCGTGATATGGCCCAAAAGAATTTGATTAATCCAACTAGACCTTTTTTCTTCAACATTACAATATGCAGATATTGATCATAAATTGTTGCCTCAGGCGCACAAATATATTCACCTGAATATAATTTTCCTTTTGCGATAATTGTGCAAAAACTTTTGTACTCATCTGCATTAATAGTCACATTGTGACTTTGAAAACTGGACTTAAATAATTCAATTATAAACGAAATTACATAGGCTAATTTGCTAATCTTTCTCTTAAGTTTTAAATTTACATTTTTTACAGATGACGCGTCAATGCCAACACTCGCCATTAATGAAAAACATTTTCCATTGATAAGTGCTGGATAAATATATTTAGTCTTTTCTTGCATTAATGTACGAGCAACATCCTCAGCGTTAATTTAAGCCCCATTTCTCTTGCAAGAACACTAACAGTTCCAAGAGGAATAATGCCTAATTTCTTATCACTTCCATAAATACCGTTAATGACTTCATTAATGGTTCCATCCCCACCTGCCGCAATTAAAATAGTGTAATTAATATTGTTTTTTAAATTTGCCGCTATTTCAATAGCATGCCCTGGGTATTCTGTCGCATATAAGGTAACTTTTTTCGCATTAGATTCTAATATTTTTATGGCACGCTCTAAGAATTTTTCTATGCTGTCCTGCATTGGGATTATATATAATTGCGATATTATCAGTATTTTCCATAAGCACTTAATTTCATCAGAATAAATTTAAATTATTTTATATTTATATTAACACTTTATATTATATTTTTAAGCATGAATTGTGTTAATCTATATTATTAACTTCAAGCTGAGCCGAGATCATTTTTAATAAAAACAAACTTATAGCATTACCTTTTATTTCTATACTCAGCCTTACTGCTTGCGGCGGTGGTGGTGGTAGCGGTGAAACGACGGCCTCTCCCACAAGTAATACCCCTAATCCTGTTCCTACACCTACGCCGAGACCACCATTTGTATATAATACCACGGAGTTTCGCACTTCTGAGGCACTATCACAAATTAATGCACAAATCGCATATTTAGATTATTCGTTTGGCAATGGCGTATTGGTTGCAGTAATCGATTCAGGTGTAACAGAAGTACCTGAACTTGAAGGTCAATTACACCCAAACAGCACAAATATTGTCACATCTGATCCTGACGACATTGATGATTTTAGTGGCCATGGTACAGCAATGGCAGGGATCATAGCTGCAAAACGCGATCTGGATACCAATAATAATCCATTCAATATGCACGGTGTCGCTTTTGAAGCAGAAATATTAAATATTAATGCAACGAATGCGACAAATTGTTCTGACCTAGAGAATTGCTCATTTTTTCATTCAGATACAGCAAAAGCATATGACTACGCTGTTGAAAATAATGTTGATGTAATTAATGAAAGCCTAGGTTCAGATAGTTTTAGTGCCGTTAGTTTGCAATTAGCGATGCAACGCGCCGTTGAAGCAGACATCGTCATTGTAGTACCTGCAGGAAATATTGAAACTGGGGCTCCTGCTGGCACGGGCGATAGTGCTCAACTATCGTCTGCGGTTGCCTATGCACCCTGGGCTAATGGACAAATAATCATTGCAGGTTCAGTAGATAGAGACAATACAATATCTGATTTTAGTTATCGCGCTGGCGTTGATGCCATGAATGTCTATTTAATGGCTCCAGGAAGCGATATCATTGCGCCTGACTATGATATAAATAGTGGTTATGATTATATACAAACGAACGGTACCTCAGCCTCTACAGCTGTTATTTCAGGAGCCGCAGCTCTGCTAATTGACGCATTTCCAAATTTATCAGCATCTCAAGTCACTAACCTCTTGTTTACAACAGCAACAGATCTTGGGGCCCCAGGAGTAGATGATATATATGGACGCGGCCTTATCAATCTTGAGGAAGCATTTTCGGCTCAAGGTCAATTAACGATCGCAGGAAGTGGTTTTGCCGCCGCCACAGAAATTGGAAATAATGGAAGTGTTTCAAGTCAAAATTTAATCTTCTCTGGTGGTGCTTTTGGCTCCGACATTTCATTTTCAAACGCGCTTGACGATATTATGGTTACAGATAGTTATAATCGTTCATTTAACGTCGATCTTACAAAAGGGATACATTTGCCAACTCCCTCTGTTAATTTAGACGGCTATATGAATGGCGCAATGACAAATCGTTATCATGCGTTTTCGATTAATGAAAATATGAATATAAGAATGGGGTGGCAATATGATGATCGATTTAATGAAAATAATAATCGATATTTTTCCAACCATTTAGGCGCCAATAACGAAGTCGGCAATCTTAGAATGGCTGTTTCATTTCAAATGTCAGAAAATAATATAGCAAGTGCCTCTACCGGTATGTCGCTCGCTGAATTGATGGAAGATTTTAGACCTGATGATTATATAGCACCAAATAATCATGGTTTTAATGCCCTACAAGCCCCTAACAACACAAGTGCCGCCTCTATAAAAACGAGAACAGGCAAGAAAACCACGATGGAATTTGCGTATTCTGCGAGTGAGCAAACCGTTGGCGAAAACATCGCGCCTCAACGTCTAAATATCAGAAATTCTATATTCTTAAACCGTGTAAATCATCAACTGACAAATAAAATGTCCCTTTCTTTTGATATGGGTGTCATGAATGAAGAAGGAAGCGTACTCGGTGCCGTCTCTACTGGCGTATTAAGGATTGGTGACGGCGCAAGGACAGGGTTTGTTGGCGCAAAATTTGATTACACTCTTTCAAACAAAAGCTCTCTTTACGGTCGGGCTACTTATGGCATAACAGATGTTGATGCGGTTGCTGGCACTTTACTTGGCAATATTTCTACCCTGAAATCCCAAAGCTATCTTGTGGGCATCAAATCATTAGGACTACTGCGTGATGATGATCAGATTTCATTGACATTCAGCCAGCCGTTAAAACTTACATCAGGCAATGCGACAATTAGTAACGTTGCAGAACGAAATTATGAAAATAATAGCTATAGAATGGCTTTTAATCGCGTAAATCTAGGCCCTAGTGGCACGGAGAGAGATATAGAGTTATCATATTCAATGGCCAATTTTTATGGTTCGAGAATGCAAATTAACTTGCTACATCAATTTAATCCAGGGCATGTTAGAACGATCAAAGGCGCAACAAGTCTTTTACTTAGATTAGGATCAAATTTTTAAATGAAAAAAATATTATTTGTTATCGCAATTATTTTTTATAGCCCATTCATAGCGGCACAAACCTCAGAAATTGAAAATGTACCACTCGAAAAAATGGCAATGCTTGATAGCATCCGAGGAAAATGGCATACCGTGCAATATGCTTATGAAAATGATGCCCGGAAACAAATTGCTACCTCGAAAGTGACTTACTCTAAGAAATTAAAAGGTAAAATGATTGCCGAAGAAATTCATGATTTCGAACCTGATAATGTTTTTATTGTAGAAACTTTTATTTCTTATGATCAATACCGTAATCTTTACCGAATTGCGGCCGTAAATGATACCTTTGGTTTAAAGGATATTTATGAGGGTGACTTTATTTCCCCTGAAAAATTCCAAGTTTCCAATTTACGAGCAGGCACAAACTTTCCAACAGATGATGGCGGTGAAATGTATTTCAGACTTACATTTACAGAAATTGACAATGATACCCGTGAATTTCTTGTTGAACGCTCTACTGACAATGGTATGAGCTGGAGCCCAATGAATATGAATAAAATGAGTCGTGAAAAATAATGGCTGAAATTTTATCTTTTTCAAAAGCTCGTAAAATAGACGCAAAGCAAAAGAATGAAAAAAGAGCCGATGAAAACCGCATTAAATTCGGACGAACCAAAGCGGAAAAAGAATTAGCGAAAAGCAAACAAAAGAAAAATAAAAAGGAAATCGACGATCATCTAATTGACCGTTAATCAGTGGCCTCTTTATAAAATTCCGGTAAATGTTTTTTCACCACTTCACTATCCTCTGCCCAAGCATGACAACTGTTTAAAACCATTGGTTTAAGGGTTTCTTTTTCGGCTTTGCTTTTCTGGCTCGCATTTTTTTGAATATTACCCATTAATGTTTGAAAAGACACCGTGGCAAGCGGCGCAAGCAATTCCGTTATATGTGTGCATCCATTTCTTCCCTTTACTTTTTCATTGATGGCACGACGCCACCCTCGCCCAATCCTAATACCAACAAGCTCACGATAAGCACTGGTAATAATAGGACACGTTTCAAAAGGGCTATTATCTGTTACCGCTTCAACATCTTTGACTAAGAAAGTTCCATCAATGGTTAACCTCACCCACATTTCATGAATCGGCTCACCGGCCGCAATGCCGTTCCTCCATTGATTTTCAACATCATAACTTTTGATATCAGTCATATGGACCTCAATATCCCAGAGGTCATCCTCGCGCTTATACCCATTAAGTTCAATACTACGTGTATGTAAATGTTTTCGTGCGGCTGGGGTTGATAATGGCATCAATTTACTTTCGTTTATTAAACATCTTGCCAGTTATATCGGAACATTAAATAATAGTCATGTCATAATAATCATGGAATTCATCCACAAATTGCGCTAAGTGAAGCTTAAAGCAACAAGGATTTTAATATGTCAGCAAAAAAAGCAGTCGTTTTGCTCAGTGGTGGACTTGATAGTTCAACGTGTGTGGCTATTGCAAAAGACCAGGGGTTTGAAGTTTATGGTCTTAGTTTTAGCTATGGACAGCGTGATAATCATGAACTTAATGCTGCTCGTAAAGTAGCTAAATCAATGAATATCAATCGCCATGAAATCATCGATATTGATTTGCGTGCCTTTGGTGGTTCTGCCTTAACCGATGACATAGATGTCCCAAAAGGAAGGTCAGAAGAAGAAATTGACGATGAAATCCCTGTGACCTACGTCCCTGCCCGAAATACAATTTTTCTCTCTTTTGCGCTCGCTTTTGCGGAAACAATCGAAAGCAACGATATATTCATCGGGGTTAATGCGTTGGATTATAGTGGTTATCCAGACTGTCGCCCTGAATATATTACATCATTTCAAGAAATGGCGCGGCTAGCCACTAAAATCGGTGTTGAAGGTGATGATGGTGTACGCATAAACACACCCCTTATTGATATGACAAAAGCTGAAATCATAAAAACCGGGCTTTCGCTCGGTGTTGATTATTCCATGACCACTAGCTGTTATGATCCCGCGCAGGATGGATCCGCATGTGGCGAGTGCGATAGTTGCTTGCTAAGATTAAAAGGGTTTAAAGAAGCAAGTGGAATAGATCCAATTAGGTATAAGCAACAAAATGACCTATAGTGTAAAAGAAATTTTTTATACCCTACAAGGCGAAGGCGCGCATACCGGCAGGCCATCCGTATTTTGCCGTTTTAGTGGCTGTAATTTCTGGTCAGGCCTTGAAAAAGATCGCGCCGCGGCTGCTTGTACTTTTTGTGACACAGATTTTATCGGCACAAATGGCCAAAACGGCGGAAAATTTAATACTGCTGAGGAGCTCGCTGAAAAAGCATGGTCATTTTGGCCAAAATCATCAAATGGAAAGCCCTATATTGTCTGCACAGGTGGAGAACCTCTCCTCCAGCTTGATGTTGAACTCATTAAAGCATTTCAAGCTAGAGGTTTTGAAGTGGCCGTTGAAACCAATGGCAGCCTTCCTGCACCAAAAGAACTTGATTGGATCTGCGTAAGCCCAAAAGATTTAAATCAATTCGTTCAAAAGGCGGGCGATGAATTAAAACTTGTCTATCCACAAACGGCGATTAAACCGAATGATGTAGCACATTTGAACTACACGAATTTTTTCTTACAACCACTTGATGAAAAAGAAAATAATCATGTTCAAGAAACCGTAAAATATTGTCAAGAAAATCCCCAATGGCGCTTAAGCCTTCAAACTCATAAAATTATCGGCATTGAATAAGAAATTAGCTTTCAGACGTTTTTTTTCTAAAGATCGCAATACCAAACATTGCCATAAAAAGCGCGACAATAAAATTAAGATAATTTAAGAAAGCCCAAGGTGCATAATCAAACACCGATACTCCCATTGCGCCACTATAAAACGCACCACCGAGTGACCATGGCATTAAGGGTGTGATTAACGTTGTACTTTCTTCAATGGTTCTTGAAAGCATTCTTCTTCTAAGACCAAATTCTTCGTACTTTTTATTAAAAAGCTGGGCCGTAAGCACAATTGAAATATAGGATTGCCCCGTTGCGATGCTCGCGATGATCCCGGTGATCATCGTTGCGGCTAATAATTGCACAATGTTTTTAAGATGACTTAATGTGCCCTCAAGCATTGCTTTAATATAACCAATGCCATCTAAAATTCCACCAAGAGCCATTGCAAATAATGCGATGGTCAATGTTCCCATCATTCCTAATATGCCACCACGATTAAGCAACCGATCAAGGTCCGCATCACCAGTTTCAGCGCTATACCCGTTTTGAAGGCTGTTTAAAATTGATACGAAATCATGGTCTTGCTGGAATAATGCGATCAAAACGGCAACCGCAGATGCCGTTATCATGCTTGGCTCTGCGGGAATACGTTTAAAGCTCATCCCAAACAACACAATCAAGGGCACAAAGCCAAGTAAACTCACCACGAAATTTGCTTCAATTGCCGCCTTAAAAGCCATGATACCATCAGTTGATAGTGATTGATCCGCATATTCCAAACCGATAATCGAAAATATAATCAAACAAATGATATAGGTTGGCACGGTTGTATAAAGCATCGCTTTTATGTGGGTATATAAATCTGTTCCGGTTGATAATGCCGCCATATTGGTCGTATCAGATACGGGCGACATTTTATCACCAAAACTGGCCCCCGCAATCACCATCCCTGCAACAATCGGAAGCGGCACGCCCATGGCCGCACCAATACCGATTAAAATAACACCGACCGTTGCCACTGTTCCAACCATCGTCCCAACACAAACCGACATAAAACTACATAAAATCATACCAACGGGTAAGAAAACTGCCGGATGAACTAAATCAAGACCATAATAGACAAGCGTCGTAATTGTTCCGCTTTCAAGGAAGCTAGCGACGACAACACCAATAAGAATAAAGATATATACGGCCCCAAGCGCATTACTAATCCCATCAGACATGATCTTCTTGAGTTCTAAGAAACTGTAGCCAAGAAAATAACTATGAATCATGGCCCAGATGATACTGAGCATCAATAAAACTTGAATGCTGATGCGAAAGGCGACCACTCCGACGACAATCATAATAAGAATGCCACCAAAGCAAATCAGCGCATGCCAGAAACTCGGAACCCTATGCGTTGTCAAGCTAAACTCCCCTCTTTTAGCTTAACTATACAACTTTACTACCATCCCTCAAGGACATATTTACCAATCGCTCGGCCTTCTTCGATTGTTGCATGAACTTTTCTAACGTTGTCTGCATTAATTGGACTTACCACTTCGCCTGTGGTTGTCACGAGTTCACCGCTATCGATCATCGCTGCCGTTTCCGATAAAAGCGCGTTAATTTCATCCATATCGTCCGTTTCATGCATGGAACGGGTAAACATGAATTCAAATGCAAAAGTCGCACTCTTAGGTTTTAAGAGATCTAGATTACCATCTTCAAAGAAATCAACAATTGTACAAATCTTACCTTGCGGTTTAATCACGTCCGTTATTGTTTTCCAATACCCCGCGATATTTGTTAAACAAAGTACATAATCAACATTGTTGTGGCCTATTGCATCCAATTGTTCAGCAATATCTTCATAATGATTAATTGTGTGATCCGCACCACGTGCTTTACACCAGTCGGCACTTTCTTCGCGTGAAGCTGTCGCAATAATTTCAAGATTCCCAAGCTTTTTAGCAAGCTGAATTGCAATTGAACCAACGCCCCCTGCTCCGCCAATCATCAAGATTGATTTACCGCCATCTTTACCACCTTTTGAAACACCAAGGCGTTCAAATAATGCTTCCCATGCTGTAATCGTCGTAAGCGGCAATGCTGCAGCATCAGCAAACCCCAGCGAAGTTGGTTTCTTCGCGGCAATTCGTTCATCAACAAGTTGGTATTCGCTGTTTGATCCGGGTTTTGTGATACATCCTGCATAATAAACTTCATCACCGACATTAAACATACTGACATCATCGCCAATCGCTGAAACAACACCTGCAGCGTCCCACCCCAGAATACGTAACGTTTCATCAGGATGTGGGCGCTTTCTTATTTTAGTATCTACGGGGTTTACCGAAATTGCTTTAACATCTACAAGTATATTACGCTCTGTGGCTTCCGGTTTATCAATTTCTACATCTAAAAATGCTTCATCTTCGTTCACTTGAAGCGCTTTATATGATCCAACAGCTTTCATTAATTCTTCCTTATTATTTTTATAAAATCAGATAACAACAGTTATATAACATGATTATTTTTTAAAAAGACTTTTTTTAAACATCATTTTCTGCTTAATTGGGGCACATAAAGTTTTTTGAGGCAAAATTCTACAGGGATCATTCAAAACCATGAAAAAAATAATCATTTCAATTCTCGCATTTTCATTATTAAGCGTCGCTGCAAGTGCTGATGCACTTAAGGAAAAAATTATTCCAATGCGTGAACGCGCCAAAGTAATAGATGATCTTTTAAAACATCGCCTTGATACATTGGTCCCTGAATTAATGCGCCGTGAAGGTATTGATGCCTGGGTGATCATGTCACGCGAATATAACGAAGATCCAGTTTTAAAAACCATGCTTCCGGCTACGTGGTTAAGCGCACGTCGCCGTACGGTTCTTATTTTCCTTGATCATGGCCCTGAAAAAGGCGTTGAGCGGCTCGCTGCGGCTCGCTACGGCGTTACAGACATCTTTAAAGGAAGTTGGAACCCAGAAGAACAGCCCGATCAATGGCAACGCATCGCTGATATACTTAATGAATTCGATCCCAAAAGAATTGGCCTTAACTATTCTGATGACTGGGCACATGCGGATGGTCTTGTTTATTCAGAACGCCGTGATTTTATAAATGCAATTCCGGATCGCCTACGTACACGTCTTGTTTCTGCTGAACGACTTTCCGTAGGCTGGCTTGAGACCCGCACTGAAAAAGAAATGGAAGTTTACGAGCATGTTATGGACGTTGCACACAGTATTATTGCCGAAGGTTTCTCAGGAAAAATTGTAACACCAGGCGTAACAACCCATGAAGATCTAAAATGGTGGTACCGTCAACGTGTGCGTGACCTTGGACTAACATCATGGTTCCATACAACCATTGAATCAGAGCGTTCGGATGCGTCCAAGAAACATATTGCTGACAATAACCTTGATCCAGGCGTGATTTATAAAGGCGATCATGTTCATATTGATTTTGGGATTGCTTATCTTGATCTTATGACGGACACACAACAAAATGCTTATGTGCTTCGTGATGGCGAAAGTGATGCACCGGATATTTTAAAAGAAGCGCACCGAAAAGGAAATCGCCTTCAAGACATCCTGACAAATCATTTCCAAGTGGGCAGAACCGGCAATGAAATTCTTCTATTAACGCGCGAGCAATCCATTGCGGAAAATATTGGTCCTAGCATATATAGCCATCCTATCGGACTTCATGGCCATGCTGCTGGAACGACAATAGGCATGTGGGATAAGCAAGAAGGCGTGCCAGGTAGCGGAGATTATCCATTACATGCAAACACGGCTTATGCAATCGAGTTAACAGCATACGTTGATATTCCAACATGGAGCAGTGAACCATTTAAAGTGAAACTTGAACAGGATGCTTTTTATGATGGAGAGACCACCAATTATATCAATGGTCGTCAAACCAATTACCACATCATCGATCCAAAAGAAGGACAGCCGGATGAGGGCAAAGTAAAAATCAATAACTAAGATTTTTTACTTATTAAATCAGTATTAATCCTTTGCATGTTATCAAAATGATACGGCAAAGGATTTTTGCTATTAGTATATATTAAGTTGGAAAAGTTACATGCAGGCAAAAACGAAAAGATTGCTTTATATGGCCTTTGGGTGGGCAATGTTCATTCTTGGTTTTATTGGCGCCTTCTTGCCTGTTCTTCCGACAACACCATTAATGATATTGGCGCTTTGGGGCTTTTCAAATGGATCGGAAAGCGTCCATAATTGGCTCTATAATCATCCGAAATTTGGTCCATCATTGCAACAATGGGATCAGCACCGTGTTATTCCCTTGAAAGCAAAAATGACCGCTCTCATAATGATGTGTATTAGTGCCAGTTATTTAATATTCTTTTCAAGCGCCCCCACAATTGTCATTATCATTTCACTCGGACTTATGCTCTTTGGTATTCTTTATGTGCTGAGCAAGCCAAGCACACACCGCGAAGAATAAAGGCTATTATAGGTTTAATTCCATATAATAATCTGATCGCGAGTATGGGCTCTCGTCCTTAGGGGATAATCTCTTAAATCCATATTTTTTATAGAGTGTAATTGCGGGTTTTAAACTGCTATTGGTATCCAGAAAGAGTGTCTCCCCCCCCCTTGCTTTAAAGCGTTCAAGCACCTTTTCAACTAGTATATTACCAATTCCCAATCCCTGTGCATCCGGTAAGACGCCCATTTTGCTTAATTCAAATCGTATTGGGGAATGTTTTTTTAATGCGATTGCACCTACGGGCTTTCCATTTAACAATGTAAAATAAATTTCACCACCCTTATCAAGCACATATTTTTCCGGATCACTTAGATTGATAATATCTTCTTCTTCCATAACGAACAGTTTTTCAATCCATTGTTGATTAATATGGCGCCATGCGTCTTTATATTTAATGTCATATGGGACAGTTTCGATCTTTTGATCAGGCTTTTTATTTTTAAAATCATTATAACGTTGCGTGAACGACTTATTCTTTAATTCACTTTCATAGTCATCCAAGGCATCTAGAATATTATGATTACAGTTTTTAAGGACATCGGACATGGCCCGCTCTGCAACCTCCCAAATAGGAATTAACTTTGAAATAAGTTTCTCACCTCGGTCACTAAAAACGACTATTTTGCTGCGCGCATCTTCTGCAGTTCTCAGTAATAGATAATTTTTGCTCGATAGCTTCTTCACAGTCTGACTAACTGCCGAATGGGATAATCCCGTTAATTTCTGCATGTCTGCTATCAATAAAGGGCCCTTTTGATGTAAACAATAAAGGATCGGAAATTCACGCATTCTGATATCTGCGCCCTCTTCCTTAAAAATTTTATCCATTTCAATGCTTAGCATTTCGAAAATGCGACGGCACCGCGTTCCAATACCAATTTCTTTAAAAATCTCGTTCTTCATGGGGCGGCCTACCCTTTTTATTATTAATGTAACTAATTATATAAATATTTATATAATTAAATTTAAATAAAAAAGAAAGTTCTTTTTATAAAATTGACTAGGAATATGAGGTATTAATCACTATATAAGCTCTAAATTAGAATTAATGGAATGGGACCGTTTTGGAATATATTCAAGTAATAGCAGGACTGATATTACTCGTGACCGCTGGCGATGTGCTTATTCGCGGCGCTGTCTCTACTGCTGAAAATTTCGGTCTAAGCAAGCTTGTTATTGGGTTAACGGTCATTGCCTTTGGCACTTCAGCGCCAGAAATGGTAGTTGGGATTGATGCCGCGCTTGCAGGCGTACCGACAATGGCCATTGGTAATGTTGTTGGCAGTAACACTGCAAACATTCTTCTTGTCATTGGGCTCCCTGCCATTATTTATCCTTTTGTTTGCGACAGTGATGAAGTAAAGCGAAATTATTATATTATGCTTTTTGGTACAGTTCTCTTTATGCTATTATGTTTCACTGGTCCCTTAACCCATTTCCATGCCACATTTTTACTGATTTTCTTATTTTCCTTTCTTTATAGCTCATATAAAAATGGGCGAATTGATACGTCACTAGCAAGCGACAAAGAAGAAATATCAGAGCATGCATATGAAACGCTCGATGAATTACCGGAGAAACCACTTTCGACGGGACGAGCCACACTTTATATTGTAACTGGCTTAGCCGGATTAATGTTTGGTGCAGATATTCTTGTGGATGGTGGTGTTGTTATTGCACAATCATATGGTATTTCAGAAGCCGTTATTGGTCTGACTATTATTGCGATTGGTACAAGTCTACCTGAACTTGTTACTTCTATTATGGCCGCGCGGCATGGACACGGAGATGTGGCATTAGGCAATATTATCGGTAGTAATATATTTAATTTATTTGCAATTATGGGCGCCACTGCGTTCGTTGCAGATGTTCCAGTACCGCAAAGCTTCCTCACTGTGGACTTATGGGTTATGGCACTTGCATCATTTGCTCTTATCCCATTCATTCAATGGAAAATACGCTTTAACCGTGTAATAGGAATCTTATTTACTGGCGGTTATATCACTTATATATATATGCTTGGTACAGCCTAAGAAAGAATAAAACGATGACTAAATCAATTCATAAAAGCAATATGACCCCGATTAAATACGCAGACGCAACAAAAAGCGTTCGTCATGTATTTGTACGCGATCTATTATTAGAAAGTTCAATCGGAATTTATGATCATGAAAAGATTCGTACTCAAAAGATACTCGTCAATGTCGACCTTTCCGTTACCGAAGAAACATCACCATTAAAAGACGATTATGAAAATGTCGTTTGTTATGAAAAGGTTGTTAAAGCCATTCAAAACATCGTTAATTCCGGCCACGTAGAATTGGTTGAAACCCTAGCAGGAAAAATTGCGGATATGAACTTAATTGATCCACGTGTCATTGCCGTTCGCGTGAGGGTCGAAAAACTAGAAGCAATTGAAAACACAAAAAGTGTTGGCGTTGAAATTGAACGCTACAAAAATTAGTTATATATTTATTTTACAACCGAATTACAACTATTACACTTTTGTTAAATCATTGAAATTACAGCATATTATTTTTTGTTACAATTTGAACTAATCGTCAAAGTTGTTAACATCTGAAAAAATAAAATATTTTTCTAAAAAAAAGGCTTTACAAGTTACATATAATAACATAGCCACATCTGTAAATTAATAATAATCCATTAAAATCAACAACTTAATATGTATGCCTAAAAAATGGGCAAAACGGTAAAAAATCAATAGTTCTGCGCTCTTATCCTTCCTATAAAAACTTATACACTAAGTTATCCACAGATTCCGTGGATAAGTTTTTTAACTTTTTTCTTGACCTCTATTAGTCATTGATTCATCACGATATTTACATTTTATTTACTATAAATTTTGTTTTCTTCTTCTTATTCAAAAAATAAAAAGCTTTGATCAATCGCAATCGTTAGATATAAATTAATTCATGATCGACGGCGTAAAAATCATTAAATCTTATCTTAAAAACCTTGGTTCCCAACCAGGCGTTTACCGTATGATTGATGATAAAGAAAATGTGCTTTATGTCGGTAAAGCTAAAAACCTTTCAAACCGTGTAAAAAATTACACAAATTTAAAGGGGCTTTCGCACAGAATTGCGAAAATGGTGTCCCTCACCCGCAGTATGGAATTTGTCACAACCCATACCGAAGTAGAAGCATTATTACTCGAAGCCAATCTGATCAAGCGCTATAAGCCACCTTATAATATTTTGCTTAGAGATGATAAATCCTTTCCTTATATTCTAATTGATACCACACATAAAAGCCCACAAGTTTTAAAACACCGTGGTGCAAAAAAAAGAGAAGGACACTATTTCGGGCCCTTTGCATCTGTGGGCGCTGTTAATGCCTCTTTAAATATACTACAGAAAGCTTTTTCCCTTAGAACGTGTAGTGACAGTATTTTTAATAGCAGAAGCAGACCCTGCCTTCTTTATCAAATTAAGCGATGTTCCGCGCCATGTGTCGATAAAATCTCCGAACAGGATTATAATGCGTTGGTTGATGAGGCGCATGATTTCTTAAGCGGCAAAAGTGATGCGATAAAAAATCGTTTTACAAAGAAAATGGAAAAAGCCAGTAAAGATCAAAATTACGAACTGGCCGCCGTATATCGTGACCGATTAAAATCACTTGCCGCAGTGCAAAGCAGACAGGATGCAACAGACGGCAAATTAAACGAAGCCGATGTGATTGCTGCCTATAAACAAGGTGGACAAACTTGTGTGCAAGTCTTCTTTTATCGGGGCGGCCAAAACTGGGGTAATAAAGCATATTTTCCAAGACATGATAAAGACCAGCATGTTGATGAAATATTACCTGCATTTATCAGTCAATTTTATGAAAATAAATTACCCCCTAAGAAAATATTCATCAATAACACCATAAAACAAAAAGCATTACTCGAAGAAGCATTAGGGATTAGAACAGACCGCAAAGTACATATTACAATGCCGCAGCGGGGGAGTAATCTATTACTTGTCGAAATGGTTGAAAAAAATGCCCGTGAAGCTCTAGAGCGAAAAGTAGCAGAAACATCATCACAAGCAAAATTATTAGCGGGTGTTGCAAAACTATTTGACCTTGAAGCTCTACCAGAACGAATAGAAGTCTATGATAACAGTCATATTTCAGGTACCAGCGCATTGGGTGCAATGATTGTGTCTGGCCCGGAAGGTTTTGATAAAAAATCATATCGAAAATTTAATATTAAATCTGAAAATATTTCGGCCGGTGATGATTTCGCCATGATGCGTGAAGTATTATCGCGCCGATTTAAGCGTCAATTAAAAGAAGATCCCGATAGAAGCGCGCCGACTTGGCCCGATTTACTTTTAATTGATGGTGGCAAGGGGCAATTAAGCTCGGTGATGGAGGTTTTAGAAGATCTCGGCATATCAGACATACCCGTTGTTGCAATTGCCAAAGGTCCTGACCGCAATGCGGGACGTGAAGATTTTTATTTACCAGGGAAAGCGCCCTTTAAACTTGCACCAAATGATCCTGTCCTCTATTTTCTTCAAAGGCTACGTGATGAATCCCATCGCTTTGTTATTGGCTCACACCGAAACAAGAGAATCCAAAAAATTCATAAATCCATTCTTGATGATTTGCCGGGTGTGGGGGCAACACGGAAAAAAGCATTACTTCTCCATTTTGGTTCCGCAAAAGCCGTTGAAGGCGCTGCAATCTCTGATCTACAGAAGGTAAATGGCATCAGCAAGGCTCTCGCCACACAAATATATGATTATTTCCACCCTTAAGTGACAAAGTCATTGCCATACGTGGTAATATTTATAAAATCAGATTCGATTATAACGAAAATGAAAATTTATGAATAATTTAGCAAATATACTCACATTCTCTCGGATATTAATGATCCCAATGATGGTTGCTTCCTTTTATCTATTAAAAGGTGATCTAAGCAATTGGGCAAGTTTTGCGATTTTTACCACGGCCGGAATAACCGATTTCCTTGATGGGTATGTTGCCCGTAAATTCAATCAATCGTCAAACCTTGGCGCATTTATGGATCCAATTGCAGATAAGCTTTTAATCGCCGCCGCATTAATGATGATGGTCGCATTTAACCGTATTGAAGGATATTCAGTAATTGCTGCTATCATTATTTTATGCCGCGAATTTGTTGTTTCCGGATTACGTGAATTTCTCGCGGATTTAAAAGTAAGCATTCCTGTAACATATCTGGCAAAATGGAAAACAACCATTCAAATTTTTGCCCTTGGTTTCTTGCTAGTAGGCGATGCAGCACCCGACTTTATCCCTGCCCTGATGATTGGCGATTGGTGCCTTTGGGTTGCCGCACTTTTAACTTTATATACCGGATATGATTATTTGAAATCCGGCCTTAAACATATGTGAGCGAATGATGAATATTTTATACTTCGCCCTTATTCGTGAAAATATTGGCCACTTTTCAGAAACAATCGATTTACCGAATGATATTAATAACGTAAATGGCTTGATTAATTATCTCGAACAAAAAGGTGATAACTATAAAGCGGCTTTTGCACAGTCCGATTTAATTCGTGTCGCCATCAATCAAGAATATGTAAATTTAGACCATCCAATTTCCAATAACGATGAAATTGCCTTTTTCCCACCGATGACCGGAGGATAAAATGCACATCTCTGTTCAAGCCGATGATTTTAATATCGCTGATGAAATTAATGCACTTAGCAAAGATCGTACGGATATAGGGGCCATAGCAACCTTTACCGGTCTAGTTCGTGACATTCATGGTGAAAAAGCTATTAAAAGCATGACACTTGAACATTTCCCCGCAATGGCAGAACAAGAATTAGAAAAAATTGGAAATGATGCAATAAATAGATGGCCTATTGAAGGCCTTACCATAATTCACCGCTATGGAAAGCTGCTCCCCGGGGATCAAATTGTTCTGGTAATTACAACCTCTCATCATCGCGAGGCCGCCTTTAATGCTGCACAGTTCATAATGGATTGGTTAAAAACCGATGCCCCTTTCTGGAAAAAAGAAGAAACAGACGAAGGCACACATTGGGTCGCCGCCAAATCAGATGATAATGACAAGAAAGATCGCTGGAAATAAATTATTCCGCGTCACTCCATACGGCAAACTCATTACCGCTAGGTTCTTTAAAATGGAAACGCCTGCCTCCAGGAAAATTACTATCAAAAAATGCTTTAATTTCATCATCACGGCTTGCTGAATGGAATGATTTAGCCCCTGCGAGCGCCGCCGCATCCAGTGCGCCGGAAAGTTGAGACCTATATAAATAGGCACGCCCTAAATCAACACCGACCCCTAATAGCCCAACAAGTAAAGAAATTAAACCCGTCTGGATTAAAATACTGCCACGTTCTTCATTTCTTAGCTTATTAATAATGTCCGTAATAATCTAATCTTCCCTCAATAGATACTGGAATCACGATTCCAGCGTTATTTAAGAGAATTCTAATAGATAAATATTAATAAAAGACGAATTCTAGTTGCAAATTTAGCTAATATTTAATTGAAATTTGCTTTATTGGGCCTCATATACACCACGCGCAATCGCACGCGCCATGACATCTGCGGCTGCGGCCCCAATTTCCCCCAACCTTCTTGATCTATTAGGACCTTCAGGGATCTCTTTAGTTCCCCCCGAAATACAGAAAATCGTATCGCCGTCTGATGGCATATGCACTGGACGAATAGCACGTGCAAAACCGTCATGCGCCATCATTGCAACACGTTTACATTCAGCAGATGTTAATTTCGCAGATGTGGCGATAACGCCAATTGTCGTATTGGTTCCCGGCGTCATACCGCCCATCTTGGTATCTTCTGGAACCGGTGTAATTGCCGCTTCTTGATCAGGATTTGACTTTTGACCACCAAGTTCATCACCAATGGCAAAGGGTTGCGCCCAAAATGTTTCACCGTCTGGCATATATGTGCTGCCAACACTATTCACTGCGACCAAGGCGCCAACCATCAAATCATCACCAAGATCAATGGATGCGGAACCTAATCCCCCTTCTTTATTGCCGGAACGCGCGCCTAGCCCTGCGCCACTATTTCCGAGCTTAAAATTATCTGATGTGTTCTTTAACGCTTCAATACCAAGATCATGATATGGGGTTTCCATTCCCCAGTTCTTATCACCACCATTAACAAGATCAAATAGAATGGCCCCTACAACAATCGGTACGGCTGGCATGTTTGGGGTAAATTTTAAACCAACCCCTTCTTTTGACATGGCTTTTGCGACACCATCACCTGCTGCTAATCCGAAAACGCTGCCACCAGATAATACAACGGCATCTGCGCGTCCAACCAAATTTTCGGGGCTTAACACCTCAACATCACGTAACCCCGGTCCACCACCACGCACATCAACACCGCCAGTAACAGAATTAGGACAAAGAAGCACTGTTGTGCCGGTTCTAACCTTTTCATTAACCGCATTTCCTACGGTTATTCCTTCAACATCAGTGATTAAGTTCTTTGGTCCTGGCTTATACATGCTTTATCCAATTGTTATTTAATATGAGTAGCTTACCTAAATACAGCGGCCGCCGTCAACTTCCATGGCTACGCCCGTTACCATACTGGCGTCGTCTGAACAAAGGAAACACGCAGCATTTCCCATATCTTCTGGTGTTGAAAATCGCCCAATCGGAATTGTTGAAAGAAATTTTTCCCTGATCTCCGGTGTATCTTCACCCATAAATGTTTTTAAGAGCGGTGTATCACCGGCCACAGGGTTAATAGCGTTTACCCTGATCCCAAATGGCGCAAGCTCAACTGCCATGCCGCGTGTCGCTGTAATCATCCATCCTTTTGACGCATTATACCATGTTAAATTGGGACGCGGGCTTACACCACCCGTACTTGCGACATTTAAAATGGCTCCCGAACCCGCTTTTTTCATAATAGGAACAATGAATTGTGCCATATTGAACACGGATTTTGCGTTAACTTCAAAAATTCTATCAAACACAGTTTCGCATAATTCATCAAGAGGTTGCGGAATATGGCCAATTCCTGCGTTATTTACCACAATATCAATAGTGCCATATTTCTCCATGACATTATCCACCATGGACTTAACGCTTTCGCCATTCGCAACATCAACTTCAATCGCAAGTGAATTATCCCCAATTTCATCTGCGAGCGACGTTGCAAGCTCAATATTTAGGTCCGCAATAACGACTATAGCGCCCTCTTCGGCAAATTTTTTAACAATTCCTGCACCAAAACCGGATGCGCCGCCAGTGACAATTGCAATTTTTTTATTTAATTTCATTTATTTATAATGCTTTCTTAAAGTAAATTATCCATGATTTACAGCGACCGTTTTAAGAACAGAAAACCCGTAAAGTGCCTCAAATCCTTTTTCTCTACCGAAACCAGACTTTCCAATGCCGCCAAATGGTAATTCGACACCACCCCCTGCACCATAATTATTGATAAATAGCTGGCCTGCTTTCACAGCTTTCGCCATGCGTAACTGTCGCCCACCATCACGTGTCCATACCCCAGTCACTAAGCCATATTCGGTTCCATTGGCTATTTTAATGGCCTCTTCTTCGCTATCAAACGGTATAACCACCTGAACGGGGCCAAATATTTCCTCCTGGGCTAATTTATGATCGTTTGATACGTCCCTAAATAAGGTTGGACTTACATAGTTGCCATTTTCAGGCGCATCATAAACAATGCTACCTTGCGCCGCTATTTTTAAACCGCTTTTCTCACCCGCTTCAATGTAGCTTTTTACTGTATTTAATTGTTTCGCGGAAATTAATGGCCCAACATCAAGGTCATCAGTGGCCTTTCCTACTTGAAGAGCCTTATATTTCTCGGACATCATCTCAATTAATTTCTCATAATACCGCTTTG
>Ga0255769_10001342_pt1 | contig 28390 bp, 20 predicted proteins | sample 041ome_9_FD_179637 | JGI IMG/M metagenome (GOLD analysis project Ga0255769, IMG submission 179637) | Coastal salt marsh microbial communities from the Groves Creek Marsh, Skidaway Island, Georgia - 041413US metaG (version 2) | ecosystem: Environmental > Aquatic > Marine > Intertidal zone > Salt...
TTTTTGCCTCTCTCGCGCCGCCGCCGCTAAGCGCAACTGCGCGTCGTGCATCTCTTTGATCTTTTGCGCTTCTTTTTGCGCTTTGAGATTCGTTTGTTTCGTATCTGATTTGAGCGGGATTTCGGACGACATGTTTTGTTTTGTTTTTTATCGATGCGTGTTTGTTATTGTTTTCTTCTTGTTACTATCCGTCTAGTATCTTTCCTCGTGCAACCGTTCGAGACGTTCTTTATGCGCGCGTGCGTGTGGTAGTAGTGGTAGTAGCGCGCGCGCGAGTATCAAAACCACCCGCCGCTTTCCTCAGAGAGAGAGAAGTGAAGAGTTTTCCATTTCTTTTCCACGATTCACCTAACTAAAAAAAAGCACAGAAGCACGCGCGCACGCGCGCGAAGAACACCCCATCATCATCATCATCATCATCATCATCCGCGCACGTAACAAAAGAAAAAGCTAACATTGATAGTAATAAGAATCGCAGATGAAAAGAGCGATAAAATCGGCGATCAATTTGGCGCTCAGAGTTGCAAACGTGCCGAGGAAGTTTGTGTTGCACAACGTGCGAGCTTTAGGCGTGCACGCCGGCGGTTCGAACGCGATTAATATGAATAGCAACAGCAAGAACAACAACTACGCGATCGTCGGTTTAGGGAACCCGGGAAAACGATTCGATGGCACTCGACACAACGTTGGGTTCGAAGTGATTGATTTTTTGAGCAGCGCGAGCAGAGCTGGCGGGTTGTTGGAGCACACTTCTTCGTCTTCTTCGTCTTCTTTGCGATTGCGAAACAACTCGTCGGTGAGCAGCGAGATATCGGAAGTCGTCGTCGCCGAATTTATAAACAACAACGAAGGGGATGATGGAGACGATGGGTCGAAGAAACGAGTGACGTGCAAAATCGTTCTGGTGAAACCTCAAACGTTTATGAACGTCTCTGGGACCGCGGTGAGGAAAATCATGCGGAAATACCGCGTGCCGATTGAGAACGTCCTGGTCGTCTATGACGATTTGGATACGAAGGTTGGTCAGATTCGGATTAAGAAGTCTGGGTCGCACGGCGGACACAACGGGATCAGAGATATATTGGACATTCCGAGAGTGAAAAATGCGTTTCCGAGAGTGAGAGTAGGGATTGGGAGACCGGAAAACGAGAGCGTGCAAGTCTACGAACACGTGCTGTCGAAGTTTCGAGAGGAAGAGAGAGGGGAGATTGATAAAGCGGTGGAAAAAGCTGCGGCAGCGGTGATAGAGATTTTGCGATTCGGCGTGGACGACGCCATAGCGAGACAGAACGGAAACGTACCAAAGAGGAAAAATAAGAATAAAGGCGGCGGGGATGGGACCAAGAAGTTGAAGGTCAAAGGCGGTCAGCCAGTCGCGGTGGAAATGAAGGTTTCCGAGGACGGAGATAGAGTCGAAGTGGACGTCTTCGCGAGGTCTTCGAGGAAGAAGGTAGTAGCAGAGGTAGCGGTGGTAGCGGACTTAGAAGCTGTGAAATAACAGCATTAATCAATATATATATATATGAATTCATATATGTGCGTGTGTGTGTGTCTGCAATATGTACAATAATGGTTCTAAATCGTGCTATTAATCAATGTCTATTTTTCTCTCTTTTCAATGGTTCCGTCGCTTTTCACGATCAAGTCCGGGTGATGTTTATTGAAAACCTTTGGGTGCGAGCGAGCGAGAGATTTGAACGCGTTCTCGCCGTACACGTTAATAATTCGGTTGTTGCCCATGTTATCATTGCTAATCATCTCTGATTGACTTTTCTTTGCAATTTCCTCGTCTACTTTCGCCACGAAATCTAGTCGAGGGTTCCAGAAATAGGGGATGGACAACCTCGCCTTGTTTTCTACGCTCGACGGAGGCGACAAAACGCGATGCGGCGTGGCTTTGTAATAACCCCCTGTCATAATTTGCAACATTTCTCCAATGTTGACGACAAAGTAGCCATCAATTGGTGTCGCATCAATCCAAACGTCTTTCTCTATTTCGACTTGTAAACCTCCTACGTCATCTTGCAAAAGTATAGAAACGAAACTGGTGTCCGTGTGCGGACCGACACCGAAAGACGATTCGCCAACTTCAATCGCGTTCGGGGGAGGATATTTACAAATCTTCATCTGCATGTTAGGCTGCTCTGCAAACATGTGATCGAAATACGTCTCGTCCAAATCTAGCGAAAGAGCAAGATATTTAGTCAACCGACGACTAATTTGATCCATCCTGTCGATGAACTTCTCCATCGTCTCCTCGAATTCTTTGGATGGATACTGATTCTTACCTATTAAACGCTCGTAAAAGTGCGTCATGTCTTCGCGTCTCTTCGGTGCGCTGTTCACGCCAAACTCCACTTGCTCCCTCGCGTCGACTTTTCCTTTCGTGTTCTCCAACCCTAACGATACATAGCCGCGAAACTGCGGCGAGTTTGCGTAGTCCATCTTCATCTTCTCTCCCATCGAGAGCGCGAAAAACGATTTCGCCGCCTCGAAAATCTCCCTGTTCTCTTCCTCACCAAAAAGACTTTTCGGAGGTTTGAGATAGAAAAAGCCGGATTCTGAACACGCTCGTCGCAAGTCTTTCGCGAACGCATCTCTGCTCTCTCCATTGCTCGCAACGTCGAAATCATCGGGCATGTCCAACAAAGGAAGAGTACGATTATGTTGCGCGCTACATTTCGCTGCAGCCACGTTTCGCCTCTGTCTCCGAGCGCCCGTCGTCGTCGTCGTCGTCGGTAACGGCGTCGTCGATGCCGACGACGATACTCCGGAAACACCTCTCATTTCTAAAAATTAAACTCTCACCTTCACGTTTCTCTTCGCCAACCGGTTGTAGCACTCCACGCTCAGCTCCATCCCAGGGTTCCCTCCAAGTTCCAACAGTTTCAACTTTCTCAGCTTGTAATGCTTCCCAATCGCTTCCACGGTGAGTTTATTATTCCTCAGCGACAACCGCTCGAGATTCGCGCACTTCTCGAACAAACTCTCCGGAACAGAATCTAAGTTATTCCCGCTCAAATCAATCTCCCTCAAGTTCTGCCCGGACTTTTCCAGCGCAACGGCTAACTTACACGCGCACGGCCGCGTCACGCGTTCGCACTGAATATCGCGGCACACGATATCTTCGCTGGAAACCAAATGGAGCTTTGTCGCGGTTCCTTTGAGACGGTTCAGTTCCGCCAGGGATTTCGCGACCACGTCGACACCACCACCACCAACGACTTCTTCTTTTCCCGATGACGACGAATTCGACGACGACGACGCAGAGGAGGAGGAAGAGCGATGACGACGAACGCCCAAAACCACGACGGGAAGTGAGCGCTGTTGTTTTTGCTGCCGATGCAAAAACCCTACTTCTGATGTCGATGCTACCAACGCGCGGATTACTTTCGATGCGAACGATCGCATTTAAAGAGACCGAGAGCGCGTTCGTTTTAGGGAAAATTGGACGAAAGTTTTGGGGAGTTTTGGATAGAAATTGGACGAAAATTCTCCATTATTGCGATAACGCATAGCGCTTTATTAACATCTTCTCTCTCTCTCTCTCTCTGCCGCGAGAAAAGAAGAAACGATGATGATGTTATCGTCGTCGTCGGTGGCGATGATGTCGTCATCGCTCGCGATGATGTCGTCATCGTCGTCGTCGTCGTCTTCGCGACGACAACAACAACAACAAACAGCATTAGTCGGTCGAAGAACGACGCGCTTTCCGGCGACGCCGACGACGAAGGAGTCGTTGTCTTTGTCTTTGTCTTCGAGAAGAATCGTCTCGTCGTCGTCGTCGTCGTCTTTAATCGTCGCGCGCGCGAAGAAAGGAGGAGACGACGACGACGAAGCGGAGAAGAAGAAGAAGAAGAAGAAGAAGGAGAAGAAGGAGAAGAAGGAGAAGAAAAAGAAGAAAAAATCGTCGTCGTCGTCGTCGTCGTCGGATGAAACGAACGAACTGCTGTTGCAAGCGGTGCAGAGCTTAAAACAAGAGATGCAAAAGATGAAGTTAGAGATGCGAGCGATGGAGCCAGAGCGAGAACCGCTCGTAGCGCCGAGCGCGACGGAGGTTATGATGGGTAAAAATGTGAAGAAGAGTAGTAGTAGTAGCGACGAGGAAAACGGGAGCAAGACCGCTTCGCGGACGCAGAAGGAGAAGGACGATTACTTTAATAAAGTCGCGAACGACTTGTTGACGCCGGCGTTGGGAGAGACGATATCGAGTCCAGATGGGATTATCGTCGACGCCGCAAATTGGGCCGGGGATGGAACCAATCGAGGGCACGAGTGGCCTTTGCTGAGAAACGGCGACAACGACGTGTATTTGATGACTTTAGTGCACGCGGCGTTGATGGAAAATGGGTTTTGGTGCGGCGAAGACGACACGGAGGAGATGTATTTCGGGAAAAAGACGGAAGAGGCGGTTGAGTATTTTCAAGGCGCGCATAATCCAGCATTAGAAGTCAACGGCATGGTCAACTCGGAAACGTGGTTAGCGTTGCTCGGGAAAGAGAAATTCGAGTGGGGACCGGCGCCGGGGGCGATTTTAGACGAAGACGTAGCCTCGTGTCGCGAAGGTATCGCTCGAAAAGCGTTCGAGGAGACGCAGAAGAAGTTAAAAGCAGTCTCTACGAAAGAGGACGAAGATCCGTACGGGGAAGACATCGATTCCGGTCCCCCTGCTGAGGATGATTTCATCGATGTGAAAGGCGCCTCCGGCACGTCCGTCGAGTGGCCCATCTTGCGACTCGACGAAGGCGGTTTAGCCGTCCACAAAATGCAATCCATGCTCGCTTCCCTCGGATACAACTGCGGCGAAGACGACGCCGAGTTCTGGTTCATGGGCGTCGACACTCAAAACGCCTTACAAACGTTTCAAGCGTCCGAAATGCTCCCGGAAACCGGCATCGTCGATTTCCAAACCTGGACGAAGCTCTTCGACGCGTGCGGCTTGCAAAACGCGACGGAGAAAACCGTCGAGGAAGCGTTCGCGATGGTCCCCGAGGACGAGTACAGCATCGACAGATCGCCCGGGTGCGAAGGGGAAAACCAAGGCGTCTGGTTGATTGGAGAGCAGAGGTACGAGAATTGCCAGCCTTCGTGAGGAGACTCGATCATTGATTATTCGAGCATGTTTAATATAACACACATACCTATTCGCTTTGAAGACACACACACACACTTACACAAAATCTTCATTCGCGAAACAAACTTTGCGCTTCTCGCCTGAAATATAATAATGCGATAGATACGACTAATATAATCTCGCGGAGACAAGAGAAGAAGAAGAAGACTACGAAAACGTGCGCGCCAGAGCGGTATGCAGTTCGAGAGTGCGTCGTCCGGCTCGAACGGTGGTGCCAATAAAGAAGAAGAACAAGAAAAGTTTCTCCTCTTCTTCGCTCCGAGTTCGAGTGGAAATGTCTCCACCGTTGCGCTCAACGTCAACGACGCGAAGGAGAAAGAAATAGCGACAAAGTTATCCTCCGTGTGCGCGGAGGAACAGAGTGGCTCCTCGGCAATTTTACCGGTGGATTGCGCGCCTAAATCGTCTCTCTCGTCCATCGCGCGATCGCTCGAATCGAAGCGAGTTGAAGATGAAATGGGAAAAAGGTTAGATGCGGAGATGGAGGAGAGCGCGAGGCGAACGCTGGAGCGCTTGTTGTCGCCGCGGCGGGGGGACTTTGACAACGTCGAGACGAAGAAGGATAAAATCGAGAAAATGTTATCTATAGCGTCTGCGAGGAGCGTGAACGTGAACGTGATGCCGAGCAGAAGCGATGGGGGTGGGTTTACCGTTGAAGAAGAAGACGATGAAGAAGGAAGCGGCAAGACGAACGCGGCGAGGCGCGACGACTCGTACACGTTCTTCGGCGGAGACGCGAGTAGTAGCAGATCTGATTTCGTTCGAGGGAGCATAACGAACGCTCCGCATTTGCCAGGTGGAATGCACGAATTAGCGTTGAAGACGGAGAAGTTGAGAGTAGAGAGGAGGCGAAGAGCCCATCGCTTTTGGTTAGAGGAGTATATTGGCTCTCTCGGAGAAGCAGAAGATGGGGGGACCATTTTTAGGGGATGCGCGCCGCCTGGGTTCGAACGGTCCGTCATCACGGGGCGAGAGAGACAAGCGACGGATACGATTGATGCTTTTGACGACGAAGAAGGTGGCGTCCACGTTGGCGAGATTGCCGCGGCGGCGATGGAAAGAGACCAGGAAATGAAACGGAAAGCTGAAAATGCGGCGAAACGATTAGGTATGTTGACTTTTGAGGACGTTCTGGAGAACGATTGGATGGAGTATACTAAAGAAGAGGAGGAGGACGAAGAAGAGGAACAAGATCACGAGGAGGAAGAAGAAGAGGGAAAGGAAGACGGAAGTGAAGATTTAGACGAGGAGGAGGGATACGACGACCCCATCGAAAATCTTTTGAGAGAACACGACCAGCAATCGACGTCTGTGGCTACGCAACTCGCCAAAGACGTTAAAGAAGAGATGAAAAAGATAGAAAAATGGGCAATTACGACTCCTGTGCCCGACGTTGATGCATTTTTCAGATCGACAGTGGGCGACTCGCCGGCAAAGACTTTCTCTTTTGAATTAGATGCGTTTCAAAAAGAAGCCATCTCTCGAATCGAACGCGATGAATGCGTCTTTGTCGCCGCGCACACTTCCGCGGGCAAAACTGTCGTTGCGGAGTACGCTTTTGCATTAGCGCAAAAACGGTGCGCGCGAGCAATTTACACCTCACCAATCAAAACAATCAGTAACCAGAAGTTTCGAGATTTTACTGATGCTGGATTTGACGTCGGTTTACTCACAGGCGACGTGAGCGTAAAGCCTGAATCATCGTGTTTGATCATGACCACGGAAATTTTACGCTCCATGCTCTATAGAGGTGCGGACATCATCAAAGACGTCGAGTGGGTTGTCTTCGATGAAGTTCACTACGTCAACGATCGCGAGCGAGGTGTCGTCTGGGAGGAAGTCATAATCATGCTACCGAAACACGTGGGTATCATCATGCTTTCTGCCACGGTTCCAAACGTCCGCGAGTTCGCTGGCTGGGTAGGTAAAACGAAACGGAAAAAAGTTTTCGTCATGGGCACGAAGAAAAGACCAGTTCCACTCGAGCACGAATTATATTTTGGTGGTGACGACCCCGACAAAGATTTTCATCTCGTCGGCGAAAAAGAACAGTTCTTACCACTCGGCTATCAAAAAGCTCTGAAAGCGAAAGAGAGGAAAGACATGGGCGTGAAAGCGGCGCTGCTGAAAGATCAAGGTTTGAACAAGCAAGAGGTAAAGAAGCCGAACGCCGGTCGTGGGGGCGGGTCTGGTGCTGGCAGCAGAAATCGCACGCACCAACGAGAAGGTTTCATCAAGCAATCCGTGAGAACGACCGGAGGTGGTCAATCGACGAAAACAAACACCGGTAGAAATCAATGGGTTGAGCTCATACGCACGTTGGAGAAGAAAATGTTTCTTCCAATGGTCGTGTTTGCGTTCAGTAAGCGAAAATGCGATTTGCTCGCCGATGGCATCACGGGCATAGATTTAGCCACGGCAAAAGAAAAGCACGAAACGCACATCTTTTGCGAGAAAGCACTGTCTCGATTATCCCCGGCGGACCGAACGTTACCGCAAGTCACGAGAGTTCGCGAACTGCTCTCTCGCGGTTTAGGCGTACATCACGCCGGTTTACTCCCAATCGTAAAAGAAATCGTTGAAATGCTCTTCTGTCGAGGTAACGTGAAAGTTTTATTCTCCACGGAAACGTTCGCGATGGGTGTAAACGCCCCCGCACGTTGCGTGTGCTTTGAATCTTTGCGAAAACACGACGGGCAAGAATTCCGTTTCTTGTTGCCTGGCGAGTACACGCAAATGGCGGGCAGAGCAGGACGACGCGGAAAAGACACCGTAGGCACCGTCATTCTTTCGTGTTGGGACAATTTTCCAACCGAGAATACTTTGCGTAAACTTCTCGTTGGTACTGCAACAAAACTCGAATCGCAATTTCGATTGACGTTTGCGATGATTTTGAACGTGGCGAGAGCGGAAGATTTAAAAGTTGAAGACGTTTTGGCGAGATCTTTTGCAGAGTTTCACGCGCAGAAAACAGTTGGAAATCGGGAGAAAAGACTTCGACACGCGGTCATATCGTTGACGCGAGCGAGAGAGTTAATATCGAAAGAAGCATCTAGGGATCCTTTCAACTGGACGCGAGCGGTGGTGTGTTCTCGGGCTGCCAAACAGCTGGAAGAACTTGGCGAACGCGCGAACGAAGCAATCGTTAAATCCAAAGGTTTTCGGGAAGCGATTGGAAGTCCGGGCAGAGTCGTACTTGTAAAAGACGATAAAGGTGGATTCACGAGATTTGCAGTCGCTTTACGGGTAATCAAGGAAGAAAAAGACGGTGAGGTGAAAAGAAGTGTCGTCGTCATGGCGATTAAGGAGGAAGGTCATGGTGATGATTTTCAAGACGAGGATATCGATGTCTCGGTCGATACGTCAGACGCGAAGAAAGTTGAAGACGCGAGTTGCTCATCAAATCTTCGCCTCGTTTCCAAAAAGAAAAAGGACGACGACGATGACGACGATGACATGTTCGGAGGATTTGGCGGAGGAAAAGGTAAGAAAGGCGGGAAGAAGATGGGAGGAGGAGGAGGGGGAGGAGGATTGAGTAAAGCCAGTTCTAATCAACTGGCAAGTATTCAACCCGCGATATCGGAAGAAAATGCGCAGTTGCCAAAAGATTTACCGTGGAAAAAACGCGCGGGTGGTTTCGATTACGTCGTTTTCGTCATTCGCGATGTCGATATCTACGCAGTGACAGCCTTGAAACTTCAAGACGTGGACGCGTATTCCATTTTAGACGAGTCTTCTCCACCGAGAAAAGCTGATCAGCGCGCAGCTGCGACGCGCGTTTTGTCCGTTCTCGAACACGAAACGAAAAATATTCGAAACAAACAGGAAGACGATACTCCTTCGTCTTCGTTACTTTTGCAAACGCTCGATCCCACGAAAGATTTGAAAATCACCAACGTCGACGATGCAGAGGCCTGTCGACGCCACGCGGAAGCTTTGGCGCAATTACCTGCAAAGCCTGATGTGGATTCGAAAACGTTATCTCAATGGTCGAGACTTCTAGATTGCGAGAGACATTTGCTCCATCAAATCGACCAGTTGAAATTCGGTCTGTCTGATGCGAATTTAGCGCTCACGCCTGATTTTGAGACGAAAACGAGAGTGTTGAAACACATGGGCTACCTCGACGAAGCGAGAGCAGTGACTCTGAAAGGCCGCGTAGCTTGCGAGTTATCCACCGGTGATGAGTTGATTGGAGCAGAAATCGTTTTTGGCGGGTGCTTGGAGAAATTGACCCCTGCAGAAGCTGCGGCTTTACTCTCGGCGTTGGTGTTTCAAGAAAAGAACGCATCTGCACCAGATTACGACGCGTTACCTGTGAATCTGAAAGACTCCATCGCCCTTGCGAATACTTTGGCTATTCGCGCGGGAGATATTCAAAGAAATTTCGGTCTTGCCGTCATTGGCGACGAGTATTGTGCGGAGAACTTAAAGTTTGGTTTAAGCGAAGTCGTTTATAGATGGGCGATGCTCGATCCATTCTCCGAAATTTGTCAATTAACGGATGTACCGGAAGGCACGATCGTGAGAACCATCACGCGATTAAACGAAACGTGTCGAGACGTCAAAAACGTCGCCCGAATAATCGGCGACGCGAGTTTATCGCAAAAAATGGAAGACGCGATGGCCTTGATTAGAAGAGACATTGTCTTCAGCGCGAGTCTGTACATTGGTTCTTGATTAGAGCAGCATATATTCGTAGTTCTTTAATGTGTTTTGTAGTAAGTAGTATATAGTATATTAAAATAGGAATGGTATCGAACGACAAAGTATCTCTCTCATTGTTTTTGCTTTTGCTTTTGCTTCTTTCTCTCTGTCTTTACCCGAGCTTCTTCAATTCCTTCTCAAAAATCTCCGACAGTCGCTCCGCGCACTCTCGCACGCCCGACGGATCCCCCGGTTTATTATACACGTACGCATTCCTAAATACCGTTCTCACCAACGCTACAAACTCATCCGGCGTCTCAATCTGACCCGCGTTCAACTTTGTCTCAATCGTTCTTAAATCAATCGGGTGCTTGATAATCACCGGATAATCCGGAATATTCAACACCTCCCAATTGACCGGCTCGAGAAACGGCCACGCCAGTTTCCTCGCCGCCGTGCACTTCTTCAAGATTTGTTGACACGATTTCTGCCACCTCCTCTTCCCAGACGACAGAGGAACGTTCCACTCGCAAAGATCCGGATGCGTCTTCTCCATTGCTTTTTGCTCCGCATCCGTCAGCGGACGTCTCGTCCCGTCCAACTCGACTTTTATCAACTTATACGGCTGAAACGGAGAGGCGGAATTCAAAGGCGCGATTTGCGCTTCCGTTTCCCCAGGCGCTGGTTTCGGCGCGCACACCGCGCAATCGCACCCCGGTCGAGGCGGCGGCGGCACGCACGTTTCTATGGCTACTTTCGTCGGTTTTGTCGCTGCGGGTACCGCCGCTGCTGCGTCTGTCATCTTTTTTTATCAGAAGTGTGTGTTAGTGTGCAATTGAATTTTTCGCGGGATCGACGTCGAAAAATTCTATTCTATTTCTACTCTTCTCTCTCTCTTGTCTCTCTCTCTTGTCTCTCTTCTCTCTCTTCTCTCTCTCTCTCTCTCACTCGCGCGCTCTTCTTTAATGCGAACGGTGCGAAACGCGCGGACGATGAATGTCTCTCTCTCTCTCTTTTTTACGAGAATAGAAGAAACAGTGACGCGAATCGTGCGCGCTTTCTTCTTCTTTCTTTCTTCTTTTTTGTTGCTCCTGAATTAGGGTTTAAGGACTCAACCTAACGAGAAACGAAGACACGCAGAGAGAGAAAACTTTTCATTTTTCTTCGCACGTTGACGAAAGAAGAAGAAGAGAACGCGCGCTCGGCGGCTCTCCCAACAATCGCCGGAGACAGAGAGAAATAAGAAGAGCTCGGTGAGAGAGAGAGAGAGTAATCGCGAATCGAGCGCTCTCTTCTTTTTGAACGCACGGAGAGAGAGAAGTTTTCTCCAAAAGAGAGAGAGAAGAGCGTTGAGATTTTTGAAATCGGCTTCTCTCTCCGCTCCAAAATTAAAAAGAGAGAGAGAGAGGCACGATTACGGTTCTCGCGGATAAAACGAACGACGGCGCTTTCGCTGCGGGAGGAGGAGGCATGACCACCACCACCACCCAACAGCAGCAGCAGCAGAACCGCGTCGGTAACAATAATAACGTCGTCGACGAGGATTCTCTCCCGCCGTCGACGAAACGACTGTGCGTTTTCCATTTTTTTATAGATTTTTTTCTCTCTTTTGACTCACCTGTGTGTCTCTCTCCATTTTTGAAAATTGAAATCAAAATACACGCACGCGCGCGCGAAAACAGAAAATGCGAGTTGGACTTGGAAGACACCTCCGACAACGTCATCAACTACAAAAAGCTCGTCAAGGAACAAACCGGGATATCGGTGAAAGAGCAGAAGAAGCACAAAGAGGAAAAGCGAGGAGGAGATGGGGGCGCTGCTGCTGCCGCGGGAGAGAAGGAGAGAGACGGGGGTCCCGCCGGGGCGGCGCGAGCGGATAGGATGTTGGAAACGAACGGAGGCGGCGGGCACATGGCGGCGGTTATTCGGAGGATAGAGGCGCTGTATCAAGGTGGAGTGCAAGCCGGGGACGATAGCGATTCGTCTTCATCCGAGGAAAGTTCGGAGGAGGAAGAGAGCGAGGAAGAGGAAGAGAGCGACGATGGTGAAGAAGACGGGGAGAAGGGCGAAGGAGAGGAGGATGGAAGCGAGGACGACGACGACGACGACGACGACGACGATTCGAGCGGGTCGGAGATGGAAGACGACCATCCGATGAGAACGCCCGGGGGGACGTTAGTTGCACCTTCCTCGAAAGAGAAGAAAGCGAACAGAGATAAAGGTGCCGGCGGTGGTGAAGAGAATGCGAATAACGACGAGACCGCGAAAAGCGCGCCAGGGAGCGACGAAAAACAAGAAAAGAAAAAGAAAACCAAGAAGAAGGATAAAAGCAACAAGCGACGCCGTCGTGGTGACATCGATTGGTACGACGTCGACGACGACTGGATCGACGACGAAGAGTTGGACGAATATTTCGACCGAGATGGGAGGAAAACGAAACATTCGGGTTTCTTTGTGAACAAAGGAGAAATTCAAAACGTCAACGCCGACGGCACGACACCGGTGAAAGGCGAAGTTGAATTGACGTACAAACAGAAAGAACAGCTGAGACTAGAAGCGGAGGCCAGAGGGGAGAGAGTATGTGGTCGCGGCTTTACTATTAGTTGGACGGAGGCTATGCTCAACGCGTTGAAAGAAGCGGTGGAAGAATTTGGTCACGCATGGGCGCACATCGTGAACTTAGCTTCGACGACGGAGAAATACGCACCTTTGATTGGTTTGTCTAAAGATCAAATGACGAGAAAGTGGATGAATATGCGGGAGGAAATGATTGCGAAGGGCATCGAGCCACCCGCGGCATTTGTGAGTTCAGTGGGCACGAAAGTGAGCAACCCGACGATTGGCCGCCGACCGCAACCGATTGGCGAGTGGAAGCCGGAAGATGAGAACGACCCAGAACTAGTTGAAATCGTAATATCGATTGCGAAGCTCGCCCAAATCTTTAGCGGGAAAATAAACGACGACGCGAACGAGTTTGGTTTGGGTAACGCCACGAGAACGGATAAACAAGAAAAGTTGAACTCAAAAATAGAGGAGTTTTGTATGAGAGCGCCGAAAGAGCTTTTTAGCCCGTTTTTGTCCAGGGCGATGGTGATGTATTTGTTGACACAGATCGAGTTTGTTTGGACAGAAAAAACGCTCCGAGACAAAATGAACAAGTACTTCAGAACGGCGAATCCAGGTTATGAACCCGTGAAACCCACGGATGAAGAGGGGGGAGGAGCAGAAAATGCTACCACCGCGGGCTTTTCTTCGCCGAACACTCGCTCTGTGCGTCCAACGCCATCAAACTCGGCGCGTCCGACACCAATGAAAGCAGCTTCAAGATCGCCAGCCGTTGCGGTTCATTTTGACGAGACTTCCAACGATTGGATGACGGACACTTGGAAAAAGAACTTTGAGGAGTTCAAAAAACGATGCGAGATTTGCCACGCGAACATCCAAAAATCAAAGAAACCGAACGAGTGGGTGTTTGACACGGACTCCACCGAAGCGTTCCTGAAATTGGTCAAAACGCAATTTCAAAATCCAGGCAATGGCCCCGGTAAAGGGAAGTTCAGTAGCATCGTCTACGCAGCAGCAGTCAAAGCGATTCCGGAGATGTATAACATGCACGTTGCAAACATGCGAAACAAATACAGCAATGAAAAGCAAAAGGTAGCTCGCATGGTCATTTGAAATAATAATAATCAATAAAAACACTTTCCACACATTAATTGGATACTCATACACGATTTACAAATGATCATTGCTATCTTCATCAACAATCGTGATCCTCTTCACTTTTCTCAATACTTCATCAAAGGCGTGACTCGCGCCTATCTCTAATCGATATTTTTCCTCCATCACCTGTCGCATTTCTTCCTCGTGCTTCTTCTCCAAACCGATCGTGACTTTTTCGTGCTTCCTCGCCTCCTCTCGCATCGCTCGTAAAGCCTCTCGCATCGATTTCATCTCTTTCCGTTCGTGAGCTCTTCGATCTTCCATCTTCTCCAACTCTCTTTTCAGTTTCGTTTCGTTTTTGCGACTGGTCGAAAGCTCGTGTCGTAACGACGCGTTTTGCTTCTTCCAAAACGTCTCAATTTCCCTGAGCGAGAAAAGAACGGTAACGTTAACGCGCAAAGAACGCCGCGGTCGCGCTCACGCGACGCCACCTTCGCGTCCTTTCTCTTCTCCGATCTCGATGTTCAAAACGGTGACTCATGTCTCGCGCAGGTGGTCGCGTTTTGTGGTAAAAAAAATACACACGAAGAAACAAAGAAAAAAATACGCACGAACGAACGCGCGCGCACCTCAACATCCCGTGGCTACACGTCGCCGAACAGTGGAAAGAAAACGACGACGGAGAAGACGACGTCGTCTCTCTGTTCTTCGAGGCACCACCGACGGTCGTCGCCGCCCCGGGAGGAGCTGCTGTTTTCGGTGGTTTCCTCCTCCCGGTCGTCGCCGCGGCGAAAGACATATTTTCTTTTCGAGTTGTTATGTGTATAAAATATTTTTGTGTGTGTGGGTTTGACATTTGATGAGATCTGTGTTTGAATTTTTTTTTTTTTTGACGAAGAAAAAAAAAGCGTTGACCACTCCACTCCGGCTGTCCGGGCGCCGTCAAAAAACTCTCTCTCTCTCCCTCTCTCTCTCTCGCGCAAGCGCGATTAAACAAGAAAGAGAGATGGACAAAACCAACGACGAGGAAGAGGAAGAAAATGATGCGGTCGCCACGATGAAAAAACCGTCGATGCACTTCATCGTCCAAAACGTATCGAAGAAGCACAACATCGGGACCATATGCCGGAATTGCACCGCGTTTGACGTGAAATCCATGCACTTAGTTGGCAACGCGCATTACAACGTTTTTGGTTCGCAAGGTTCGGACGCGCACGTGCGGATTGAACACCATCCGACGCTGAGTGAGTGCAGAGACGCGGTTAAAAAAGAGTTGAAGTGCGAGGAGATCTTAGGGGTGGAGATTACCGAGGAGAGCGTGGACGTGGCAAAGTATCCGTGGAAAGGGAACACGGCTTTTGTTTTAGGAAACGAAGGCCACGGATTGACGCCTCAACAAAAGAAAATCTGCGACGGTTTCGTCTACATAAAGCAATACGGCGTCGGCACGGCATCTCTGAACGTCGCGGTCGCGTCGAGCATCGTCATGCACGAATTCGCAAAGTACCACGACTATTCCGAAAGAGCGCGAGAGGGCGAAAAGTTCGTCGTCGCCGAGAAGCCGCTCCTCAGGCGGCCGAAAGGCGTCGCCGTCGGCGTCGGCTGGACCCCGGAAGACGTGAGAAAAGAAAGGGAATTGAAACGAGCGGAATTGGCAAACGACGACGAATGCGAGGAGGTAAACGTCATAGATTGGGGAGAATAGTAGATGAGATTGTTTTAAATAGACACATTTTTTTAGGTGCGCGCAAAGACTTTAAAAAAGTCGAAGAGACGCTTTTTCGACTCCATTTTTGAATTCTCTTGGCTAGTAAAACACACACACGCGTGCGCGTACCGCGAGCTCAAACAACGCAAACACACACACACACACACACACACATATTCGCGATGGTTTCGGGTTCACCGCGCGGCGTCGATGCATTGGGTCCAAGAGCGAGCGTTGACGACGCCAACGACGAGCGCAATTCGAGAAAACGAGTTGACCTAGTATTATCCGCGACGACTGCAACCGACCCCGACGACGCGGCGAGCACTCGCGATAACAACTCCTCCGCGAAAAGGAATAACGACAGCAGCAGTCCTGCGACGAGGAAAGATTCCGGCAGCGCGTCTTCTTCGGGTCGGGGCGACGGCTGCGACCGAAGAGGAGGAGGAGGAGAAGATGTTGAAGAAGAAGAAGGAAAACAGCAACAAGAGTTTTCACTGTTGGAAGAGGAGTCGGGACGAAGGTCGAAGCGGGCGTCGATTGACGTGGGCGACGAAAGCACTTTGGAACGATATCGACGAATTGGAATGCAACACAAACAAAAACAACAACAAGAAGAAGAAGAAAAAGAAGAAGAGGGAGTAGAGCTCGTCGAAGAGGAGGAAGATGAAGAGAAGCAAATCTCGTCGGCGAAAATTTCGGAGCGGATTAAAGCGCTTTTAGCGCAAACGAGAGACGAAATGAACGATGAGAGGGACGAAGATTACGACGAAGCCGAGGACGATATGTATAACACATGCGTGTATGGAGAGTACGAAAGAGGAGGAGAGAGGGACGATGAGAAGGAGGAGGAAAACGACGCAATTTACGAGACTCTCGTGGAAGAGGAAGAGAATCTGAGCGAGTTATCGAGTAAGTATTCAGAACAGATGAGGGAGGTTTTTATTAATGCGAAGAATGCCGAAGCGATGGAGAAGAAGAAAGGAAAGGCGGCATTTCTGTCGAAGAAAGCTGCGGGAGAAGATGATGTCAAGGCTTTTCCTGCCTCAGCGGAAGAGGGAAAGAAGAAGATGAAGATGAAGAAGAAAGGGTTCTTGACAGGTATCTTCTCGTCGAAAAGTAAGAAAACGTTGTCGTCTGCTGCAGAGTTGGGAGAGAATGACAAATAAATAGTCTTTTGGTCGGTGTAAAATAGTACAATAAATAAATAGCAACACAAAATCATAATCATTACATACTACCGCAGGCTCAGATACTAATTACCGGACCTTGGCAACACGAACCCTTCGTATTTTGACCACATCATGTTGAAAGATGTGTGATACGCGTTGATCATCGGATGATTCACCGAGCCTTCTAAAATCATTACGTTGTCTTGATTCTCCAACACCGCCTGTCTCGTCCAGTTGAAACTCCCGTTCATTAATTTCGTGTTGGAAGTGTAATCTTTTCTACTTTTCCCGGCGTCTATTATGCAGAATTTATGGTGCATGTGCGGCTTCGTTTGGCACCCTTGGCTTCCGACTCTTTCGTCGCATCTGACTTGAATCCCCCTTTTATGATTAAACTGAAACCCTTTGCTCGCACTTCCAAGTTCGTTCAACTCTCGTATATCTGAACCGTTGCTGTCCACGTTATTTGCATCCGTGATGATTCTCACTCGCACGCCTCGCTTCACCGCGTTCGTCACCGCCTGCGCGATTTCGTTACACGTCAATTGAAAAATGCAAATATCGAGCGAAACTTCAGCTGAATTCAAACAGTCCAAAAAGAACGTCAAGTTTGTCTGCGCGTGCGAAAATTCGCACTCTTTCCCTCTTCGGCACGTAAAGTTCGGCACGATGATCGACTTGCACGGCATCGCTTTATCCTACACGTAATAAACACACGGTCAGAACACGCGTTACGGTGGAAAAATAATTTTCAGAATTCATAACACATACCGGAAAGAACAACGCATTTCCCAACGATTTCAAGCTCGCGCCGTTGACGCGAGTGATCTTGTGCGACTTCGAATCAAGCACGACGGTTGAATTCGTCTTTTCTAGTTTAGATTTATACGACGTCGATTCGATCGGTTTCGATGCGCACAGTCCCATTTTAAATGAATAAATAAAGTGTGATTGATGTTGTTCCAATTGAAGTGACGCGTTTCGTGCGGTTCCCTAATACTCCTTTTCCTCGCAGAGGTCGACGTACGACACCTCTGCCAGAATGCGAACAATTAAATATTTTTTTTTGTCGTTTTCCTCGTTCGTCGTCGTCGTCGTGGCACTACTCCGCCGCTGTTTTGGCAGCTTCTTCGCTTCAAAAAAGATTCGCTTCATCGCTTCAAAAAAGCGACTTGGATTTTTGGTTGGACCGGAGCGCTTTTTTTCGCGATTTTCCCGCGATTTTATTCTTCGTGATGTCGATTCATTCACATTTCGACACTTTTACAAAAACTTTCAACCACGGGCGCACATCGCGGAAGCAGCAGCAGCAACAACAACGACGACACCACCACCACCAGCAGCTGCGGAAGCGCGAGAGTGAACGAGCAAGCTCGAAGAACTTTGTCCGAAAAAAAATATCTCAAAAAAGGTTTTCAGAGAGAGTGCGCGCGCGCGAATTTTTGTGGATAAAGATTAGCACATATAAAAACGGGGACGAGCGCTTGAGATAAAAAAACGGACGATGACGACGACGAACGAGGACGCGACGAACGACGAGAGAGCGCAAATTGACATCAAGCACGGGAAATCGATGATTCGCATCGAAATTTCCACGCGAAGCACCATTTTACAGCTGAAGAGAAAAATCGAACGAGAAACTGGGATAGAGCCGATGAATCAAAAGATGCCGAATTTGAAGCTCGGGAAACAGCTGGCGCCGGACGACGCATCGATCGCGAGTTTAGGGAAGCTACCGAATAAGGTGATGCTATTGGGGAAGTCGACAAAGGACGTGACGGAGTTGAAGAATTTGGAGAAAGAAATGCTGGAGAAAGCGCCGGAGATTTTGGATGATTTCGAAAGCGACGTGTTGGATTCGGAGCCTTTGTTGTGTTACTCGGATCCGGTGTACGTGGCGAGGTTAGCAGCAAGGGTGGAGAAGTATAAAGGGTTGAGTCCGCTGAATGAGACGAGAGAAGGAAAGAAGTTACTGGTTTTAGATATCGATTACACGTTATTCGACCACCGAACGCCGGGTGAAAACGCGCAGGAGTTGGCGAGGCCGTATTTGCACGAATTTTTGTCGAGCGCGTACAAGAGATACGACATCGTCATCTGGAGCGCCACGAGCATGTTGTGGATTAAGACGAAAATGCAAGAGTTAGGGGTGTTATCTCATCCGAACTATAAAATCTTAGCGTTAGTGGATTCGGGATCTATGATTACCGTACAAACGAAAGAACGAGGCATATTCAATTGCAAACCGCTCGGATGGATTTGGGCGCAGCCGTGGAGCAAAGAGCGAGGGTACGATTCCAGCAATACCATCATGTTTGACGATTTACGCAGGAATTTCGCCATGAATCCATCCTCGGGGTTAAAAATTAAAGCCTTTCGGAACGCGCACACGAGTCGAGCGACCGATAACGAGTTGAAAAAGTTGAAAGTCTACGTGGACATCATCGCGAGAGAAAACGTAGATTTCAAAACATTGGATCACAAAAAATGGGAGCGATACGTGTTGAAAGTTTTGAAAGAAGGACGGCTATCGGAGCAGGAGGCGAAAGAGGTGAAAGGATTTTGGCCCAACAGCACGGTCGTTCGCGAATTGTTGGCCGAACAGCAACCCGCCGCTGGCACCGTCGCAGCTCAAACCGGAGACCAACAACAAGCGCAAAGAGAGGCCGGAGACGGACAGCGCCAACAACAACAACAACAACAACAACACAGCGGAGGGGGAGGTGCTGGAGGGGAAAGAAGCGAAGGTAGGGACAAAAAATAACGAAAGAGAGACAAAGAGAGTTTTTGATAGAGTAATGATCAATTAGAGACACGCGCGCGAGCAAATTTTTTTCAGTTCATTAAAAGTTGATTTGATGTAATAATACGAAACAAGAACGAGCGGAAGCCGACACAAATTTTATAACAAATATAACTCTTTCCCGTCATCACGCGCGATGTTTATGACGACAACGACGACGACGACGATGAGTTACTCCATTGCAGCGAGCGCTTTTACAAGCAACAGATCTGAGAGATATGCGAAGAATATCTCCTCGAGAAGCCAACAACAGAGAAGGAGATTTTCCCAACGCGCCGTTGGATTATCTTCGTCGTCGCGGGGAAGAAACGTTTCTCCGTCCGCGCTGACGCAACGTGAAGAAACGGGAGAGGAGCAAAAAATGAGTCAGAAACGAGTGCTCATCACCGGATCTACGAAAGGTTTAGGCTACGAACTCGCCAACCAGTTTTTGCGAGAAGGCGATCGCGTGTGCGTCACCTCTCGTTCGAAAGGGAACGTGGACGAAGTCGTCCTCGAGTTGCAGTCGAGATACGGCGAGGAAAACGTATGCGGGATCGCATGCAACGTGTGCGATCACGAACAAGTCGCAGAATTATCGAAACACTGCGTGGAACGATTGGGTGGGATTGATTTCTGGATCAATAACGCCGGGACGAACGGGTACGAGTACAACGATATCATCGATCAAGATCCGAGCACGATCGAAGAGGTGGTGAAGACCAACGCGCTCGGAACGCTGTTGTGTTGTCGAGAAGCGATGAGGACGATGGCGACGCAGACTAAGGATAAGAACGCTCTTGGATATCACATATTTAACATGGAAGGAGCAGGCTCGGATGGAATGGAAACGAGAAAATATGCTGCCTATGGATTCACGAAAGCGGGATTGAGTCAACTCACAAAGACGTTAAACAAAGAGATGAGTTCAAACGAAAAGATGAAAGATAAAATGATCAAAGTACACACGGTAAGTCCAGGGATGGTCTTCACAGATCTAATTTCCAGCGGGAGGTACGCGTTTGGTAAGCAAGGACGAATGTTCGTCAACGCATTGGCGGAACCCGCGGACGTGGCCGCTTCCGGGCTGGTGAGGAAGATCAAAACTGAGCTCGGGAATTCGCAGGGGAAGAAATCGTTGGCGATTAAAATGTTAACTCCGGATGTCGCAGCCGTAAAATTATTTAATCGATTTGTCAAGCAAGTTGGTAAAGATAGGTATTATCCCGAAGAAGAGGAAGAGTGCGAAGATGTGCGGACTGAATGCATCGTCCCCGGTGAGTCTGTACAGTCCACAATGGTACCTGAGGCGCAAATGAAACTAGACGACGAAGAGACTAAAGAGGTTGAAGTCTCAAAAGAGGAAGTTCAAGAAAATCTGAGTCGATAGAAAAATGAACGCGCGAATAGATGCTGCTGTATGTATATGTGTAACTACTTTTTATGAAAACGTTCTTGTTCTACGTTGCTTCCTCTCTCTCTCTCTCTCTGAGCTCGCACCTGTCACGAGCAACAATCTCTCTCCTCTTATCTTTCTCCTTCCGTCTGTCTATTTCTTGCGCACCTCTTCGTTCATGCACTGCGAACATTTTGGAATGGGCATTGAAGCTATTGGCATGAACGGTACAAAGCAAGTCTTTTCGCACTTCCCGCAGTTCCCTTGATACAAGCGCTGCCCAGAAATACTTGAGTGCTTCGTTTTTGTCCATCCGGGTCTAGGCTCCACCGGCGGTCGCGCATCTTCATCGGCGTCGATTATTTTCTTGGTACCCGCAAATTTGCTCGACATGGCATCCGCGGAAGAATCGGTAATCTTCTTCTTCATCGGTGCACCAAAATCTCGTTCGCTCTTGCGCATGACGATTTTTCCTTCCTTGTTGAAAAAATTTTCAACGGTGAATAAGCCGCCGCTCTCGATGGTCTCCTTCGCTTCAAGATCGTACCATTTTTTGAAAGTAACGACCGCGTACATTTGATCCGCCGCATGTTTAGTCGGTCTGACGGTGACATCGATAATTTCGCCGAACGGTGCTAACTCCTTTAAAACTATTTCTTCCGCGAGTTTATGCGCGTGCTTTTGGCGCCTCAGGTAATCCAGCCTCTCTTTCTCAGGCATCTCCTTCACATCTCTGATGTCTGAATAGGATACGTCCAGACCAGCGGCTTGGTAGACTTCATCCAAGACATGCTCGGGCAAATTCGGGATATTCACCTTCGGACCTTCGTATTCAAATCCTTCAGACGATGGAACAATCACAGCAGAAGTAACCGCATGAGAGGTTGATATTTTCTTACCCTTCGCCTTTGCATCTTCCTCCTCCGACGCCGCGGTGCGTTTCTTTTGCTGTTGATGTTGCTTCTTCACCACACTGCGTGGCTCAATCCACTCGTGCATCTTCACCTGCTTCGCAGCTGCCGCCGCCACGGCACCATATAAAGGTGGTTTCCCGGATGCAGGAGTGACCGTAACTAACGCGTTCGAGTAGGCCATCTCCCCTCTTCTTCCGCCCGATCGAATGACATACTCTTTCTCTTCCTCTTCTTCCTCACCAGCTTCATCGTCTTCTTCAATCTCAACCGGAGATACCGGAGATCTTTTGGCGCCATACTTGAATGAATACGAAATGTACTGCCCATCTGGTGTCCCCGGCGACGCTGGCTGCTGATCTCGTCTTTTTTGCTTTGAAGAAGCGGTGACTGCGGCTGTGGTGGCAGTGCGCGAGGTTTGCACGGCTTGCAACTGTTTCAACGTCGCTTCGAATTGCGCGTTGTATTCCTCCGCCCCGCCTGTCGCCGTTCTCGGTCGTTGCAATTGCGTTGATGGAGTTTTAGGACTGTCTCGACGTAACCACGGTTGATCGACGGAACCAATAACGCGCGCTTCCATGAAGGCACTTTCTAAAGATTGCAAGCCGATGGCTCGATACGCACGATTTACGCCGCGCTTTGATTTCATGAACGTGCAAATCAAAGCGCAGTTTCCAATTTGAGGAGAAGGCACTCCAGAGGAAGAGGATTGAACGATTGATGTCGAAGTTGCGCTTTCATCGCCACCACCACCCAAAGCACTGTAGCTTTCGTGATCGATAAACGTCAAAGGAAGGACCATACGAGTCTCACCCGGCTGTCGAGGCCCATATGATCTCGTGAACGTCAAGGCGGCTTGCTTTGGATCCAACTTGCAGATTCTCTCCGCTCGATTAATCGCCTCTTTTGCCGATATTCTTCGCAAATATTGCGAGTTCAAAAGATTCTTTGGCAAAAACGAACTCACTAACGATAGATCGTCCAACTGTTCCCAAAAGGAGGCATCCACGTCCAACGTGGCGTGCGCGTCGTAGACCAAATCTAAGGGATCGTCGTAAAAGATGGCCGGATCTGGCGCGCGCATCAAAGGCTCGATGTAGTTCCACGGCATGTTTGGATCCCTCAAACGATCTTTCGTCACAAACGCAACGAGTTCGTACGGGTGTTGTTGATAGATCTGCGTTTGACCGCTCGTGCCTCCTCCTAAAATATCTCTCGCTTGCAGCACGCAATACAACTCACTTTTCTCCTTTTTCGTCAACAACCCAGTGTGGAACGCCACGAACACCACTTGTCCTTCGTCGGAGAAGCACTGAATGACTCTTCCAATTTCCACTAACCGTAAAAAATACGCGTTCAAGTACCCTCTCAACAATCCTAAATACGGCGGCGTGAACGACTGGTCCTTCGCCGCCAACGATACGTCGCGGCAGTTCCAGTCTTGCCAATCAATCGCATCTGACAATTCTCTCAGCGACATCGCGCCACCGTATGCCTCTCTCGCGTCCGGGTCCGGGTGAAAACGCATGTTATACCCTTCCTCTCGTTCCGCGGAGGTGTGCACGTCATCGATCGCCGCGAACTCGTTCAACCGCGAAGGCATCAAAAAGTCTTGCCCTTCTTGCTGACTTTCTCGATGAGGGTCGACGAAATCCCACCCAGATAAAGCGATACCGTACGGGTTAAAATACGCACGCATCCCGAGCTCGCCCATAATTTGGTTGTTCTCCGCCGCTTGCGCGCACCATCCGGCAGCCACCACCACGTGCGACGAATAAAACGGAGACGTCGCCGCTGTCGCCGCCGCCGCTGCCGCTACCGCCGCCGCCGCTTTCTGCTGCTGCTGCTGCGATTGCTGCGATTGCCCCGAACTCGAAACGGACGGTTTCGTCTGTTCCCGCTGTTGCTGTTCTCGCTGTTGCTGCTGAAACTCCCGTATCGAAGACGAGAGAAAGTCAACTCCGACTTGGTGCTGTAAAATATGCTGGTGGTGCGAATAATACGGCGTCGACGCGCCCGATCTACCACCACCACCACCACCACCGGCGCTTTCTTCGGACGCGCTCATCGCCGATCTCTCGTCTCTTTATATCTCTTTGTGTGTCTGTTGTCCTCTCTCGTTGCTAATACCAGCGCGCGCGCGGGAAGAAGTGAAGAAGTAGAAGAAGAAAGAAAGCAACGCGCGCATGCGATTTGAAAAATAAAAAGAGAGTGTTTTAGAGAAGAAAGAAGAAGGGTTTAGGGTTTAGGGTTTAGGCCACGGCGCAAAGAGAGAGAAAAACATTCAAAAACAGACGAAAGAGAGAGAGGCATTTTTACACGCGCGCGCGCTATATACACACACACGCGCGCACACAAACGCACGAACAAACGCGCGAACGCACTCGCGACTCCTTTTTCTATCGATCCTTTGTTGCTCTTTTCCTTTTGCAAGCGAGAGAGAGAGAGGAAGAGCGTAGTGGAACGAAAATCCCCTAATATAACAACAAAGAAAGAGAGAGCGGCGCGAGAGAGAAGAAGAAGAAGAAGTAAACTGGTACCAAGTGAACAACAACAAAAGCAACAACGAGAAAGAAAGAAAAGGATGACGTCGACTTCGTACGACAGCACCACGATAAACGAAAACCTCCACGATCAACTCTACGAACCCGTGAACGATAAACTGTTAGGATCTGGTTCGTACGGCTTAACGAAACTCATGAGGGAAAAAGCCTCCGGGAAGCACTACGCGATTAAATACATCGAACGCGGGGATAAGATCACCGAACACGTGAGGAGAGAGATTGTGAACCACCGGAACTTGAACCATCCGAACGTGGTGAAATTTAAGCAGTGTTTGTTAACGCCGACGCACTTAGCGGTGGCGATGGAAGCCGTCGGGGGTGGGGAACTTTTTTCGTACGTGCAACAGCAAGGGAAGTTCAACGAATCGCAGGCGAGGTATTTCTTTCAACATCTCATCAGCGGGGTGGAATATTTACACAACATGAGGATTTCGCACAGAGACTTGAAGTTGGAAAATACTCTGGTGGATTTGAACGAGACGCCGACGCTGAAGATTTGCGATTTTGGGTTTAGTAAAGGCGGGTTTGATTCGCAGCCAAAGACGCAAATTGGGACGCCGGCGTACATCGCGCCGGAGGTGTACGCAGGAGTGCAACCGTACGATGGTCAGGCAAGCGACGTGTGGGCGTGCGGGGTCTTGTTGTACGTGACGTTGGTTGGTAGGTATCCGTTCCAAGATCCGAAAGATCCCGGGAGTAGTCATAAGATGATGCAAAGAGTGTTGAGCGGGACGACGGAGATTCCGAGTTCTTTGAGCGAGGAGTGCAAGGATTTGATGGGGAAAATTTTCGTGACCGATCCGAAGAAAAGAGCGTCGATTGAGGATATTTATAAGCATCCGTGGTTTCGACATGATTTGTCACCGAACGTGCCGTTGGGTAACACGCAACCCGGACCGGCGGATGGAGATATGTTGAAGGAGTTGCAATCGCTAGAGGAGATCAACGCCATAGTGGACGCCGCAAAAGTTGCGCCGCAGAAAGCAAAAGGGTCGTGGGGGTACGACGACGACGACGATTGCGATCCCATGGGCGGCTCCGGAGATTTAGGAGGGTCCTTGGATGTTGATTACTAATCGACACAATAAAACGTAAAGATATAATATAATAATGTTTAGAAGAAGTACAGTAAAAGTGGACATCAAAAAGTTCTTTAAAGTGAGTAATATAATATACCGAGTTGGACGTACGTTAAAACGAAATACATAATCACTGCCATATATCTAAACATCGCTTCGTTAGAATCGGTTCTCCGGTCGACTCGCCAACCACGTCTTAACGCCCGGCAAACTGCCCACGTTTTCAATCACTTTAGTCATCTTAGGGCAATTCTCTCTCGCTTTCTCCGCTCTGGCAGCATCGTCGAACGTTTGCGTCATCGTCACATACAAAACAACATCTGCCAACGAAGTTTTATCACCAACCACAAACCCTTCCTCGCCGTTTTCAATAACTTTTTCTAATCGTTCGCACCACTTAATCATGTCTTCGTCGTACCATTTCTCCTTTTTTGCAATCTGCTCGTCGTCCGGCGGCGCGAACGGGTTCCCTCTTACCTTCGCCCACGCGTCTTTAACATCTCTCACGTGCTCTCCGAACGCGTCGATTCTCCAACTCTCCGCCATGTTTTTCCCGTACAAACCTAAATCTCTCGCCACGTATCGTTCGATCGTCTTCGATTGTCCCACGGACATCCCCGAATGTTCTAAAATCGGCAATCTATCCAGATTTTGCTTGAACAACCCGCGTTCTTTGTCCAACGGATGTTGCTTCTCAATCGTCGGCTTGTTATCCACCATGTTGAATTTGTATCTAAAATCCTCGTAGTCGCATTCAGCGGCAGCAAATAACGTTCGTATAACTTCCGCGGCGCCTTTCGCGTCGAAGTATCTCAGAACCGCTTTCTTCTTTCGCAAAGTGTTCGTCTTGTCTCTCTTGTGCGCTTTGATAATCGCAATCGCGCCAACAAAACCAACCAAAAACGCGAACGGTTGCGAAGAGACGACGTCTTTGGACACCGCCAAGAATTCTGGAGTTTCCGACGACACCGCCAATTGTTGTTGTTTCCCGTTGCCCTTCTTTGGCGCGAGTTGTTTCGCGTCCTTTTTGGCGGCTTCGATTGGAATCGCTCCCCCTCCGAAGCGAACTTTTCTATCGCCGTTTCTGTTGTTGCTATTACTCGACGACGACGACGCGAGAAGCTGACGTCTGCCGGAAGAAGAAGATGAAGAAGAAGAGTAGACGGTAGAGGCTCTGAGACTCGTCGCCGAGGACGCGGAAAAGAGCAAAGACATTCTTGCGCGCGTGTTTGTGTGTAAGTGTGTAAAGTGTGTTTAGGTGAGCGAGTGGGTTTTTCTGAAGTCTATCTTTGCTAAAATACTCGTTTTTTTTCGCATAAAAAACTGCTACGTATAAATACTACCGCCGGGAGCATCGCCCGCACCCCCACCGAAGATCATCGTTGGCGCGTGGCGTTCGCGTTCTTTCTCTAACGCGTACACTTTCCCTCTGACGAAAAGTCGCCTCGTTTTTTGCTCGGCAATCACAGAGCGTAACGCGTTGGCGCTGGCGAAGAGGAAGCCGCAGCTGGCTGCCCACGCGTTGAAGTGCCCGTTTTCTTCGCCTAACATTTCCAAAGCGTGCGCATTTTTCAACCAGACGAGCTTACTGACGACCCAAGTGATCGTTGCGCTCGTGACGCGCGCGACGGAGTCGCGGTTGGAGTAGTTGGCGGTGGCGAGGCTGATTGGGAGTAAAGCACACCACCAGGCAAAGTATTGCGAGGTAATCACCGAGTTGAACGCGACAAACGCGAAGGTTTGTGCGAACATCGCGAAAGGCAGATCGTACGCGAACGCGATGCCGATGAGGACGGTCAAGCCGTATTGGGTGATTTTGCTCGCCACGGTGTACGCTTTCGTGAGCGATTTTGAGAGGAAATACGCGCCGAAATCGGATTCGGCATCTTCGATGGCCGTGTCTAAGTAAACACTAAAGAAGTTCGGCGCAAAGTTGTGTCTCGGGTCTTTCCGCGAGAAGTGGTACAAGATGGCCTCGTTCAGGTATTCTTGACCATACTTCCAATAGCACGCGGCCGTCGCGATCGCGAAGGCGGTGAAGGAGATGCTCGCGAACAAGAGTCGAGCGACGTTGAACAATCCGTTGGCGCCGAAGATGCTTTTCGACGCTAAAGCGCGCGCTCTTCGCCGACGTCTGATTTCTTTCGTTTCTATTGCCATCATCGATTGACGATGGTTGCTGTTAGCTGCTTGTTTGTTTTGTTGCTCTAGACTATTTTCTGATCCGGAGGTTGATACTTTCTCTCCTATGCTCTTGCTCTGGTTGTTATTGAACTTGCCGCTATCACCCAACCTCGCTCCGCCTTCGCCTCCTCCTCCTCCTCCTCCTCCTCCTCCACCGCCGCCGCCATAATAGTTCCAATTTACGTGATAGTGCACGTCCAAAGCCACAATAAGAGGTACCACGTATATGATCGGATACATCCGAAAATGCACCGCCAATCCAAAACTCGCCGCAGAACTCAATATCGTTCCAAACATTAAACTCTTCAGCGAGAACAACACCAAAGCGTTCGCGACGGCGTCGCACGACCCTCGCGTGCTAATCGCCATCGTCAGAGGATTAAACAAATACAACGCGGTCATTTGAACGGCAAAACTCTCCGAACATTTTCGTTGGCGCAAGATGCCGTACACCAGTTTCCCGCAGTACACGTCGAAGAGGCTAAACAAAACCTTCCCGAACTCTTCGAACCAAAACACGTTCGGTGTCAACATCCAAGCGAGCAAAGGCGTGTACCTGTACGTGTTCCTTTCGTACGGCGATTGATTATTCCAAACGTATCTCGCGGCATCTGTGAAAACGTCGTAATCGATGTCCGTGTACCGAACGCCTGAGAAGAAGGTGGGATGCGCGTCTTGGACTTTCCCGAAGAGGATGAGTGCGAGACGAACGAGCAACGCGTAGGGGAAGATAGTTGAGCTCCCGACGGGTGGAACGCGAACGAAAGGTGGCATTATCGCGAGAAAGAGATATGAGAAGTACTCGAATAAGAGCCGGGCGAGAGGAGAAGACGGCGGTTCTCTCCTTGTATCTCTTCGATCCTTTGTGTCTCCGTGTGTGTGTGTGTCTCTGCTCTCCTCCTCTCTTCGGGTCCTGAAATAATTTGTGGATTAGTTGGAGCCGAAAAGTGAAGCGAGCGAAGAAGACTTTCTTTCTTTCAATCATAGCGTGCACGAATGGCGCATCGAAATATACATACATGCTTATATATATATATATATATGTATATACTGGTGTATATGTTCTCATTAAAATAATACAAGATGTCTTTACGTGCGTGTGGTAATGGTACGTGCGCGTATACATATCTTCTCCGCTTTTCGTTTTAAG
>Ga0255769_10001345_pt1 | contig 28349 bp, 22 predicted proteins | sample 041ome_9_FD_179637 | JGI IMG/M metagenome (GOLD analysis project Ga0255769, IMG submission 179637) | Coastal salt marsh microbial communities from the Groves Creek Marsh, Skidaway Island, Georgia - 041413US metaG (version 2) | ecosystem: Environmental > Aquatic > Marine > Intertidal zone > Salt...
CTTGTAGTTGTAGTTGTCTTTGGGACTGCATCACGTCTGTGTGGCGCGCCAAATGAAGCACGACGTTCAACTCGCGCCAGCGCTTGCGCTTATTCAACAGCACGATTCCAGACTCTACTTCGCGCGTCGCATAATGCTTGACACGCGTCAACGACCAAACCTTGCTCTTTTTATGGGCCGTCTGTCCCCACCCAGTGGTGTTGCTTCCCCAAAGGTCCGAATAATACAACTGGCCGCTCTGCTGAAATCGGCTGGAGTGGAAAAGGTGACTCACACCCCGCAAAGGAGCAGCGTCGTAATCGAGGAACAAAACGTCCTGGAATCCGCTAAAATATATAGCGTAGACGCAGTATTCGAATCGCGTCGCGGGTAATAACTTTGACCCGAGTCCAAGCGAAGATGCGTGTTCTCGCATGTCTCTACACGCGACGACTTGCTGCTGAGCATCATCTCGTTGTTTGTGATGAGTGTCGTTGTTGTCGCTTTGTCCTTGACAGAAATCATAATAATGCGCTACGTCGTTTGCCGCTTGACCATCAAAGGTCCATACTTCAACCGGCAAAGTCACGTCTGTTTTGCGCAACAACTTCAGAGTGCGTTTTACGCACGCCGCCGCGGTCGCCGTTCGAGGCAGCGTAAACACAACACCCCGTTGCGTGGGGAAAAGCGTCTCTTGCACAGAGTCGTACGAAGGAAGCTGTGTGAGTAGCACGTCGCGAACGTATTTGAATTCGTCGCGATACTTTGCTGTATCGGCAGCTTCTTCACGGGCTCGACGACGACGCAGGAGAGAAGTACGATGTACTACTTGTCTGCATGATTCGCACTTAAACACCCTATACTGCAGCGTCTGTTTGACCAGAAATGTGAAAAACGTGTGCTCGCGCCAAGCGCTTCCAGGTTGCAAGTTTTCAATCGCTTTAGTTTCGCTTGGATCGAGTTGACATGCTGTTGTTGCTGCCTCGCCAGCGGCGCGGTGAGAGGAAGATCGCAAACAAAACATCGAGTGCTTGTCCTCAAAGCATTGAAACTTGAGGAAAAGGAAAACAGTGAACACGGCAAATACCCACAACTTGCGTGTAGGATACCTCCGAGCAATTATCTTTTGTTTGACACGTGACACGCGCGCACAAAGACAACTACTTTTTGACATACTTCACAATTCTAAGCTGTGGCTTGAGCCAAAAAGCTAGTCGATAGTTCTACGTGCATACCGTAGTACTCTAAAAGTTTCTACACAGATGTTCCTCTCTCACACCGGGCATAGTCCCTTTCTGTACGATGACGTGAGTCGCTTTCACCGTGGAGGGAATTCGAGACGGAGGGGAAGCCACCATCTTTCTCGCCGCTACCGCAACCAAAACTCGGGAAGTTTTGGTGACATTTCTACAATAATGCCTATTTCGGGGGTATAAGGCCAACGGGGAGATAGAATGACCTATTTTGCGCGCAAAATCGCCACGACGCCGAAAATTAGCCAATTTTGCCGAATTCGCGTCATCTAATTTTCATTTTGCGCAATTATGACCAGGGACGAATATTAGACGCATATAATATCGAAAATATAGCTATGTGTTACTAAGGGTGGCATTTCAACTGGTCAACTTTGACGGGGACAGCGTCTAAAAGCATCGACGACGCGATGCACGGCACGCGCGAGAGAGCTGAATGGTGTGCTGCTTTGTCCTAATCACATGCATGATGACTACGTCGAGTTCTTCACTGTGACTCGCATGCTCTCTTCTTATTTTTCGGCACACAACTCTCTGCCAAATTTTTAAGTCCTCTTGTGGAGACTAAACTGTGTGTTCTGAGCCCTAACTGACCCACCCTCGCTCTCGTGCGCGCGCTCGTTTGCCACGAGACGATATTAGCCAATCAAATTATTTTCAAAAATCACGCCTCACGTAATATACTGTGTTTTTAGGCTTTTAATACTGCTTTTTAAGGCCCTTAGCGAGCTATTCGGGGCTAGCGTATACGCTCGAGCTGCTCGAGTCGAGCACGAGCACGGGCATGCATAACAGCAATACGCAGTATTCGACCTGTCATGCGTGGACGCTGAAATTTCGAGCGCGTCCCTTGCAAAGGCTGATACTAGTAGGTAGATGTGGCGAGCGTCTCGCAAACAAAGCAACGCTGGTTAATGCTGTAGAATCGTGTCTGAAGTGATATTCCCCAGCAGTATGTGAAGCGTCGTTTAATTGTCTCGCAAGTTGGTTCGAAAATACGGCTTACTGTTAGTTCCTCTGCGCGATTGCTACTGGAATATTACTTCAAGTGGCGTCCTATGTTTATTCACCACTGGTTCGTTCTGGCGCGAGTGTGGCACGACATGTGACGAGCACCGGCGTGGTTGTTTCTATATGCCAAGAGCCACAGGAGATGTTTCTTGCGCTCAAAACTTTGATGCGTGAACTTGACAACTGTCATGGTTTTACGGGCTACATTTATTGCAAATGCGGTCCCTGGTATCGGTGCGATCTTACGCTGCCAAACGTAGGTAGAGAAGGGAACACATTTGTTACGCACGTGAGTAAAAGCTACGGCACGCTTGATGATGTTGTCTGGTTCGTGAACGGCGGTTTCATGTCCAAAGAACACGCCACAAAGGCCTTCAGTAAAATTTAGCGCAAACTTACGAACATGCAGCTTCAACGGCATTTGACAAAGCATGCCTATATTAACGATATGATTACGTCATTGGATAACATTGACGTCAAAAGAAAGCGTTCGTACACGCAACACTCATGCGTAGCTATTGCCGAAGCACATTGCAAGAGGGCGTTCAGCTGCGAATACACTCTTCCGTGCGAAAACAAGGAAGCGTGTGCTTGCGAAGTCCAACGCACTTGTCACTGGACTGGAGCGACAAAAGAAAATTACAACGCAACTATGGCGAGTCACTTGATTGTTCCGCCGGTGGATGAAACTGCGCCGTGCAGACACAGCATGTATACTTGGGCGAGCTCACGCCTTGGTGTAGATGCGAAGGAATATTACATCAGTGCGGTGCATCGCAAAGTGGCGTGTTTGCAGTAGGTTAAGAACGACTTCATTCATATCCAAAAAACGTGTATGACTCTCTCGTCGAAGAATACGGGGCATACTCCACAATAGGAGGTCTTATGGGTCACTCACTACATGAAACGTATGTACCGGTCGATGTTTTATTGTGCTTTAGAGGACATGTATACGGTACAGCATCAGTTGCATGCCTTTAAGGTTTTTACGCAGCACTTAAAAAAACTCGTCGTTGCGTTCTTCAAGTACCATAAAGAATAGAAGGCGCAAGAGAGAGGCTTTATTAGCTTACTCATTGTCACTACAACGTACCAACCTGTTGGTATAATATAGCATTTCGTCTGGAAAATATATAGATCTGTACTAGAACACGACATGCGTAGATGAATGAATGTCTTTTCCGTGCTTGGCCAATACTGAGAATGACTGAAATGCCTTTTCAGGGCACTGCGCAACTGCACACGTTGACGCGCCTCGTCTCGACGTGTGCGGGCGATGCGCCCGAGCGAAGCGGTGTGTCTAATATATTGTGAATCATTTCAAGTTGGAATGTATTCAGCTCTCTGATCACGACGTCAGAGTTGGTTGTGTTGTCTCCATCGTCGTCAACGCTGCGTTCAGCGACCCGCACCACCAACCAGAGACTTGTCACCTCATATAAATAAACAAGAGACACAGCGCAGCTAGAAGCATGCCACCGCTAGTGCGACGACCCAGTGAGAATGCACTTTTCAATAGTCCTAGTCAAAGTGATGTGCGGAAATTAGGGCGACGCGTAAGGCGTCAAACAGTCTTTCTTCGTTTGACGTGTTGCGTCGCGCTAGTGTGTTATTATCTCAGTGCACTGACAACCACGACGCATTGGACGACGTCAACTGTGTTACTTGAGAACTTTACCGGTGCTGTTGAACCAGCGAGAAAGATGATGATGACGTTCCCGCGGCTTCAGCAGTGCGCTGTGGGTGGTTTTGATAACCAGGCGTTGCACACAGCGCTTGAGGATGCTAATATGGACACGTACGTTCGATACATCACCACTCGGGGTCACGAACCGAGAGCATGGAGACATCTAAGCGCTAAGAAATACTTTTTCGCGATAAACTTACATAACAACGAAGAGAGTATTCCATATCTCTTTGCTGCAGTGGTGAAATCTTGCATCTTCCTTGCGGCGAATAGAGATCAAGCGACGGCGGCGCGGGTTCAAAATAATTGTTTCATTTCTGTCTATGAAAGCGGCAGCACTGACTCGACTCGACTACTTCTGAAATCTATAGAAGTGCATTTGTCACGACTCGGTATTCCGTACAAGTTTGTCGTGGATGCGCTTCAGCGAGACCTTGATGAGCACAGAATAGCATTCCTCGCCACGATTCGTAACGAGGTACTCGCTCCATTCTATGAGGATGTGAGCGCTTGGGATGAAGTGATTTTTCTTAATGACATCATCACGTGCGCATCAAGCATACTCGAGTTGATTGTTCAGAAAGCGCATCACGCCGCTGAAGTCGTGAGTGGTATGGACTATGTCGTAAACGCCAAGCGTGGCGTACTATTTTACGACACATGGGTCAATAAAGATATCATCGGACAAAGCTTTAACAACCAACAACCTTTTGTGAAGGATGAACATTCGTGGGAGAGATTTAAAAGTAGAAAACCATTCCAAGTGTTCACCACCTGGGCTGGGGGAATAGTTATCACGGCATCTCTGTTTCAGAATCCCAAAGTGAGGTTTCGACACTCGAGGTTGTTGGAGTGTGCGTCGTGTGAGTGCGAGCTGCTCATCCGCGATTTATGGCACTACTCTGGCACCAACGGACTAAAAGTTATGGTTGTACCATCAGTATATGTAGCATATACGGTTTCGGACTTTATCCGAGTATCAAACGAGCTCAATCGAATATTTAGTCGTCACCGTCGTCACAAAACTATGAGCAGCAATGATAGTGACAATACCGCACCCACGGTTCAATTTTCAACTCTTCCGCCAGAAACCATGGAATGCTGTGGTATGGAGTTTCCAGGTGAGCAGCTTTTGAATTTTGAATTACAAACGACTACGATACCGTGGAGGTGGTGGTACCACGTGGCGGATGCGCTGGGAACGAGCGACGCCAGTGCGATGAGTTCAATTTTCAACGCCGCCATAGGAACATTTGACCGCCACTGCCCATCGTTCGCATACGCAAACGTCAAGTATGACAATGAGCGCGAGCATTTGCCAATTTTACACTTTATACTCCCGACGACGGATCCGATGTTGATGCCTCACCTCGCATTCGCGCACATGCTTGAGTGGGTTCGTTTAAATCCATGTTTCAACGTGCGCGTGCACGAAATGAGCTCTTTCGTTGCATTAGCGAGTGAAGGTTCTACGGATTGGGGTGACATGGCGCGAGATATGGTTGATATTCAAGACGTCGTCTTAACTATGTGTTCACAAGGTTTTCGTCGACGCATACTGGGTTACTTGATTCTGTATCTATACGGGGGCATCGTGGCTGATGTAGAGGTATTACCCATGACACCGATGTCATTGTCATGGTTTTCTTCCATTGTTAGTTTTGAAGCAGCTTTTGATGCCAAATCTTTAGGCGAGGGTCCATACGTCATCGCCGCTCCAGCTCGATCTGAACCTCTGCGACAAATTATCACGCTTTCTTTGCAACGGCTGAACACTCCAGCGCAAATGGTCGGGCTCGCTGCTCGCGAACGCTGGACAGCGTTTGATTTTACACACGCGCCAACTCACGAAATTCTCACTAGAACGGCGTCAATGATGGTGGGTAAACGGCTGTTTGCAGACGTCGTCGGTAACAACGCTGCTGTTTCAAGTGAAACACTCTCGCGAGCGCTCGACATTCGTGGCCACGGGCGCGCTATATCGAGTGTAACGCACCAGTCAATCACCACATTATTTGATGGTGATATCCTACTAGATGGAGAAATGTTGATGAGCTCTACGGCTAAGACGTATGAGAAAATACTCTGGATGTCTTCGTCGTTGAATGAAACTGTACAAGGTCACAACACAGCCATGAAGATTCCTCCCAATATGGAAAGTCACCGCAAGGAGTCATATTACGTCGCGTTGACGAGTGCGAAACGAAGAACCGAAAGCGAGATGGGTTGTTTAGAAATAATTGCAGAAGCTCACACAATAGAAATAGCAAACCCTCCGCATCGAAAAGTTCTATGGAAACAATGTTGGCCTCAATCACGAGAACTGGACATGGTGTACCTCATGTTTGAATTTGGAAGCGTACGCGTGTATACGTCAGCATCTACAAGTTGCGGTGGGATGGCTATGCGTACGATTCTTTGGTCGACACCCCCTGTAAATGACCATTGGCACGCCACTCGATGGTGCTTATTTCGTTGTATAGTCTACCGTGTCAATTTGAGTAAGGATGGTCAGCTCCGCGTGCTCGCTGAGAGGACACGCAAATGGAGAACCCCACGATTAGCAACGACGCGTCGAAACAGATGCTTGATTGACGCCATGAGTGCGCCAGAATGCAGCCGCAATGCTCTCAGTGTCGTTCGTCGACAATTAATTAGATATCGCGATCATTGCCCGACAGTGCACTAGTGACGGAAATCTCAAACGTGACATAGCAGTGGATGTACTTAGCATATGTACATACAGTAGATATTTGTATTACAACAATGTTTAATGAAGGAGTACTACATACAACCAGTGCCACACGACCACCCGTTACAGCGCGCAATCGGATGTGTAGAGCTGAAATGTTTTCACCAAGTCGTTGTACTCTTCACTCGGGTCGCGTTTGATTATTTCCTCAAAGTGCCTACTCGATGAGGGAATTTCATACGCGTATAAATCACTGCCGGCTCGCAATCCTGCGTACGGCCAATCTGCGCCTCTTGTATCCATATACGTGATGGCTACATCCGCCGGATGTTCAAGGTAGCACCTTCTCAAAAGTCTTGGGCCTGAAAATTCAAATGTTCGCTTCTTAAACTGAGTTCTCGATTTGACGTGTTTGATAATGTTACGGAGCATACACTTAGATATCTCATGTCGAGGTTCACTCGCTAGTATTTTCATTTGCATTCCTATGTTTTCAACCCGCAGTTCTCCTTGTGCTTGATCGTACCCGAGAGTGAAAGCGCTGCATGGGGAAAATATCTCCACCAATGGCTTCAAAGGAACAATGTCTGCGTCCAAATACACCCCTCCGAGGGCGTAAAGGGCACAAAATCGAAACAAATCGGCGCGAAATGCCGGAGGTCGTATGCATAAAAATGCCTCAGCCGCCTCAGCCCCACAGTGGCGCTTTATGAAATCATGTCCAGTGGCGTCGTTGACGTGAAATCCCGTAAACGACGGATTCGTACGTAAAACAGCATGAATATTCATTGGTGCCTGTTCTTGCGAGGAGATTGTGTACAACATGGGCGGAACTTTTTGTGCCTGTTGGGTACAGTTCGGGTGATTGAACTTCAGAGCCAAATAACTCTCGCAGTATCGCGCCATGCGTTCAAAATTTGAACCATCAATCTTGGCGAGGAGCGCGTTGTCAACCAAACGTGTGCACTTCAATACGGCCCGCTTGAACAACCCGTCACGTTTGTGCAAAACACAGCACGGAAGTTCTCCTGACAAACACTGATGCATTGGCATAAAGCAACCAGATGAGCACTGCGAGTCGCCCCAAATTTTCCTTCGCATGGCGTTCGTGTCGCCAGACGCCAGTACGTCGTCGACGCTTGGACAGCGATGTTGGCCACGACGCATCACCTGTAACGATGCGCTGCACAACACGACTACGACCAACATCACGATGAGGCGTTTCAAACAATGAGTACACCAATACAGACGCGTGAGACAACCGCCACGATGGTGCTGCGCTTGGTGTGTATGCACTAAACGCCGCATGAATGATTGAAACGACGACCGATGACTACGAATGCACGCGGCTCGGTCGAAGCGAAGTCTGTGGCAAAGTAAAGCCCGCGGTGAGACCGTGTGCCGCCGTAAATTTTCGTGCTCTTGTGTTCAAGGAGTCATGGCTCCGTGCTTTCGCGCGAGCGACACAGTGGCAGGAGGTTCGCACTTCGACCGTCGACCGTCGACCGTCGCAGGTCGACTGTCGAAGCGTGCGCGTGACGCCTAAACCCTTACTCGCGACAAATGGTCGGGTCGCGGGCAGCCATTTCATTTCGAGTGTGTTTTTTATCTGAGATATTTTACAACTATTTGTTGTTAATGATACTACCATTTATAGATTAAGTACGATGCCATTTGACGCGGACATTTCAGGCTGTCTATCGATCGTTGAGTTGAGTCATAATTGGTCAACAGTGCCCACGGGGGAAAAAGAGAGGGTGGGGAAACACTGGGTCCAATAATTGGACCCCGTGTTTTCTACGATTCCTAGATGCGCCGCGTGTGTTGATTCTTGGGTAAATAGATAGAGCATGTGAAGTGCTAAGTATGAATGTAAAACCCACATCGAACATGAAAAAAGTGGAACACCATCACCCATTTCACTGGGACCACAGCCGACCGAAAGGACGCTCCCGCGAACAGGGCGCGAGACCTCTTTTGAGGAGACTAGCCGACACACCGCACCGCGCCGTGTACACGTTGGATAATCCATGGACTAGAGCGCGATGCGATGAATGCGACAGTGTAGTACGCTCGCGCTTTCCGATCTATGAATGCATTAACGACGCTGTACTGTTCGACGTGCCGTCGCATGCGGTTGAGTCGCTTTTTTGCACCCGTGAGCTCGACCAAGACGTGCAAACCGTGCCTACTGAGACATCGCGAGCGCCAACGACAGCGACGCTCGCCGCGTGATTTGCGAATTCAAGATTTAGGGCGGTGTCGTTCTGCGAGTGCGGATGTTCGAAGTGAGAAAAAGAAGTGTTCAACGTGTAAATGCTTAAAGGCTGAGTGCGCGTTTCGCTCGAATAATCAAACGTGTGAAAGCTGTTTATTCAAACGCCGCATCAGAGTCGTGCTGGGCGATGTTAAAGCTGATGAAGACTCTGATTTACTGACATCTGATATGACGTCGACGTGAAATAGTGAGAACCAGACGCACGGAGGAGTGTCTTTGGCGAGCACACGACTTTGAGGTTCGGGGCGCGCGCGCAGTTCTTTTTTAGACGTTCAGGAAGCGCGTGCTCTGCCGTGTCCATTACAATTAGATTATAGATTAGAGAAGACGTTGTTATTTTCAACGTAGCGTATTAACTGCCACTGCGTCATGAATCGGATCATCATCTTCGTGTACACGTTGTGACATTTTTAGCACGTGAGAAAGTCACCCAAAGTGCTAGAGAGTGCGACACTCGACGTCGCTTGCGCACAAATGCTCAGCACTCGACAGAGTCAACAAAGCAACACACATCATCAGCAGCAGCAGCAACAGCATGGTAAAAAGTTTCGACGCTTCACCCGGGGTACACAGGTTGAACGTTCGAGTTGTACGCTCGGGACGTTGTTCTTCATTTGTGTGGTCGTCTTTAATTACAGTCTGTTTCGTTCGAGCGCTCGACAGACGCGGTTCAAATGCATCGATCGACGAGTTGGAAACGACTACGAGTGGCGCATTCGCACAGGTGATGTCAGTCATCGCCTAGGAAAACTCAAGGTGCTGGTCACGCATGAATCTCTACCGTCGTATACCAAAGGCGGGGACATGCACGTGTACTCGTGGATGCGCGCCATGGTGGACATGGATTGGCACGTGACGTATATTTACTATGCTTCTGATTTACCTTTCAGTCACACGAACGAATTAGCAGCAGAATTGCGCGCGCATGGGATTAGAGTCGTTGGGCCTTGTCCCCAACACGAGCATTTTCTACGCAGATTTCTTGTTGAGGAAAATTTCGACGCAATTTTTGAAAACTTTTGGGCTAATTTGGTTCTGTTTACATTCAATTTGAATTTCAACAAAATTATTCATGAACGTGGTTTGGATACGAAAATCGTAATGGTGGCCCATGATGAAATGTCCAAGCGAAGCAAACAAGAAGGGGATGCGGAAAACGCGGCAAACTTTGCCGTCTTGGAGCGCTTCCTTCGTCATAGCGTAGATTTAATTGCCACTGTAAGTGGTCGAATGCAGCTGACATTGTTAGAAGATCGAACAGAAGCAGCGTGCGCAAAAACATCATCACTTCGATTCACTTATGATTACGTGTATGGTCAGAAAGTTTCAAAGGAACGCTTGAAGAGTGATGACGACGCCTCTTCTTCTTGGGACGCTCGCTCGGGGATTTCATTCCTCGCAGCCAACAATCCAGCCAATACAAATTCATTACGATTTATTTGCCAATCCATATCCCCTACGATTGATGGTGAAGATGTTTGGGTGCATGTTTTTGGCTCTGTGGTGCTTCCGATCGAATGCGACGCGCGTGGTCGCGTCAAGCATCACGGAGTCATCGGCGAAGACGACGTCGAAACTGCATTGTCCAAGTCGCGTTGGTTTGTTCTTCCGTGTTTGTCATCAGTTGGAGTCAGCACTAAACTAGTTAAAGCTTTATCTGTTAGCACTCCAGTCATGTCCACAGCGCTATGTACTCAGAACATGCCAGGTGGAGACGACGACGACGCTTCGACTGGATTTCCCGTACTCGTGCTCGAGTTGGACAAATTTTCGCAACAATTCACAAGATACTTTAACGATAAAGATCTTTGGATGAATCTATACGTACATAGTGTACCATATTACAATGATAATTTCAGTAAAAGTGCTGTACAGAAGAAAATATTAGAAATTAGTCAACAACTCGGCTTGCGACGCATGGCTTTCGAGGTGGCCAAATCATCAACGAAGAAACCAACGGTCGTCATATGGGACGTTAGTAAGGAGTCGGTATCTTCGTTCTCGTCTTTGAATAATGCCAAACATGCTCTGGACGGGAACCCAGACTTTGTCCTTGAGGAACCCGACGAGCGACGCTGTGAAGATGCCGCCGCCGTCGGCGACGCGTCGGCGGACATTTACGTGCAGTGGATTTGGCCCGTGCGATTGTCACGCCCAAAATGCTGCCCAAAAGGTACATGTACTCTGATTTATGTGATAGCCTGGGAAATGGGTCATCTTCCGAAGGTCTGGGTTGATTTTTTCATTCGCGATGTCGACGTCATTTGGACGTTGTCTGAATACAACGCAAACATGTTCCTGACCGCCAAAATAGATGAGAACCGTGTGCGTATACTGCCACTGGGTGTAAATTGCTCACTTGAGAATAAGTCGACGCAATTATCGCAACAGTTACGTGCATTACAGTCTCAAATACCTGAATCTTCGAGTGTTTTCTTGTATGTGGGTGGAGCGTTACCACGCAAGGCACTCGACGTCATTTTGAAGTCATGGTGTGAGGCATTCACGCGAACAGCGAACGTAGTGTTGGTCATGAAAATCACATACGTTCACGGCGGTGATGATATTCTGAATGAAATTGAACGATTGTCAAGAAACTCGTCGACGTGCGCCAAGTTGTTTGTCGTTCGTGAGTTCATAGAAGATATCACATCGTTATACGCTATAGCTGACGTTCTCGTACATCCAGCGCGTGCAGAAGGCTTCGGCTTAACACCGTTAGAAGCTTTATCGCATGGACTGGTTGTCATCTATAACGAGTTCGGTGCGACGTCGGAATTCCTGTCGACAGAATACGCCATACGCACTGAGTCGCGCAAGGAGACGTGTACGGTTTGGCCGTGTCGAAAGCAGTCGTTTTGTGTGTTTCCAAACAAAGCGAAAAATCAATGGGATGCCTGTGAAGAACTTCAGGACAAACCATTTTGGTTCACGCCAAACACTGCAAGCCTCACCGCAAATCTTTTGGATGCTCATCAAAATTTACGCACGCACCGTGAACGCGCTAAGTTTGGAAAGGAAATCGCATGTGAGCACTTCTCTTGGATCGCAGTGGGCGACGCTGTGGAAAGAGAATTGAACCGTGCACGCGAAATTGCAACATCGTCATCATCAAGTTTAAATAGCAGGCACTCGTCGTGGCATTTATCAGATGGGCGATACGACGATTCCGCAGTCGCGGCAGCCATAGGTAAATGGGATTGGAAACGAATGCAAAGATAGTCGATGCACCTTGTCATCGTGAATTACTTGAGATGGATTCGAAAGACACAAATGACTCGTTTAGACCGATTTTCGATGACTCGCGTAAGATATGATGGTTGTCAATATCGATGAGAGCAGAGCAACCATCATTTGGACAACCTATACAGCTACAGACTGACAGATTTTATTTTTGAAAAAGTTCCGGATGCATTTTTGCGAAGGAATTCCGGGCCGGGTGTATCATTGTTTTTAAAACGGACGCGTAAAACCGATTATTGAAAATATATCCAGTTGATAGTCTAAAAATAATGTATCATATGTAAAATTGTACTTTTTATTGGTTTTTTATCGCGTCGCGAATAAAAGCGTATCGGAGACGTGACGTTGTGTCACGCGCGAAGCTGTTGTTCACTCGAGTGCGCGAGCGATGCTCGCTTACTTTGTTAACTACACACAGCTGCTCTAATAGAATCGTTGGAGTTTTAATCACTTTTTATTTCATTGTCGTCGCCGTCGCTGTCGGCGTCAACAAGAAGCAACGGCTAAGGTTCGTAACTGCGTGACTTGAGATGGAACCGCAACATCAAGTCATCATCGAGCGAATATGACGCGCCGCGTCGTGCATCACGATTAAGATGTCTTTCCAAGAGCGATTGTCGAAAGAATCGAAACGCAGTAAAAGGACGCGCAAAATAGTGCGCAATGTCGCTCTGCTGTGCGCGTGCTGTTACTTTGTTGCTCTCTCGTCGTGGTGGTTTCAAGGGAGCGAAAACACGTTGGACATTCGTTACCCTACGTTGAAGGAGTGCGGTGTGCATTGGGGTCATGCAAAAGAAGACTATCTCAGACAATTGCTTCACGATCGTTTATCTGGTGTCAATGATACCGCGAGAAACGCGCATTTGAGAAATTCAAGCCTTACTCGGGTGTTCTTTGCGCTAAATTTACACAACGCGGAGGCGGTTACACCATACGTGCTGTCCGCGATACTTAAGGCTTGCCTGGTGTACAATATCACGGATGCACATAGTTCTTCATGTTTCATCTCAATTTATGAGAGCGGAAGTGCCGATGGCACCCGTCAACTGTTGCGTGCGTTTGACGAAGACTTGCACGCGTTGTCAATTTCACACAGGCTTATTTTAGGCGGCCGCGAGCGATTGCCGGAGCAACACAGAATAGCTTTTCTAGCAGACATGCGCAATATGGTAATGGGTCCATTTTATGAAAATCCTGGCGATTGGGACGAAGTTATATTTTTGAATGATGTGGTTACGTGCGCGAGCGGCATTCTCGAACTCGTTCATCAAAAGCAGTATCAAAATGCAGACGTCGTAAGCGGCATGGATTACGTGCAGCATGCTAAATGTGGTACACTGTTCTATGATACCTGGGTCAACAAAGATATAAAAGGCCAAAGCTTTCGTAACGGGGCGCCCTTTATTGAAGACGCTGACACTTGGTCGCGTTACGTCAACATGCAACCTTTTCAGGTGTTTACTACATGGGCTGGTGGGGTGGTAATTTCAGCAAACTTATTTCGCAAGTTTTCCATTCGCTTCAGACACTCGAGTACTCTCGAGTGCGCATCTTGTGAATGTGAACTCCTGATTAGAGACTTGTGGCACCTTTCTGGTTCACAAGGACTGAAAGTGCTCGTTGTTCCGAGTGTATTTGTCACTTACAGCCTCGCCGAGTTTAGAACGGTTGCCTCACATTTACGCTCGCACATATTTTCTTCCAACTCTAATGTCATCGCACTAGATGGCTTTTTAGGAACAACGTCAAAAGTACAGTTTAAACAAACCCCTCCGGCTGCGTTTTCATGCGCAGGTATGGAGTATGGCGGTGAACAGTTGGTTGATTTCGAGCGACTCGTGACAAGCGCACCTTGGGAGTGGTGGTATTCTTTAAGAAACGATTTGAAGGATGAAACCAAAGCATCGAATGTTACATTGCGTTTCACGTTGCAGAGTGCGATTGATTTTTACAAAGAGCAGTGCACGCAAACCGACAGATCAAGGCTTCGATCGAATAAAATCCCCGCCGTTATTAATTTTGTTCTACCCACTGATGAGCCAACAAAGATGCCACACGTAGCATTCATGAATATGCTCGAATGGATACGACTTAATCCATGTTTTGATGCGCACATGTATAGCTTGCAGTCGGCTGAAGCAGAGTTGTTCACGAACGCCCCCTCTAATTGGACGTCCGCTTTCAATACATTGGTTGCATTTCAAGATCCATTCTACCGCTTTCTAGACTCTTACGATAGGTATAGAATAGTAGGATTTCTTGCACTTTATTTGAATGGTGGAATATTTGCAGATTTAGAAGCGGCGCCGATACGAGCCTTGACGCACTTGACAGATTTTGAAGATCTCGAAGCTTCTTTCGATGAAAACGCATACGGTGGTGGACCTTTTATCACCATCGCCACTCCTCGATTACCAAAGATGAGAAGAATAATAGATGGCATGTTATCGGCTGTGAATAATAGAACGAATCTGTTGAAAAAGATGACTCAACGAAGTGTCGTCTACGGCATCACCGCAACTTTATTTGATTCATCAGCGACTTTAGTATTAGAACGAATTGCATCAGCGAGTACTGGAATGGAATTGTTGACTAGTATGCTTGGTAAAATTGAAAATTCAAGAAAACTCGCACAGCACGTGACTTTAAGGCTGTATGATAAACCCGTGCGCGCGCCACATGAATTTCTCTTCAAACTATCTGACGGGGAAATCCTCACCGATGGAGAGTTTTTAGTGAGTTCTGTGGCACCTTATTCATACAAAGATTCGATCATTTTGAATACAATCGCGCGCGAAAAGCGCACGACTTCTTTCAGTCGTCTTAGTCGTCAGCGGGTGCTCTTCTTATGGCTTAGAACTTCGAGTAGTATGCCTTCGAGGGCATACGAAGTGGGATGTTTACAAGTGCGCGCGGATATCACGCTTGAAGACGACGATATCATATGGGAAGTGTGTTGGCCGAGATCGAGCGAACTTGGAAATACGTACATGGCATACGAGCTGGGAGAGCTCACCGTCTATACAATGCAGAAAAGCTGCGCGATGTCCACAAACATCCGCCGCACTCTATGGTCGAGTGCCCAAATGCGCGTAAAACCTAATGCGCGTAGTTCGCGTGCTTTTGAGTTGAGACTTGCTCCATCTGGCGAATTGTTTTCCACGTCAACGCAAAATGTGGTATCGAATGCGATACTCGAGCAGCACGCTCACCATCGGTGCAGAGTTGACTTGTTTGATTTCAACGTGTGCAACAATTACTTCAATCACTCGATTCGACAACTGATAAGATATCGCCAGCTGTGTGAAACGATACACTAGCGCAGTTAAAATTACAATTAGAGACCCGACCATACATGGCAGAGATTAGAGATGAGAGATGTTGACGCGTGTACATCAAAAGTGTACGCATAGGATGCATTATATTTTTTTCGAGGCAGTAGATAAACCAAAAGAGAATTGTTGTTATTACAGAATACAATAAATTGCTCATTCATCTCCACCTTTCAATAGGCGCATTTCACACGCGTTGACCATTTCTTCAATGAGTTGCGCCAAATCAGTCTCTGGTTGCCACTGAAGCAATCTTCGTGCCTTGCTTGGTTCTCCTACGGTTTGCGTCGGCTCAGTTGGTCTAAAAAATTTGGGATTTACTGCTACGACAATATCACCCGTGGATGTATTGATGCCAATTTCGTCCGTGCCACTATTTTCAAACTCAACCTCTATACCAACCGCCTTGAACGCGAAAGTAACAAACTGCCGCACGGTGTGCGTTTTACCAGTAGCCACTATGAAATCCTCAGGTTCATCGAGTTGTAACATTTTCCATATACAAACTACAAAATCTCTCGCGTGTCCCCAGTCTCGCTGAGCGTTTAAATTTCCAAGCTCCACTCTATCTTGTAAGCCGTGTTTGATGCGAACCGCCGCGCTCACAATTTTTTGAGTCACAAAATTCGCCCCGCGTCGGCTCGACTCGTGATTGTATAAAATACCAGAGCACGCGTGCAATCCGTATGCTTCTCGGTACATGATCACAGAGCGATGTGCCATGAGCTTTGCGTTTGCATACGGAGAACACGGATATGTAGGGGTCACTTCATTTTGAGGATAGATCGTCGTCTTACCAAATATCTCAGACGATGACGCTTGAAAGAGCTTGATTGTTGGATCAACTGTTCGAATTGCCTCAAGAATGTTAATCACTCCCAAACCAACGGATTTCACCGTGGCTAATGGTTGCTGAAACGACAAGTGCACGCTCGACTGCGCCGCTAAATTGTAAATTTCACACGGTTTCACCTCTTGAAGAATGCGCACGAGCGCCTCGAATTCGCTAATATCCCCTTGATGAAGCACAAAACTCGCGCGAACCGCAGAATCTGGCTTGACAATGTGCTCTAGGCGCTCAGGAAAGCTTTGCCACGTGCTATGCGTGAGACCATGCACGACGTACCCTGCAAGAAACAACACGATTGCGCGTCAGTAAACGAACCACCTCACGGCTCACATAAACGGCTGACGTTTCGGCCGCTGCTGTCGTCTCACCTTTGGACAACAACAAATCGGCGAGGTACGAGCCCGTTTGCCCCGTGACACCTAAAACGAGCGCCACCTTGGCGTCGACAGCGGCGCGCACATCGCTTCTTCGCTCTTCAACCATATCGCCAGTACACGCTGCACACGCGCGCGTCCGTCACCGACGGTGTGACGACGGTGTGACGACGACGACGACGACGGCGGCGGGCGAGGCGCGTTCGGCGACCGGCGCCTCGGCGAAATCACGCACGTCGACACGAAACGCGCCGTTTGCCTTCTCGAGTTCTGCGAATGTTTTTGAATTGAAATCAGTGGGTTGTTTCCAACTTTCGATGCCATGATTTATTTTCATGTCTCCATGCGGATAATATGAATAAACTACTGTATATGCAAGCAACAAAGGCGAAGGCGACTGACGTACAGTAGGGTTGTGGTGTGAGGGTCCGTCTCCCCCTGATCGGATCCTGGGACCAGGATCTGGGCCCATCGACGCCCGCGCGCGACACACCGCCCGCGCGCGATCTCGATCTCGATCGCGATCGCGCGAGGTGCGCGTGCTGGGTGACGACATGAGCGCCACCGCCGCCGACGACGAAGACGCCACGGACTCATCGTCGTCGTCGCCGCCATTGATAACAAACTTGGACATCTATCGAAACGCCGCCCTCAAGGCGCTCGAAGACGACGACGACGTGGAGGCGGAGCGATTGTTTGAGTTGCTTCTGCATCTGCTCAGCGTCAGGCGCGCGAAGCCGCCGTCGGTGCGGATATCGAGGACGTACGAGGGCATCGCGGCGTGCAAGCGCGTGCGCGGGCATGGCGACGACGCCGTCGTAGCCCTCGAAAAATGCGTGTTTTGGGACGACGCGTACGCGGGCGGTTGGCTCTCGCTGGCGGAGGAGTGCGTGGAGAATGAGCTCATCGCTCGCGCGGCGGAGGCGTTTAGAACGTTTCGCGAGCGGTGCGACAACGTGAACGAACTAGAAAGCGTTCGGGCACAAACTGTTCAGACGACGCTGCGCGTTCGACTCGAAGATTTGCAGATAGATCGGAATGACGCGTCGAGTTCGGCGGGGTCCGTTCAGACCGAGGCAAGCGAGGGGAACGACTGATGACGAGGTGGTACATAAAGCTTCCACAATCAACGTTGTCAAATCCTCGTCGCGCTTTTGTATGTATTTATATTAATCGCTCGTGCGATGTCTTATGTGGTCGAGGTCTTTGTGCGGGTCTCACAACTCGTGTGAATGTTGTACTCAGCGCGCTCGGGTTTACACAAATAGTACATTACGCTTGTTTTTAATTGCGAGTACAGACTCACGTATCGTACAATTAAGTTTGTTTCAATGACATATACAACACAACATCTGCAAAAATTTTCGACAAAAACATACCAACGGTGGCGGCGGGTACTAGTTACACTTAAAAGGTTGAGAGACACAAAATCACCCCATTTTTTGCGAATAATGACTCGCACAGCACAACTTAAAGCTTTAAGCAGTGTGTTCAACGGTGTACAAATGACTAAAGTATCTTGGGTTCTCTTATATTCGAGTCGTCTTGAAACAACGCACGCGCCGAGCCCGGGAGCTCTATTTTGCGCTGTGCGCGTAGACTCGAAGAATATTTTGCACGTATCACTTACTTTTCGCGCATAGAAGAGATTTTGCCGCTGCGGATATCAGCCAACTCTTCGCGTAAAGTGATATTCTGCGCGCGTAAGCTATCAACCACCCCTCGAAGGGTTTCGTATTCCTTTTTAAACTTCATATTCTCGCGAGTGAGCACCATCACGCGCCCATTCAAGTGTTCGTGTTCGGTTTGCTTTCTCATACGACTTCTTCGAGCACTTTCGCGATTTGTTTGCTTTCGCTTGTGCTGTTTTTCCTCTTCTTCTTCGACGGTGATCGCCACTGGAGCTGAACTAGTTAACGCCACCCCCCGGCTCGTGGGACGGGCGCGCAACGCTCTCGCGAGGATGCTTGACGTATCTATTGCTCCCGTTGCGGATGGAACCCAGGTACAAGTCATGGGATCAACTTCGAGATTTGCGTTCGACGCGTCTTGAAACGCGAGCGCGTTCCCATTCAAGAGCTCCTGAACCTGCGAGCACACAATTTTCGGTAGTCTTTGCGCGCGCGCGCGGTTGGCCCTTTGCGCACCCACCACGACGAGTTCATCATGCTCAGTCACGTCCTCACCATCATCCTCATCTTTCTCGTCGTCGTCATCGTGCACCCACCGCATCTGCTGCAAATTCGGTACCGCCTCGTTCACCAGCGCCGAACCCGAATCCTCAGATTCCCAATCCAACACCCTTGACGCGTCGCGTTTCCCATTCCCATTCGCGTTCTCTTCCGCACGCGCGGTCCCTCCCCGCGCGCGCGACTGCGTCTGCGCTCGTCCACCTCGTGCCTTCGTCGCGCGCGACATGCTCGCGCGACGCGTGCGCGAACGGTGTTGTGCCGTCGTCCTCCTCGTCGCCTAGGGGGGAAGAAGAAAACGCGTGCGGAACTTTTCAAAAAAATTGAAAAATTGAAAAATTGAAAAATTGAAAAATGAAAAATGAAAAAATGGGCGGAACCATGTCATTAGGGTTTACACCGACCAATCATGACCCCACACGTATCCCCCCACTTTCGCCTCTGTCCATTTCCCACGAGCATACACAAAACGGCGCCTCGCGTGCGCGTTTGGGGTGGTCGGTCGGTGAGTTGGTCGGTTGAACACTCGTCACGTGAGCGCCACCTCGCGCGCGTATGCGTTCGTGACGCACACGAACACACGACGGATACCGCGGTGAGCGCGCGCGAACGGCGCGCGAACGGTGTTGTGCCGTCGTCCTCCTCGTCGCCTAGGGGGAAAGAAGAAAACGCGTGCGGAACTTTTCAAAAAAATTGAAAAATTGAAAAAATGAAAAATGAAAAATGAAAAAATGGGCGGAACCATGTCATTAGGGTTTACACCGACCAATCATGACCCCACACGTATCCCCCCACTTTCGCCTCTGTCCATTTCCCACGAGCATACACAAAACGGCGCCTCGCGTGCGCGTTTGGGGTGGTCGGTCGGTGAGTTGGTCGGTTGAACACTCGTCACGTGAGCGCCACCTCGCGCGCGTATGCGTTCGTGACGCACACGAACACACGACGGATACCGCGGTGAGCGCGCGCGAACGGCGCGCGAACGGCGCGCGACGACGAATATGTATGAATTCGCACGTCGCCGTAACGCGGTCGTTTCAGTCACGTGTTTGGCGTTGACGACGTGCGCGGTGGCGTGGTGGCGACGGTACTATCACGTCGCGCAGAGCTCGGCCAGAATGATTTGAGTTGATTTTGATTTTGATCGGCGCGAGGTTTTGGTTTAAATCAAACTGAGGTGATGCGAGCGCGGATATTGACGCGTGTGGGGAGAATAATACGTCGGCGTTTGAGCGTTTTCACAGATGATGAAACGCGCCGCGCTTCTCTCGCGTCGTCGTCGTCGCGCTAGAAATAAACACGTCTATGCTTCGTCGCGTTAGAACGCCTGAATATGGCTACGACGCAGCGCGTGTTTGCGTTTATATGTGAGATCAAGCGACTGTCATCAGTTGCGCATGTATTTAAAATTGAAGTAAATATAATCAGTCTATGTACTACGATCGGAGTCTATAACTTTTTACTACTTTCGCGCTTTCACCTCTGTCGTCGTCGTCGTCGTCGTCGCCGTCGTCGTCGCGGCGGGCTTGTTGCCTTCGTACAGCATGCCCGATCCCAAACAACCAACTAACGCGACGAAGCTCAGATACGACCCTTCACTCGGCCATAAAAGAAATGCCAAACAAATGGTACCCATCTTATTCAACACCCCAACCAAGCTAAACGTCGTCGCAGACACGAGAGAGCGCACGCGCCAACTGGTGTAGCCTATAGCGACTCCAGCGACACACGTTAGCAGGAGGATTGTGTTACTGACCGTATCAGAAGAAAATTCAGCGAAAAGAATTTTTGTCTCATGATGAGCGAGTATTGTTAACACTGGCAAACCGCAACCATTAGTGTAGAATACTCGCTCCCAGTGCCTCAGTTGCACCGCGGCGATGAGCCACTTGCCATAAATCATCTGGCAAGCAAGAATTAAAAGCCACGCCGCTACATAAACTAAACCTATGTGATTCATTTTCACACCTTGTGCATCGAGAGCGTATAGAGAGCTAAAAGCTACGACGCAAACGAGCGACACAGTTGACCTGAACGATAACCCACCCGCGCTCCCGAGTAGCAACTCGAGAAGGTAAACGACGATCGGCAAGCAACTTCGCGCAATCACCATCATTCCTACGTTTGTCATACTAAGTGCCTTCAAATTTAAAGATATAGATGCGGCAAAAAGTATGCCCTCAAAGACATACAGAGAAAGGCTCTTTGCGCTAGTCCTCGTAAAGCCGCCGCGAAGCACTAAAGGCAAAGTCACCGTGGCCGCAAAAATCAACTGAACACACGTGAGCGCCAAAGGCAATGGATACGTATTCAAAGCAGCCTTGTTAGCCAAAAGCATAGCAGTTGAACACACGGAGTAAGCAAGTACCCAAAGCAACGCTGGCCTTGAAGTCGACATTCATGCAATTATTAATTGCACGCAACACACAAAACAACCTATCGGGAACGGGAGTAAAGCCGAATACACGTGAAAGAAAACCAAAATTGTCCAATCTTCTTTCGTTTCGTGCAGAAAAACTAAAGTTTCTTGGAGTGCGTGCGCATCACTGTGGCTTCAGCCGCCTCAGATTGAACCTTTTTGGCGATTTCCAGGCATCGAGGACGCATTCTAATCAGCGTTTCGCGCGCGTGGGTGATGAGTCGCATAGCTTTTTATTTCTTCAGCGATGAATGATTTTTAGATTTCAATCGCGTGGTGATGGGTGATGTTATCTGCGCATGCAAGGGAGGTTTCAATTGAGAACTACAAAATAATACACAATGCATGTTTACAACCATGTGTTGATCTAAGAATATGAGTACATCCGTGCGCGCCGCGCTACAAATTGCGACAACGTTCGTTTGTCACATTTTCAATTCAGTGGCTTGTTGTTACTACTGCGATCGATCTCTTTCTCGCCATTTAAAAGACGCAATTGAAAATGTGGCGCGCTGTTAAATACTGGATGCGACGTGAGAGCTTGTGTAATGTCACCCCAGTACGATGTCAAATCTTGCGTCGAATACCACTCCACGGTTTCCTTCAAAACAACGTCTTAAGATTTCTTCTGCGACCAACCGAGGGCAAGAAGTTTTGCGCAGTCTATGAAATATCGCCGGTCGTTGAAGTTTCTATCGCATACACGCGCAATCACCCGTTGTTCATCGCATTTTAACAGTCGACAAATATCTCGAGCGATGGATAATATCGTGCGCTCTTCGTGTGCACCTATGTTGTAAATGTGTGCGGTTTCACCTTTGTGCAACATGACATCAAACGCGGCCGCTGCGTCGTCGACGTGCATGTACGACCGCGTCGCCAGACCGTCTCCGTGAATAGGTATTTTTTTTCTTAATTTTGCCAAAATTGTAAATTTTGAAATGGCCTTTTCGGGATATTGATTCGGGCCGTACACGTTAATGGCAAGTTGTACGATCGGCCGTATGCCACGACGAGCATCTCTGCTCCGGCTTTAGATGCCACGTACGGATTTGTGGGCGCAAGCAGCGTCGCGTGCTCGGTATTTGAATCACTATTCAATTCACCGAGTGCACTTTCACCGTACACTTCATCCGTTGAAACTTGCAGGAATCGTCGAATGGCGTTCTGGGCCAAGCGACACGCTTCAAGCAACACGTGCGTGCCCTCGATGTTTGTCTTTGTAAACTCAAAAGAATTGTTGAAAGAATTGTCTACGTGACTTTGAGCGGCAAAGTGCATGATGGTATCGATTCGTTCCGTGTTCAACCCGTGAAGTGCGAGATCAAAGGAACGTATGTCACTCTTGACAAATTTCACTCGATCGCCTCCACAAAGGCGCAACGCTCGACTTAGATTTTTCAAGCTCGAGCAATAATCGAGCTTGTCTAAAATAGCAACCTGTGTCATACAGTGACACGATGCGCGTGATCACGCGTGGTTTTCGTCAGAGCCTCTATTATAAACTGTGCATCGCGTGAATTGTGTCGCGAACTGCCGGTCAATTAATTGTCCCCCCCCCTGTTTCTGCCCACGTATTGCTATACTTACGACCGTCGAAACGTCGACTCAGCGGACGTAGCGGTGCCAACAACACGCACGTACCTTGTAGTTGGGATATTTCACAACGAGCATAGCCACAACGTGCGACGCGATGAACCCCGCACCATCGGTGATGAGAATTCTCACGATCGTTCGACGCGCCCCTCTTCATGGATTCCTTTATGACAACCCAACCCACCGGCGCTCCATGTCGCCGTGGACACGCGCGGCAGGAAAACACGCAAAACAATCTTTAAAAACCCTCCAAGCGCGTCGCTGTGCAGCGCCGCGCGCGACATTCCCAGAATTCGCACGTCGAATTGCCCCACTGAACGAACGCTGGGATGATGCAGCGCCCAACAAACCCCATGACGCCGTCGATGCGCGACGAAACACGCGAGCGAACGCGCCGCCGCCATCGCCGCATCGAGGGACGATGGATCCACGAGAGCGATCGGACGCGCGCGCCATTCGGCGAATTCGCGCCGTCTCCCGCCGGGCGTGTGGTTGAAGAAAAGCCACGTGGATATTTTTTTTGACCAACGAAAAAGTTCCGAAAAGTTCCGCAACACGAGCACGAGCTAACACCCTCGTTGCGCGCGCGACGGCACCGCATTCTGTGGCGCGCGACGGAAGCGCACACCATGGCGATGAAAAACTCGCAATCGATGATCCGTTTGATCGCCGTCGCCGCGGCGATTGTCATCGCGCTCGCGTTAGGTCTCGGTCTCGGCCTCGGATTGAAGAAGGATTCCAGCAGTGAAGTTGTGCCGACGTACAAGCTCGTGTCTGACGTCAAACTCGATGGTCTCACGGCGGCGACGTTCACAGACGAACCAAAACTTGCGTTTCGTACGGGCATGGCGACCACTTTGGACGTTGATGTAAGCGAAGTGACGATCACGTCTGCTGTGGACGACAACTCGAGACGGCGATCGCTCCTCGCGGCCGGACTCAAGGTCACGTTTGAAGTGAACATCGCACCAGAGTCGGGTGAATCGACAGATTCTATTCTTGCTGCGGTTGCGACTGTAACGCAAAAGATATCCGAAACACCGCTCGCTACTATTGTAACTGTCTTACAAAAGGCTTTCGACACGATTGCTCCCTCAGCGAGTTTCACGATCAGAGTTACGACGCAGCCGAGTACGCCATCGGTGAAAACAGTGATCATCGTGAATGGCATAACTACTACAACAACTGTCTGTGGTACAAATCAACGCGTTTCGAGCGGCGCGTGCGTTGCTTGCTCGGCTGGTCAAAGTAACAAGGCTGGAGATGACCCAGCGGGTGCTGATACGTTGTGCGATGCTGGTGTACCACCGCCGCCGCCACCTTCTCCGTCACCGCCACCTCCTCCTCCAGGAACGTATTGCGCTGCAAACTATCATGTCGTCAGTAACGCATGCGTCGCGTGCGCTGCGGGTACGCGCAGAAATGCTGGTGATTCCGCCTCGGGTGGTGACACGACGTGTTTCGCCATCTCTTGCGCGCAGAATGAGCATGTTGTGAACAACGCGTGCGTGGCTTGCGCCGCGGGTTCGACGAACGCCGCTGGTGATTTGGCATCGGGTGAGAATACTGAGTGCGACGTCACCACGTGTGCAGCGAACTTTCATGTTGTGAACAACGCGTGCGTGGCTTGCGCCGCGGGTTCGACCAACGCCGCCGGTGATTTGGCAACGGGTGAGAATACTGAGTGCGACGTCACCACGTGTGCAGCGAACTTTCATGTTGTGAACAACGCGTGCGTGGCTTGCGCTGCGGGTTCGACCAACGCCGCTGGTGATGAGGCGACGGGTGAGGATACGACGTGCGACACCAGCGCCCCGTCGCCAGATGGCTCCCCAGATGGCTCCCCAGATGGCTCCCCAGATGGAAGTCCCGCATAAACGTCTTATGAGTTGGCAAATATGTTGTAGTATCGTCAAGCGCAGCATATCCGACGCACGCAGGCCGAAGGAAATTCCTCTGCGATCAAGGTTGCTTTTTAATTCGCCCTGTTTTTTAATTCCGAACAAAATCGTAAAACGCAACACCGTTCCTTGTGATTGTCCTCTTTAGTACCATTTGCGCATATTATGAACATGAAATATCCATTTTCAAGTCTATGGAAGACCAGGCAGAGTGGTCACGACTGATAGCAACACACCGCGCCGCGAACAAAGGTGAGCTGCGCTGCCGACCCCCCCACACACAACTGGCTGTTCGTGCTCGTCGCTTATGTAGCGTTCGGTTAGCAGTGCTTGAAGTTCTGCCTCGCGACGAATGAACGGTGAATGTAGATGAAAATCGCATCGGCACATTCGGCAAGTCTAGAGTTTTTGGTTGCTTATCGAGACGAGACGACCACGAACAGCACTCCGCGATGTTTCATAAAGGAGCTCTTTGTTAAACCACTGCCAGACGTGCAGTCGAAATCGCACAAGAAAGCTTTATCATTATGAAACACGGCGCACGTATTATTCCTCACAAACGAACACACACACTTTCAGACTTACTCGGGCGCTCAAGGAACATACTACTGTCGATCTGCACGATATGGCTCTTTTCAAGTCTATGGAACTACGTGTCTTCTTCGCGCACGCACGGAATGCAACATTTGGGGACTGATGATGTCGTGTTTGGTACTCATCAGGACCAGCGGAAAACGCAAATACATGAAATCGATAACATCGTCGGCGACGGGAACGTGGGATTAGTGTGCACGACGCGATCAAACAGTAACTTGATGCCGTGGCTCAACTACCATCGCTTAATCGGCGTGCACCACTTTTTCATCGTTCTCGACGGCAAGAGTATACCTTTGGATACTGAACGAATGTACCAGCAGATGCGAGATGTAACAGTGTACACGTCAACGCAAACAAATGCACGGCGCAACGAAAGTAAAATTTTAAATCTTGAACGAATGCAAAAACACATCCACGACCCAGTCTGCGGAGTAGATAGAGTGTTTGTGCAGCAGGCGTTGAATGTTGAGTACGTTATTCATGAAATATTACAAGGCAACGTTGACGTTAGCATTGATTGGATAGTTCATATTGATTCAGACGAACTGATTTATCCAGCCGGAGCAGAAAATAATTTCAACATACGGCGCCTACTCGCAAGTATACCAAATGCTGTTGGTCGCGTCGTTTTTCCAAATTACGAGGCTGTGCCAGAAAAGCTCAACAATCGCGATCCATTCGTAGACGTCACGTTGTTCCGCCGTAGTCATAAGCACCTCGACGCTGAAATATATGCAAAGTACAAGGATGCTTCGAAAGGGGATAATCCCAGATATTTCTTGGGGTATTCTAATGGTAAATCAGCGGCGCGCGTGTTTGACGACTTACGACCAGTCGGTGTTCACAACTTTGAGCACATTCGTAGCAAGCATCTGAAGGAGATCATTTTGAATGAAAGCGTGATTCTGCACTATGGATTTACAGACTTTTCGCGCGTCGTTGGACGATTTTCACAGTGTGATTGCCCGCAAGAGTTCACACACAAATGCAAGCGACTACCATTTGACTTGGAGTTGGCGCACAAATATCATGAATTGTATCTGACTTCTCGAGAAGAAGAACTTCAAACATGGTACGAGTCGCGCGTAGTCGCGCATCCAGAGTCAACAGACGTTGTGAAATTTCTTAAACTTGGCATACTGACAAGAATAAATCTACCTAGTATTCTAATACAAAATCAGCGCGATACAATTTATATAGAGAGCACATTCAGCACAAGACTAGTCCTCAATACGTTGACGCTCGTCGTCGCTTGTTGCCGAAAAACATTTTCAAAAATACGTTTCAATTATATACACCACCCGTGGCCTGTTGTTCTTTTGATGATATCGAGTACTCCAGTACTCGTTTAACAACAGCTGGAGCGTCATTCTTTCAACTTATCAGCCGTCTGCGCGTGTAATGCTTTCGCCGCCTTGCGCTTTTCCGCTTGGTGAACTCTGTGTTTTTCTAAACAGGTTCGGCACGTTCTCCGGCCAATCGTAAACGCAAAGTACGCATCGAGCATCTGGCGACAGCTGGTACAATGTTTCAACACAGGCGGCGCGCCCAACTTGACGTCAGCCGTGTCAAATGTATCCAACTCTTGGTCGTCTTGCCCATCGAGCGTCGCGCCAGGCACCATCGCGGGATCGCGGCGTGCTGTGGCGTCCTGAGCTCACTGAGGACAAGGAGAATCCCTTCTTATTTTACGCGATCACGTCTCGGCGAGTCGATTTCATGATTCGTGGGGGACAACATGGGTTAGGACCATTTGATTTTCGCTATTCTTAGGCCAACGGGGAGATAGACGAATCTAATATTTTTTCAAATCGAGTGAAAAGCTAATTTTTTGACGAAATTAGGGCGACTAAGAGTACCGCGCTTTCATAACTTTTAGACCCGAGTTATGAAAAAAATGGGGGTAAGAGTATAGGTTAAAATTACTAAAACAGGTCGATTAACCTTAAGCGCCTTTGACACCGCAATCGGCCACGTAAATGAACTCCAAACGACTTGAAATTTTGCACACGCGTATAAAGTTTGCGTTTGCACGCGTCATAAAAATTTCGCGTGATTTCGTGGTCGACGTCGTCGTCGTCTATTTGCGCATCCAGAAATGACTGGAAAAACAGTTCTTAACCTTACAAGAGATTACTCGTCGGCGCGTGCGCGAATACAAAGAATACAATGATGATAACAATACTAATACTATAACATTTCATCTCGTATAGCTGTCGTTGGATATCTTTCGATGTCGTCGACACGCATTACGCCGATGTGGCCGAAATTGACACAAAATGAGCTTGAAATTGTAAATGTCGAGCGCATTTGGAATATTCGCGCCATCTTTCACAAAATGCTGTAGAAATGTTTTATTCTCTTCATAAAATGTAGCGGCTGCGAAGATTCTCTCAAAGAGCGCCGCGATATCTGGACTTGGCTCTGTGCACGCCTCGTCGCGCGCCGCCAGTTTAGCATGGAAACTGAGAATTTTGGTGCTTCAAGCCCATTCTTTTGAGATATCTTGCGTTGTAACATGGAAAAAGAATAAATTCCAAGCATTTCTCCATGCGTTTCCTCCCAAAGCTTGTACGCGCCAAAAACAAACATTGTTGATGCGCATCGCTTCGATGCGCCCACTTCCAGACACCTCCTGAGGACATTAGCGTCGACACATCGTCGCGTCGCGCCATCCCACCAGATGTGAATGTAACTTACATGTGTATGCACACTATAATCAAACCATAGGTCTAGATATCAAATGAACGCTCCATTCGAGACGTTGAAAGCCATCATCATCGCGCTTTCAAAAATCACCAATCGCCACAAGCATTCACGCACCCGTCCCCGGTCGGTTCGCGCCTCATAGCCCCGCTTCCTTGCGCTCACACCGACCTAACAAAACTCTTCATCGATCCATGCAATCCTAAGCCATGACCGAGCCGTGTGCGCGCTGTCGACTGCCG
>Ga0255769_10001357_pt1 | contig 28261 bp, 27 predicted proteins | sample 041ome_9_FD_179637 | JGI IMG/M metagenome (GOLD analysis project Ga0255769, IMG submission 179637) | Coastal salt marsh microbial communities from the Groves Creek Marsh, Skidaway Island, Georgia - 041413US metaG (version 2) | ecosystem: Environmental > Aquatic > Marine > Intertidal zone > Salt...
ATAAAATGGGTCAAAATGAACCTCTTGAAGAGGGTATAAAAAAAGACGTCATTCAAGAGCTAAGAAAGCATCCAACTACCTTGGTTTTTTTGGCTTTTAAGGACGAACAACCCATAGGTTTGGTGACGGCCTTTTTAGGCTTTTCAACCTTTACTGCTAAACAAACTCTTAAAATTCACGACTTGGTGGTGCATCCCGATGCACGCGGTCTGGGTGTGGGAACAAAACTCCTGGATTATGTTCAAGAAGAGGCCGAGCGGCGTGACTGTTCTAAGATAACGCTGGAGGTGCGGGAAGATAACCCCGCTAAGAAATTATATGAGCGCGAGGGTTTCGAGTTTGGTGAGCCTCGGTGGTGGTATATGACTAAGGAATTACCTGCTTAGCATCTTCAGCTAAAGAAAGTACCGCCTGTTGATACAAAGAGCTCGTATTGTAGCGTAAAATTGCATCTTTGACATTCCCTTCTATCTCGGTAAAGTGAGCTAAATAATTTGCCACTGAGCGAATGTTGTCGGGCATATGATACAGTCCTTGTCCTTCGCTGTTTTTCCACCATCTGTTTAACGAGTATGGGATAAATTGGGCATAGGACATAGCTCCTGCATAACTGGATTGTAAGCTCATAACATCCAGACCGGTTCTCTTACAAAAACGTAGCAATTCGATAAGTTGTGCCTCGGCAAAACTGTACCTATAATCTTCTGCCATCATGGAGATGTAGGCATTAAGCGGATTGTAACTACCTTTGTAGCGGCCAAATTCAGATTCCACCCCTAAAATTCCCATGATAATTTCTTTGGGGATACCAAATTCTTTTTCTGCAGCAAGTAGCTCAGCGGAGTATGTGGTATAGAATTCGGCTAATTTATTTTTCTTTATTTCGTAGGCTAGTATTTCTTTATAATCCTCAAAGCTTTCGATTCGACGTTCGGCGGAACGGGTAAATTTTTCGGTAATTCCCTCGATGTACTGAAACCTATCATCGGCAAGATATTCACTTAAGTCCCATCCCATGTCGTTGTATTGGCTAACTATTAAGGCAACGCGGCGCTGAATGTCTTCTGGCATACGATCAATGATTTCAGAAGATGGTGCAGAAGATTCCGTAGATTGTGCCTTCGTGGGCTTTCCTCCCATGAAAGCAATACAGAATGCGAGAGTGAGTCCATACCGAAGACTTTGTCGAAAAATGCGGTGTATTTCCCAAACAAATGCACTATTGCGAGGCCCTAAACGTGCTATTTTAACAAAACCGGGGCGTCTATTCTGTGATAAAGTCTCAGGCAAAAAGGGAAGGAGGTACATAGGCCTATTTTTTTCTACATTCAAATATTATATCTCAGTATACCAAAGATTTACTAAATACAGCAAGCGGTAGGTCCAGGATTTTCGTGGCAATCCCATATGACTATCAACTAGAAATGCCTTATATTTAAAAACTAAATAATGTTTCTCAATAATCCTTGTCATTTTGGGGGTAATCGGGTCATATAGGTATCTACTTTATGCGGTTCCGATAGCCCAAACCCAATCATATGAGGTAAATACAAACCCAATCGAAGAAAGAATATTATGGCTAAAGAATTTGATGTATGTGTAATCGGCTCAGGCCCTGGTGGTTATGTAGCTGCAATTAGAGCTTCACAACTTGGCTTTTCTACCGCAATTATAGAAAAACGACATCTCGGTGGGGTTTGTTTAAATATTGGCTGTATACCTACCAAAGCTCTATTGCGCTCTGCTGAGGTACTCGAGTCCATTCAACATGCTTCGGATTATGGAATTGAGGTGAGCGGATCTAAGGCAGATTTTGGTGGAATGGTTAAACGTAGCCGCGGTGTGGCCAATAAAATGAGTAAAGGGGTTCAGTTCTTGATGAAGGCCAACAAAATCCAAGTATTTATGGGTACAGGGGTTTTTGCTTCTAAAAATGAATTACAAGTTCAGGACGAATCGGGGAAAGAAACCGAACGAATTAAAGCAAAGCATTTTATCATTGCCACGGGAGCAAGGCCACGGGTGCTACCTAATCTTCCCATTGATGGAAAAATGATCATCGATTCAGAAGCAGCAATGACAATGGAAAAGCAGCCGAAGAAAATGGTTATTGTTGGGGCTGGTGCCATTGGGGTAGAGTTTGCCTATTTCTACCATACTATTGGCACAGAGGTTACACTAGTAGAATTACAAAAGAACTTAGTTCCTGTCGAAGATGCTGATGTTGGACGAGAATTGGGTAAAATCTACAAGAAGAAAGGCATTAATATCCTCACCGAGAGTACGGTTGAATCAGTTACCAAAAAAGGAAAAGGCGTTGAAGTAACTATTAATACCAAAAAAGGCGAGCAGATAGTAGAAGCGGATGTGGTGCTTTCGGCCGTTGGTGTAACTGGTAATGTGGAAGGATTGGGCTTAGAAGAAATTGGCGTTAAAATAGAACGAGGAGCCATAGTTGTAGACCGTTCTACCTATTCTACTGGAGTGGATGGTATTTATGCAGTAGGTGATATTATCGGTGCTCCTTGGTTGGCTCATAAAGCCTCTCATGAAGCCATTGTACTTGTTGAGCAATTGGCGGGTAAAAATCCAAAAGCCATTAATTACGAAAACATTCCTGGTTGTACTTACTGTGAGCCACAAGTAGCTTCTGTTGGGATGACCGAAGCCGCTGCTAAGGAAGCAGGTTATGAGGTAAAAGTAGGTAAGTTCCCATTGTCTGCCAGTGGCAAGGCAACGGCGCTTGGGCACGAAGAAGGTTTTGTAAAAGTAATCTTTGACGCTAAATATGGCGAGTGGTTAGGTTGTCATATGATTGGTTTTGGTGTTACTGAAATGATTGCAGAGGCAGTAGTTGCTAGAGACCTAGAAACCACTGGCCATGAGATTATCAGTGCTGTGCATCCACACCCAACTCTTTCTGAGGCGGTAATGGAAGCGGTAGCTGAGGCATATAATGAAGGGGTTCATTTGGGCACCCCTGTAAAACATTAAGCCGGTAACTCAAAGGCAATGTCATGAAGGGTGAAGCTGCGGACACTCGTTCTATATTAGAGGTTTATGACCTAGAACGAGTTGCGTATCGCAGTGTTTGGGATCTTCAAAGGCAACTTCAAGAAGCGCTTATTCAGCAAAAGAGAAAACCAGAACACACCCAGTATACCGACGACGATTTGGCGGATATGCTCCTTTTTGTCGAACACCCCCATGTGTATACCTTGGGCAAAAGTGGTAATACCGAGCATTTGCTGCGTTCAGTAACGGAGCTTAATGACCTGGAAGCGGAATTTGTTCCAGTAGATCGTGGAGGAGATATTACCTACCATGGCCCTGGGCAGATTGTGGGTTACCCAGTATTAGATTTGGATCGACATTTTACCGACATACACAAGTATCTTCGCTATTTAGAGGAAGTGCTTATTAGAGTATTAGCGCATTATGGACTTAAAGCGGGTAGAGCAGAGGGGCAAACCGGAGTTTGGCTAGAGGACCGTAAAATTGCAGCAATGGGTATTCGGTCGTCCAGGTGGGTAACCATGCATGGCTTCGCTTTAAATGTAGCTACTAATTTGGATTACTTTTCCCATATTGTCCCCTGTGGCATCCAAGACAAACAGGTTACTAGCATGCAGGTGGAGTTAGGAACGGAAGTCTCCATGGATTCGGTTAAAAAACAAATCGTTCAATGTTTTGAAGAAGTGTTTCAGGTGCGAGCCCAATGGGCAGGTACCATCAAAGAACTAGACGATAAAATTTCGTACTTTTAATATGGAATGCGCCATATGGCGGGCCATTAGTAGGTTAAATTGCCGTCCGTAATTGGACAGAGCAGCAAAGAGCAAGATTATGATTAAAGAATTGAATGTAGTAGATCAAGCTACTACTCAAAGAAGACCAGACTGGTTACGCGTAAAGCTTCCTTCCGGAGAAAAATTTAAAGAAGTACTCGACACAATTAATGAGCATAAGTTGAATACGGTTTGCTCTGAGGCACGTTGTCCTAACATGGGCGAGTGCTGGGGAGCTGGAACGGCTACTTTTATGCTTCTGGGTGATGTGTGTACCCGCTCTTGCGCATTTTGTGCGATAAAAACAGGAAGACCGCCAGCTGAATTGGATTGGGAAGAGCCGTTTCGAGTAGCCGATGCTGCTCGTAAAATGGGCTTAAAACATGTTGTTTTAACTTCCATAAACCGTGACGATCGAAAGGATGGAGGAGCCCCTATTTTTGCCGCTACCCATACCGAGTTACGACGCGTAATTCCCGGAGTGACCATTGAGTCTCTTATTCCCGACTTTAAGGGTGACTGGGAAACTTTGCAAATTGTCCTGGATACTCCTCCCGATGTGTTAAGCCATAATTTAGAAACCGTTCCCGCGCTGTATCGAAGAGTGCGGCCACAAGCCAAATATCAACGGTCTTTGGATTTATTGTTGCGCACAAAAGAAGCAGGTATTCGTTCTAAAACAGGTATTATGGTGGGTCTGGGAGAAACCAGAGAGCAGGTGATCGAACTCATGCAGGATTGCGCGAATCATCAAGTAGACGTGCTTACCATTGGGCAGTATATGCAGCCGACTAAAATGCATCATCCCGTGAAAGATTGGATTCATCCGGATCAGTTTGCCGAATACAAAGAAATCGGTGAGCACTTAGGTATTGAACATGTAGAGAGTGGTCCTTTGGTTCGTTCTTCGTATCATGCCGAGCGTCACGTATAATGTGACAGGCTTCTTTGTTTATTAATTAGTCGGAATTGAAATGGCCGCAACCGTAACGGTACTTTTTATAAGTTATTTGTTAGGCTCTATACCCTCTGCAATTTGGGTGGGTAAGGGCTTTAAAGGAATCGATGTACGAGAACACGGAAGCGGAAATGCAGGTACAACCAATACATTTCGAGTGTTAGGAGTACCTTTTGGGGTGACGGTGTTTGTGTTGGATTTCATGAAAGGCTTTGTCAGCTCATTTTGGATTAGTGGTTTAGCCTTTCTTTGGTTTAGCGGACCTTTGGCGCCCCCGAATTGGGATGTTGAAGCATTTCTCGCTATATCTTGTGGGATGGCAGCTGTAGGAGGCCATATGTTTCCGGTTTTTGCTGGTTTTAAGGGAGGAAAGGGCGCTGCAACAGCCTGTGGAATGCTTTTTGGCATCGAACCCATATCCATCGGGATTTCGTTTACTTTGTTTGGACTTATTGTATGGTCCACTCGATATGTATCATTAGCCTCTATCATTGCTACAGGGATTTATCCCATTACTTTATTAATTATGCGCTTTGGTTTGGATCGGTATGTGGATGGAAGTATTATTTTATTTGCGGCCATTATAGCATTTGGAATCATTTACAAACACAAAGCCAATATTGGCCGGTTAATGGCGGGCACAGAAAGTAAAGTTGGTGCTAAGGCAAAGACCCTAGCAAAGACTGAAGCCAGCACAGCGAAGGTGAATTAAAAGCTAATTATGAGCAAACAACGTATTGGGATTATTGGCGCAGGTAGTTTTGGAACGGCTTTAGCAAAGGTATTCTATGAGGCGGGGAACCATGTTCATGTTTGGGCAAGAGAGCCGGAAATTGTTGCGCATATAAACGCCCACCACGTAAATCCAAGTTATTTGTCGGATCTAGTATTACCCGATTCGGTTTATGCGGTAGAGAGGCTTTCGGAGCTTGTACAAGAAAAAGACCTATTGGTCTTGGCCACACCCTCACATACCTTAGGCGACATGGCTAGTCGCATAAAGCCTTTGCTCAGCGGCAACGAAGTCGTTATAACAGTATCAAAAGGCATTGAAAAGGATAGCTTTAAAACCATGTCACAGGTACTGGTTCATGTACTTGATGGAGTGATTAGCTCTGATCAGATTGGAGTATTATCCGGGCCGAGCCATGCCGAAGAAGTGGCTCATCAAAAACCAACAACGGTGGTAGCAACATCGTATTCTACCCGGACGGCTACCTATATTCAGGATACGTGTATGACGTCGATGTTCCGTATTTACGTGAATAATGACGTGGCAGGAGTGGAAGTAGGCGGCTCAGTTAAAAATATTATGGCTATAGCAGCCGGTGTTATTGATGGTGCGGGCTGGGGGGATAACACCAAAGCGGCACTCATTACACGAGGATTGCACGAAATGAAGCGGATGGGGGCTTATTTTGGGGCACATGCCGATACTTTTTCTGGGCTTACAGGAATGGGGGATTTAATTGTAACCTGTACCTCTCCTCATAGTCGTAACCGCCGTTTAGGGCAACTCATCGGAGAAGGGAAGAGCCTTGAAGAGATTATAGATGGAATGGAAATGGTAGCTGAAGGAGTTAAAACCACGCAAGCAGTATACTTTTGGGCACAAAAAAACTCCGTTGAAATGCCCATTACCTCGGCGGTGTATAAGGTTCTTTTCGAAGGGGTAAATCCTATTGATGCAATGACTCAGTTGATGAATCGAGATCCTAAGCAAGAAGGTCTACAAGATATTTATTCATGAAGGAATACGAACAGTATCTGAAGTATTCGGGTACAACCACGCTTAGTTCTATGTCAAAAGCCGACTTAACCAATCTGGTTGAGCGAGGGGAGTCGTCATTTTTGGAGTTTAAGCAGAAAGTCGCATCACCCGAAAAATTGGCGCGTGAAATTGCTGCTTTTGCTAACACAGAAGGCGGAATCATATTGGTTGGAGTAAGTGATAAGGGAGAACTTATAGGATTAGAGACGTACTTAGAAGAGGAGTTTTGGCTAAAAAAAGCAGCCGAAGAAGAATGTATTCCTCCAGTAGACATTACCCTTGAATTATTTCAAATGGGACAGCGGGATATCCTTATTGTAGGCGTGCCTGAATCGCCTGAAAAGCCGGTACAGGTGAAGGCAGGAAAGTCCAATAAACTACGAAAGGTATTTGTTCGGGTAAATGATGCCAGTGTAGAGGCAAGCGATGAATATATCCAAGTTCTCAAGCAGGGTGGAGCATCTCATGGAGTAACATTTGAATATGGAGAGAAAGAGCAGATATTGTTTCGCTATTTAAAGGAATACAGCGTCATTACTGTGTCAGATTTTTCTAATGTTGCCTATATCAACAGCTATAGAGCGACTAAAATTTTGGTGAATTTGGTAAGTGCTGGGGTATTAGATCTATTCGAAAAAGACGGCAAAGCACACTACACATTTTCCGTAAAATCTACGTAAGTTTAATTATTATGAACCAAGAGAATAATAAAGTCAGTGAACCCGGGCGCTCTAGCGAAGTCAGCCCCATTTCGGATGAATCATTACAGGATTCATTAGATGACGTAATTGCGTCATTAATTGACTTGGATGAAGAGGACGTTTCGGAGAGTTCTTCCGCCGATCAAAGCCTCATGGATAAAGGCTTACAAAATGCAGATGATTTTGATCCAGAAACCGCTAGACCCATTGTGCTTACTGAACGAGCTGCGCGGCAAGTTAAAAAGATAGTGGAGCACGAAGGCTTGGAATCAGAGCTTTATTTGCGTGTTGCGGTAGAAGGAGGTGGCTGCTCAGGTCTTAGTTATAAATTAGGCCTGGATCACCGAACCGATGAGGATCGAGTATACGCTAGTTTTGATGTAGAGATTATCGTAAAAGAAGAACATTTGATGTACTTAGAAGGGATTAGTATCGATTATCCCGATGGGCTGGACGCTCGCGGTTTTGTGTTTGATAATCCCAATGCTACCGATAACTGTGGATGCGGTGAAAGCTTTGCTGTTTAATTGCGTTGCGCTTTTGCCTTGGTGATTAATCCCCGGATTTCCTGAGCTGAGATGTACTCTTTGTTGTTACAAAAATGACAGACGATTTCTTGCCCTTCATCTTTTAGATCTTCTAAATCTTCAAGACTAAGCATTGTCAATGCGCCTAAAAATCGCTTACGACTGCATCGACAAAAGAAATCGACAGGATTCCGACCAAGCTCTTTTACCTGTATGGGTGAGACGGAACGGTGCATTATATCATCAATGTATATTTTTTCCGAGAGCAATTGATCGATGGGTTGAAATGAAGCCAAACGCTCTTGGAGCATATCAATTTGACCATCTGGTGCGTCGGGAAGTCGCTGTAGAAGAAGGCCTCCAGCTTCGGATATAGCACCGTCCTCTGTAATTCCTATATCCAGCATAACCGCAGAGGGAACCTGCTCGGATTGTGCCAAATAGTGAGCAATATCTCGAGTTACATCCCCAGCAATTAATTCTATAGAACTGGTTCTGGGTTCTGCTTCATTGTAGAGCACCTTGGTTAAGCTGAGCACACCTAAGCCAATACCGTCGGACAACGATACATCCGGGTCATCGTAGGCTAATTCGGCGCTAGGATTCCCTACATACCCTCGAACCTCACCTAAACTGTTCGCTTCTGCAACCACATATTGAAGGGGACCGCTACCGTCTAGCCGAATTTGTATACGTTCTTCCTTTTTTAATTCGGAAGCTAATAAAGCCGCAGCTGTTAGTGTTTTACCTAGAATTACGGTGGCCAACAGGGATAAACCATGCCGGTCTCTGGCTTCTTTAACCAGCGCTGTTGTTTTGACCACGGAGAGTTTGAAATGTCCGTCTTTGGTCATTCCTTTAACCATTCGGTCTTTGAATAGAAAGTCTTCTTTAGTAATACTCATGATTATTTTTGAGCGTTGGCTAAACGCTGTTCTACAAGTTGGTTACTCGCTAAGTTAGGGGTTAAATTGTGAGTTTTTGCATAGTCAAAGACCTCTAGCAGGGTGTGATAAATTTCGCGGGTTTGTTCGGCAGCTCTTTCGGGATTGTACCCACCTATTTCGTTCGAAATATTAATGATACCCCCTGCATTTACCACATAATCGGGCGCGTAAAGGATGGATCTTTCTTTCAATTGTTGCCCATGCACTTCTTCCCGGAGGATATTATTTGCGCCACCCACGATAAAGTCACAAGCTAAATGGTCCAGCGTATCGTCATTGATCACCCCACCAAGTGCGCAGGGGCTTAGTATGTCGACCCGGTGGGAAAGAATATGTTCAGGGGCAAGGATCTCCGCCCCTACTTCTGCCGCAAGTTGTTCAGCTTTTTCGGAATATATGTCAGAAATGTAGAGTATTGCGCCTTCTTTTTGGAGGTGTTTAGCTAAATAGGATGCCACATGTCCGGCTCCTTGTATGGCGATTTTTTTTCCTTCCAAACTATCTTGGCCTGTTGCGTATTGCATTGAGGCCTTCATGCTTACGTAAACTCCAAGCGCAGTAAAGGGAGAGGGATCACCACTGCCGCCTAAATGCTTTGGTAGTCCGGTAACGTGAGGGGTCTCTTGATGCACCCAAGCCATATTTTCTTCGTCCATACCCACATCCTCAGCGGTGATATATTGCCCAGCTAGAAAATCTACACATCGTCCGAAGGCTCGAAATAGTTCCTCGGATTTACCGGTTCTTGAATCTCCTATGATAACCGCTTTTCCTCCTCCTTGATTAAGTCCGGAAATAGCTGCTTTGTAGGTCATGCCTTTTGAAAGCCGGAGTACATCATCCAGAGCGGCTTCAAGATTAGGATATGGCCACATTCTGGTGCCACCTAAAGAGGGACCAAATGTGGTATCATGAATGGCGATGATAGCTTGAAGCCCTGTTTTTTCATCCTCGAAATAAACGACTTGTTCATGTGCGGCGGTAGCAGGTGTGTGCACAGGGGTATAAAAAAGCCCAGAGGAAATTTCGGTAGCTTTTCCGAACAGTGTAAAAGCGTCGCTCATAAAGGATGGATCTTAGAAGGTGGTATTTTTGTAAATATACCAAAAAGCCTCGAGGTTTACTTAGTATCTAAGTGTGGAATAAAGTATAATTCAAACAATATAGTTTGAACTGGTCAATTGGTGTGACAGCCAATGCACCTCTTATGAATAAAAATAAAAATAAAGGAAACCATAACTATGTCATTCCGCTGGGTCATTACACAGCCGGAACAGGAGGAAGCTGTATCCACTTTAATGGATATGCTCAATGTTCCGGAATCCATAGCTCGACTATTGGCAATACGGGGTATTTCAAGCTTTGAAGATGCAAAACAATTTTTCCGACCATCCTTAAACGAACTATACGATCCTTTTCTAATGAAAGACATGGACCGAGCGTCCGAGCGTCTCTCCTTAGCTATTCGGTCTAATGAAAAAGTACTGGTGTACGGGGATTATGATGTTGATGGTACCACCGCAACGGCTATTGTTTATTCTTTCTTAAAGGAATTTGGAGTAGTGGTGGACTATTATATCCCGCATCGATTTAAAGAGGGATATGGGATTAACCCAGAGGGTGTGCAATATGCTCATGAGATGGGCGCACAGGTCATTGTATCGGTGGATTGTGGCATTACTGCCATTGAAGAAGCCGAGGAAATTAAGGCCTTGGGGATGGATCTCATTATATGTGACCACCATACAGTAGGAGCTGCGTTGCCCAATGCTTATGCCGTCTTAGACCCTAAACGAGAAGACTGTTCCTATCCATTTGATGGATTGTCGGGAGCGGGAGTTGGTTTTAAATTGGTGCAAGCTACTCTGGCCCGTTTGGGGCTTCCTGCTAAGGTAGCCTATGATTATTTAGATCTACTGGCCGTTTCTATCGCATCGGATATCGTGCCCATTATCGATGAAAACAGAATATTGATGTGGGCTGGCTTAGAGCGACTCAGAACGAACCCGAGAGTCGGAATTCAGGCACTGATGAACCTGATTCGGGTGCCACAAGCAGAGTTGGATACAAAAAAAATTGTGTTTTCCATTGGCCCACGAATTAATGCAGCGGGTCGGATGGGAGATGCGTCCACGGCAGTGAAATTATTGATTGCCAAGGATGAGCCGGAGGCCAACTTAATGGCCACAGAATTGGAAGGAATTAATGCGAAGCGGCGCGATACCGACACGACCACAATGAATGAAGCGGTCGAACAGATTGAAGAGCAGCTGAATATGGATCGTATATCCGCATTGGTGCTATTTAATCCAGATTGGCACTTAGGGGTCATTGGCATTGTTGCTTCCCGTTTGGTGGACCAATACCATAGGCCGGCCATTATGCTAAGTGAGGTCGACGGAAAGATCAAAGGATCTGCCAGAAGTATCCGTGGATTTAACATTTATGAAGCAATTCGGGAGTGCGAAGATTTACTGGAGCAATTTGGTGGGCATGAATACGCGGCTGGTTTAACCCTAAAGGATGGCGCGCTTAAAGAGTTTCGAAAACGAATGAACAGCAAGGCAGTAGAAGAACTCTCTGGAAGCTCCTTTGAAGCTGAATTACTGGTTGATGCAGAAATAAACCTGGCAGAGATCGATGGTAAGTTCTGGAAATTACTGCATCAGTTTCAACCATTTGGCCCAGCGAATACGAAACCCTTGTTTACTAGTAAGGGGTTAAGCACGGTTGGAGTACCAACCATAGTTGGGAATGGACACTTAAAGCTCCGATTAAAGCAGGAAGGCTCTCCAATATTTGATGCAATTGGGTTTAATATGCATGATTTAATGCCCATAGTGAGGGACGGAAAAAAGTTCGACATTGCATACGAACTGGAAGAAAACACCTGGAATGGCAACAAATCCATACAGATTCATTTGCGTGATGTTAAGGAATCTTAGTGTTGTGTATTGTTTCTCCAAGCTAAAGGGTGTATATTTGCCATCCTTTCGGTTGGGACTGTAGCTCAGTTGGTAGAGCAACGGACTGAAAATCCGTGTGTCGGCGGTTCAATTCCGCCCGGTCCCACCATTGTAAAACCCTGTTTGTCAGTAACTTATTGACTCTCAGGGTTTTTTTGTTGGGTGAAAATATGGAAAATTGGGACAACCGTGGGACAGGCTTAGAAAATACTTTTTGGTTTAACAAGAGCTTATTACGACTAAATTATTCCTCAGCATAACTAGCGGTTATCATTCTTTCAAGATAATACCCAACCAAGCATATGAAAAAGACCCTTAAAAGTGCATAAACGACATCATCCAGTTTAATGAGTACATAGATAGAAAGTAGTATGGTAAAACAGATCCATCGTATTTTTTGAGATCGGATAAAAAAATTTCTCATTGCACCACCTTATTTTTGATAAAAACGATAACCTTACCTGAAATAAGATACGTATCCGTACTTATTCTGCCGCCAACACCGTCACCTAAACTCAGATCTATTATCGCCTCGCCACCTACTTCTTTTACGGTGTCTTTAATTTCTTTGAGCATTTTTTCTATTTCGCAGCTACATCCTTCCACAGAAATTTCGCCTATGATTTTATAGTCATTTACATTTAATTGTTCTTGATTGTAGACCTTGACGACAAAATTTTCGTCTTTGCGTTCTCTTCTTGTATCCTCGTAACTGATGTAACTAGGAACAATACAACTCGTGAAGACTATATTAATTAGCACAAGAATGGATAGGTATTTCATTTTTCCCATGGTTTAAAACACGTATACTATTTTTTCATTGCTTTCTTATTTGTCCATTCTCACAAGTAGGTATTTTAGAAAATATGGCAATAGTATGACTGCTTTCCAATCTTAGATTAAAAATCAAAGGATTTCATAGAATCAGAGCAGTAATAATGCGAGTTTATACGTCCTTCCGTAAGCGTCTCAAGTGACACTGGAAATTTTAAATAGTGAGGGTCAGAAATTAGTAGAACTGGTTAATGGTCAACAAGCTGCAGGGTATCATACCATAAATTTTGATCCCAAAGATTTATCAAGTGGATTGTATCTGTACAGGTTAACAACACCTACTTTTACACAAACCAATAAAATGCTGCTTATTAAGTAGGATTAACTACTTTGTCGATTAGATGCCATTCCACCACCAATCTTTTAATACATTTGTTAGACGGTTCTGTAATTTATTGTCTAATTTTCTCTGTTTTGTACCATTAACACCGGTAAAAATACCGAGAAGATTATACCTAACCCGATCTAGCTCTCTGTACTCAGCTACTATATCTTCATATCGGCCAAAAGAGGTGTGAAATTCTTTACCTTTCTTCCCGTTCACCATTGGTAATCGGACCCTTCCCTCAATATACCAGTACCTATTTTTACCTCTTTGATAGGTTCTTATATCAAAAGTAGGTTCATATAGCAAGGTATCTTTTTGTTTAAAAGACTCGATTTTAGCCCGATAGGCCATAATTTCTTGTTGAATTTCAGTAATATCTTTCTTCTCTTTATCTATATCCTTGACAACGTACTGAATACTTTTTTCTAAGGTTCGAATCTCAGATTCAATCGAGGCTATTTTGTTATTGTACTCATCTATTTTAACTACTCTTTTTTCCAGCATACGATGAAGGCTAAATACTCTATCAAATAGCATTTTATGATATGACTTGTCTGCTTGACCGTCTGATTTTGGAATCACTTCTTTTATTTCATACATGCATTTATCCGTTAAAAGTATTTGGGGGAATAACTATTAAATATGTGAAATAAGTTGTTTGTAGATATCATTACATTCCTCATATAGAGACATTAGTGATGCAGGGATGGGTTCATTTTTAGCTTGATATATTCTAAAGCCTGTTGATTTATGAACATTATGATACCAATATTTAGCCCATACCCCATCTTCTTTCTTTGGTCCAGCCTCCCATCTTAACATATCATCCTCAAATGGTATTTCAAGGTAGGCACATAATTCGGTCAGCTTTTTCTTTGGGTTAAGTAATAGGTCTTTAGAGTCTACGATAAGCGGCGGTTTACCTATACTAAGTAGGTAATCATATAAGTCTAAGTGTTGAGGATAACCTGTGTCTTTAATAACAGGATTAGGGATTTGTTTAATGAATGAAGTAATCATTTCTTTGGGATCCCTCGTTAAAATGATATTCTCCGTTTCCTTCAAGAAACTTCTGTTTAAATTGATTAAATGATGAGTCATGTGTTTAAAGAAAACAACAGGTGTTTGGAACACGTCCTCTATCATCTTTTTCACTACTTTTTCGCCATTATTTTCCTGAAATAAAAGTACTTCTTTTGATCCTGGATGATACTCATTAGCACTTGTAGAACATAAATAGTGTGCATACAGAGGCTCATCTACTATGGTCGTGTCACTTCGCTGGCCAAATGAGTACATGAGTGCGGTAGATATATTACGTGGACCAGACCAAAGACAAATTCGTTTCATAAGAACATCATAATTAGTTATTAAAGTGGCTTAGAACATTTCAGACGTTATTCGTGTTTTGTATAATTCTTGGAGCTGTTTTGTTTTTGGCATAGGTACCTGCTCAGAAATTATTCGCCCATCGATTTTTGTTACAGGCGTTAGGCCACCAAAACTACCGGTTACAAAAGCTTCATCTGCGCTATAAACATCGAAAAGTGAGAAGTCTTTTTCTTTGCATATGATATTGTTTGTCTTACAGATATCAATCACTTTTGCTCGTGTAATGCCCTTCATGCAGTAATTACCGGTGGATGTCCAAACTTCTTGGTCTTTAACTATGAAAAAATTGGTTGCATTGCATGTGCTTACAAAACCATGAATATCGAGCATTAGGGCCTCATCAGCTCCTGCTTCCAACGCTTGGATTAGTGCCTGCACCTCGTGTATTTTTGAATGGCAATTTAAGCGTGGATCCAAATAATCAGGTGAGCCTCGACGAATGGTACTTGTAAACAGGGTGATGCCTTTGTTGGTAGATGTAGGATCGGCTTTCTTATGTTCTGCTATAATGACAATATTTGGTCCAGAAATGGTTAAACGAGGATCTTGGCTAGGAGTTTTTTTTATTCCCCGGGTAATCATAATTCGAACATGAACCCCATCCACCATATTATTTGCATTCAAAACATGTTGAACAGATTTGAATAAATCTTCTCTTTTGCATCCAATATCCAAACCTATGGTTTTAGCGCCGGCATACAAACGATCCATGTGATCGTCCCAAAATACTAGTCTACCCTGATGAAGCCTTAATCCTTCCCAAACACCATCACCAACCAAATAGCCTGCATCAAAAACCGAAATCTTAGCTTCATTTCGAGGAAAAAGTTCATCATTAATAGAAATTAGGATGTGTTCATTTCTGGAATCCTCCAGTGCATTATGTGTTCCGTGTATCATATAGGTTGGTTATGTAAATGTATTGTGAATGAACGGTTAACAACAAGAAACTAAAGAAAACTCATAGAAGCTATATTCATTGAAAGTTGAAGGGGATACGGTTAGCTAGCGTACTATTTTTGTTAAAGTTTTCTTGGTAAAAAGCTTTTAGCACCCACGAATTATACAATTTTAGTATTATTCCTCAACAAAATACATCTAACCAAGTACACCAATCTAATTTTATAATGATATATGTTATTATCGGTGTAAGCCTAATTTTTGGATCCTTAGCGTTCATTCTAACTAAAGATAATGCTCAATACTTATTAGCTGGCTATAACACGATGTCTAAAGAGCAAAGAGAGCAGGTAGATATCGAGACATATCTTAAGATGTTTAAGCAGGCACACATAACATTAGCTATAAGCAACTTAGTCCTGGGTGGAGTTGCTCTATTATGGTTTGGAGATCGATCGGCAGCACTTTTTATATCGATATACCCCTTACTTTTTTACGGCTATTTTCTCATTAAAACCTATCCAGTATTCACACAAAAAAAGCTTAAATAGTTAAATCACTAATTTTTTTTTCGTAGTCTTGATGAAAACCCGCATATATGATAGTATGAATCACATCCAACCCATCAAAATGTTACCGAACACCTACCGAACTCAAAATAAACCCTCATCAAACTCTGAACGAACCCACTAACCGAATAGCTAATTTCATGTCAAACCATATCCTAATTCTAAAAAAACAGCTCCTTTTTAGTTTGAGCTTTTTATTTATTGTTTCTATCTCCTTTTCAACTACGGCTCAAAATACATCAACCAGTGAGGATTGGAGCATGCAAGAGCTCTATGAATCGGCGGCACGTAGTATGGAGCTTAGAGCCATTGGCCCGTCTGCTATGGGAGGGAGAATATCCGACATTAAAGTAGATCCGAATCATCCATCGACCTGGTATGTGGCGGTAGGTTCGGGGGGTGTTTGGAAGACTATTAACAGCGGTACCACCTGGATGCCTATTTTTGATGCACAGGCTTCGTATTCGATTGGAACCATTGAAATTGACCCGAATAACTCGAATGTGATTTGGGTGGGAACCGGTGAAAATGTGAGTGGGCGCCACGTGGCTTGGGGTGATGGAGTGTATAAAAGTCAGGATGGTGGAAGGACTTGGAAGCAAATGGGGCTACCTAAGAGTGAGCATATTGGGCGTATACTCATTGATCCTCGTGATAGTGATGTGGTTTTGGTAGCAGCCGAGGGCCCGCTATGGTCGTCTGGTGGTGAGAGAGGAGTGTATCGAACAGAAGATGGGGGAGAAAGGTGGACGCAGGTTTTAGCGGTTGACGACAAAACCGGAGCTACGGATTTGGAGTTTGATCCATCAAACCCAGACGTAATTTATGCAGCTACCTATGAACGCAGACGAAAAGTTTGGGCTTTTTTGGCAGGAGGGCCAGGATCTGGAATACATAAATCCACCGATAATGGTCGAACGTGGAAGGAGGTTACGATGGGATTACCTCGGGGTGATATGGGTAAAATTGGCTTAGCGGTTACCCCCGCAGATCCAAATTTGGTGTATGCAACGATTGAATCGGACCCCGCAAATAAAGGGTTTTACCGGTCCACAGATAAAGCCGAAAGTTGGGAAAAAAGGAACAGCTATACCTCGGGTGGAACAGGTCCACACTATTATCAGGAAATAGAGGCTTCACCCACCGACCCTGACGTTGTTATTCAAATGGATGTGTTTTATCAGGTGACCAGAGATGGAGGGGAAAGTTTTAACTATTTAGAAACCGGTCGATCTAAGCATAGTGATAATCATGCCCTTTGGATTGATCCTGTTAACCCAGAGCATATGCTTGCTGGTTCGGATGGTGGTTTGTATGAATCTTTTGACGAGGGGAAGACATGGAAGTTTTTCTCCAATCTACCTATCGCTCAATTTTACAAGATTGCGGTAGATAATGCAGAGCCCTTTTATAATGTGGTAGCCGGTGCACAGGATTTGGGTACCCTAATCGGTCCATCTAGAACCTTAAATACGGAAGGAATTCGCAATCAAGATTGGTACGTCCCTTTGGGCGCCGATGGATATGACGCCGCATTTGATCCTACGGATCCGAATATCGTCTATATGGAAATTCAACAAGGTGTGTTGAATCGCTTAGACCGCAGAACAGAAGAGCTCATGAATATTCAGCCTCAACCTGCTCCTGGCGATCCTGCCGAACGTTTTAATTGGGATGCCCCTATAGTGATAAGTCCTCATGACCATAAGACCTTATACTTTGGTTCGCAGCGAGTATGGAAAAGTACCAATAGGGGAGATTCGTGGACACCCATCAGTGGAGATTTGACCACGGATACCAATCCTTTCGAGCTACCTATGCAGGATCGTGTGCCTGGAGTGGATGCCCTTTATGACAATGGTGCGATGTCCAAATTCGCAACCTTGACGGCCATCGCCGAATCCCCACGCCGACAGGGTCTATTGTACACCGGATCCGATGATGGTATGGTGCATGTGAGTACCGACGATGGCGCAAGCTGGACCAAAGCGGGAGTATTTCCTGGCTTACCCGCGCTTTCCTTTATTAATGATGTAGAAGCCTCAGCTCATGACGACCAAACACTATTTGTGGTGGCCGATGCTCATAAAGAGGGAGATTATACACCTTATATATATAGGAGCACCAATCAGGGGAAATCGTGGAAAAATATTGCTGGAGACTTGCCAAAAGGGGTTATCGTATGGGCGTTGAAACAGGACCCTGTGAATGAAGATTTGCTGTTTATAGGTGCTGAAAACGGGCTTTACTTCACGTATAATCAGGGTGAAAATTGGCTTAAATTGGGAACAGGAGCACCTACTATTTCTTTCCGAGATATTGAGCTTCATGAGCGTGAGGGTGATCTAATTGGCGGTACATTTGGGCGTGGCATTTATATTCTTGACGATTATACCCCTCTTAGACATATCGCCTCACTTGAGGAAAAAGCCGTTTCAACGGTGCTACCTGTGCGTGATGCATGGTGGTACATCGAGCAAGTACCTATGCAGGCTAAAGGGATGCCCTCTCAAGGATCTAGCGCTTACAGAGCTGATAACCCTGATTATGGAGCGCTAATTACCTACTTGGTCAGCGATTTACCCAAGACGGCAGCTCAGCAGCGAAAAGACGAAACACGCCAGTTAGCCGCTGAAAATAAGGATGTGCCATTTCCTGGCTGGGATCAATTACGTGAAGAGTCGATGGAAGATGGCCCGATGACTTTACTGTTAATCAAGGATGAAAATGGAGCACCCATTCGCTGGCTGAAAGGAGCTTCTAGTAATGGTTTGCATCGTATCACTTGGGATCTTCGCTTGCCGGCACCTGACCCCATTAGCTTTGCAACTCCCGGTTTCCGCCCACCATGGGCAGGAACTCCACAAGGCCCATTAGTGACTCCTGGGGCCTACTCGGTTGAACTTTATCAAGAGTATAATGGCACGTTACGTCAGCTCGGAGAAGCTCAGAATTTTACCGTAAAACCCATACCGGCCATAGAAGGGCGTGATTTTGAAGCTACCTTTGCCTTTCATAAGCAAATGAATGATCTCTCTAGAAAAATGAGCTCAGCGGGTCGGATATTAGGAGAAGCCTCCAACCGAATGCGCCATGTGGAAGAGGCCATTCTTCAATCATCTTCTTTGGATCCTACGCTGTTTCAGGAATTAAAAGATCTGGAAGTATCTCACGCACAATTAAGCCTTAACCTTTATGGCGATCGGGTACGACAGCGCCGAGATATTGCGGTAGAGCCTGCCATCATGGGCCGTTTAAATCAAGTTATTTATGGCTTATCGGGAACAAGCCTCGCACCCACTCAAACGCATCGCGAAAATGTTGAGATTGCCGAAAAAGACTTTGCTCAGTTTATGGATGAGCTAAGTGAATTTTCGGATAGGCTCGAATCCTATGAATCTCAGGTTCAGGCCGCTGGCGCGCCCTATACTCCAGGTAGAAAACTGTACGAATAAGTTAGTTCTCGAATGGCAATGAGGAAGTTTCTGAAATCTGTTTTAGAACTTCCCAATGCTCTGGGCCCATGGCTCCGATGTCAAAGACAGAAACACCTTTGGCCCCACCGTCATGGGCTTCCTGAACGGCCGTTGCTAATTCTCCCGCGGTAAGAGAGGGGATAAAAAGGCCTGCTATAACATCGAAACGTCCATGAGATTCGCGCACGCCTTGTTCGGTTGCAAAGCCAATCCATGCTAGGTTCTGTCGGTAAAAATTATGATACAACATGGGCAGAGCGATATCTAAATCCCAGCTGGCCCAATCTTGTCGCACCATATTTCGTGACATCACTGGGAAAGGAAATACAGCGGCGCTTAGACGTTTATCCTTAGCATGTACATCTTGCGCAATTTCATTCACCAGACTGGTAACCGCATTTAAACGATATTGTAGCCATTCGGTGCTTAATTCGGGATAATTCATTTCCATAGGATCTACCCCAAAAAGTTCTTTAAAACCCTCTCGAGCGATAGGGTGATACCCATAATCGTATTCGGGAAACTGAGAGTCTTGCACCAAATCGTATTTGGGTTGAAGGTCCGCGCCTAGAATTACATCCACATACCGAACGTAATCCAAATGAACGGAGGCTAGCCCAGGTATGTCGGCATAAGAATTCATTATCGATTTAATGTAGTCCCGAGCACCTGGAGAAAAAGGTGAGAGCCATTGATAGTAATCCACATAAGCCCGGTAATCATAGGAATTGTCCCCATTCCGATTTACAGCATACCAATCTGGATGCTTAGCAGCCATGGTATCGCCTGGTCGGTTTAAGGTCCATACCCAAGCGTGAATATCAATATTATAATCCGAGGCGTAACCAATCACTTCTGTGGTTTTCTCTACACTAGCCGATAAGAATAAATCCGTAAGTCCATGCTCTGAGAACATCTGGAGCTTCTCTCGCCATTCGGCTTCAGATTCCGCCATGCCGGCACCTGTCCAAGCAGCGATCATAAATGAATCAGCGGCACTTTGATGCTTATTTTGGGCATCAGAACAACTGAGAAAAATTAGGCCTGTTATGAGTAATAATAGATTATTTTTCATTTGAACTCCTTATGTATCCATCTTGATTAATGCTTAGTCTTAGTCCTGAATCGTGTTGCACCCGAAGCTCAAAACCCAAATCCGTGGGTAAATATTTAGCTGTATAGCTATAGTTGTTTGCTTCGTATATAGTCCGTTCGAGTTTACTAGCTATTTGTTTTTTACCATTATCGTCTTGATCTATACTCAATTGCTGTCTATAGAGATGAAATAGCAATTGATAGGCTGTTGCATATGCAGGGTCAATTTCAACACCCTCTTCTGTTTGAATTTTGTTATCTAAAAAATATACATAACCCCAGTGCTCAGGTCTATGCATATCAATGGCCATTTGAGGGCTCCAAACCCAATTATTTTCGGGCAATCGACGCCCGTCTGCATCGGTTTTTTTCTCGTACTTCCCGTTATTGAGTTGAAACTCCCATTGGACTCGCGAGAAATTTACTCGCCACATGCTCCCAACTCCAAATGAATGACCTCGATCAATACTATTGACAGGTTCAATCGGAATGGCCATTTCAACCGACCAGCCCTGATCAAGATCCTGAGGATTATTCAAACTACCTTTGATATCAATGCCAATTTTGGTTCCATTTATATCCCATTCATCTAAAACAGGACCATTTCTACGGTAGGGGCGCGCCAAAAATAAATCCCACAGGGTTCCAAGAGCATTTACTTCGAATTCAGCATAGTAGGGTTGAAGTTCATTGGGCTTAATAAATACCTCAAAATCGTTATTATAAAAAATAACGGCATCCCGCTCTTCTATGTCGCCCCATACATGCTCCTCTTCCATCTCGGCATAGATATAAAAATAATCCTTATCCCAAAGCATTTTAACTTTGGTATCGTAATAGGGTTTTGTTATGTCTGGACCTTGAATATCCATAAACAAATCAGTCCATTCGGCATTTTCCCAAGCCTCTTCGTTCGCTAGTCCATCCATAGTCATAGTTACACTAGTTTTTTGAACTCCATAGAGCTTAGGAAGTGGCAGGCTCAGGTACTCCCGACTCAGTGATGAGGTGCACCCAAGGTATAGTGTAACGATCAACAGAATAGATTTTTTCAATGAATACATGTTCATTACCAATCCTCTGCAATGGCAGGTGTACCTGGAAAGTCTATGCTATAGTCGCCATAAATGGGATCATAATAGTGTCCATTCTCCTTGTAATCAGGATTCCAGTTTTTTGTTCCCTCTGCATCTAATACATACAAATAAGGAGATAACAAAAGCCGTTCTACATGCCATCTCCCGGCTTGTCCAGAAGGAATTTCTTCTCCGCTGCCGTAGACCATTAACCCTCCATCGGCATACACTTCGTGCTCGGGACTAATATCCATATACTCATGGCTTACATTCATCACCTTATGCCCTATTTCATGGGCAATGGTACGTCTTTGGCGATCGGGACGTTCAAGATTGGAGAGGCTGATAACCCCTCGATAAGGCTTAGGAATGGTGCCAGGATAAGAGTAAGAAGGAAAGGAAAGCCCTCCCGTTCGAACGGTTTTCATGGTCCAATTTCGACCCTCGGATACTGTAAGGAAGGGGTAGAATACATCTTGAAACACCACAAAATAGAGTGTGCGGTGACTGTTTTCCTCTACTTCAATAATATGTTCAAGCGCTTGGGAAGCGTGTTCTGTTAACTGAGCTGGATGCCGTTGACTGTGTTTGTACAGGTTGATGTATCCAGTATTCGGGATGCCAGGGACTTCGTTCGCTTGGATCGATAAGAAGGAAGGGTCAATCTCACCAGTTTTAATCCAGAGTACATTAACTTGTACTCCAGTAGGCGCATAGATTTCTTTGGCCGCCCTTAGTCCTGTTAACATGCGATCCAGAGTCACTTTTTTAAACTCGGGATCTAAATTGGAAGGCAGATAAACACCCACATCCATAGTGGGTTTACCTGGAACTATATCGGCGTTTAGCGTTTCATAATCGATGGAATCGATAATGGTCCATTCCGCCTTGCTAATAGAATCATTTGTAGCGCCTAAATTAGCAGGTGATCCCGTTTCATTCAAGGTACAGTGCACATTTAGGGATGCGAACAAGACGATAAAAAGGATGGGTAGTTTAGCATTCATAACGGTGGATGGAATAAAATTGATTAAAAAAAACTATACTCAAAGTAAAAAAATAGTCGAATAGATAAAGATGCTTACTATACATGAATAACCTATCATACATCATAGTTGTTAGGTATTTATTATTACTGAATAATTACCGATAATATCTATAGCTTCGTTGGTGAGCAGGTAATTTTGACGATTAAATCGCGGATTTTACACCGTATATTTTCCATAGGCTCTAATAATAGGTTTGAAGTAGATAGCCCGTCCAGAAATGTGACGGGCTTTTTATTCGCTGAAAGAATAGTGTTACTTTTGTAGCGCGGCAGTGACTCGCTCAATTAACCCGTTCATACCGGAGCCTTGAATCCATCGCGCTACTATAACTAAGTCATTTTCAGGGTCTACATAAACCATGTTGTTACCGGCGCCTAGATGCCAAAAAGCAGTTTCTGGAGCAGCAGGCATGGCCTCTTGGCCGGGATTTAGAAAGTAATTCATATATCCGTAATTCGGCCGAGCCTGGGTTGGATTTTTTGACATGTTTATCCAATCCTTGGACACTACTTGCTCGCCTTTCCAGTTACCTTCGCGTAATGTCAGCAGCCCAAAGCGAGCTTGATCCCTGGCACTGATAAACATACCCCCGCCCCAGTGACCGCCCCCACTAACACTTTGCATTGCGACCCCATCAATTAGCACCCAGGAATTTTCATATCCATGCCAACGCCAAGTGGGTGAGGCTCCAATTTTGTCCATGAGATGTTCTTTGAGTACTTGCGGAAGTGGTTTTCGCCATACATTCAAGGCAGCCAAGGCCAATACATTAACTCGCACATCATTGTATTCCCAAACACTTCCCGGTGCATGACGTTCACGAGTGATCCATTCGCTTCGTTCTCCGGAGGGACGATCGGCCCAATCGGGCTTCCCGAATAGGGTTCCTTCCCAGTCGGAGGTTTGTTGGAGCAAATGCTCCCAAGTAATGGATGCGTTATGCTCGGATTGAAAGGGTTCTATAAAATGGGCTTCTCCAACCTGGGCTCCTTTATCTCTATTGTATATGTCATCGATGACCAACACAGGTCCCATGTAGGAGGCGACCTTGTCTTGAACATCTTTAATAAGCCCCGCATCCCAAGCCAAGCCAACGGTTGAACTCAGGAAACTTTTGGTTACGCTGTGGGTCATATCGACCCGAAAGGGTTCTCCCCACTCCGCCACGATGTAGCCATTTTTTACGATGATTCCAGTCATTTCACCACGGCTTTTAAAAGGTCCTATGCCATCGCCAAAGGGTTCTCTTCCAAAGGTGCCATAATGGTTGATTTCCATATTTCGTGGGTTCTCAGTTTCCATGGAAATGGCAAAGTCAATCGCTTCTTGTAATTTTACGGGATCAAAGCCAGCAGCTGCTGGGCTCAGTATTTCCCACTCCCCCCAACTACCCGGAAAGTAGGGCTCGGTAGAGGTAGGGTTTTGAGCGTTTGCTGAAACCCGTAAAAGAAAAAAAAGAAGGACAAAAGATGTAAGGAATCGCATGATTTACACTCTAGTATTTTGCAGGGGTTCCCGCAGGCGCGAGACTTTTCTGGATGAAGGTGCGGATATCGTCATTAGCATTTTTTAAATCCTCTCGGCGCAAGTACATCATGTGACCGCTACGGTAGCCTTTGAACTCGAGGCGATCTTTCATTTTCCCGGATGGATCGAGGTGCCACATAGTGTATTTGGCATCGTAATAGGTGGTAGCGCCATCATAGTAACCGCTTTGAATTAGCACGTGAAGGTAAGGATTTTGAGCCATTGCACCGCGTAACTGCTCACCGGTGCGATCCCCGCTTCTATCCCATGGGTTCACAGGGCCAAACATATTGTATTTTACATCGGTTTCATAGTTAAGATGTTGCTTAAAGTACATGTTGATGGCTGGTGTAAAAGAGTGTAGCCAAGAGGTAAGTTCGGAGTTGAAGTCGGGGCGTGTACCAGCATCGGAGCGATCAAGTCCTTTGTAGCGGGAGTCGAGACGGCCAACGGTATGTCCTTCGTGCCGAAGCAAGTCTTTCCAGAAAAACGAGGTAGGTACATCCAGGTTATGCTGGCGAATAACCTCTTCAGAAAGGCCTGAAAAACGAGCAAATTGTGCGATGGCATGTTCTTTTTCATTCTCACTCATCCATGCGCCTTTGGCGAGGATGGGAATGAGTTCATTTTGAGTAAACTCTTCAGACGCTTCCAGGGCATCAAGTAAATCCAGAGACTGAAGATCTTCCGGAAGCTGCTCATGATACCAGGCAGCAGCTGTATAGTAGGGGAGTCGGTTGGCCTGATTAACGGGGCCGGATCGGTCGATGCCTAAACCTGTAGGTGAGACCAAAATAACGCCATTGATATACATCCAGTGGCTATTTTGAAGTTCATTAGCCAAACCTGAAACACGAGTAGTTCCGTAACTTTCCCCTATGAGGTATTTGGGAGAGGCCCAACGATCGACCCGACTAACAAAAGTGTTAATCCATTCAGCCAGATAGTCAATATCTTGATTTACCCCAAAGAATTGTTTACGGTCGGCCTCGGGATGTAAAATTCGGGAATAGCCGGTATTTACTGGATTCACGAATACAATATCCGCAACGTCTAAAATAGAGTAAGGGTTATCTTGAAATCCATAAGGTTGGATTGGGTACCCTTCGTCATCAATATTCAATACACTTGGACCGGTGTACGCTAAGTGCATCCAAACCGAAGCCGATCCAGGACCTCCATTGAACGAGATAACCAAGGGTCTTCGCTCGGTGGATTCTACATCGGTACGTTCATAAAAGGTATAAAAAAGAGCCGCCTGAACAACGCCATGATCGTCCCATACAGGTTGGGTCCCGGCAGTAGCTCGGTAAGGCACCTTTTTCCCGTTAATAGTAACGGTATGCTCGGTTACCGATGCCGACTCGGCTGGAAGGATTCGAGTCGGAGTGATCTGTGGTTGATGGCTCCCCTCAAAGCTGTCTTCGTCTATCCATACGGATTCACTTGTTTGCTGTTGGGCATTCAAAGGAGTATAAAAAAGCCATGTAAAAAGTAACAGAAAGGCTAAAAAAGAGCTAGGTATTGAGAGAAAAAAAGATTTTGTTGGGTTCATTGAAGATGGGTGAAACATAGCTATGGTCTATTCTTATAAGGTTAGGTGTTCGGTGGGCGTGTATAGCTAGATGTCGATACATGCCAACAATAATTAATCGTCTATTAAACTATTAAGTAATCTCTAGAATGTAATGGCTCTGCCCAAAAAGAAAAACAATAAATTCCCAACCTTTCTTTCCTTTACACTATTTTTATTATTGGCTTATTTATTCGCCATCAATTTTTTGATGTTGTCTAGTACAATAGGTACTTGCTTACGAATAGCCGCACCAGCTTTTGCCGTTGGCAAGGCAGTAATATCACCCAGACCAAATACATTTGAATATTTGTTATGCTGGATCGAGTCATGGTCGACATCTAGCCATCCACCTGCATTTGCTAAAGGAGATTCCGAACAAATTTTGGAGGAGCCAAAGCGGGCGCTAAGTGTAAGAAATCAAAGGGGATTTCAAACAGATTTTCCCCAATAACCTTGGCATTTAGTGCATTGCCTTCTTCAAATGCAGACATCTCGCCTTCTTGAGCAACGTATTTAAAATGAGCGACTTTGTTTTCCTCGACTATTTTCACCGGTGAAAAAAACGGTTTGAAGTCAATTCCATAGTTGTCATATCAGGTGACATTGATATAATGTGTTAAAAGCTTCGTATTATTGCACTCGATATTTAACGTTTCAACCAAATCTAAATCAACTAATTAATACGTCATGCTAGAGTTTTTACAACAACCCATGCCCTGGTACATTTCGGGCATTCTTATCGGGTTGATGGTTCCATTACTACTCCTTTTGGATAATCGCCAATTCGGTATTTCATCGGCTTATCGCCATATGTGTGCTGCGGTATTACCCAAAGGTAAATTTTCATTTTTCACTTACGATTGGAAAGCCCAACGCTGGAATCTTGTATTTGTACTTGGGATTGTGATCGGAGGTTTTTTAGCTTCCTTAACCACACCAGAAGGTTACGCCACAGCCATCTCGGAGCAAACAAAACTGTCATTAGGTGAGTGGGGAATCACGGATTTTAGTGGTCTAATTCCAAGTGAGATTTTTAATCTAGGTTTTTTATCCACTCCAGCAGGGCTCGCAATAATGGTAGTCGGTGGCTTTTTTGTTGGCTTTGGTGCTCGATATGGTGGTGGTTGTACCTCTGGTCATGCCATTTCTGGTTTGTCAAACCTTCAAATCCCCTCATTAATCGCAGTGATGGGCTTCTTCGCAGGAGGTCTTTTGATGACCTACTTCATTCTTCCACTCATTTTAAATTAAGAGGACCGTACTTATGAAATTTCTATTACCCGGTATATTTTTCGGTTTTGTTGCAGTAAAATCTGAAGTGGTTTCTTGGTTTCGTATTCAGGAAATGTTTCATTTTGATTCTATTCATATGTTCGGAATCATTGGCTTGGCTGTGATTGTTGGAATCGTATCCTTGCAGCTAATCAAGCGATTCCAGTTGAAAGACTTGAAAGGAGCTCCTATTTCGGTAGGTGATAAAGACATGACCCTAAAACGTTACATCATAGGTGGATCCATCTTTGGTCTTGGATGGGCGTTGGTCGGCGCGTGTCCAGGTCCTATGTATGCCCTAGTAGGTAATGGCTACTGGATGATGTTAGTGCCTATGTTCTTTGCCTTTCTTGGAACGATGACCTACGGAATGATTCGGGAGAAGCTGCCTCACTAGCCCTCGGTTTTTAAGGCCTTTATAAACCCTCGTTTATGAGCTCATATGAAAGCTTGTAGATGAGGGTTTTTTTGTTTGAGGGGTATGAGATGATAAGGTTTTTAATTGAGGAAATTAGTTGGAAACTAATCAGCAACAGTATTTATGTATTTATGGGAACCAATCATGCGATTGTTTTTGTATGTGGAGTAACTTTAAATTAAAACCTGTTATAATGAAAAGAGTTCTACAATCTATATTTTTTCTTATCGTCCTTACTCCATCGCTATTAGCACAAGATTTTGCGGTAGATGTTGACGGTAATCAATATGTAACCACTACAATCGGTTCACAAACCTGGATGGCTCAGAATCTTAGAGTCACCAAATACAATAACGGTGATCCAATTCCAAATGTGCAAGATGCCGCTACCTGGTCAGCACAAAATGGTACTGGGGCTTGGTCTCATTATGATAACAATAGTGTCTATGACTATGATTTAGGAAAATTTTATAATTTTTTTGCCACAGAAGATGCTAGAGGACTATGTCCAGAGGGTTGGAGAATGCCAACTAGAGAAGATTGGGAACAATTACGTGACTATTTAGGCGGTGAGGCTGTAGCTGCTTCAGGATTAAAGGCAACAGGTGGAGCTTACTATTGGACAGAACCCATGGTTGGTGATAATGCCTATGGATTTAATGCGGTTGGTACTGGCCATAGAAATCAATCAGGAACTTTTAACTCTTTAGGTACAAGTGGAGTTTGGTGGTCCTCAACCAAAGGAACCACAGGATCCATTGCTGTTAGAATGTATAATAATACTAACGAGCTGAGAGTAGTTGGTATTCTAAGAGTTGATGGTGCTGCCGTACGATGTATAAAAAATGAGAATACAGATAGTGAGGATCCAAATTTTAACAACGGTGACGTTCCGCAAGATGGCTTAGAGTTATACTTTGATTTTGATGGTAATTTAGATGATGAATCACCAAACGGTATCACACTGCAGCAATCTGTTTCTGACCCTGCTAGCATGTATACAGATGATAAGAATGGTGGGGTTATGTCTGCTTTAAATTTAAACGGCATTGAGGATAACTTGTATTACGATGGCGAGTTTGATGAAACAA
>Ga0255769_10001358_pt1 | contig 28260 bp, 25 predicted proteins | sample 041ome_9_FD_179637 | JGI IMG/M metagenome (GOLD analysis project Ga0255769, IMG submission 179637) | Coastal salt marsh microbial communities from the Groves Creek Marsh, Skidaway Island, Georgia - 041413US metaG (version 2) | ecosystem: Environmental > Aquatic > Marine > Intertidal zone > Salt...
AGAGGCCCGTCGCGGCCTTGAACGCGGACTCAACACCCTGGCGGATGCCGTAAAGGTGACGCTCGGACCCCGCGGTCGCAATGTGGTGCTCGAGAAGAAGTGGGGCGCCCCCACCATCACGAACGATGGTGTGTCCATCGCTAAGGAAATCGACCTGGACGACCCGTTCGAAAAGATCGGTGCGGAACTCGTCAAAGAGGTCGCGAAGAAGACCGACGATGTTGCTGGTGACGGAACCACCACTTCGGTCGTTCTGGCTCAGGCTATGGTCCGCGAAGGTCTGCGAAACGTCGCAGCTGGTGCCGACCCCATCAGCCTCAAGCGCGGTATCGAGAAGGCTGTCAACGCCGTCTCTGACCAGCTGCTCTCGAACGCCAAAGAGGTCGAGACCAAGGAAGAAATCGCTGCCACCGCGTCGATTTCTGCTGCTGATCCCGCAATCGGTGAACTGATTGCCGAGGCCATCGACAAGGTCGGTAAGGAAGGTGTGGTCACCGTTGAGGAGTCCAACACGTTCGGCACCACCCTCGAGCTGACTGAGGGTATGCGCTTTGACAAGGGTTACCTCTCCGCCTACATGGTGACTGACCCCGAGCGTCAGGAAGCGGTCTTCGAAGACCCCTACATCCTGATCGTGAACTCGAAGATCTCGGCTATCAAGGACTTGCTTCCAGTGGTGGACCAGGTCATCCAGTCGGGCAAGCAGCTGCTGATCATTGCCGAGGACGTCGAGGGTGAAGCTCTCGCGACCCTCGTGGTCAACAAGATTCGCGGAATCTTCAAGTCTGTTGCCGTGAAGGCTCCAGGCTTCGGTGACCGTCGCAAGGCCATGCTCCAGGACATTGCCATCCTCACCGGTGGTCAGGTCATCAGCGAAGAGGTCGGTCTCAAGCTCGAGAACGCCACGCTGGACCTGCTGGGCCGCGCCCGCAAGGTCGTCGTCACCAAAGACGAGACCACCATTGTTGAGGGCGCTGGAGACTCGGAGGCAATTGCCGGCCGCGTCAAGCAGATTCGCCAGGAAATCGACAACACTGACAGCGACTATGACCGCGAGAAGCTCCAGGAGCGCCTCGCTAAGCTCGCTGGTGGTGTTGCGGTGATCAAGGCTGGAGCTGCCACCGAGGTGGAGCTTAAGGAGCGCAAGCACCGCATCGAGGACGCCGTGCGCAACGCGAAGGCCGCCGTGGAAGAGGGAATCGTCGCCGGTGGTGGCGTGGCCCTGATTCAGGCTGGTGCCAAGGCGCTTGAGAAGCTCAAGGTCGACGGTGACGAGGTGACCGGTGTGAACATCGTGAAGCTCGCCATCGAGGCTCCGCTGAAGCAAATCTCACTCAACGCAGGCCACGAGCCCGGTGTTGTGGTCGAGCACGTGCGCGGACTCGCTGTCGGACACGGCCTCAACGCCGCAACCGGCGAGTACGGCGACATGCTCGCTCAGGGTATTGCTGACCCGGTCAAGGTGACCCGTTCGGCTCTGCTCAACGCCGCATCGATTGCCGGATTGTTCCTCACCACCGAAGCAGTGGTCGCCGAGAAGCCGGAGCCTGCCGCTCCGATGCCGGCTGACCCCTCAGGTGGTATGGACTTCTAAATCCATCACGCTCGTGGGGCTGGTTCCGAAAGGGCCGGCCCCACGAGTGGTTTAAGCCGACTCGAAGGTCACACGGGCAATCGTTCCACGGCTTTCACGCGGAATCAGTTCGACGTCGGCACCACTGGCTTCAGCGAGTTGCCGGACAATCGCCAGGCCGAGCCCTGTTCCCTGGTGAGTGGCATTACCTCGCCAGAATCGGTCGAAGGCCCGCTTAGCGTCCTCCGCGGAGATTCCTTTGCCGTCATCGGCAACGTCCACGGTGACTCGATTCCCGCTGACAGACACCTTCACTTCAATGCTCTTTCCCCCGTCCAGGGCAGAGAGAGCATTGTCGATGTAGTTGTCAATGATTTGTTCGACAGCCGTCGGCACAGCGAACACCCTCAGCGATTCAGGGCTGCTGAGAGTCAGTGTGGCCCCGTTCTCTTCCGCAAGCCCAGTCCATTCATCAACTCGTTCGCGAACCACCTTTGCCAGGTCGATTTGCTCTCGCGCGAGATCCTCTGAGCTCGCCCTCCCCAGTGCCAGCAGTCCCTCAATCAGGCGACGCATGCGGTAGATCTCGCGCTCAATGTCATCGAACTTTTTCGACGAAGCATTCTTCGAACCGAGGCTCTCTCTCAGACGATCGATCCTCAGCTGCAGTGCTGTCAGTGGAGTCCGTAATTGATGGGACGCATCGGCTGCAAAGGCTTTTTGTTCGTCTACGAGCAATTGCAGGCGTCTCGCCATCAAATTAAACGCCTGGGCGAGCTCTCTCACTTCGCGAGGGCCACGAGGCTCGGGCGCTCGGACGCTCAGGTCACCGCGGGAGAGCGCCTCGGCGGTATCGCCCAGGTTGCGAAGGTTTCGTGAGAGAACGCGGGATAGCACGAGGGCGAGAGCAATTGCGAAGAGCAGGGTGACGAGGGCCACCAAATACACCCCGATGAGCTGCCGGTTGACGGCGTCATCGATTGCTGCTTCGTCAAACGTGAGACGCACAGCGCCCACGACGTGTTGACCGCTATAGACCGGCACCGCGACAAAGACCAACTCCATCTGGAGAGTTTCAGAGAAGCGTTGCCCCGTGCTCACCCGACCAGTCAAGGCTTCAGCGATCTCTGGCCGCGTGCTGTAGTCGAGGCCCTCGCGGGAATCGTTGGGGTCGTTGATGATGACGGCAGTCCCGTCTTCGTCGGTAATGACCACCCTCGCCCCGCCTCCCTCTCGGTAGGCAATGGCGAGGTCTCTGACAATGTCGATTTCTCCTGGTTCAGATTTTTCCAATACCTCTTCAGCCCGACCACCGAGAATGAATGCGTCACGCTGGAGCTGGGTGAGGAGTCGGTCGCGCTCTACTTGGTAGAGGTAGAGCCCAAAAGGAAGGTCAGAGAGCAAAAGCGCGACAAGACTCACGCCCAAGAGCGAGAAGAGAAAGATTCTTCTCATGTGCTGATGTTCAATCGGAAACCGACACCCCGCACCGATTCGATCCAGTCGGGAAAACCAAGTTTCTTGCGCAGAGACGCCACGTGAGCATCGAGGGTTTTCGTACTTCCGTACCAGTTAATGTCCCAGACATCACTCAGGATGGCCTCTCGCCGAAAAACTGTTCCAGGCTCTTGAGCCAAATACGCGAGGACATCAAATTCTTTAGGGGTCAAACTAATCTCATCGCCGTTGACCACCACGCGCCTCGACTTCAGGCCAATGGTCAGGGGCCCAATCGCCAAGTCGGCGTTTTCTGACGGAATCTGATCAGTATTTCCTTGGCGACGCTGAATCGCTCGAATCCTCGCGATGAGCTCGCGAATGCCAAAAGGCTTCACCAAGTAATCATCTGCTCCTAACTCAAGGGCGAGAATTCTGTCTGATTCGTCAGGCCTAGCACTGGCCACAATGATGGGCACCATCGAGTTCTCTCGGGTGCGTCGGACGACCTCGCCGCCATCCGTATCGGGTAGTCCGAGATCGAGAACGACGCAATCGATGTCATCTTGAGCCAAGGTCTGTAACGCAGCACCCCCCGTGTCGGCATGGATAGCCGTCCATCCCAGGGCCTCAATCGCTTCGACAACTGAGCCTGCGATCCCATGATCGTCTTCGACTACCAGAATCCGCACAACACCTATTGTTTCGACTTCGCGCGCAAAATGGGCTCCAAACAGCCAAGTTTGGACAAATCTTTGACGATTCCCCCAGCAGCGGTCCCAAAAGAGTTCTATTTTTTAAGGGTGAACAGTCAAATGGTGGTGGGTGCACTGATTGCAGCCGTCATGGGCACGGGCGCGGCTGCCGTAGTGACCAACGTGGAGCTTCTTTCCGCTCCCAGCTCGACCACCATTGAGCGAGCCAGCGAGGTCCTGATTACGGAGAACAACACCCTCGACCCCAACCCGGTCGTTGAGCCCGCTCCTGAGCAGGCCCCGATTCCCTCTTCCGCGGACGTGCCTCAGCCAGAACCAACGCCGGAACCCGAACCGATTTCTCCGGCCCCCGAACCTGCACCTGATCCTGCTCCTGCACCTGATCCTGCTCCTGCACCGACTCCCAGCGTTCCGCAGGATTCGGACGACGATGACGACGATGACGACGACGATGACGACGAAGATGATGATGACGACGAAGATGATGATGACGACGAAGATGATGACGATGACGACCACAGCGACGACGATGATTAGTTCGCCCAGTTTCAGCTGGGCCTAGGTCACTTCCGAGGGTCAAAGTTCTAATTCGGCCAATCTTTGACGTTTCTTTACTTTTCTCTTTCCCTCCCCTGGATACCGGGTCAGTAGCGTCGTAGACATGAACAGCAATCTTCTTATCGGAGCCGGTATCGCAGGCGTACTCGGAGCAGGGACCACCGCGATGGTGACCAACGTCGAGTCGCTCTCCTTTTCGGCAACTAACGGCATCAACGAACAGAATGCGGTTGCGGCGACGTCCACCGAGCAGGTAGCTGCGCCCACCGAAGCGTCACTGGGTGACATTTTGATGCAAGAGGTTCTTCAGGTGTTTGGCGGCGGTGACTCATCCTCGACCGCCTCTTCTGGGTCGATTGCAGATTCCAGCGCAGTCTTAACTGACGGTCAAGTCGCTACTGACCCGGTAACTGGTTTGCCCACGACTACTTCTGCGACGTCGTCTTCGACGCCGAGCGCCACTGTGGATGCGACCTCTGGGGCCTCGGTGTATTCGGAGTCCAAGACCACCGGGGGCACTACCGCCACGGCCACCCAAGCGACGGCCACAGCAACTGTTGATGCGGCCACATCGGGATCGACCTATTCCGAGCCTGCTCCGGCTCCGACTCAATCAGCCACTTCGACCACTAGTACCACTGCCGCGGCAGCTGCTTCCTCTTCCACATCCTCTGCGACAGTGGACGCGACCTCATCGGGTTCCTCCTACTCAGGGGACGACGATGATGATGACGACCACGACGACGACCACGACGACGACCACGACGACGACCACGACGATGACGATGACGATGACGATGACCACGACGATGACGATGACTAAGAACCAAAAATCAGGCCCTGTTGCAGGCTGGACGAAGCAGCTGATTAGCTTTGGCACTTCCTTCGCCTTCTTTGGGATTGCGGGTTTGCTTCAAACGCAAGCAGTCGCTGAGCAAGCTGCCGCAGCCGAGCAGGCCGCAGCAGTAGCTGCTGCCCAGGCGGCTACTACTCAGGCCGCAGTGGTGGTCGCACCTGAACCATCGACTAATGACCTGCTCGGTCCGGTTCAGCCCATCAGCGAGACGAATCCTGCTCCCGTAGAGCCGGTGGTGGTTGAGTTGGCTCCGGCGCCAGCACCCGCACCCGCACCCGCACCTGCTGCGGCACCTGCTCCCGCCCCTGCCCCGGTCGACGGACACACCAGCGCTTCATGATCAATCTTCCTTCGGGATCGGTTGATCCTGTCGACGAGGCCGTGCTCGCCGCCATTCAGGCGGACGATAGCTCGGCAGTCGTTCACTCGCGTGAATTTAGAGTGATGGGCTCCAATGCCAGCGTCAGTGTGGTCGGCGGAAAGCCCTCACTCGTTGATGATGCAATCGGCCTCGCGAACGAGTTGGAGGGCTTGTGGACTCGCTTTAGCCGAGACTCGGACATCAGCGCTATCAACTGGGCTGAGGGAGAGCCGGTAGAGGTTGACCCTCGGACCATTACCCTCATCGAAGCGATGAAGGTAGCGAACTTGGCAACCGCCGGAGTATTTGATCCGACGTTGTTGCCGAATCTTCTCGCAGAGGGCTACACCCACTCAATTGTGGACTCCTCTCGTTTCACGGAGTTGCCTCAGTCCGCACGCGCCCCGGGTGATTTGCAAGCGATTCAGTGTGAGGGTCAGACGGTGACGGCCCCACGAGGAACCACCCTCGATTCCGGTGGAATCGGAAAGGGTCTCGCCGCAGACCTCATCGCTGAATTTCTCAAATCTAAGGGCGCTTTGGGCTCAATGGTGGAACTTGGTGGCGATGTGAGAGTCGAGGGTTATTCCCCTCGGGGGCGCGGATGGAGACTCGCGGTTGATCACCCCATCGAGCCACAGGCAAGAGTCTCGGTGGTGGAAATCGAAGCGGGTGGAATTGCAACCTCGAGCCAGCTGAAACGTCGCTTCACCCGCAGTGATGGTGCGGAAACACACCACCTTATTGACGGGAAAACCGGTTTGAGTATGGAGTCGGCAGCCTTGGCTGTGACTGTGCTGGCCCCGACCGCCTGGCAGGCTGAGGTGATGACAAAGGTTGGTTTTACGAAAGAACCCGCCGACTTCCTCGCTTTCGTGAGGCGCCAGTCAATGAAAGCCGGAGTATTTACGAACGACAACCAGTGGATGAGATCCTCAGATTGGCCGGAACTCGATGCTTGATTTTTCTGAACCGGCTGTCTGGTGGTACATCACTCGATCCAGCGCAGTCGTGGCCTGGGTCTTGCTCACCCTGTCCGCGCTATGGGGCATTCTGCTGAAAACTCGCATCCTGCGAGGCGCAGACAACCCCGAGTGGTTGAAGGTGGTTCACCGATTCCTCTCGAGCCTTGCTGTGCTCATGGTCGTTACCCACATGGCATCGCTTTATCTCGACACCTACGTCGAATTCACCGTCCTTGATTTGCTGATTCCCTTCCGCTCAACGTTCGAGCCAGTCGGCGTTGCGATGGGAGTGTTCGGATTGTGGGGAATGGTGTTGGTCTGGGCCACTGCGCTGGCGATGGACCGACTTCCGCAGAAATTGTGGAAAGGCATTCACTATTTGAGCTACGGGAGCCTGTTCGCGGTTGCACTCCATTCAGGCATGGTGGGGACTGACGTCGGAGCACCGTGGTACACCGCTTTATCCATCATTTTGATAACGGCGACAAGCCTCGCCGTGGTGATTCGAGTCGTGATTACTCGCCGTTCGATGAATGCCCCGGCCAAACCTGCGGCCACCACATTCTCGCCAGCGACGCCCGCCCCACAGGTCAGCGACGACAGCTTCCTTGCCAGGGTGTCGTCGCGTCGGCAAGTTGCTCGCGACATTGTTGAGCTCACGTTCACACCCGTGGATCCATCAGTCGAACTCGATTGGGATGCCGGGTCACATCTCACGCTGCATTTAGGGAACGGGTTGGAGCGTCAGTATTCGCTCTGTGGGGATCCGGCGGAAGCTCGTGCTCTCACGATTGCCGTGTTGGATACTCACGGTGAGGGGGGAGGTAGTAGCTGGATTCATCAGAATTTGCGCGAGGGGATGGAAATTCGCGTCGACTTTCCGCTACAAAACTTCCCTCTCAGACCCCACCGCCGCTATCAATTCGTCGCCAGTGGCATCGGTATTACGCCCATCCGGTCGATGCTGACATCTCTGCCGGCCAGTAGGAAATGGGAGCTGGTGTATCTCGGAAGAAAGCGTGACGAGATGGCCTATCTGAAGGAGCTCGAGGATCTCTGCGGAGACAGGCTTACGGTACACGTGTCGTCAGAGAAGGGTGGTCGCCTTGACCTCGCTGAGGCCATTGACCCCACCGCCCACGTGTATGCCTGTGGTTCCGAGGCGCTGTTGCAAGAGCTCGAAGCGATTGTGCCGGCGGCTCAGTTGCATCTCGAGAGGTTCACCCCGCGGGATCGCTCTGGCGAGCATTCCGCCCATCCGGTGAAAGTCACCTGGCAGCCCACCGGTCAAGTGATAGACGTTCCCAAGAACCAGAGCATCCTTGAGGGGCTTGAAGATGCGGGAATCGGCGTCAACGGGTCCTGCCGTCGTGGGGTGTGTGGAAGTTGCGAAGTTCGCGTGTTAGCTGGTCAGCCAGCGCACCTGGATTCGGTCATGAGTGATGAGGAAAAAGACGAAGTGGGAGCCTTCTACCCCTGTGTGTCTCGTGCCGAGAGTGACGAACTGGTTCTCGGCCACTAACGCATAAATAAGCGAGCGTTGTGGACCTCGAGCTCGGCGTAGTGCTGGGCGGCGACGCTGAGCGACTCCGTCAGCTGAATCAGTTGGGCTTCGACAGCTACCTGCGTGGTGCGCCATTCAGCGAAAACTGTTTGAAACGCATTGGCCGCCTGACCTGACCACGCTCCATTGAGCGATTGGAGTGAGTGGGTTAACTGTTGGAGGTCGCTTTGCACACGCCCAATCGTGGTGTGAGCGCTTTGGGAAGCCTGTAAAACACTCTCGCTGTTGACCTGATACGTCGTCATGAACCATCTCCTCTGTCGGGGTGGAAGCCATCCCATCGCACAAGGCGACCATCGCCGAAGAGAATGGTTCAGCTGCGGAAGGCGGCCTAACCGCGAGGAATGTGGACAAGGGGGAGCGAGACCGAAATTGTCGCCCCGCCGCCGGGAGTCTCAGATACGTCGATATCCCCCGAATGTCGCCCAACGATGGACTGCACGATGGCGAGTCCCAACCCGGAGCCGCCTGTTTCGCGCGCGCGAGAGGCATCGGCTCGCCAGAAGCGCTGAAAGATTTTGTCTCGAATCTGCTCGGGAATCCCTTCACCGTGGTCAATCACTCTCAGGATGACCCGGTCGGGGCGGCGTGTACGTGCCACTTCAATCTCGATGGGTGAGCCTTGAGGGGAAAACCGCCTCGCGTTTTGCAGCAGGTTGGTGAGCACCTGTCGAAGCTTGTCTTCGTCTGCTCTCACGATCAAGTCGTCGCTCAACGTGCCCTCGGCGAGAGACCACGACGTCTGTCGGTCTGGAGCAATCGCAGTGGAATCTAGAGCCGCATCGCGCGCCAGATCAGCCAGGTTGACGTCGCTAATGGTGAGCGGTCGGTTTTCATCCAGGCGTGCCAGCTCGAGCAAGTCTGTGACGAGATTCGTCATTCGCTTTGCTTCTTTTTCGATGCGTTCCATCGCCTGGCCCACATCTTTTTTGGTCTTCAATCCCCCCATTCGATAGAGCTCGGCGTAACCGCGCACCGATACCAGTGGGGTACGTAGCTCGTGTGAAGCGTCGGCGATGAAGCGGCGCATCTGTTCGATGGTGGCGGAGCGATCCGAAAAAGCACGATCGATGCGAGAGAGCATCGTATTGAGCGACCGGGTCAGTCGTCCCACTTCGGTGTTGGGGGTACTGCCACCGAGGCGCTGCGAATAGTCACCGCCGGCGAAACGTGCCGCGGTTTCCTCAACTTCTCTCAGTGGCCTGAATGTCGAGGTGATGAGCAGGCCGGTAAGAGCGGCACTGAGCAGCACCACGACCAGACTGAACGCGAGAAACACGGACGCGAAACTTCCGACAATTCGCCGGCTTTCCGCGAGGTCAACGCCAATCACCAAGCTGGCGGGAAGGGTTTGCTCACCACTCGCCGAGACGACGTTGAGGCGATACGTCATCACTCGCCACGTGGTTTCACCGTTGATGGAATCCACGGTCAACGGTTCTCTCGCCACACTCACAGCGCCAAGGCCCAGTCGTGTGACGTCTGGACCCCAGTCCTCGTGATCATCGGCAAGATTGCTCGCCAGTGTCGTGCCCGATGCGCTCACTGCGGCGAGGAAGAATTCGTTGGATAGACCTCCCTGCCCGACTCGGTCGAAAGAGTTGAAGTCGTTGATGCCCAAAACATCTGCCAGAGACTCAGAAGCCGACGAGATTTTGGTGTCGATTTCGGAAATCAGATAGCGCTCAATCGAGACGACCGAGCCGATGCCGATCACCATCAGGCCGAGGGTCACCACGGCGACCATCACTCCGGTGATTTTGGTGCGCAGGGAGCGCTCCGCCCACCACCGTGAGAGCCTTTCGTGCATTAAGCCAGATTAGGCCTTACCGGTTTTGAGCATGTAACCAAAGCCACGCTTGGTCTGGATCAGCGGCTCTTCAGTGTGCGGGTCGAGCTTGCGACGCAGGTAGGACACGTAGCTTTCGACGATTCCGGCGTCTCCGTTAAAGTCGTACTCCCACACGTGGTCAAGAATCTGCGCTTTGGAGAGCACCCGGTTGGGGTTGAGCATCAAATAACGCAGGAGTTTGAATTCGGTGGGGGAGAGTTCGATGGCTATACCCTTCACACTCACTTCGTGGGTGTCTTGGTCCATCTCGATTTCGCCGACTTTGAGCACGGCGTCGTCGTCTTCTTGTTTCGTCCGACGCAGAATGGCCCGAATGCGCGCCACAATTTCGTCGAGGCTGAAGGGCTTAGTCACGTAGTCGTCGCCACCGACGGTGAGGCCCTGAATTTTGTCCTCGGTGGTGTCTTTGGCGGTGAGGAAGAGGATGGGGCAGGTGTATCCGCTGGCGCGAAGTCGCTTCGTCACTCCAAAACCGTTGATGTCAGGCAACATGACGTCAAGCAGGATGAGGTCGGGTTCTTCTTCCAACACTGCGGAAATGGTCTGTGCGCCGGTAGATACCGCCCGCACCTGGAAGCCTGCGAATCGCAGGCTGGTGGTGAGCAAATCGCGGATGTTCGGTTCGTCATCCACGACCAGGATTTTGGTTCTGTCAGCCATGAGACCAGTGTCTGATAGTTAGCTGAAAGCAGTCTGGAAGTTTTTTTGGAGCAGTCCTAACGGCTTTCCAGCTCGCCCGCGCGCACGATGGTGTAGCCGTAGCCCTGCTCGGTGAGGAAGCGCTGACGATTGAGGGCATAGTCCTGGTCGACGGTGTCACGGGTGACCAGCGAATAGAAGCGCGCTTGTCGGCCATCAGCTTTCGGCCTCACGATTCGACCCAACCGTTGGGCTTCCTCCTGACGTGAACCGAAGGTCCCCGAAATCTGAACGGCGACTGAGGCTTCGGGGAGGTCGATGGAAAAGTTTGCGACCTTCGAGACCACTAAACACTCCCGCTCACCTTCGCGAAACTCTCGCAACAACTCTTCCCGCTCAGCCATCGGTGTCTCACCCGTGATGAGGGGAACACCCAATCGCCGAGATATCCGCTCGAGCTGGTCGAGGTACATCCCCATCACCAGGATGCGCTCCCCCTCGTTCGCCGTGATGAGTCGCTCCACCACGTCATCTTTGAGCTCGGTAGAGCTCGCGAAACGATACCTCTCGGCGTCGGGAAGAGTCGCGTAGTGAAGACGGTCTTGGTCGGATAGCTCTACCCGCACTTCAACACATTCCGCCGGAGCGAGATAGCCCGACGCTTCCAGGTCTTTCCACGCCGCGTCGAAACGCTTCGGCCCAATCAGGCTGAACACGTCCCCCTCCCGGCCGTCCTCGCGAATGAGGGTGGCGGTGAGGCCCAAACGACGCGTCGCCTGAAGCTCGGCCGAGAGCTGGAACACGGGGGCAGGGAGCAGGTGAACTTCGTCGTAAATGACGAGGCCCCACTGTTGGTCATCCAGCAGGCCGATGTGTCGAAACTCTCCCTGGCGCTTCGCCGTCACAATCGAATAGGTCGCAATGGTGACAGGTTTTACCTCTTTCACCGAACCCGAATACTCACCAATGTCGTCCTCGGTGAGGCTGGTGCGCTCGAGCAACTCCCGCCGCCACTGGTGGGCAGAGAGAGTGTTGGTGACCAAAATCAGCGTGGCCTGATCGAGCTCGGCCATCACCCCGGCGCCGACAAGGGTTTTTCCGGCACCACAGGGAAGACACACCACACCTGAGCCCTGGCGGACAAAGCGCTCGACCGCTTGAACCTGGTAGTCGCGCAACGAAAAACCCTCTGCTGCCAACTCGACATCCAGAGCGGCCCCTTCGGTATAGCCAGCATGGTCGGTCGCGGGCCACCCCAGCGACAACAACTCTTGCTTGAGCTTGCCGCGCGAGAGCGGCTCCACCACGAACCCGCCGCCCGGGTGCGTCCCTGAAATCATCGGCGCTACTTTTTTGGTGGAAATCACCTGATCGACGATGGCGGAGTCACCAGAGAGCACCAAGTCGTCTCCATCCCGACTGATATCCAACCGGCCACATCGCAAGAAGGCGTCGGTGATGTCGGCGCGAACATTTTCGGGAAGAGGGAAGCGGGAGTGTCGCTCGAGAATGCCCAGCACCTCGTCGAGAGTGTGGCCAGCAGCTTCTGCATTCCACAGCGCGAGGCGAGTGATGCGGTAGGTGTGAACGTGTTCGGGAGCCCGCTCTAATTCCGCGAAGACCGCGATGTCGTGACGTGCCTCGTCACTGCCGGGGTGTTGGAGCTCGATGAGCACCGTCTTGTCGCTCTGGACAATTGCCGCACCCGTCTCAACCACAATCTGCCAGTCTACGTCTCCTGGCTGAAGGTCGAACCCGACGAGATGCTCACGACGTGAGAGGCGGGAAGGGTTCGCTCCACGTCGGAGCGGACGTCCCGCCCCCGCAGGCGGCCGTTTTTGAACGCGTGGGGTTCAATCACCATCGTCTGAGTCTGTTCGCCCATCGAGACGGTCACCCGAATAGGAGCCCGGTCAGAAATGGCGAGCTCGAGGGCTGGGTCAAAGAAACCGGGCTCTGCTCGCATCGCGCGCAGACGATTCTGCCATTGCGTGACCGACTCAACATCCCACCGTGGCGCAGTGAGCCGCTCCGCTCGGCCCGCGCCTTCTCCCCACATCGAAATGTCCCCGTGTTCGTCCACCACGAGGTGGGGGTATCCCTCACGGGCAAGCACTTCATGAACCTGAGCGACAGAGAGAGAACTGGTCACCGTCCCCTCCTCGTCGGTTCGAAAACCCGCATCGGCCAAACGGCGGTCTGTTTTCACAAGCTCCAGCGTCAGAGGGGTGCTCGAGTGAAGGCGGGCGCCGAGTCCGAGGGGCGACACGCTAAGCGACTGTGCTCGAGAGATGGTGTCGTCGACCATCTCAGAGAGAGAAGCCGACATCCCCACCGATACCGACGTGGCAATAATCTCTCGCACTCGCTCGGGAACGAGACCGTGCTGAAGGGCGTCGTTGATGGTGCTGGGGCTGATCAGAAATCGCGGCGCCAGTTCACCGGAGAGCCACAGGCCCACGTGGCGAAGGTGAGTATTTTTCTCCGTCGTCAACGGTCCGGGCGCGACCAACGTGTCGGGTCCGTCGGGATACACCTGAGCAACGTCGGGTGGCATCGAGGAATCGATGATGTGTGCTCGGTCCTCAAGGGTGTGAGCGCGGGAGAGCATGGTGGGTTGTCCGGCACGAACCAGGCCCAGCCAGCCGGCATATTCGACTAATTCCTCGGTGTCCTGCAAAGAGACCAGCGGGAATCTGGCGATGGCGGCTACGCGCAGGGATTCGGCTGTCAGCGGCTCGGGCAGTTCGTCAGGCCACCACCGGGGAAGCTGCGCGACAAAACGCTCGAGCAGTGATCGCCATTTATCGTGGGCCCCACCGTAGAGCCACTCGTGACCACTCGCCGTCACTGCCAACGCGGTCCCCAGACGCTGGAGGAGGCCCAGCCGAAGAGTGAGATTGACGAGTGCCTCGACGGTTTCCCCGCCGAGCCCCAGCGACGAGGCAACAGAGGAGAGCTTATTGGCGTCTACTCGGTGGCGTCGAGTGTGCTCGAGAAACGATTCGACGTGTTCGATGTGTCCAAAGACTCCGGGGACATCGGCTTCGGCTTCGGGCTCTTTCGCAGGTCCCGAGGACATCGACGCGCGGGCGGATGTCTCTGAGTGTTGTGCCAGAAGCGCTCTCACTTCCGGAAGGAGAAATATCTCACCGTGTTCTTCTACCGCGAGCAGCGCCTCCACAGCCGACTGCGCCTCGGATGAGTCCGATGGTTGGGGGAGGGAGGCGAGAAACTCCAAGTCTTCGGCAGGGAGTTGGCTGAGGTGTGCCCACAGGGCTTCATTGGAACTGAGCGCGAGGGCGAGTTCCGTGATCTCCCAGTCCTCGCGAGGGGGAACCCCCCGGTGGTTGAAGGCCGAAGCGAGTTGGCTGGGCGAATGGTCGAAGAGGGCGTCGAACAGTGCCAGCGCAGCGCTAGCCCTGCTCACCCGATGACCAACCCTGGCGGCGACGTCTCGTGCTCACCACCAGCAGAGCAATGATCAAGACAAAACCCAGCGGCAAACCCATCAACGGGATCATCGTCACGATCGGCCACAGGCCCTCGCCGAAATCGGCTTGGCCGAAGCCACTCCAGGTGGCAATGATGATGGCGGCGAACGACAGCACCGACAATCCGATCACTCCGGCCACCATCGTCGCCAAGATGCGTTCCACACGGGAAGGGGGTGGCGGAGTCTGCTCAGTCACCCGCCCAGCTTACCGAGCGCACGCCGGCGCTATTCTGGAGCGTGGAGGCCGCAGGCCTCGTGAAGGAGCTAGGGAATGCCCACAGGCAAAGTGAAGTTTTACGACAACGACAAAGGTTTCGGTTTCATTCAAACCGATGACGGTCAAGAGGTGTTCCTGCACGCCTCCGCACTACCTGAAGGTGTTCGGGTGAAGCCTGGGACGCGCCTTGACTTTGGCGTGGTCGAGGGCAAGCGCGGCACCCAGGCGCTCACAGCCCGCGTTATTGACCAGCCTCAGTGGCAGCGCACCGACCGGAAAGCCGCTGACGACATGGCGGTCATCGTCGAAGACTTGGTGAAAGTGCTGGACAAAGTGGGCGGTGATCTTCGCCGCGGCCGCTACCCCGAGCGGGACTATTCCCAGAAGGTCGCCACCATGCTGCGCCGAGTGGCTGACGAGTTTGATGGCTAAGAAAAAGAGCATGGTCGACTCTGACGCTGCGGTGTCGACGGCCCGTGAGGGCCTGATTGGTGTGGCCCCGGATGAACACATCGGCGAGGTGAGCTCCGTGCAAACAGCTGATGGCGTGCACACCGTGTCGTTTAGTTGCCTGAAACCGGGATACCCCGGATGGAACTGGGTGGTCGCCGTGAGCGACGGTGAAGGTGGCGAGCTCGGAGTATTGGAGACCCATCTTCTTCCCGGCGAAGGAGCCCTTCTCGCACCCGATTGGGTGCCGTGGGCGGATCGTCTCGAGGAGTATCAGAGGCTTGAGGTAGAGCGCGAGCGTGACGAGGAAGAGTCGGACGATGATGACGATGACCTCGACGATGATCTCGATCTAGATGACGCGTTGGATGGCATTGACATTGACCAGCTCGACCTCGACCCCGCGGGTTTGGAAGTGCCCGAGGAACCTAACGACGTGTTTGACCACGTCGATGTCGACGAGGACTAGACCGCGAGACGCTCGAGCACGTAGTCGATGCTCGAGGTGAGCCTCACGATGTCGTCGAGTTCGATTCCCACGAACGTCGCAATACGCACCTGGTTGCGTCCCAGTTTGCGATAGGGCTCAGTATCGACGATTCCGTTCTCCCGCAGCGTTGAGGTGAGTGCGTTGGCGTCGATGCTCTCATCCACGTCAATCGTCACAATCACCGGTGAGCGTTCTGAGGGGTTGGCGACGAACGGAGTGAGCAGCGGGTGGGCCTCAGCCCACTGGTAGAGGTGGGAGGAATTCGCTGCGGTCCGCTCTGCGCAGGCGGAGAGCCCTCCCAACTCGAGCATCCACTCCAGTTGCGCCTCCATCAACAACAGCGTGGAGAGTGCAGGAGTATTCAGAGTCTGATTGAGGCGGGAATTATCAACCGCTTGCTGGAGGCTCAAAAATGGCGGTATGTAGCGCTCGCTGGCCGCAATGGTGGCGACACGCTCGATAGCCGCAGGTGACATCAGCCCAAACCACAGGCCCCCATCGCTCGCAAAATTCTTTTGAGGAGCGAAGTAGTAGACGTCGGTTTCGCGCACGTCGAAATCGATTCCGCCGGCGGCGCTCGTCGCATCAATCACGCTCAGAGCCCCACTATCGGCCCCCGCGACTCGGGAGATGGGCGCAGACACCCCGGTTGACGTCTCGTTATGGGGCCACGCATAGACATCCACACCGGCCACGACTTCGAGAACCCCACGGGTTCCTGCTTCGCTCGAGACCACGTGAGGGGGCTCCAGCCATGGCGTGGTCGCACTCGCCACAAACTTCTGACCAAACTCCCCAAAACTCAGATGAGCACTGCGCCGGCTAATCAGACTCGCCGCCAAGACGTCCCACATCGCGGTCGAACCGCCATTACCCAAAACGACCTCGTAACCCTCGGGTAGGCGGAAAAGGTCAGCCAAGCCTGAGCGCACTCGTCCCACCAGGTCCTTAACCGGAGCCTGTCGATGCGAGGTGCCCAGCAGGGCTTGTGAGGCCACAAAGTGGTCAATTTGCTGGGTGCGCACTTTGGAGGGACCGGCGCCAAATCGGCCATCGAGGGGACGAAGTTCGACGGGAATGGTGATTGCGCTCACCTGCTCAATCCTAGGGCCCCGGTTACACTGTTCCCACTGGTGCCGGTTCGAGGGGTGGCTCATGACGGATCTCGTCGATACGACGGAGATGTATTTGCGCACCGTGTTGGATTTGGAAGAAGAGGGCATCACTCCGGTGCGCGCTCGCATCGCGGAACGCATTGGACATTCCGGCCCCACCGTCTCTCAAACAGTGGGGCGGATGGAGAGAGACGGCCTCCTCGTCGTCGAATCTGATCGCACACTTTCACTGACCACCGAAGGCCGTCGCAAGGCCATTTCGGTGGCACGAAAACACCGCTTGGCGGAGAGGCTCCTCGCCGATGTCATCGGCTTGGACTGGTCGTTGGTGCACGATGAGGCGTGCCGCTGGGAGCACGTGATGAGTGACGAGGTGGAGCGCAAGCTTTTGGAGATGCTGGGCCACCCCACCGAGTCGCCCTACGGGAACCCGATACCTGGGCTCGATCTCATCGGAGGAAAGAAGGCTGCACCGTTTCTCGAGGGTGTCATTCGACTCACTGATTTTGTCTCGGAGAGTGAAGCGACCGCACTGCTGCGCCGCATCGGTGAGCCGGCGCAATTCGACCCGGAAATGCTGAAACAACTCGCTCAGTGGAAGATCGTGCCAGGGGCGAGAATCAGCGCGACACGAGCGGGCGAGGGCACCATCACGGTGGCCTCTTTGGAGAGCCAGAAGCCGCTGACGATTCCCGACGAACTCGCGGCCCACTTCTACGTCGCGGCCTGATCCAACACGCGTAAGGGCTGTGTTTCGATACCGCAAAACTCTGGCGCCAACGAATACACTCGGGGTATCCGGCCTCAGGTTTGCGGGAAGGAGAGAGCTATGACGCCTCACTCTCAGGCTGTCTGCGACTCCCGCACGCACTTCCGGATACAGGTGGGACACCGGCCACGCGCGCTCGTGTGTCTGCCACACCACGCCATTGGGCACTGTCTGAAGACAGTGCCCTTTTTTGTGTCCTCGACACGGACGCCGGAGGAGGGATCATGACCCAATTGCTGCAACGACCCACTCAGGTGGCGCTCAATGATCCCGCTCAACGCACCCTCGTTCTCAATGCCGGCTACGAGCCCCTCTCCGTGGTGAGCTATCGCCGGGCACTGGTGTTGGTGATGAACGGTCGAGCACACATTTTGGAAACCGACCACGCACACCCCGTGCGCACCGTCGTGGGTGAATTCCAGCGGCCCACCGTGGTGGTGCTCTCACGGTATGTGCGCATGCCACACGCCCACAGCGTCCCCGTCTCCCGCAGGGGGGTGCTCCGCAGAGATTCCAACCGTTGTGCCTATTGCGGTCACAACGCGACGACTATTGACCACGTGGTTCCCCGCTCACGCGGTGGGCAAGATAGCTGGGAAAACCTGGTCGCCTGCTGTCTCAAATGCAACAACATCAAAGGCGACCGCACTCCTCAAGAAATGGGCTGGCAGCTCCACACCACCCCCAAGGCGCCGTATGGCTCGGCCTGGTTGGTCCGCGGTATTGAGCGCCCCCAACCGCACTGGGAGGAATACCTCGCTCAGGCGGCGTAGGACGCTTCGATAGCCTCCATCGCGGTGGCCACACCGTGTTCCCCAGCCATCGCACGAGATGCAGCGCTGACCGCCTGCCGACACAGGTGAGCCTGTTGCAAGGCGGTGACTACCGCTGCTGTCGAGCGCGTATTGGGTGAGAGAGCTTTCGGGCCGAGCCCCGCCGCATGAAGCCGCCATGCCCACCACGGCTGGTCGGCAATGAACGGCATGATGACGCTGGGGACACCCGCGCGGAGGAAGGCGTGGACGGTCCCCGAGCCGCCGTGGTGAATCGCGAGGGAGACGTGGGGGAGGAGGGCTTCGTGGGCAACGCTCTCTCTCACCAACAGATCGTTCGATGCAGCGAGGTCTTCGGGCACGCTCATGCCACCCCACCCGGTCACAAGAAGCGCCTTCATGCCAAGCTCCCGGGCGGCCGCCACAATAACTCTGGCTCGACTATCCGCGTCACCATGTTTCATCGACCCAAAGCCGGCGCAGAGGACGTTGCCTGAGCGAACAAAATCAGCCAGTTCGTCATCGAGAGATTCGGAGGAGTAACACCACCACTGGCCGGTGATTAGCGCATTGTCCGGCCAATCGGCGGGTTGAGGGACCAGTGAGAGGCTGACTGGACAGAGCACCTGATCGGGGGCCCAGGAGCTCACGCCTAAGTCCTTCGCCAGGTTCTTTGCTTGATTACCAAACGCGGCGATACCGGCGTCGACGAGTGAATAGCTCGCCCGGTTGAGCCAACCAGGTAGTGAGAGGGGAATACCGGCTGCCGCGAACTCGCGAGTGGGCGTGAGCATCGGCACAATTTCGGCGATGACCGCGTGCGCGCCTACTTCGTGGGCGATGACCGGCGCGCTCTGAATCTTGGGGTGGTAAACCACGACATCGGGTCGCAGGTCCCTGATCTGCTTGCTACTCGCATCCCAAATGCCTTGGAGGAGCGGGAGCGAGACTTCCTTGTATTCGCGCAAAGCCTTGATGACGCTGACACCTTGGTTCGCGATGAAAGCGCTGATAGAACCAGGCAGCTCCCATTCGGTGTACGGCGCCTGCGGGTCCGCCGCTAAATCCGTCGTGTGGGCGAAGTGCACGTCGTGGCCACGCTGAGCCGCTTCGAGCGCCAGGGCGCGAAAGGGTTCGTGGTCACCGCGGGACCCCATCGTCACCAGGTAGATCTTCATCGCTCCCACGCTAGCGCGGAAGGGCGCCGGTAGACTTTTGCGAGTCAGCCTCTGTAGCTCAATGGAAGAGCAGTTCCGTCCTAAGGAAAGGGTTGGGGGTTCGAGTCCCTCCAGGGGCACGTTGGTCAGACCACTATGAGAGGGACACCTGTGGCTCACGAGTTAGACGCCAATGCTGAAATTCAGGCGATGCGTGAGGAAGTGTGCCGTCTGCACGCTGAGCTTGTGCGTTATGGCCTGGTGGTGTGGACCGGTGGCAACATTTCCGGCCGAGTCCCCGGGATGGACTACTTCGTCATCAAACCCTCTGGCGTTGACTACGACGATCTGATGCCGGAGAACATGGTGGTGTGCACGCTCGATGGTGTCGTGGTGGAGGGAACGCTCGGAAGCGAGAGAAACGCGTCGAGTGACACCGCCGCCCACGCCTACGTGTACCGCCACATGCCAGAGGTGGGTGGCGTGGTGCACACCCACTCGACCTACGCCGTGGCCTGGGCGGCGCGCGGCGAGGAAATTCCCTGTGTGACGACGGGAATGGCAGACGAGTTTGGGGGCCCGATCCCCATCGGCCCCTTTGCCATCATCGGCGATGATTCGATTGGTCAAGGCATTGTGCAGACCCTTCGAGGCCACCGCTCACGCGCCGTGCTGATGCAAAACCACGGTCCGTTCACCATCGGGGTGAGCCCGAAGGATGCGGTGAAGGCGGCGGTGATGTGTGAAGACGCCGCCCGCAACACCCACATTGCCCGCCAAGGTGGAGAGCTCATACCCATCCCTCAAGAAAAAATCGACGCGCTCTATGCGCGCTACCAAAACGTGTACGGCCAGAGCGAGGATGACCGACGATGAGCGCAGCGGCAGACATGATTTCTTCAGGCTCGGCAAGCCTCGGCATCGAATTGGGTTCCACCCGCATCAAGGCGTGCCTGGTGGGGGACAACCCCGCTGAGGTGCTCGCGGTGGGAGGGTTTGAGTGGGAAAACCAGTTGGTCGACGGGTTGTGGAGCTACGACCTGGCCGATGTGTGGACCGGCCTCGCAGCCGCCGTCGCCGAGCTTCGCACTGCGGTGAAAGATGACTACGGAGTGGAGTTGACTTCGCTGCGCTCAGTGGGTGTCTCCGCGATGATGCACGGCTACCTCGCGTTCGATTCCAACGATGAGCTCCTGGTGCCCTTTCGCACCTGGCGCAACACCAACACCGGTGAGGCGGCGGCGCAGTTGACCGAACTCTTCGGAGTCAACATTCCCTTGCGCTGGTCGATTGCCCACCTCCAACAGGTCATTCGAGAGGGCGCCGAGCACGTGTCTCGGGTGTCATTCGTCACCACGTTGGCCGGCTACGTTCATTGGAAGCTCACCGGCGAGAAGGTGTTGGGCGTCGGTGATGCGTCGGGCATGTTCCCCATCGACACCGCCACCCACGATTACGACTCGACGATGGTTAGCGCATTCGACTCGCTCGATACCTCGTCCGCTTTGTGTTGTTCAGTAATAGAACTGCTGCCACGAGTGTTGGTGGCGGGCGAGCCCGCCGGGGTTCTCACCCCGGAGGGCGCTGCACTGCTTGACCCCAGCGGTGGATTGGAAGCGGGGGCACACATGTGTCCGCCCGAGGGAGACGCGGGGACCGGAATGGTGGCCACCAACGCCGTCGCGCCCCGCACCGGCAACATCAGCGCGGGCACCAGCATCTTCGCGATGGTGGTGTTGGAGCGGCCGCTCGCTGAGGTCCACCATGAACTCGATGTCGTCACCACGCCCCTGGGTGACACCGTGGCGATGGTTCACTGCAACAACGGCGCGAGTGAACTCGCCGCATGGGTAGGAATGTTCCGTCGTTTCGCCGAGTTGTCAGGAACTGGGCTCGATAGTGATGGCGTCTACGACCTGCTTTTTGCCGAAGCACTCGCAGGAGATGCCGACGCCGGGGGCCTCGTCGCCTACAACTACCTCGCGGGTGAGCCCATCACCGGGATTACCGAGGGGCGACCATTGTTTGTGCGCACCCCAGATAGTGACTTTTCACTCGCCAACGCTATTCGTGCCCAGCTTTATGGTGTGTTTGGCACATTGAGCATCGGTATGCGGGTGCTCGATGAAGAAGGAGTGGAGCTCGATCGGATGTCCGCACACGGTGGCATGTTCCGCACAGCTGGGGTCGCCCAAAGATTCCTCGCTGCCGCCATTGGTGCACCGGTATCCGTCGCGCAGAGTGCGTCGGAGGGTGGCGCGTGGGGTATCGCGGTGCTCGCAGCTTTTGCCGCCTCAGATCACACCGATTTGGCGTCGTATTTGAACGACATTGTGTTTGCCGACGCTCCCACGGAGACGGTGGAGCCGCAACCTGACGACGTCGCGGGCTTCGCGCAGTTCCTAGAGCGATACCGCTCCGGCCTGCCCGTGGAAGCAGCCGCAACGACGGCCCTCTGACCCGGTAAATCAGCGGTTTTTCCTCCCCGGCGTGGGATACCGGGGCTCCGGAGGGCCCGCCCGTAGTGTTTTGGCGTGTGGCGTGTCGACTCGGTAGATGACGACCAGGGGGCATCGGACCTCTGGGATGAGGCGCTCCCCTCCAACGGCGAGTTTGCCTCCCAAGTGTCTGTCGGCGACCCAGACGTCTATCCGGTGAACCAGGCGGCGTCCGCCTGGGACGACTGGCGCAGCCAAATCGCCACCATTGGTGGCCCTAACCCACTCATTCACTTGAGTGATGACCCCACCACGCGGGTTGACCTCAGCCACAGCCACCCCGGTGGTCTCGCCCGGCTTATCGCCGGATCGCCGACGCTTCTGAGCGCTCTCGTGCGAGACGATATTCAGCGTCGCAGCGCCCATCGGGCTGCCACTCGACTGCTGGAGCACCACACCGAACTCCTCCACGCACGCGGTATTGAATCTATTCAGCTGGGTATTGGGCTCGTGCAGTGGCGACACGACGACGTGACCTACCGCGGACCGTTGCTCTTACGACCGATGGCCATTCGTCGGCGAGGCTCCGATATCGAATTCACCCTGCAGCGCTCCGGCATCAAGCTCAACCCTGCACTGCAGCGGGAGTTTGCAAAACACCTCGAGCTCCACCTCGACGCCGAAGCTTTCGTGCGCCTCACTGATGACCACGGCGCGTTTCGGCCCAATGCGGCGCTTGATCGTCTTCGTGACCTCACCGCTCACCGCGACGACGTCAGCGTGAAAGCGCAGCTCATCGTCGGCAGCTTCGCCGATGTGGCTGCGCCGCTCTTGGCCGATGCCGTCTCTCTTTCTCACCCCGTTTTGGACGCACTGGGGGGTAACCCGGCCGCGCTCGCTGAAGTGCGCGGATCGCGCGTTCCCGTGGAAGTTCCTGACTCAGACCGCCGCTCGCCCGGTGTGGACCGGCTCATTGTCGATGCAGACACCGAACAAGACCTCATCGTGACTCACATCCTCGCGGGCAACTCCATGACCGTGCGCACCCTCCCGGGAACGGGAAGCACCCAAACCATGGTCAACGCCCTCGGTGCACTCGTTGCCAACAATAAAAAGGTGCTGGTGGTGAGTCCCCGGCGGGCCACGCTCAACGCGATTAGTGACCGCCTCGCCCGCACAAAGCTTCCCGGCATGGCAGTTCGCCTCGGGGATTTCCGACGTGACTTGGTGCGCTCCATTGGCCGCAACGAAAAAGCGCGCCCGGTGGACTCCAGCGATGTGGATGGTGCACTGGAGCGCCTGCGCGACGTCATCGTGCGCTACCGCGCGGCACTCAGCCACGTCGACAGCACAGTCGGTGCCAGTTTTCTCGAGGCCGTCTATTGGCTCTCGCGCTTGAGCCTTCAAGACAACCCTCCTCAGACGACGGTCAAGCTCAACTCAGAAGCTCTCGTCGCCCTCGCGCAGCGTCGCGAAGAGGCGGCTGGGTTGCTGCGGGAAGCGGCGAATCTCGGCCAGTTCCGATTCGGACCCAACGATTCACCGTGGTACGGCGTGGAATTTAGAGACCGTGAGCACGCCCAACGCTCTCAACACATCGCGAAGCGTCTGGTCTCAGAGACGCTTCCGCGTTTGGTAGAGGCGGCACACTCCGTCCTCGAGCAGACTCCGCTGCCTTCCCCCAAAGACTTCGGCCAATTGGCGCTCTTCATCCATCTCTTGGTGGATGTGCGCGACTCTCTTGATCGTTTCCAGCCGGCGGTGTTTGATCGGCCGTTGACCGACCTCATCACCGCCACGGGTCCGAGTGAGAAGGCTCACGAGCTCGGGAGGGTGCAGCGGCGCCGACTGAAGTCTCTAGCGAAGGAATACATTCGCCCCGGTATGCACGTGGCCGACCTTCACGAAGCCTTGACTCGCATTAATGAACAGCGTCACCTGTGGAACCGTTTTGTCGAAACCGGTCACCCGCCCGCTGTGCCACCGGGTTTGGCTGACGTGCAGCCGCTGTTGCAGGAGGTCGAACAGGACATCCACGAGCTCGACCAGACTCTCGGTCGTGAGGGAGCTGACGCGCTGTCTCAGATGGGCATCGACGCGCTGACGCAGCTTCTGGGGAAGCTCGCCGAGGAGTCCGAAGTGCTCAAAACCCTGGAAGAGCGGGCCCAGGTTACTGACACCCTCAAAGAACTGCACCTCTCAGAGCTCGTCGATGATTTTGCGAACCGACATGTCACCGGGGACCAGGTGGCCAGTGAATTGGAGTTGGCGTGGTGGCGCGCCGCGCTGGAGCACATCCTGGCGGGTAACGAAGATTTGCTCGGCCAAGACACCAACATTCTGCAGCGACTCGAATCTGATTTCCGCCTGGTCGATGAAGCGCACGCGGCCTCCAACGCGAAGCGCCTCGCCTGGCAGCTGGCAGAGCGCTGGTCGGTGGGGCTGATGGATTGGCCCGAAGAAGCGAGCTGGCTGAAGGGTGCGCTGAAGTCGGGTCGCATGACCCCCGGTAATCTTCAAGAGCGAGCCCCCCATCTTTCTCGGGCCCTCGCTCCCGTGTGGCTCGCCAGCCCGTATGACGTGGCGAAGTTGCCTCCCACCCAAAGCTTCGATGTGGTGATTGTTGCCGACGCAGGTTCGGTGACTCTGCCCGAGGTCGCACCAGCCATTCGCCGAGGCAAGCAGGTGGTCGCTTTCGGCGACCCAGTGGTCCAGCGTCCAGAGGCCTTTAGCGTGGGGCTTGCACCCGAGGGTGAGCTCGATTCTCACGACCCCGAGGCTCTCCACCCACAGTCGGCACTCGGAGTGCTCTCCGAATTGCTTCCGTCTCATGCCCTCACGCGCAGTTACCGCGTCACCGGCGACGACCTCGCTGATGTGGTTGACCGCAACCTCTACGCAGGTGAAATCGTGTCCCTGCCGTGGGCAGGAAGTTTCCTCGGACACCGCAGTGTGGCCCTCGACATGGTGGAAGATGGCTACGGTTTGCCGGACCCCATCACGGGAGTTATTGAGAGCGTCGATTCAGAAGTACGCGCGGTTGTTGACCACGTCATCAATCACGCGCTCACGACTCCTCACGAGTCGCTCATGGTCATTACGGCGAGTGCACGTCACGCCCAACGGGTGTTCGAAGGGGTTTCGCGAGAGGTTCAAAACCGCGCAGATCTTGCGGACTTCTTCACCCAGGAGAGTATCGAGCCTTTTGTAGCGGTGACGTTGCGGCAAGCCCACGCGATGAGCCGCGACCGAGTGATTTTCTCACTGGGCTACGGCCGCACCCCACACGGTCGGGTTCTCAGCGACCTAGGGATGCTCTCCCAGCCTGGTGGCGAGCGGCTTCTGGCGCTCGCGTTGACCCGGGCGCGTAAGCACCTCCACGTCGTGAGTTGTCTCTCGCCAGTGGAGCTCAGCGATGAGCGATTGCTGCCGTCGGTGAGGGCGCTTGGCAAAGTACTCAGCGAAATTGAGAACCCTCCCGCTCTTCCCGACGTGACGCATGATCCCGATCCGATGCTGGTCGATCTGGCAAAGCGTCTGCAGCGCTACGGGATTACGACGAGCCTTGACCACCATTCAGTGGTGCCTCTCGCAGCGACGGCGAACGGCGTGTGTGTAGCGCTCGATACCGATCGTGTGCTGCAGCAGACGTCCATTCGCGAGGGCTTGCGACTGCGCCCCCAGGCGCTGCACCGATTGGGATGGCACTACGTGCGCGTCCACACCTTCGAACTCTTCGCCAACCCCGATGGGGTGGCCGAGCGCATCGCCCGGCTGACGGGCGTCATCGACTCTGACGAGCCGGATTCTGACGTCGAGGACTCCCACAATGACGCAGAACACACCGCCGTCTGAGAGTGCGAGTAACGCTCGTCCGCGGCGACGGGTAGTGGTGCCGCCACCGGAGGGAACCGAACCCGCTCCCGTGGGCGAGCCAGAGCGACACCGCGAGAATGACAACGACGAGCGGTTGAAAGCGGAGAAGCCCCCGCACTACTAAGAGCTCGAAGCAGCCTTCTTGGTCTCTTTCTTCTTAGGCTTCGACTCTTTCTTGGCCGAATCCTTTTTCGCAGAAGACTTTTTACCCGAGGATTCGGCGCGAGAGTCGGTGCGATAGAACCCGGAGCCTTGGAACGTCACACCGACCGCGCTGAAGAGCTTGCGCAGCGAGCCCTTGCACTGGGGGCACTCGGTGAGCGCGTCGTCACTGAAGTGTTGTTGAATATCGAATTCGACCCCGCATTCGCGGCAGCGATACGAGTAGGTGGGCACAGTGGTCTCCTTGAGCGATGAAGAGGCTTAGAACCGAATGGTTCCCTGGGGCGTGACCGCCCCATCAACACCTTGGTCGTGCGACTCGGTGGGAACTGAGTCGACAACTTCATGATTGTAAACCACGGCAAACACGGGCGGCCTGTGCGCCATTGACCCGAGGGTGCGGTCGAAATACCCTCGGCCCCATCCCAGCCGTGCTCCTGTGTGATCCACCCGTGCCGCGGGGATCAGCATTAGGTCGACGCTATCAATCGCCATGGGCCCCAGAAGCTCGGAGGTGGGTACTGGCATTCCCAAAAGGTCAAGGTCTTCCGCCCCTCGGTCAAAACGCGCCCAATCCAACAGGCCGTCCTCCCGGCTGATGGGAAGCAGCACGTCCTTGCCCTGGTCGAGTGCCCACTCGACGAAAGCTCTCGTCGGGGGTTCGTCCACTGTGGAGAGGTAACAGCCAATGGTCTGTGCGTCGAGTTCAGTGACGAGGGCGGCCATTTGCTCGGTGAGCTGGTTCGAGAAGCTCTCGCGCTCATCGGAGGTCATGATGCGCCGACGCTCCCTTGTCTCGGCGCGCAGCGCCGGTTTCAAGGTGGCATCCCCAGTGGCCATGCAGCCAGTCTAGGTCGACCACTACGCTGTCTCTATGCCCATTTCGAAAGCGGTCATCCCGGCGGCGGGCCTCGGCACGAGGTTCTTACCCGCGACAAAGGCCATGCCGAAAGAAATGCTTCCCGTGGTCGACAAGCCCGCCATCCAATATGTGGTGGAAGAGGCCGTAGGAGCGGGGCTCACCGATGTGCTGATGGTGACGGGGCGGAACAAGAACGCACTAGAGAACCACTTCGATCGCAACACCGAATTAGAAATGGTGCTCGAGCGCAAGGGTGACAATCACCGGCTGCACGAGGTCAACCAATCTAGCCACCTCGCGACTATTCACTACGTCCGCCAAGGGGACCCCAAGGGTCTGGGCCACGCCGTGGGTCGAGCGGAAATGCACGTCGGGCAAGAACCCTTCGCGGTGCTCTTAGGTGATGACATCATCGATTCTCGCGATGACCTGCTGAAACAAATGGTTGCCCTCTATGACAGGCACCCCTCGTCCATCGTGGCCCTGATGGAAGTCGACCCCTCGCAGGTTCACCTCTATGGCATCGCCACAGTCGAGGCAACCGACGAGGACTCGGTGGTGCGCATCACCGAGTTAGTCGAGAAGCCCAAAGCCGACGACGCGCCGTCCAACCTCGCCGTCATCGGCCGTTACGTTCTCCAGCCTGACGTGTTCGCCGAACTGGCCGAGACGCAACCGGGTTCGGGAGGAGAAATCCAGCTCACCGATGCTCTCAATGCTCTCGCTCAGACGGGCGCGGGTGGGGGAGTGATGGGTGTGGTGTTCCGCGGGCGTCGCTACGACACGGGCGATCGCATGGACTATTTGAAAGCCATCGTTCAGGTGGCGTCAGACCGTGAAGACCTCGGCCCGGGATTCACCGAATGGCTGAAGGGTTTCGTCGGGGGCTTGGAGAGGGACTAGGCCGGTGTCGTTTTCGTTACCGACCCTCCACCACCCCCTTGTAACGCTCAGGGGTCTCAAGCGCTCTGACTGGCGCGCACTTGAACGCGCGCTCTCCGATAACCGCGCGTGGTTACAGCCGTGGGAGGCCACGAGTCCTGTGCGCAGTATGGTCGCCGATGATCAGAAAGCAGCGGTGCGCTCTCTTCTGCGCCTCGCCCGACAGGGCTCGGGTCTTCCGATGGTGATGGAATCAGAGGGCTCCCTGGTGGGCCAGCTCAATGTCTCTCAGATCACCTACGGCTCTCTCAGCTCCGCGAGCCTCGGCTATTGGGTCGTCAAAGACCAGGCCGGTAAGGGAATCACACCCGCCGCGGTGGCCATGGTCACGGATTACATGTTTTATGAGCGCGGACTTCACCGAATGGAGATTTGTATCCGCCCCGAAAACACGGCGTCATTTCGCATCGTGCAGAAGCTGGGCTTCCGCTTCGAGGGCTTCCGTCGCCGCTACATTCACATCGACGGGCGTTGGCGAGACCACCTGTGTTTTGCGCTCACCGTCGACGAAGTGCCAGGTGGTGTGCTCAACCGATACGAAAAAGGACTTGTTCCCTCAGGAGTAGCGGACATCCCCGAATTCGTGCAGGTGCAGATGCGCAATCCCCTCCACCTTCCACCGCGCTAAACACGCCGAGGTAGCGGGATGCGGGCCGGAGCGCACGCCTACTTTTAGCCTGAAAGGCGTGGAAACTCCGTTTTCGGGCACGGCCTTGCTGCTTTTAGTTGCTGCAGCATTGTGGCTTGTGTATTTGGTTCCCATTTGGATGCGCAGAAGCGAGTACCTGGCGACAGAGCGCAACGCGGCCCGCCTGGGTCAAACCCTGAGGCTTCTCGCTGAAACCAACGAAACCACCGAAGAGATTCGTGCGGAGCTCTCCGCGCGGGAGATTGCGAAACAACACCGGATCGCGGAGCGCAAACTCAAGGAAGTGTCCTATACGAAAGCCGAAGTAGCCGCTCGCCGCCGCAGGACTCTTCGCTCTACGACC